>Ga0114951_10002919_pt1 | contig 18557 bp, 38 predicted proteins | sample AM7aDNAmetaG_FD_88677 | JGI IMG/M metagenome (GOLD analysis project Ga0114951, IMG submission 88677) | Freshwater microbial communities from Finland to study Microbial Dark Matter (Phase II) - AM7a DNA metaG | ecosystem: Environmental > Aquatic > Freshwater > Lake | place: Finland: Lake Alinen...
GCAAGATGGTTGCCACCTTCCACGCCGCTCCCATCGAAGCAACCCAGAGAGCCACGATGAGTCCGGCAAGAGCCCATTGTCCAGCCGTGAGCACAGCCAGCATCGTCACGGGCCGGTGGTGGTACTGGGGACCGGCTGCGGTCCCGGTACAGCCGCCACGGCCACCGGGCGCCCGGTGGACGGGTCAGACACATAATGCTCTAGGGCAAGAATCAGCGGGCCAGCGGCAACCAGGACGGTGGACACGGCCACCGGCAAGTGCAGCGCCGACACGCACGCAGTCAGAACGCCATAGACGGTCACGAGGACGGCAATCACCTGGCGGAGGACGGACGAAAGACGTTGGACGTTCACTGATTCGCTCCCCCGTAGTACGGGCAGTTGAAGGCGTAGATGGCACCGTCGCCACCGGTCAGGTAGTACCCGTCGCCACTGGAAGTGATCCCTACGATGGGAGCGGACAGCACTTGCCCGCCCATCGACCCGTGAAACGTGGCCGGACCATAGGAAAACACGCCACCGTCAGCGGCGGCAATCCAGTAGCCGCCCTTGGGAGAGAGGGCAGTCCCTACCCTGTTGGGTTTGGTGGTCACGGGCACGATTCTACCGGGCCAGACGCCATTAGTTATGGACAAATCAACATTTGCCCCACCGGTCTCGCCAAGGCTGTTCCAGGCGTATTGCGTGGCGACGGACCCCGGCACGAGGTGAGGAGTCCCGGTCGGGTCCGCCGCCCACCAGTCCACGGCGGCGGCAGACTCGCCCAGGAGGGAAAGGGCCTGGACGATCTGGGGCCACGTTGACCGGTCACTGTAGATCGTAGGCCGTCTCCCGGCGTTCAGCTCGCCCCTGGCCCAGGAAGCGGCTTGCCCGGGAGTCAGGTCGCCAGACTCGCAATCGGCAATCCGCACGCCAGCAGCGCCAAAAACGGTAATCGTGAGCTGCACGGAGGACGCCAGTCGGTGCCAGTCGGACGCCTTCCAGGCGTACAGCCCGTCCATGTACCCGGCCACAATGGGCACAGAGGTGGGAATCTGGTCCGGGTTGGTGGAATCGAACATGAGGGTCATGGGTAACAGTAAGTCACGGTTGCTTTACTCGCACCTGCAAGGGTTTGAAATATCGTAAACAATGAATCTGGCTGAAGAATTGTGTTTGCAGGAAAAGTCATTGCCAATGAACCATTGGCGGTTACTGACAACGCCGGAATACCGTTTATCATTAGATCCGCCGCTCCCCCTGAGGACCCCTGCACGTTGGCCGTTAGCAACCGTACGGGGCCAGAAATAATGGTCACGGGAACCCCAAAGTTTCCCACCGCCGACACCGCTTGCGTTGCACCGTTGTAGAACACGTTTTCTTCGTATTGCAGGTTGTCGGCCCACACTTCCACCGTCCAAGTTCCGGCAGATGTCAGCACCTGAATGTTGTAGGTCGAGTCAGCAATCTCGATCACTGGCACAACTACGGTATGGGCGAACGGCGGACCAGCCTCTAAATAGGCTGGCCCCTGGTAGTAGTTGAACCCTGTTGTGTTTCCCGTCACGATGACATACGTAAGACTTCCGCCCACACTGGTACGAATGATCTGCAAGATGAGCGTTCGTGCATTGACTCCAGCGGTCACATTGAACGGTCCCGCTAACGGCGTGACCGGGTAGATGACGCCAGGAGGAACCCCGGTGATCTGTGCAGTCAGGGCCGTGGAGTTTGCCGCCGGGTACAAGGGTTGAACAACGTGCGCCGGGTCGCTCGACCCAATCCAGTTGAGCAGGTAGGTAACGCCAGCGGTCAAGCCCTGGGCGGTCACGACGAGCTGTTGACTCTGGTTGGCCTGTACCGGCCCAAACACGCTATTGCCTCCCCACTCCCCCCACGACGTTGCCCCAACGTTGGCCGTCATGAGGGCGCCCACCGGGACCAGTTGGCTGGCACTGGGAGCGGTAACCGACAGCGTGCCGGACCAGACGTAGCCGGTGGGCGGGTTGGGAAACGTAAAAACGTCGTTCGTTCCCGTTGCCACCAGCGAGGTGGTCTGGTTCAGCTGTTGACTGCCTCCCGACAGTAGGCCGATGCTCACGCCGGTTGTAGTCCGGACTCGACCCGCCGCCGCCGGGCATCTTCTCGGACCTCGGGCGGCAGAGCTGCGACCCGTTCGGCGTTGCGTTCGCTCTGGCTCTTTGGTGCCGGTGCCGGTGCCGGTGCCGTAGCGGCCCCTACTCTCGCCCCTGTGGCCGCACCTGCCGGTCCCCCGGCAATGCCACCGACTACAGCGCCAGCGGCCCCACGGACCGACGAGGACTTACCGACAAGCACAAAGACGCCGATCACCATGACGGCCCCACCGGCACCAATCAGCAGCGCACCAATGAGTGCTTTGCGCTGGCACTTGGTCCCGATATGGGCGCCGAATATGTCAATGCCTCCCGGGTCACCCGTACCACAGAGGCGGGTGTCCGCGGCCGACAAGGTGGACGCCTGGGCATCGGCCAACGTCGAGGCGCTTCCGGGGGCAATGGTCTGACCTGCGGCCGACACGGTAGGCGGAGCAGGCAGGGTATTGACGTAGTTGGTCGTTCGTCCGGGTTCAGGGTGCGTGCCGTGGGCGGCGTCGTAGGCGGCGGAGTAGGGGGCGACCTCGTAGTGTGACTCCGCCCACGGTCCAGCGATGATTGCCAGCGAGGCGCCCGCCTGGTCGTTGTTGGAAAGCGCCTTGAATACGGGGGTGTAGTTGCTCATCGTGGACAGGTAGGCGGCGGTTTTCTGCGCCCCTTCGTCCAACGATGTGAACGTGTCCGCCCCTAGGCCCTGGCTGTTGATGTTCAACGGGTTATTACGGAGGAACCATGTAGCCGGATGGTTCTCCATCGTCATCCACCGGACCATGAACCCCACGTTTCCCGGGGTGGTGGGGAGTCCGGCATCGGTAAGGACGGTCTGGGCCCAGACGTAGTTATTGGCCTGTTGCAGGGCAGTAACGGCCATTACGCCGCCTTCGGACGCGTCCAGGGGTTCTCGTCTTGGCCTTCGGTCCCCGGCTCTGTGCTCGCCAGTCCGCACCGTTTGGCGTGCCAGTAGGACCAATACATGATGCCCGCCGCCATCCCTCCCCCGGCAACGATGGCGGGGGCGTGACCGGGATCGACCCAGGCGGCAATGGCTACGAACAGCACCTACTCAGCTAGGCCGATATGGACCCACTTCATCAGCGTTTCCGCTCGTGACGAGGCGTTGATCTCGGCCGTCTGTGGCGAGCTGCACGCCGCGGCGATGATCTCGTAGACAATGCCAGCCGACACCAGGAACGGCACGCCATTAGAGCTTGACGAGTTGCCACCGTCCACCGGGGCGACCGGCACGGTCAACCCCCCTTACGGGTCAGGCGCTCCACCGTGGCGTGCTGGCGATTGTTCGCCATGACCACTGTCCCACCGGTCACGCCCGGGTGCTCTGTGGTGTGCGGCCCTTCGGCGGTAATGATGGTGTAGTAGTTCGTCCCCGGTTCCAGCATCCCACGGGGCACGGGGGGAGCGAAGAAGGGCGAAGCGGTGCGCTCCATTGCGGCCTGGTAGAACGTCACTTGCTGGTGCTGCGACACGTCTCGAGTCAGGCCAACGGCCATTAGTAGGGCCTCCGGATTCCGTAGTCTCGTCCGCCCTGTCCGCCCTGGTCGGCGTAGTAGTCACAACCGTTCTGTTCCGACACGGCTTCCATACGCACGACATCGACGGCGCCGGACAACGGGTCTTGTTGCATCTTGTTGACGTAGGCATGGGCGCCCGTGGCCGGGTCAGCCTGCCAGCGGCCAGACGCCAGCGACGAACGGAACCACTGTTGAGAGGGCGTGAACTGTTGGGTTGGTGCGGCAATGGTCATGCCACTGCGGATCATGCCCGTGAGGTAGGTAGGCACCTGGGCGGCTTCGGTTACCACGTTGACCTGATTGCCTGCCGTTGGCGACGTGTCCCCGTTCGGCCCCGGCGTGTAGCCGGTGAACGCCATCGACTGTGCTTTATGCCGTCTCATGTCGATTTCACATAAATCGGCGTATTAGCAGCGAGTCCGGCTCTGGTTGTGGAGAACACACCCGGAAGCGGCTCGTAATACGTTGCGGTCCCTGGTGGGAGTGCTGCGTATTCGGCAGGATTTGCCCAAGTGTACGTTCCACCTTGTTGGTCCGTAGCGGTGTAAGTACCGGGATTTGTTCCAATAGAATCCGGTGTAAGTCCAAACGGTAGAAAACCACTGCCACTCATTGCACCGACTTGTGGTCCACTCGTTACGCCGGAGGTGGTCGAGGTTCCGGCGTTGCCTGCGGCGTTCAGGTACGGCAGCAAGGCCGAAATGTCGTTGGCGTTGCCATACGATCCGCCCCGGCCGGGCGTCATGGAAGCCGTCTGTGCCGTAGCGGCCTGTTGGGCGGCAGCGGCGCTCTTCGACGTACTGGACCGGCGATAGAGCAGGAAGCCCACGGCCAGGACGGCGACGCCGATTCCGTAATACAGCGGAGGAATGGGCTTCGACTTCTTGGCCGGTGCGGTCGGCTCTGCCATTAGTTCGGCCTTCCGTTATAGGTGGGCCACTGGGTGAACGGCCGGAGCGATGCTGTGGCCGTGCGCCCGCCCAGGCGCACCCGGTGTTGTGTTTGCAGCGACGAACGGCCCACATTGGGCACCGGCACCGGGAGCACGTTGTCCCCGAACAGGCGACCGGGAAAGTGCACGGACCGGTTGGCGTGGAACGTGTAGATGGACGGGAGAATCCAGTTCGGCGCCACCGAGGACGGCTGATTCAGCGGTCCGCCAAGCTCTCCGTCTTGCAGAGCAGCGGGCGGGGGAGAAGCAACCCGGATCGTGCCGGGTGCGCCGGAAATGATGTTCTGGCCGTTGGTTGCCGGGGCGCCACCCATTGTGAGGGCAGGCGAAAAGGCGCCCGCTCCCCACCGGGTAGGAACCTGCAACGTCCGGACAGAAAACCGCATCAGTTCGTCGAACCAAGCAGGGCGTTCAGGGCGGGCTTCTCGATGCCCGCAATGCCAGAGCTGGCGGCGGCGGTCCCGGCCGGGTGGGTCATGATATCGGCAATGATGACCCCGACAACAACAAGACTCGCAATTGCTGCAATACGTCCAACCATTAGGCGACCTTTCCGGGTGTCTGTGCTGTTTGCTGTGCTGTTTGCTTCACTGTGGGCGACGTTGCCCCAATGGTACTCGGGTCCCAGAGGTTTAGGACGGTAGCGAGAACAATGCCCCAACCGAACAGACCGGCCACCCGTGCGCCCGGGCCGTCTGGAATCAGCGACAGGGCGCCATAGAGGATGAACGACGAGGCGTATTCGGCCGGGAGGGCCAGCCCGGTAATGGGGCGGTCCATGCTGTGCTGCTTAGATCCCCGGTAGGTGAGGACAAGCAGCTCTGCCAACCAGGCCGTTGTAAGTGTGTTCATGCCAGCCGACCGGGGGCCGTCACGGTCACGCCAGCGCCAGCAGATCCGGACGTAGTGGCCTGATCGCTCCCGGGAATCTGGGTCACGGCGGGCGGGTGTCCAGCGCCGGCACCGGGTACGTCACTCGGGCCACCGGGCACGGCGTTTCCATCGTCGGACGGGATCGACGGATCGTATTTGCCCGGGATCACCAGATCCAGAAACCCGAAGTTGTGGCCTCGTACCTGGGTTAGTCCGTAATAGAACACGGAGTAACCCAGGAACACCACCCCGAAGCCCACAATGGGCATGTTTGCTACGCCTTGGGCGAGGGCATCGGCTTTACGAACCGATGGTAGGCGTACACAGAGAGGGCGCCAGCGGCGAAGTAGATCAGAGGGGAACGCATCATTTGAAAGCTCCTAACGGGGAAGGGAACGGCGGATACAAACGAGCAGGACCACGGCGGCAACGCCGGTCCACATAGCGGCACCGACTGGCTTGGTAGGGTGCATGGACGAGGACATTGACTGTGACGGCATCGTCACGCCGGGGCCGAAGGCCTGTTGCGTTACCGAGTCGTACGAGTCTGGCGTGCCGTAGGCGGGCGAGTCCGTAGACCCAACCCCGCCGAAGCCGCCAACACGAAGCGCTAGACCGGCCATCAGTTACCAACCTTTCCGAACCGGAGGGTTCGTCGGCTCACAGTTCCGGAAGCCCCTGGATGATTGCACCGGTCGGCACGATCTGGCCGACAAGGACGTTCATGGTGGCGGGCGAGTTCGAACCGGCGCCGGCCGGGGCGAAGTTGGCCTCGAGCAACGTTCCGGGGTTCGAGCTGAGGTACGTTTCGCCCGTGTCAAGCAGTCCGAGATTCGTCTGCATCAGGCTGTTCTTGCGGCTCACGGCCAGGACGCCACCAAGGTTCTGGTTGGCAAACGAAGGCGTGACGGCAGCGCCAGACACCCACCCGATCTGGGCGGGCGTGAGTCCGTAGGCGATGGCCTGATCGTCCTGCAGCTCGTTGATGGTGGCGTCAATCATGGGCACGCCATCGACGTAGAGCTGCAAGCGCGACGGCCAGTAGCCACCGTTGCGGGCGCCCGTGCTGTCGCGGATCTCCATGATGATGGTGTCCAGGTAGCCACCGAGGCGGGGGAACTGCAAGCGGGACGAACCCGAAGCGGCAATGGTGGGGTTGGCCTGCTGCAAGATCCACTGGCGGGTGGTTCCCAGTCCCGGCGGCTCGACGGCTGCGCCCTCGGGAAGCCAGTAGAACGAGGCGTCGACCTGAGTGGAGATGACCGGCGTACCACCAGACGGCTGCACCGTGTAGAAGGTGGCGGCGGCGTTGTAGTTGAACTGCAACGTCGGGAGCAACGAGGCGTTAGCGGCCGACAATGTGCCGTAGGCCTTGGCGAACTCCAACGGCAGAGCGAACGACACCGACCCGTTACCGGCCGTGTTGAAGGCGGCAGCACTGGGAAGGTTGGCGTTGACGTTGGTGCCGTTCAGGACGCCAAAGCCACCGGAAAACGTGTTGATGAGCTGCGCCACTTCGTAGCCGGGGGCCACGATGAGGGGCGTGCCGAAGGCGTCCTTGAACTGAGTGAGCGACGAGAGCGAGAACGGGGCGTCGGCACCGTAGGTCGCCGCCACACCACTACCACCGGTCACGGTCTGGGTAACCCGCAGGGCACGGAAGTAGCCGGGTCGAGCGACGAGGGGCTGCGTGACAACGGAACCAAAGGTCGTGCCGGACACGTTGTAGATCGGCGCCATACCGGGCTGGCTGTGGCGGATGAACGGTCCGCCGGATGCCTCCACCGTGGTGGCTGGCTGCGGACGCCCTGCCTCCTGTGCCGAACCCATCTGGTTAGTGGTTCCATTTGCCATTACAGCGCGACCTCCACGGCTTGTCCGACCACGCCGAGCGGCGTGCCGTCATTCTCTCGGGACCAGCGGCGGGCGCTCATACGGAGCAGTCCGACAGCCGGGTGCAGCAGGATCACAGTCAGTACCACCATGTCGAACACTCGTTTAGTGGGCAACTGTTCTCCTTCAAACCTCGGACGCCATCCATAGGGGATCGTAGTGGGAACTTGACCTACTGTCCGCCACCGTCAGAATCTTGCCGTTTGGGCGCCAGATAGTCCGGCAAGGTAACCCGGTACGGTTCCCGGGGATTCCGTCCGACGATGAGCCATGAAAACGGTTCCAGACCCGACAGGGCACCACGGATCTCGGGCTTCGGGCGCCCCAAGACCTCCGCCAGTCGGTTTACTACGTCCGTGTCACGGGTGTAGGACACGGCAACCCAGGTAGACATTTTGGCGGCGTGCGGCGTGACCCAGGACGGCGCTTGATACGAGCTCACGAACGACAACCCTTTATCTCGGGCGGCGATCAGAATCTCGTCCGCCTCGGCCCGTAGGTTCATCATTCGGGGATCAGTCATGATTTGCAGCTCGTCGGCGTACACGGTGAACCCGCCCATATTGAACGCCCCGTTCATGGCCTGGCGGGTGACCTCGCGCAGTTTGGGCAGATCGTCCCGGTGCTGCACCCGGGGGCCAACGATCCAGCGGGACGCCCGCCCTTCATCGTCATTTCGGACGATGGCCTCCGCCATCTTCTTTTCACCCGGCCAAGTGGACAGGCGGTCATAGCCCATACCGGACAAGGTGGAGTCTCCGCCCTTGGGATCGAGCGCCAGGACGTAGCGGCGTAGGTCGAGCAACCCACCGACGAACGTGGTTTTACCTGCGCCCGTGGGAGCAATGACGGACAGATGCTGGCCGGGTTCCCACTGTTCGGCAAACCAGGGACGGAACTCGTCGGCCCAATTCAGGGGTTCGACCCGGGGCAACCGGGCCACGAACTAGGCGACCGGGGCGGCGGGAACCACGGCGGCGGGGGGAGTCCCGCCCAGGGCGACCACGGCGGCATCAACGGCGGTAGCGGCGGCGGTGACGGCGGTAACGGCGGCGGCAGTCTCACCCGGTGCGGCCTGGACCTGGGCGGTCAGGGCGTCAACCGAAGCGGTCAGGGCGGCAGTCGAATCGGTAAGGGCGCTCATCAAGTGTTCCAATCGTTCTAGGCGATGAAATATCTTGTCGATCATCCTACCGGCTCATCAGCGTACATATCGGGAACGGGTTCCGGCTGCGGCGGCTCTGGGGCGATCCAGCCTTCAAACATCATTTGCAGGATGTACTCCACCGGGTCCACGCCCTTGGGGAAGTCGGGATCGTCCTCGAACAGCAACGCCGTAGCTTCTTGTACCTTCCGCTCCCGTTCTTTCGCCTTCTTGATGGCCGGGACCATAAGCGGCAGAGAGTGGCGGATCGAAGAAGCCAGCATCGGCATAAGCGTTTGTGCGTTCTGCGGATTGCGTTCAATGGCAAGGACGAGCAGCGGCGGGCCAAACACGGCGCCCAGGACATCAAACCGTTGACGGCCCTTCACTACGCGCTGTAGCGCCATCTTGTCCACGATGCTGCCCTTGATGGCCTCGTCGAGCATCTCGCCGGCGACAGGCGCCTGCCACTGCATGCAGCGCCCTAAGGGAGCATGGCTACCCGTGCGAATTGCCATGCTCCCCAAGGCGGACCAAGCGTCAGAAATGGTTTCGGCGCCAGACTCCCGGCGGCCACCCTTCCCTGTCGCTGGTCGCCGCTCCCGGGTAGTGGGAGGCGGAGTCCCATCACCCGGAGCGGACGTCTTTTCCCGGCCCTTCCACCACTTCTTGACCTTGGACTCTGGGGCCTGGGGGCGAGTCTCCCCGCCAGCGGCGCCCCGGGACGGGGAGGATGGCGTACCGACCCCGGCCCCGGGGCGCTGCTCGCCGGGAGTAGTGGGGGAAAGATAGGGCGATTCGCTCACCGGTCCATTGCTCTGTTCGTTACCCAGAACAGCAGACCCAGTGTCAGCTTCACCGTCAGGAAGCAGATTTTCAGTAGTAGTCGAAACGTCGCCAGTCTCACCGTTTGCCATCCTCTGTTTCCGTTCCTCTAGGTCTACGTTGTAATGCGACTTACACAGATGGCGGGCGTAGGTGGTCTGCTTTTCGCACCCGGGCCAGGTACACGCCTCAACTGGCATAGCGGCGGAACAGGTAGAAGCCCACGGCGCCCAACAGAACTCCGGCGCCGATTGCTGCGCCAAGCTGTTGCTTGGTCAGGGCGGCACATTCCTCGCACGGGGTCACGGGTGCATCGGTCGTGCCGGTCTGATCGTCGTTCATGACCACGCCGCTTTCTTCACTTTGTCCAGCCAGTTCGTTGGCGGAGATTCCGGCGGCGCCTCGACCTTGGCCGGTGCGGGCTTCGTGGCCTTGGTGGCCGGCGCTTTCGCCGCGAGCTCTTTCATGGCCGTTCGTACCGCACGTTCGGCGGCGGCTTCGATGTCTCGCACAGTCAGCGAGGTGGATTCGGGTTCCTCCGGCGTTGCCGGGGAAGGCGGTTCGTTGTCCTTGGAACGGAACTCGGCCAGGACGCTGCCCAGCTCTTCACGGATGATCGTACGGATATCCTCCCGATCAGACCCGGAGGCGTCATCGTCGGACAGTTCGTCTAGTTCGCCATCTTGCGCCATGCATCGGATACTACACGGGTGTAACCCATCGGGGTAGGGTTGGGGCTGTGGACGAGGAACTAATGGGCGGTGACTCTGCGGCAGACACGACGTACCTATGGACCATCCGCGTCCTGTACGGCGTTGCCATTGCCCTCAACGTTTGGTTGTTGTGGGGCACGGCGGTAGACGATGCCCAGACCGAGAAGATCAAGCGGCAGGCGAACATCTGGAAAGAGCGGGCGCTTCGGCCGTTCCACATTGACCGACTGGTGAAGCGCCAGACGGGCCAGGTGCTTTGGCAGGCAACCAAGATCGTGGAAGAAGCGGAGAGCGAAACCGATGTCTAGCCTCATCATTCCCGGCCGTGACCCCGGCGCCCTGGACTCCATCGCTCGTCGGATGACCGGCCAGTACGTCGAGAGCAAGGACGCCGAAGCGGGCGACCCGGATCTGATCCGTGACCCTTGGCAACCCCGCTGGCGCATCGACGCCCAATGGATCGAATTTGAGTGCGGGTGCCGGTGCGAACGCAAACGGGAAATTGACGTCAAGGCGAAGATGGGCGATGCCATCATCTTTGCCGGTCTGCCGGAGCAGGCCATCTATGACTTTTGTTGTGATCGACACTCGCCGGGGATGAACAAGATTGTTCGCTTCTCTGGCTACGCCGATTTTGGACAATGGAAGCGCACGCGGAAGCACCTACTGATGGGAACCACGAAACCATGACCCTGCACCTACCCACCGAAGGACTGCACGAGGGGACCGGCGCCCAGTTCCAGAACGCTGGCCTAGAGGACGAAACCGGCGCCAGCTCGTCCGGTACGCCCCTCGACGAGATCCGGAACGGGATCAAGGTCTTTCTGGACCTGGGAATCACCATCGGCAAGCAGGTGGAAGAACAGACACGGGCCACGAACCGTCTGCTCAACCGGCTAGAGCGGAACACGCCGGTCGATACGTCCCTCATCGCCTCGGGAGTGTTCCCGGCAACGGGAAACCTCGTGCTCAATCTCGGCGGTGCCGACCAAGGCACGTTTTGGGAGGTGGAATCCGTTGCAGTCGGGGGCACCGACCAGAACGTGTCAGCGGCCGGCACTGCCGGACTGTACGTCTCGGGTTTTGTACCGGGTCCGACCAGCTCCCCGGGCATGACGGCCCTGGCCGACCAGGCAAAGAGCTTGCCGAATACCGGGTTCTACGGCGGGCGGGACATCGTGGTCAACGATGGCGAATACCTGTTCCTCATCATCTTTGGCGGGACGGTCGGACAGACTTACGTCGCCAACGCACAGTGCACCGTGTTCAACACGGCGGCTGCACTCGGCCAGGTCGAGGCGGTGAGCTGATGGCCGGGTTCAGCGTTTCGACAAACGCTTCGATCTCGTCATTGACGGTGCCGGGTCAGTCCTACGTCGCCGGTACAACCAACACCCGGCGCGCCCGAATGACGTTCGGTGACGGGTTTTTCACCAATACCACCTATCAAGATATGTGCACCCGGGCCGGTTTTATCTTGCCGGTCACCCCGACACGGTGCCGAATCATTGTTCGCAACAATGCCGTAACCCTCAACACAACTGTGCCGCTAACAATGAACTTTACCGGCATTTGGTGGGGCACCCCGAACACCACAGCGGAACCCACCTGGCTCGGTGACTTCGCCAGCGCACCCACCCAGGTTCTCGGGCCGTTCGTAGTCGATCCCGGGGCGACCGGGGCGGAATACACGTCGGCATGGTTCACCCCGCCAAAATCGTTTGTACCCTACGGGTTGCAAGGTTTGTCCTACGGCCTCACCGTTGCCACCGATAACACGGTGCGTCTCGGTGCCGATCCGGGATTGACCTGGCACGGTGTCACCGGGGCCGGGTGTGCGGCTATTGCTGGCGGGGCCGCTGCTCCGCTGGCGGCTGGCACGTTGTCACCGGCCACCGTGGTTGCCGACGTGCGGCTCGAATACGAGTTTGTCGGCCCCCAACAAATCGGGTTATTCATCGGTGATTCCCTCACCGCTGGTTCGTATGCGTCCTACTCGGCCCAAAGTTTCGGCCAGAACGGGCCTGCCTCATCCTGGCCGAGCATCGGCACCGTTCGTCTCGGACATTGTGCGGTCAACGCCGGGTCGGGCGGGGCCGTGTCGAACACGTTTCTTTCGACCAGTGCCCTTGCCTACACGCGCCTAGACCTGGCAACGTGTGTGCCTGACTACGCGGTGATTGCTCTCGGGGTAAATGACTCCGCAACGAGCAACTTGACAACGGTTGCCAATACGCCCAACACGTTGGCGAACTACACGGCCAACATTTTGCAGATCATCACCAACTTGCAAGCGTTCGGAATCAACAAAATCTACCTTTGCACCATCACCCCGGGGCCTCCGACCTACATCACGGGTTCACCGGCCACGACGTTTCAGGTGGGCACGTTGGGCACGGCCCAAACCAACGGATTCGGTGGTGCGGTTATTTCTCCGGTGGTGGTGAATCTCCCGGCCGGTAGTAGTGGCGGGTGGCCGGGTGCCAGTAGTTCGACCAACGCCTACGGCCCTCCCGGTCGGGCAACGGATTGGTACAACGCCGCCATTACTACCGGTCCCAAGGGCGCTATTTGGATCGGTATTCCTGGCGGCAATGCCAACACGTTGGGGGTTACCCTTGACGGCCCCTACCCGGTCACAATTGCCGCTGGCGGGGCTGGCATTGCCGTGACCCTCACCACTTCGGGCACAACGGTTTACACGCACGCCGTAGGCGAACCGGTGTTTGCCCTTCGCGAAGGGTACCGCCAGGTCTACAACTCATTTATTCGGTCACAACCTCCCGAAATCTCCGCCGTGATCGACATGGCACCCGCCGCCGAATTTGGGTTGTCGTACCCGACACAACAAAGCCCCCTTTACTACGGGGTACTAGCCGACGTGCATCCCCAAGGGCCGGGGCTCTATAACGTCATGGCTCAGGCGTTCGTCTCGGCCGTCGCTGGAATCTAGTCCTTGCAATCACCCCGGATAGGGGTTACGGTGATTGCAGCGGCCCACCCGGGCCACCGACAACCAAGGATGGCGATCCGATGAAAACCTTTTCAGCTCGCATTACCTACACTGCCAGCAATGCCGGCATGTACTCCAGGACCAGCAGCGGCCACAAAGTTCCTGCGCTGGTCCTGGGGAGTGCGTTCCCGGTCGAAGCTCGCACCATTGCCGATGCCCTCACCGCCGCAGAGTCAGAGGGGTACGACCCGGAGCGCATGGCCTACGTCCAGGTGACCACGCACGCAGGCGTGACACATCGTCGGGCCGTTCGTCAGGTGGCGTCATGAAGCGCTTTCCGGAGTACCTCGATGAGACGCCCCGGCCGGTCCGGAGCGAGTCCCGCACCGTCGCCGGGTTTCATTGCCTGGTCACGCAACAGGGCGCCCATGTCAACGCAGACACGGTAATAACGGTCTGGGTCGTGCAGCACGCCGCCCAGACGATCACCAGCAACGCCACCACCGTGCATAGGGGAATGGCACAGACCGAATGGTCGGACGCCTGGACGAAGGCGGAGCAGTGCGCCACTGCTGTTCGCTCCGTGATCCGTCAAGAGCTGCACGCCGCAACCGGGAACGTCGTGTCGGGAATCTCCGCCGCCGAGTCCATTGACGAAGCGATGCCCTGGAACGCCGTGAGTGACGACGACGATGGACTGGGTGCAGCCCTGGACGGTGAGGGATGAGTAACGACCACTGGCTCGCCCGTATCGAACTAGCCGAAGCCCGTGCCCTCGCCGGCGAGGCCGAGCGTGACCGCTACCGGGAGGCGCTACGGCGCATCGTTCATGGCGGCCCGCATGACCCGCAGTACATCGCACTCGACGCCCTGGACGGTGAGGGATGACCTACGGCCCGAATACCGCAGCCGTCCAAGCCATCATCGACCGTATCCCGACCCTCACCGAGGACGAGGTCAACCGCCGGGGCGCAGTCTGGAACGCAGTCTGGAACGCAGTCTGGAACGCAGCCAGGTACGCAGCCTGGGGTGCAGCCAGAGACGCAGCCAGAGACGCGGCCAGGGGCGCAGACTGGTCCGCAGCCGGGGTCGCAGCCAGGTACGCAGCCTGGGGTGCAGCCAGAGACGCAGCCAGGTACGCAGCCATTGACGCAGCCTGGGGTGCAGCCTGGGACGCAGCCTGGGACGCAATCAGGGACGCATTACTCGCCACCGTCACCTATGACCTCGCCACCATTGACGGCCCCTACACCATCGCCCAGCGTGACCTGCTACTCGCCCCCTGGGTCGAAGTGTGCGGGATGCCCGAGGGACTTGTGACTCCATGACCTTTGACCTGATCGTAGGAAGCCTTGTCATCCTTGCCGCCTTCTGGATCACCATTGCCATTTCGACCTACTCCGCATGGCAGGAACGGGAGCAGGTCGAGCAGGACTACCCGGAACCCTCCCACGTCCGGATTTACCCTCGTCCGTTCGACTGGGAACGTGACTAGTCTGCAACACCGGTTTACCAACCAACCCAACCAACAGAAAAGAGATACCCGTGCCAACCGACAAGAACATTCCCGTGACCATCGACGAGGCGCTTTCCTACGGCCAAGTCCTGTCCTACCTGGCGGACCCCGGGTCCGTCCAGATTCAGCAGTTCAAGGAAGACCCCGACGCAGTGCGAGGCCGCATCGAAAGCCAGCTCCTGGCCGCTACGTCCATCGAAGCGCTGCTCGGTGAGCGGGAGATGATCCAGGGCAAGCAGTTCGTGAACAAGCCGTTCCAGGTGCGCTCCGTGGAGTGGCGTCTCTCGGACTTCGACGGTGAGGGTCTGCCGTTCTACGCCATCTGTGAAATCGTCACGCCGGACGGCACCATGCACGCCCTGTCCTGTGGCGCCCGCTCTGTCGTGCAGAAGCTCGCCATCATGGTCAGCAACGACTGGCTTCCCGCCTGGGTCCGGATCACCGAGGGCAAGGCGACTGACGCCGGGTACAAGCCCCTCGACCTCGCCTCCGCGCCGGACGGCTTCTGATGCCTCGTGACCCCAAGGCACTGGCGCTGTCGAAACTGGGCCACGTCCAGTCCGACTACGCCAGCGCGGTCAAGGCGTGGCACGTCCTCGCCAACAAGCGGCGGGCTGCAATCCGGCTGGCCGTGGAGGCGGGCGCCACCAAAGCGGCGGTTGGTCGAATGGCCGACATCACTCCCGCTCGTGTCTCTGCCATCTGCAAGGGTGCCGGAGAGTAGTGGCTCGCAAAGGATGGGATGACCTGACCCCTTCCAGCCGGAAACGGCTGGAAGGGGCGGGCTTGTCCGGCAAGCTGGTTGCCGGGGACTCACTCTCCCCCCGGGACGTAGAGGCGTACTACAGGGCCGGAGGCGACCTACGGTCTGCCTACGGCCATGCCCCTCGTAATCCCAAGGCGGCGCCCGTTGCCTCCCGTGCAGCAGCGCAGCGGGGGAAGCTCAACAGCGACGAGGACGCCGCCATCGAACGGTGGCGCCGCAAGGGCGGTCCGGCATGGATTCCTTCCAACCCTTCTGCCATCGGCAACGACACGGCCGCGATTCTTTCCGGCATCGACCTCCCCCCGTCCAAGTGGCGGGAAGTAGCATTTACCGTGCTGGCCGATGGCCGGGTACAGATGACGGTAACGCCCAAGGGCAACGGGTACGACCGGGTGGTGATCCTGCCGGACCGGGACTCGATGGGAGACGTTGCCCGACTGATCCAGAACCCGGTGGGCAAGGGCAAGAGCAAGGCCGAACAGAAACGGATGCAACGCCAATGGAGGGGACTCAAAACACTCAAAGTCAACGCCAGCGGGACGGACACGAAGAAGAAGCCGCCGGCGGGACCGGCCGATACTCGTTCGCCCTTGCCAGAGTCGAAGCCAGCCGCCCCGGCCTCTGGGCCATCCGCACCTTCGACCGGTGGTGGACGGGCCGCTCCCCCGAAGAAGAAGGCCAAGAAGGCCACCAAGAAGGCCACCAAGAAGGCGACACCCAAGAAGCGGACGCCGAAGCGGACTACACCGGCCCCCGGCCTCTCCGCCCTTGACCTGATCGACGCCGCTCTAGGTGACGCCGCCGCCCTGGCGGAGATTGCCACCGACGAGCTGCAACAACGAATAGCCGAACTGCAAGCCATCGTAGAAGGTAGGAACCGATGACAGACCTCGATAGGTACTGCTTCAAGTCTCACCCCCTGGACTCGTCTAGGTGCCATTATCCTTACGGGCACGACGGGGACCATCGCTCGACCTCTGGCCTTTGGTACGAAGTAGAAGCCGGACCAATCGTCCACCAGGCAACGGCCGGGATGCCCGGGGGAATAGATATCCAACATGACGAGGGCGAATGTGTCTGGTGCGATAGCCAGCGGTTCAGGGATCTGCTTATCTCTGCTCCATGAAGGTGACGCCGCTACGGCGGTATGTACCAAAGCCGGTGGCGCTGCTGTCGGCCGGTTGGCGAACTCTCACCATTACCACCGACGCCGGAGAGCGGACCGTCAACGGTTCCCGGGACATCACCAACGCCCTAGACGGCCTAGCCGGGTTCGTCTGCTATTCGTCGGGGGGACTGGCCGGGTTCCGGCTCACCACGCCCGCCCAGGCGTGGACACTCTCGGCATGGCGGGGGAGGGAAACCCGCATGACCCACAATGCCAGCGGGGTCACCGTGACAAGCCTCCGAAGTACCCTGGACGGGTGCGCCTATCCATACGAAGAACTAACGGTAGCCCTAGACTGGCTTCGTGCATATGGCGTCGGACCCGGATCGCTGTCCGGAATGTCTTGGAATCTGTGGCGGGCATCTCTGCCGGGTGACGTCACTATCGGGTTTGATCCCGAAGTCGGCCGCTCGGCCCTGTACGGCGGGCGACAGGAGGCAAGAGAGTGCAGGGTCTACCCGCACATGGTTTCCGCCGATATCCGCAGCGCCTATCCACATGCAATGGCACAGACAACCGATTACGCCTGTAGCCTGCGCGAGGTTTCTAAATCGTCATCCTTGGACCCTGCGGTAGCCGGACTGGCCTACGCCACCGTTGTAGTTCCTCGTGACCTACCGTATGCGCCCCTCCCTACTCGGATTGCCCCTGCAATCATTCAGTTTCAGTGGGGGACGATCCGTGGCGTGTGGCCTTGGTGTGAGCTCGCCGCCGCTGCTGCCGTCGGCGCCACGGTCACCGTGCATCGGTCGTGGGCGCCCAGGCGGACGGCAGACCTGTTCGGTTCGTGGTGGCCGATGGTCGACGAGGGACGGAACCTGGGCGGAGGGGCTGGTGTCCTGGCGAAGTCCATCAGCAATTCCTTGTGGGGCCAGTTCGGCATGGTGGGCGATGATCGCAGCGAAACCCGGTGGAGCGATGACAAAGGCGACGAACCGTATTCGGTGGATCTCGACCCTCGGCATATGCCGCACGCCTGGACGGCTCATGTTGCCGCGGAGACTACGGCACGGCTACGGACTCGCATGGTCCTCGAAGCTCTGTACGGGTCGCAGTTCTCCCCGGTGCACATGGACACGGACGGCATGATTATTCGCAGCTCATCGGAAGTGCCTTCACCTTGTGGAGACTTGCCCGGGCAATGGCGAATCAAGGAGCGAATGGCAAAGGTGGACATCCGCGCCCCTCAGCTCTACCGGTACACCTGCGGTAAGGGCTGTGGCGTTCCCGGCCCCCTGGGCCACGCCAAGTGGCACTATGTCGCTTCCGGCTTGTCTGCCACCCAGGCGCCTGAGTTCTTTCGCAAGTCTGGAGCAGCTCGTACGCAAATCTCGTACCTGTCGAACTATGACCAGTGCTTGACCCCGGCGCACTCGGACGATCCCGAACTGACAACCCTCGACGGGCAACTTGCCCGGGAGCATCGACTTTGGAAAGCAGGCGCCTAATGCCCATTCCCGGAAGCGCCAACCCCTGTAAACGGTGCGGCAAGTTTGTCATCGTGGGAGGGCCGGACACGTTTCCAGCGTCCAAGCTGACGGGTTCCGCTCACTCCCGTGGCTTCTACTGCATTTTCTGTAAAGAGTTCTTGGAAGTGCACCCGGGGTTGGTGAAGCGATGAGCGCCAGTCACTTTGATTACTACCTCACGACCGACTGGATGCACGCCGCCGCCTGTCGGGGCAAGCACGACGTCGTGAACTTCTTTCCGAACAAGAGCGAATCAGACGCCGCCGCCAAAGCGCTTTGTTCGATCTGTCAGGTGATCGTGCCGTGCTTCATGTATGCAATGGACGACCCAACGCTCATGGGCGTCTGGGCGGGGACCACGGCCAATGGTCGCGACCGCCTCCGCCACTCCCCACCTGAGTAACTAACTCGCCGGCCTGGACCACCTCGAGCAGCTGGCCGGCCTGGACCACCTCGAGCAGCTGGCCAGAGGTTGCAGACACGGGAGACGGGTCGGGTGTATGGTTTAGCGCCAGATAGAACCCGGTTTGAGGGGTTACTATTTGAAGAAACGTCACCTCGAAACGCCGTGGCCTAAATGACCAGGGATTATGCGAATCTGAGGGGAACTACATCGTTATAGATGTAATGGTCGACGGTGCC
>Ga0114951_10002921_pt1 | contig 18541 bp, 12 predicted proteins | sample AM7aDNAmetaG_FD_88677 | JGI IMG/M metagenome (GOLD analysis project Ga0114951, IMG submission 88677) | Freshwater microbial communities from Finland to study Microbial Dark Matter (Phase II) - AM7a DNA metaG | ecosystem: Environmental > Aquatic > Freshwater > Lake | place: Finland: Lake Alinen...
CGCTTATGCGCCTGCACTTACAGGGTCTTACCATTTATTTTATTGCCCTCCTTGTTATTGGCATATGACAATAATAGCAAATATTGAACTTCTTGTCAATGATATTTAAGAACAGTATACCAGGAAAGATTCATTTAGCTGTAATTATGAGGTAACTTTATGAACCTCTCCGAGCTTGCGCAAGGGTTACTTTTATTGTTTTTTTCTTCAGCGAATTACTATCCTTTAGGATACCCCCCTTCAAATATGGCTAACTTTGAAATAAAATGTTAGAATACTATTATGTAAATCTATCTGGGAGGTATCCCATGACTGAAAAAGTGCGAAGAATAGGAGTGCTGACCGGGGGAGGCGACTGTCCCGGACTTAATGCAGTCATAAGAGCGGTGGTAAAAAGTGCGAATAACATCGGATGGACGGTTATCGGCATCAAAAAAGGATTTGAGGGACTTATGGGTTCGGGTAACTCCGAAGTGCTGGATGCTCATGATATCAGAGGTATCTTAAATGTCGGCGGCACGATCCTGGGGACCACTAACAGAGGAGATCCTTTTAAATATGCGGTCATAAAAAACGGTAAAACAGTTTTGCTTGATAAGTCAAACGAGGCCATAAATGGTTTTAAGAAACTCAGGCTTGACGCACTCGTTTGCATCGGCGGGGACGGAACCCTGACAATAGCAAAACAACTCGCCGACAAGGGCATTCCGCTGGTCGGGGTTCCCAAGACCATCGACAATGACCTTTCAGCCACCGTTACAACCTTCGGTTTTGATACAGCAGTAAGTACGGCCACGGAGGCTCTTGATAAACTCCACTCTACCGCGGAAAGCCACCAGAGAGTAATGGTTGTTGAGGTCATGGGCAGATATGCGGGCTGGATCGCTCTTAATTCGGGAATTGCCGGCGGCGCGGATATTATACTTATTCCGGAAATTCCTTTTGATATGGATAAAGTATGTAAAAAAATCAAGAACCGGTATAAAATAAAGCGCAACTTCTGTATTGTTGTCGCGGCGGAAGGAGCAAAACCAAAAGGAAGCGGTATGTTCACAAAGGCTTCTGATACTCCCGGGAGAGCGGAAGTACTTCTCGGCGGAATAGCAGAATGGGTCGCAAAAGAAATACACAGTAGAACAGGAAAAGAAACCCGGAGCATTGTTCTCGGGCATTTACAAAGAGGCGGAAATCCAACAACTTTTGACAGGCTGCTGGCAACAAGATTCGGAGCCGCAGCGATAAGAACCCTTAGAGAAAACAAGTTCGGGCAAATGGTTTGTTTAAGGCCGCCCAATGTTGTAAGCGTTCCTCTAATCGAAGCTATAGGAAAAATGAAGTCCGTTCCTCTCGACTCTGATGAAATAATCACGGGAAGAAATATGGGGATCAGCTTCGGAGACTAACGCTTCTCTATTCGCCGGCCGGCGAACACCGGTATTTAGCCTTGCAGCGTCAGAAAATTAATATCTTGCGGCGCCTTACGCTTTGCGCGAATGCGCCGTTTTGATATTACACCGCTATAAGGGTTTTATCAAGGTTCTCTTTTTGTCAAAACTTCCCGGAAAACATACTATCAAAATATTTTGCCGAAGTTCTTTGGTAGAGCTAAATCTTGTTTAATTTGAGCTGGAAAGCAGACATAATATGGGTAGATAAAGCATACTATTTGACATTTTCCTTAAATAGTCGCAGGCCGGATGATCTTACCTGATTTTATCTTACTTTAATATAATTAAATTTATCAATAAGTTTGTTTGAAATATCGTATGCTTTTACCGCTGCTTCGTTACCATTTACATCAACAACAATGTAATTATATACCGCAAAAAATACATCAGGGTTCTCTATTTTTTCATCGCGTAAATGTCCGCCGCATACCGTTATTATTTGATATATTTTATTTTTCCAATCAGGATTGACTTTTTTGTCAACAAGCCACCTTGAATAATTGTGTTCATGGCCGCAAAAAAGAATATCAATATTATATTTATCAAGTATTCCCCAAAAATCATTTCTTTTTTTAATATATCCATTATAGGACATCATTAGTCTTTCATCGTCATCTTTAGGCTTTTCATGGTAATAATGCCCTATTGGGAATGGAGGCACATGTTTAAATACAAAAACATGCGCTTTCACCGTGTTCTTGAGGTCATTTTTGAGCCATTCCGCTTGTTCAGGCGCATTCACCGTGTAATAACTTGTGAAATGAATATTATCCAGATCAAAAGAATAAGTTAAACCTTTATATTTTTCGGGCCCGTTTTTCGGGAAGTTAAATATCTTTAAATATTTATCCTTACCCATATTTTCGCTAAAGCTAATGTCATGATTTCCCGCCGTTACATAAACAGGAATCTTAGCATCATAGATCGGCTTTGAAACCTTCAGCCAGTGGTCATATTCTTCATCTCTACCTGTTGCCCCGTCATTGACTATATCCCCGCAATAAAAAACCAGTGCCGGTTTTGGATTTAATTCAGTTATATATTTTACGGCTTTTGAGTAAACTTTATCATTAACACCGTTGTCGCCTCCCTGTGTATCCGATATTACAACAAACCTTGTCGCACAAAATAAATATGAAGTTAAGAAGGTAAATAAAATAATTATTAATATTTTTTTCAATATTACTCCAAAAACGCTTAACAATTGATCCAGTGGCAAAATATTTCAGCCTCTTCTTTTTTGACCTTTCTTCTTTTCCAGATTATTCCTGCTAAAACTCTCACCGCGCTGCCGCTAAGGCATCTATTCTTCATTCGTACTCAATATCAATAATAGCATTTTCGCCGCTCTCTATATTCTGTATATCAATAAAGGTACTTTCATCTTGACCTTCGTAAAAAGGAACAGCAGCATTTGATTTTCCAAAATATGCCTTAACCAGCTTTTTGTAAGGAGGCAAAAGCAGGGCTACCTTCACTGCCTCGACTTTATACCGGGAATTATTGGTTATTTTTACAGATGTATGATTGACCCCGGTTTGAAAGCCGGAAATACCCAGTCCTGACCGCTTTACCCACCAGTCGTTAACTTCTGAAAAAGAAGCAATCCAGACATCTTTTTCTTTTACATAATCTATAAATTTGCCGAGAACATCAATATACTCTTCCTTGGCCATCAATTGCGTATGAAAAGAATAGAAGTAAAGCCCTCCAATCTTGTAAATACGGTCGAAATCCTGCTTAAGAAGTTCCAGCATTTTTGCTTTATCCTGCATCTTATATCTTTCAAGAAGATCATAATCATCATTGCCTGTTTTTGGAAACTTAACAAGAACTTTTTGACTTCTTCCGGTGCTTCGCCCCTGACTATTTTTATCCGGCATTATCTTGGGGCCCGCTTGTTTAATATCATCTCCGGCAATGTAATCATAATCTAAATTAAATAATGCCTGCAAAGTGTTGCTATCGTAAACAGCCTGCGGCGGGCGAAAACCCCGTATTTTTTTCCCGATGATCTTTTCTAAAGTTTCTTTTCCTGCTTTAAGTCTTTCTTGCTGGACTTCAAAAGACTGGTGCGGGTATACTTCAATTCCGTGCAGGCCAATTTCAAAATTCGCCACAGAATAGATTTTTTTAAACACATTATCATATTTGCTTGCGAGTTCGGGAACACAAAAAAAAGTGGCAGGAATATTTTTAGTGGTAAGAAGAGAAACAGTGTTTAACGCATTTTCAAATTTATCCTCAGTATCCTGAGCAAAAATAACTGCAGCTCTTTCTCCTTTGGGCCAGCGGTTTTTATAAATCACCGGCCAAAAAGAGACATAATTGAACAAATTATCAAGCAAGTTCTGAAAAACCACTTGATCGTCAATGTTCCCTGTTACCGACCCCATAGTAAAGCCCAACCACGCAAACCGAGCTTCTATATATCTGCCGTGAACGATTCCTGCGTCACCGGACGAAATTTTATTTTTATAAATAACCGGGTTGCCTGCCCAGTACCCGTCAATTTCCGACCGAGATGCATAAATATTAACACAGATCGGCTTATTATTTGTGCTAACCTCCAGCCTGAAACCAGGATCAATATCCGAAATAAAACTGCTGGTTCCATCAAGAATCAGGTGGTTAATCGAGCTTTCCATTCCTTTTATTTCTTTAATGGTATTTCCGCCTAAAATTTCGCTCAAAAAAGAAGGTTCCCGCAAACTGCCCTTTTCGTCACGGGCACCGGTGAAGCCGTCAAGGATTAATCCCTTTTCTTTCTCACTGGCAAATTCTTTTATTTTTTCAATCTCGCTGTCGGAAAGACAGAGGATAAAAGGCAATATCAATATATCGTATGATTGCAGATTTTTATTTGCAAATTGGTCTTGTGAAACAATTTCATATACGGCCCCCTTATGTTTCAAAAAATTACTCCACATAATTGAAAGTGCCTCGCCCGTGATACTTTTATTAAAGTATTTTTCCGTAGCAGTTCCTTCCAGGATGAGAACCCTCTTTTTCAAATTAAAAGGGGTAGTATTATTTTCTCCATACATAGAAACACAGAGAATCAACGATGTAATCAATGCTATTGAAAAAGTCATTGTAATATTTTTCATATAAACCCGCTTCCAACCTGTTTTTACTCTTTAAAGTTTCCAGTCCAACTATACCAATTTATAGCATTATTTGATACTTAGCGCAAGTCCATTAGACCGGACTTTAATTGGTTTGAAGTTATTGACGAGAGGATTTTATGGAATTTTCATATTATATTCGTGTTTATTGTTCCCCAATAAATTGAAAATTATTTTCTTTAAATATTTTGATGCAGGCAGCGACAACATCAGGATCGTAAAATTTCTTTCTATTTTTTTTGATTTCTTCCAATGCTTTTTTAACTCCAAGAGCTGCTCTGTAAGGCCTGTGGCTCATCATTGCTTCAACTACATCCGCAACAGTAATTATTTTTACTTCAGGCATAATTTGGTTTCCTTTTAATCCTCGCGGATACCCTGTCCCGTCAATCCGTTCATGATGCTGATAAACTATCTCCGCAATGGGCCATGGAAATTCAATATTTTTAAGAAGATCATACGAATATTGAACATGGGTTTTTATTAGTTCCAATTCGATTTTTGAAATTTTACCGGGTTTAGAAAGAATTTCCGAAGGAACCTGTATTTTTCCTATATCATGGACTGTAGCTGCTGTTTTGATTAACATAATTCTATCCGCAGAATATCCCATCTCTAAAGCTATTGCGGTTGATAACTCTGAAACACGCTTTTGGTGCCCCGAGGTATAAGGGTCTTTAGCTTCAACTGTTGAGGCAAGAGCAGCTACGGTAGAGTATAATGCTTTTTCAATCTTATCATGACTAAGCTTAAGGGACTTTTCGGCATTCTTAAGAACAGTAACATCATTTAGCACACACCGTATGACCTTTTTCCCGTAGATATCCTCTACTTTGGTGGATATCATAACACAGGCATCAGTGCCATCTTTTCTTACGATCAGCAGTTCTTTATCTAAAATATTTTTAAATTTTATTATTTTTTTGAAAGTCTCCGCATAATCTTTGGCTTGTTTCTTATGGTGAAGTTTAAACCAGTTCATTCCGATAAGTTCTTTTCTGGATCTTCCAAATAGTATTTCCGAATATCCGTTCGCCTCAAGTATCGTGCTGGTTCTAATATCTATGATAATGATGGCACTGTTAATATGCTCAAAAAGGCTTCTATATTTATTTTCACTTCGCACTAACTTCTCTTCCGTTTTCTCGATATCGGTAACATCCTGGAACACGCCTTGTATTATTCTTTTTCCGGCAAGTTCCATTACCGAACAGGAAATATACACATGGACATGCTTGCCGTCTTTTCTTAAAATTTCCCCTTTTTCATTGGACACTATTTTTTGTTTAATATGCCGCACAAATTGCCGGCTGTAAAATTCGGATTTCTCCGGGGGGTGCAGCTTTATTCTGTTCATTCCTATTATTTCTTCTCTTTTTCTTCCCAAAAGTGTTTCCGCTTTGTTATTTGCATCAAGAATTTCGCCGGTCCCGGCATCTGCAATAATAATTGCGTTGTTGGCATTTTCAAAAAGACTTTTATATTTAAATTCATTTTCTTTTACTTTCTCTTCAATGAACTTTTTCACCAATCCAATGCCTATGATAGAGCCAACATCTTCAAAACACTGAATAAGTTCGCGGCTTAATTTATTTTTTTTCTTGTGATTTATTTGCAGCAAACCGATAATCTCTCTGTCCGCTCGAATTGGAATGACGGCCAAAGATAAATATCCTTCATGAACACAGCTATTCCCGGGGTTTCTCCGTGAATCTTCTTCCGCTGTCAGGTTTAAAAGAGAAAGAGAGTTATTAGTCCATGCACTGCCTCTTTTAGTAAAAAGAGGGTTTTTGAGATCAGCTTTTCCGGAGATTACCAGCCCGCAAATGCATTCCAGGCTGATATTACCGTTCTTATCCTTGCAAACACTTCCGTCTTGGGCGCGGGAAACCAGAGAATTCTCTGTAATTAAGAATTCCTTTGAAAACCCTTGCCGGCAATAATACGGAAAATCATTATCTTTTTTCAGGCGTATTCCTACAGCATTAAATCCTGTCTCTTTTTTTATCACTTTGACAAAGTTTTCTATCAAATTGTCAAGTGAAAGGTTGGAGTTTAAAATAGAGAGCACCTTTGATGAAAGTAGTCTCTGCTGTTCTGCCAGTACTCGACCGGTAACATCAATATGTATTCCCGTCATTCTTACGGGTTTACCATCTTTGTCCCATTCATTTACTTTACCTCTGGTAGACAGCCATCTCCATTCTCCGTCTTTATGTGCCACTCTTTGTGTAATTCTATAATCCGCCGTCTCCCTTGAAAAATGCTTTTTTTGAGCCTCTTTAACTTTTTTCAGGTCTTCAGGTTTGCATAATTTATTCCAGGCTTTTAAAGTCAGCGGAGTGAGCTCTTCTAAAGAATATCCCAATAATTCAGCGCATGTTTTGCTAATTATCATTTCCCCTGTCTTAACTTTCAAGTCCCAAAGTCCCGCACCCGAACCCGAAACAGCCAGGGCAAGCTGATTTTTTGCTTCAATGAGCAGTCGTTCTTGTTTTTTTGTTTCGTTAATATCGTTATAAACGGCAACTATATCTCCTGACGGAAGCCTATATACATAATTGTCCCTATAGCCTGAAATTCTTTCGTCGTAATACATCGCTGCAAGAAAAGACACGGATCTGCCCGTCTTCCATACATCTTGAAAGACTTTTAAAAGGCCAAATTTTTCAACCCCGGGAAATACTTCTTTAACATTTTTACCAAGAATATCGTTTTTTTTCACTTTTTCAAGTCTTTCAGCTGACTTATTAAAATCCAGGATAAAGAAATTCTCTCCGGCATCAGGTGAACTATAAACCGCAACACATTCTTGCATGTTTTCAAACAGTTCTCTATACTTCGACTGTTCAGCTTTTAACAGTTCCTCAGCCTTTTTAGTCCTGGTTATATCCCATATCGTACTCAAAATATGGGGCTCTCCTTCAATTTCAACGATAGAAGCAAACAGTTTGCTATCCCGCAATACTCCTGATTTTGTCTTAAACTTAATTTCCAGGCCGTCAACAGAGCCTTTTTCTTTCAATTCTTCAACAACCTTTTTGCGCTACTTCGGGTGTACCCAGATATTAAAATCTAATTCTCTTTTTCCTATTATTTCTTGCTCGGAATACCCCATTAGCTCAACATATTTTTTGTTTACCGCAACAAATACTCCGTCGCTGATACTTGAAATAGTAATAGGATTCGGACTGGTATAAAATAACTTTTTGAAATTATCTTCGTTCATCTCTACCCTTTTGCTTTAAAAAAATAAAAACCCATTTTTAAACTAGTAAGGTTAGTTATAACTTAATTATTTAATGTTTTTAGCAAGCTTATCTAAATTCCTCTTTCTTTTCGGGCCGCCCTTAATCATCCCCCGGCAATCGAATGTATTTATAAAGTATTGTATAGTTAAAGATCGAAAATTACAAGGTTTTTGCCTATTCATAACCCTATTTAAACTATTTCTTGTGTTAAGTCTAGACTAGTACAATAAATAAAGGCTTATTTCATCTCTATTAACCTTTGTTCACGCATGGGCACGGATGCGGGACAGGCTTTGGGGCAGGTCATTCTGATTTTCATCACTCGTATTTGGGATGGAGTTTCAGGAATTTATCGGCCAATTTATACCTGTTATCCAGAAAGCGATAATAATCTTCACGGGAAACAAAAGGATTCCCGTCGGTATTAGCTTCTTTAACAATCTGCCACGGATGTCCGGCTAACAAAAAATCAAACTCCAGTGTCTTCATTAATGGAATAGTTTTTCGATAATCCCTTCCACCGCCTTCATAGCCTTCCTTTTTCTGCCACGCCACATCGCACAAGACTCCTGACGCATCTCCCATAACCAAAGCCTTTTTTGTGCCGTGTTCGCCGGGAATGTCGAAGGAAAAGCAACAAGAATCCTGCGAGTGACCCGGAGTGTAGATGACGAATATTTTATATTTTCCACAGTTGATCGTCTCGCCGCCTTTCAGGCCGACCATTTCGCAGTCGAGAGGAATCTTTCCTTTGCCCAAGCCCAGATCCAGCCGTTCAATACCCCTTTCATGAATATATATTTTCGCCTTAGATTTTTTTACAATTCCATAATTCCCGCCGGCATGGTCATTATGATAGTGCGTATCAAAAATCCATTTAACATCTTTTGAGGCAAATCCCAGCTTTTCGATGTGCTTTGAAAGAATTTCCTCTTCACCCGTGGTATCAAATAAAAGAAGCCCGTCACCGGTGTTTAATAAATAAGAGCAAAACCCTGCTGTTCCCACATAATATATCTCACCATATATTTTTTGCGGTTCAATAGAAGTGATAGCTATCCCCTGTGCGTCCAGCTTATCCCAATAATGAAAAGATGTGTAGGAAATAGAATTGCTTGGCACTGAAATACCATTCGCCGTAAAGCCCTCTGTTGTCTTGTTGCTCTGCGCGTGAATAACAGAACCAATACTGAAAAGGAACAGACATGCGCACACAATGGCCATCCATTGGGAAATACAACTCTTTTTATTCATATGGTTCCTCTTTTCATTATTATAGTATAGACAGTATTGTTTGGAATCTGTTATATCAATGCTACCAACCTGTTTTCAACCATTAATGATCCCTGCGCTGGCTACTTTTCATATCCGACTATATTTATCAAGGTTTTCTGTTCAATTATACTATTTTATAGCATTATTTAAAGTTTAAGCGCAAGTCCATTAGACTGGCTACTAGAATAGGGTTACAATGTTTTTGCGGCAGGTCAATAGAATATCTCAATTATGTCTTAAAGAAATGAGAGCCACTATTAATTACCAGTTTCATATCAATTTAATGGTAGCTATCTTTATTTATGTAATCATCAGCCATGGCTATTTGTTTTTTTTATCTACAATATTGCCGCCAACACTACTTGGCATGACCAGCCCAAAGAATATGGTAGTTAAACAAGTAAGGCCTCCGATAATTACAGACCCAATAACTATCGTTATTGAAAAAGCCTGTCCGAGAATTTGGCCGTATTTAAGAACGACAAAAGGGACGCCAATTGCGAAAATCAGTCCTCCAATTAATCCCAACACTCTAAATGTACCGCCTGCAAATTTCACCACTTCATTATTTGACATTTTTATCCTCCTTTTTATAATGAATTCTTATTTTTTGCCGTAAAGTTTGTAAAGCATAACGACAGCGGCTGCTTGCTGTATTTATTGATATGTTAAGTGCTTTGCTTATTTCCTTAAAACTCATGCTTCCATAATATCTCAAGCGTAGTGCGGTTTGCTGCGCTAAAGGAAGTTTCATAAGAGCTTCCTCCAGTTCTCCCGGAGTTAAATCAAACGCACTCTCTTCTTCATTAAATGCTTTTTGTATTCCGTGTTTTTCGATTAAGTCAGGCTCAAATGGAACCAAATATATCTTTTGCGCTTTGTATTTTAAAGAATTTACCCAAACTGCTCTATTAATATACGCCCGCAAATTAGTTATATTACTTCTTTCACGACTACGCCAAATATTTAACAAAGTATCATGGACTACGTCTTCAGCTTCATGTTCGTCTTTTAAAATAGAGCGCGCAACCCGTAATAATTTTGACCGCATTCCGGCAACTTCTTTATTAAATGTCTCGTACGAAATTTGACTTGCCATCTAACTCCTTACCTATAAGATAGATCTAAAAACAGGTGTTTTTGTCTATTAAATTATAACAGCTTAAGCATTTTTTTAAATAAAAACCGCAGATCGCGTTACGCAACCTGCGGTTCTGATTTTGAGCAATAGAACAATAGAAATTAGACCGCAATCTTCTATTATCTATTTTCTATTGTCGATTGCTCTGTAATATTTTGCCTTGGCAAAATATTACCGGCTCCCGTATTAGACGACTTTCGCAATTTGCTGTTTAAGATAAGCAATTCCAATGTTATTTTAACTGCATTCGTCTGATCCGAAAGGACGGTTGTTCCTCTATCCGTTTGGATATTATATGCACTGTAAAGATTTTTACCAAGCTTCATTTTGAATCGGGTTCGTTACGAGCAACTCTGCCAATTTTTTGCCATAAAAGCCATCAAAACAATTTTGAATTGGCGAAAATTTATAAGTTACTTTTTCCCTATTGTTTAATTCTGTAAATGTGCACCTCGTAACCTTTGAAGTTATCTTTGAATTCTCCTTTGCTGACCATAACTGTACGGCCTTCGCCGATAACTTCGGCAGAGACATTAATACCGTCTTTCAGTTTAAAATCTGCGGCCGTTTCCTTTTCCTGCATGGCAGCGGCAAAAACATAGGTGACGCCATCAATAGTTTTAACCAGGGCCGATACCGGAATATTATTGGAAGACTTAATTTCAACTCCCTCTTTTATGGTTGGGCTGTTTAAAACGGGCGCAAGCTCCGTGATCTGCCTGTTGATAGCAGTTACGGCGCTAAGCTGCGCAGAATGGGCCAAAAGCCCGGCTTCTATGAACTTCGGTTTGAACTCATGGCAAAAATAAATTATCCCGGTACTGCCGGCAATAATACTCATCCAGACCTCAGACTTTATCTGCTCCGGCGTGGCAAGCGCATTCGGATCACCGATATGAGTACACTCGATGCAGTTCCAAACCGGCTTTTTGTATTCGCTCCACTTCCTTAAATTTTCAACACCCTTTGGAACATACCACAAGTTCCCCTTTACCGGTTCTTTAGCAACAACAGGATAAATATCAAATGAACCGATATCACAGCCCTTCAGATATTCAGGATAGTCCTCTTGCTTGCCGGTGCGTTCTCCGCGGCAGAAATTACCCTTATCGGCAACCCCGACACCAAGATTGAGCATTATCGGGCGTCTTGGATCCCTGGTCTGCAAGACTTTATAGTCACGGATTATCCATGATGGCGGAATGGGCGCGCCATACTGATTATAGGGTTTTTTGGGGCCGTATTTGTCAAATAACCCGGGCCAGGCAGCCTTCATTTTGTCCAGGTTCCCTCCCCAGAATTTAGCAAATGCTTGCGCATTGTCCGGCTCGTCACCGTGCATCCAGGCCGCAATAACACCATTCGGGTTTTGTTTGGCATACGAAAGAGCTCCCTCGGTCTGACTGCAAATCACCATCATGCCGGCCTTCTCATAAGGCTCCAGATCTTTTTCCTGTTTTGGCCCGCCAAAAACTCCGACATAGAGATTAATCCCTGCTTCCTTGTACTTGGCAATGTTATTCGGACTTTGCAGCCATACTGCCAGAGGGAAATAGTTTTTATCGTTCCAGGGTTTTATATTCCATGAGGCATAGGGACTTTCGGCCTTCTCCGCCGTTTTTCCCTCCGCCCGCAAAACGCCGAAAAACACTGAAACCAAAGTGAAAACACTCACAAACGCAAGAGAAACGACTATATTTTTCTTCATAATTTTCTTCTCCTATACTATCAATTCCAGATAAGAGCTGCATAAAACATTGTAACAATTTCCGGATGAACTTTAAATAGAAGTCATCTCGTCCCGGCTACTTTTAATATCCGTCTATACTTATTAAAGTTTCCTGTCCGATCTATATCAATTTATAGCACTATATAAGGTATATGACAAGCCCATTAGACCGATTACTAAGATAAGTTTACAATGTTTCAAGCGGGTTCGTTAACGCCGGCTCTGCCAATTTCTTGCCATAAAAAGGCATCAAAACAACTTAAACGGCGAAAACTAACGCGATGGTTTGGGGCAGGTCATTACTTTTACACCCGCTAAAATACCGTTTTTTACTTCTTTTTCCCGATCTTTTGTTCCACTTCACCGGCAATCGCAAAAAGCTTTTCGGATTTCTTCTGCCACTCCGAGCCCAGAAAATACTTGTGGCCGGAATAACCTAAACCCCACCGCCACATTAGCGCACCCCATTTCCCGGAAATCCCGAGGTTGCTCAAACTCCGCCACATATCAAATAGCCGCTCGTCAAGTACCGCCTGACAGCGTGCCGAAAGATCAGGGCCAAGCCGTGCTTTGTCTTTCATAAGAGCTTTTTCTATAAATATCCTGGCTTCACACGCCTCTACACCTTCCGTTAGGGCTATCAGGCGATTGGTGGCCTCCGGCCCCTCTAGACCGGGAGCCAGGACCGGGTTACATAAAACAAGGCCTATGGAAGTACCCGCCCAGGAACCTTCTCTGTACCGGGAATGAACCCAGTCAGCCCGCCTGCCGGTTTTATCCTTAACGGCCTTCCAGTAATCTGCTCCGATACGGCCTATTCCCCTTAGCTCGCTTGTAATGCCCGTTTCCGGAAAAAAGTACCAGCGGCTGGGAAAATATTCATCAAGGGCGGTATTTCGTTCAAAAACCACATCCAGCCTCGGGTTGTTCCAGCCATACAAACTTTCACAGACCGCGGCGCCTGTTTGATTAGATTGCACACCACCGTCGGCAAAACGGTATCCGCCCCAAACTGAAGCGTTATATCCGACCGCGCCCACATTCTGAATTTTAGTAAAGAGCTGATGACCCTGCTGGAACCAGGATAATTTCGGAGCTATCTCCAGAAAGAACTCGACATCCTCTTTTTGAGGAATCGCGTCGCAGAACATCCCAAGCATCAGAGCATTTTCCAGGCCGCGCTTTTTAAGCCTCGCCTGCACCTGCTCAATAAGCTCCTTCCAGGCCGCCTTGCTTCCCGGGCCGGAATACGGAGGCAGTTTGCCGAACTCCGTCTTCTTGGTGGCCGGGTCAAAGAATGTAACCTCCGGCGTGCCCAGCATGGCAAAATCTTTGAACCGGTAATTTTCGGCGGTGGTCCGCATATATATTTCCCAGACCTGCAACACCACCGCTTTGGGATTACCCATATTTTTCTGGGCCGCATCAAGGTATTTTTCCATAATGGAAAAATCCCAATCGTATTTATTGTTAGGCTTCTTTATCCACCTTATCATAGATTCTTCGTTGCCGAGATTTGTGTGGGCAAGAGCGGAAATATAGACTATCCTCGAACCGGTTCCGGATATAAGCTCAAAAGAATCACCGATCATTTTAAAGTGTTTTTCCGACCAGAGGGGCAGGTTGTATTCCACCGCCAGCGTATCAGGCGATTCTGTAAGATCCACCCAGGTCCTGTAGTCCTGCTGATCCGGCATAACCCAGGGCAATACCTTAAGCTCCAACGGAACCTGTATATCTTTGCCTATCGAGGATTGGACGGTTAAGGCACCTGTATAAAGGCCCGGTTGGGCGTCTTTCGGAATCTTTATTGTCACCCAGATGGGGGCAACGGCTCCGGCCGGAGAATTACCGTTAACTTTGCCCACCGGATATTCTTTGAGAGGTTTTTCGCTTAATGAAGCCAAGAGGGCCGAATTTGCTTTGAAAGGAAACGCGGGCCACCAGGACTCCCTCCCCCAGGGAACTCCATAGCGAATCCTTATAGCTGAAACCGGGATAACAGAGGGGCCTTTAAGGTCTCCCGCCCTGGCCGAAAGGCCCCGAATCGGATTTGTTGAGCCGGCATTTACCTTACCGGAAAATATCCCGTTACGCGGCCCTATGATGCTTACCGGCTTAAGGCTTTCTGACTGGCTTCCAAAATCAACATCATAATCACCTTGCATAATATCCGCATTCCAGACCTGAAGGCCCTGCGGCCTTCCGAGGTCCGGCACCAACCCCGAAACATTCGTCGTTGAAAGTAAAAGTTTTTTTATCAGGCAGGTCGACCAGCAAAACTCCTGCGGAAATGTATTGTCTTGCTTGCCCTCGGTGAGTTTTTTTGGAGCCTTATCGTAGGCTGACCTTATGACCTCTATACTCAAAACATTTACGCCTTTTTTTAAACTTTTTGAAGGCAGCTTTATTTCCGTGCTTCTGCCCCACAATTCAAGGCGTTTTTTATCCTCAGCGGTTAACTTTCCGGTTATAGACAGGTAAGCCCCGCTTTCCGTTAGGAAGGCCTCAGGCGGATATTTTTCGGCAAGGACCTTGGATTTGGAATCATCTTTAATACCCTTCGCCACATTCGCCCGCCCAACCTCTTCCCCGTTAAGATATACTATTATTCCACCCTGGTATTCCGCTGCCAGCGTCAAATTCCCGGTTATGAAAGGATTTGTCACTGTAAATTTCCCGCGCAGATATATCCGTTCAACCATAGCGCTGTCCGGCACAAAGGTTATAGGCCCGCGCAGCCAGCCGTAATCATCAAGTTCCGGTTTGTTCCAGTCCGCCGGCACCGGCTGGGAATCGGCGTCCAGCCATCTATTCTTGAACTTTGCCGGGGCAATATTATTACCGTCCTGAATATCCGGCACCTTTAGGACGCTGAATATTCGCCAATTGCTGAAACTGTCAAGTACCGGGATTTCGGCAGCCCGGACAAAAGAGCGAGCCCCCGATATTATCAGAAGTACCGGTAGAAAAATTCTTTTAAAAAATACGGTCTTCATAAACAACTCCTTTTTCAAAAAATCGGCGGCGAGGTACAAGTTACAAGAGAACAAGACGAAAAGATTAAGTCCTCTTTAATCAAGTATTAGCTATTCATCTTTTACCCCATTTCTTCATGTCAGTCCAACACCAGGTAGGAAGGATACGGGCCGCCCGCAAAATTGACCTTGTCCCCGCTTACGGAAAACTTTTCTTCTCCACCCAGCATGTTAACGAGCTTTGAAACTTTCTTACCGGCCGGGACCGTGAGACTTAGGCTTCCTTTTTTCTGTTCCCTCCAGACAATAATGACTTCTTTTGAATCTTCTTTTGTCCAGTCACTCTTGAACTTATACGCGTAAAGCCCGCCGGCCTCTTCCGATATCGCCGACTGGATTTGAGGCTTGGGTAAAAGGTTTATCATCTGTTGAACCGCGTACGCAGACGGCCTCCATTCTCCTGTATTTTGATTGAAAAATCCAGCATTGCCCTGCACATCGTTTATATTAAAGATATGCACTCTCTTGACTCCGAGACGACCGGCCAAAACATACATTTTGGTAACAAAAGAAGCCGTTGACATGGCAGGAAAGGCATTAGTGACGGGTAAAATTCCTCCCTCCTTTTGTGTAATACTCCAGCCTACCTCGGTCCACCAGATGGGTTTATCGGGAGTTCCATACTTCTCCAGAATATCCCGGAGCTTCTTCCAGCTTCCGGTCACAGAATATGACCCCCATGTCCGGACAGCATCCGCAAACGGCGGCACACTGGTGTAGGGATGGGTCGAGAGAGCATCATAGGAACCACCTATTGTAGGATCAATCGCATAGACGTTTCCGATAAAACGTACATCGTCGGAAGCTCCACCTGAGGCGGAAAACCCCACGAGCCGGATACCGGGATGCTTTTTTCTCATAAAAGCAGAAACTTCTTTGAGTACCTTGGTATAGAGGCGGTCCCGCGCTGCCTTCACTTTCCATACATCAGTCTCGCCTTTGACATTTTCAAGCATATATTGTTCATTCGGTTCATTTAAAATCTCAACACTACGGACCGGATTCTTAGCCAGGTCCGGCCGCTTTTTAAACAGACTCCCGCCCGGACCGTATTTCAGGCAAAATTCATCAAGTTCCTGAAGGAATTTCTTAATGTATTCCTCGTCGCTTTTAAAAGCTTCCCGTTTGCCGGAACTTTTAATTTCTTTCAGGGTCTTTCCGATCTGCACGCATTCCATGATTTCTATACCGTCTTCCATCGCCAGAAGGATGGCCGCCTCGTCGGGATATCCGCCGAGCCTATATGTGGTCCAGCCGACGGCTTTGATTTCTTTTCTGAACTGTATGTATCCGTCTCCCCAGGAATAACAACCATAAAGAGGAACCGCATCCGGTTTCTGCGCCGCAATACTTTCTATCGCCGGAAACGGCTGCGGCGTGAATTTCCACGCGCCGGATTCCTCCGCCGGTTGTATAACTTTTTTCTCCTTCACCAAATCGCGCCAGTTCCCGGTATCGTTTGCTTTAAAAAGTGATGTCATTGCAAAGAGAAGCATTAGGGAAAGAACCGCATTTTTCATAAACCTTTCCTCATTTCAGGTTTTCTATTCCGGAATATTCCTTCACTGCCTTCCACACAATTTCCTGTATTGCAGCTATCAATTCAGCGTCTTTCGTGTTATCCAAACCGTAGGTAGCTCCTGAAAGCCCGACCGGACTCTTCCCGGAAATGGCCGAGAAGATGGTCATGGATCCTGCAAATGCCCCCAGGGAAGGAAAATCGTGAGGCGGCGGACTGAAATGTACCGTGTCAGCATAGAGGATGTTGACACCGTCCGAGGGCTTAAAGTCTTTTGTCATTCCGGGGAGGTGCTTCGGCGAACGTTCAAACAAGGCTTTAAGCCCGGGCAAAGTACCGGCCTTGATCGCTTTGTCCAGTTCAAAAATAACTTCGCCTGCAGGAATTATCTTAATAGGCTCAGCATTTTTCTTGTATCGCTCATTCAGATGACCGCACAGTTTTTGATAATAATCACGGCTGTCCCAACCATTCTTCGCCTCCCATGCCGTCGCTTCCGGACCTGCGGCATAAGTCAACAACCAAGCTTTTTGATAATCAATAGGAATGGAGGGCCCCGCCCAGGTGCCGCCGGGCGCGACCTTCCGTAATGACCACCATGAGAAGATGTAAAATTTCACCTTGGGACTTTTCTTAAGAGCCAGTTCGATGAATTTTCCGCCGGCCGTCAAATCATCGTGCAAACGGGAATTATACGGCGCCATTACTACTGCATCCCATGTATTCTTCGCAAACGCTTGTTCATATAATCCAAATCGCTTGGGGTTGGGATCATTCCACTGATCTTTGCAGGGCTCCCAGCCGCCTTTACCGTCGGGGCAATTCGACTCATTAGCTACCACTTTTATCTTCTTGTCTTTTGGAGAATTCCAGAGCTCGGTCAATGTTTTGCCTCCACCGCCCGTACTGCCATAATCACAATGTATTCCCTTCTGTTCAAAAAAACTATAAAGGCGGTCCACCAGCATTGACCCTATCTGACTGCAGCCGATATAATATACCCGCAATGGCTCAGGTTTTACAGCAGCCTCTACAGCCAAAACCCGGGAACCCCAGATTATGCAGCACAAAAACAAAACCACCCTGAACCATTTTTCAGAAGAATTTGCAGTCATTTGTTTCATTTTATTCTCCATATTTACATAGATATATTTCTCCCGCCCTTATTCAAGGACAAGGCAGCAAGGTTATGGACCGGTGCCGGCTACTTTTCATATCCGCTTTATATTTATAAAGGTTTCGTGTTCAATATACCAATTTATAGCATTATTTAAGGTTGAAGCGCAAGTCCATTAGATTGGCTGCTTGGCATCGACTCTGCCAATTTCTTGCCAAAAATTTGTTATTTTACCAATCGGAATTCTTGTTTAGTTTCAATTTGAAAATTGGTACAATGTTTTTGTGCGGATCATGGCGGATGCTGTCAATTTTTTACGACGCGCCCGGCGGCAACAGTATTTCACATTTAAGCCGCGACCCAGGGCCGGCTTGGCCGGGTAATTAATAGAAGCCACTACTTTATTAAGAGGAGTTATTTTATGGAACAAAAAATTCAGCCACTGTACTCATCAAGCGCGCCTTATGCCTACTGGACAAAAGCGAAGGACCCGGAAACAGGAAGTGATGTTCCGGGGCTTGGTTCCAGCCGTTTTTACCGCTTTAGGGAGCGGGTTAATCTCTACAAGATGGAGATTGCTTATAGTCCCGAGCAATGGGAGGACGGCGTTACCCTGGGAGGGAAACCGGATAAGGTTACGATTCTGGGATATTCTAACGCAGAACCTAAGGGAAAAATTCTTTTTAACGGAAGCCTGCCCTGGAAGGAAGGCAGTTGTGAGATTTCTTTTAAGGGAGAAACGGTTCTTGCGGTCTCACAGCACTGCCATTGGAAACATCAGAACAAGAATGTTCATTCTTTTCACGAACAAAATCCGGCGCCCTGGACCGTACCTTTCAATGCATTTGACGGAACAGTCTGGTATGGCGTAAGCAAAAAAACCGCAAAGCCTATA
>Ga0114951_10002922_pt1 | contig 18541 bp, 16 predicted proteins | sample AM7aDNAmetaG_FD_88677 | JGI IMG/M metagenome (GOLD analysis project Ga0114951, IMG submission 88677) | Freshwater microbial communities from Finland to study Microbial Dark Matter (Phase II) - AM7a DNA metaG | ecosystem: Environmental > Aquatic > Freshwater > Lake | place: Finland: Lake Alinen...
AAGCGGGGAGGGTTTTCATACCTTCCCCGCTTTTTCCTCCCTCAACCTCAACTTCTCACGCATGGATACAGTCAATGGACTTAAAAGATTACGTCATCGCAAAACTACCTTCCGCAGAATATTATGCTAAAAGATTTCCTAAGTGGAACCCACGCGTTAAAGAGAACGTAAAGTGTGTCTTTCATGAGTCGACAGGTAAAACGCCATCACTGGCGATCAATTTAAACAACGGTGGTGCTCACTGTCATAACCCCAACTGTGCTAAGCGCATCGGGAACGTTGTTCACTTTGAGTCTGAAAGGGATGGTATCACAGAGCACCAAGCAGCAAAGAAACTCTATGCAGAGTTTGTTCGTCCGGTAATTCCTTTTGCAACCATTGCAAATTTCCATGCCGAACTACTAGGTTCCAAGAAGACGAGAGAAGCTGTCTCTCGCGAAATGGGATTGTCGGTAGGAGATATTCGCAGATTCAAACTCGGTCTTGATCTCTCTAACCATCGGATTATTATTCCGATACATGATCACTGGCATCAGCTTGTCAACTACCGAAGCTACCGACTCCCTAATGGGCGCACAAAGAGTGACGTTAAAATCTACAACCTCGAAGGACATGGTCGCTGCGATCTGTTCCCCCACCAAGCAATACAACATTATAGAATCAATAAACCTATCTACCTAATGGCTTCCGAGAAGGAAACCATGATCGCTATCGGCATGGGAATGCAAGCGATCTGCACCACAACAGGTGAGGGTTCATGGGACGAATCATTTAACGAACTTATCTATGGCTACGAACTCAGAATTATATTCGACAACGACAGAGCAGGAATTGATGCCGCCAATAAAATTAAGGGAACTCTTGCAACAGTTGCAAAGCGTGTTATCAGCCTCAAGCTCCCATTCAAAGCAACACGTCCCGACCGAAAAGACTTTGCAGACTATGTTCTTAAGGAGAAGGGCGACCTATCTCGATTACTGCAAGCTAACGCGAAAGCAATACGACGCAGCGGGCGAAAGGTTAAGGGAGCGGCAGCAGACCGAGGATTAGATAATCCATCCCTTTCAGACAATGCGAGCCCTGCTTTACCTCCTTACTATAACGCTGATCAGCTTTATGATATTGCTGACATGCGGAGCAATATTGAATTACTCAATCATCGTATCCGTTGCCAAGCTGTTGTGGCTGCTAAAGCGCAGAATACATACACGATTCCGTGGAAATTCGGGGTCAAACTGAAAGGGAAACCAGAGACAGCATTAGAGCTTCCGATGGGTCGGGAGCTTCTACGATTTGTTAGAACTTCAGACGGTGCAGTTTTGCAACAGTTGCAAAAGCAGATCGGCGCAGATCCGGCAGACGTAAAGATTTCTATCCATGAATATATCACCGCTCACGAAGTTGAAGTTATACCTACAGCAGTCGTTGACCGTGATGTCCCTTACGTCATGCAACGATGCTTCTACTTTGGTAAAAGCATTGAGGCAAATGTCCCTTACTACTTGGACATTATACCCACATCGGAAATACGAACTCAGGAAACGATTGGTATTATTACTGAGTGTTCTCCTATCTCTAAGTCTATTGATAGCTTTAACTTTAACGATCCGATGTTGCATGAGCTTGACTGCTTTGCTCCAGCGGATCATCAAGATCCATTCGACAAACTAACATCCATCGCAAATGAAATCTCCGAACGCTATACCAAAGTATATAACCGCCTTGATTGGCATCTTGTGGCTCTCCTCACTTGGGCTTCCCCTATTGGATGGAAACTTCCCGATGAAGACGAGTTGCAGCGTGGTTGGATTAATAGCCTCGTTGTGGGTGATACACAAACTGGCAAGTCCAAAGTAGCCAAGTCATTGAGGAGTTTATTTAACTGTGGAATATATGTCTCAGCGGAAAATTGCACATTCGTCGGTCTGGTCGGTGGAGCTATCAAGGTTGCTAGCGGTCAGCTTATGCTTCGATGGGGACGAATCCCCCTTAGCGATAAACAACTGGTTGTGCTCGAAGAACTTTCAGGCTTATCAGTTAGTGAGATATCGCAAATGTCCGACGTGCGAAGTAGTGGAGTGGCGCGTCTCGATAAGGGAGGGTTGTCCTCCGAGACTAATGCGAGAACTCGATTGCTATGTATCAGCAATGTTCGTTCAGAGAAACGAACCTTGTCCAACTATCTTTTTGGCGTTCAGGCGATTCAAGAACTCATTGGACATGGCGAAGATATTGCACGATTCGATATGGTTACAACACTCACCGATGGAGAGGTTAGTAATGCGACCATCAATTCGGTTAGGCAAGGGATTTCAGCAGTAACATTTACACCAGAACTTATTCAAAAACTTATTCATTTTATATGGGCGCTTCAGCCAGAACAGATTCACTTTACCCGCGAGGCACACGCAGCTTGTCTCCAAGAAACCTTGGCCCTTTCCACCGAGTATCATCCGTCGGTTCCTATATTCAAGGGAGGTTCCGGTCGATACAAACTTGCTCGTGTGGCAGTAGCGATTGCGTGTTTCTTATTCAGTTGGGAAGAACAACAAGTCGTAGTGAAAGCGGAACACATTGCAACAGCTGCAAAAGTCTTGAGGTTGCTATATGATAAGCCTTCTCTCGGCTACAAAGAATACTCAACTCAACTGTTCGCACGCGAGCAGGTTGTAGATAAAGAGTTGATGCGCAACACGATGCGGAAGCGTATTCCAAGGAGCCGACTATACAAGGTAGCCGATGCCTTGATCTATGCGACCAGCTTCAACCGTGATGAACTCATGGCGATAGCGGGTATCAGTTCTCTCTATGCAGATCAGATAACAGGAGCACTGATGCGGGGACACGTTCTCTCTAAAGGTGATACTAATAGATGGGACATCACACCCGGAGGCAAAGTTTGGATGAGCACTCTTGCTCGCAGGAAAAGAAACACACCAGATGAAACTGACATATAACCCCACAATACAAATCAGGGATTGCAATGATTGCAAACTAGCATCAGGATGCAAAGTGAATTGTCTGAAAGGGAGGGAAGCAGATGAACCGCATCCTCGCTTGATGATCTTCACTGACCATCCTGATTACTTCGCAGACCACACTAAAAGACCCTACGCTTATGACACAGGAAAATTTCTCGATTGGTTATTTAAAAGAATGTCTATCGATCCTGAGACAGATGTCGGATATGATTACACAATCCGGTGTTATCCAGCCGGAGGACTTCCGAAATCCAAAGCTGGACGAGCCCCCTACATCGAGGAGTGCTCTCAACATCGATTTGCAACGATTGCAAAATTTAAACCTAAAGCTATTGTTGCGATGGGAACGGCTACTCTTGAAGCATTTACTGGAAAGGCCAAGATGGGAGATTATCATGGCACTACGCTCATCCCTTGGGAAGGTGCTGTGCGAGAACACACTAGTATTCTATGGGCTTGCTACTCAGTCGGATACGCCCTCAAGTCTCCATCGGAAACACCTTCCATCTTCCGAGTTCTATTTCGAGCTGCGGAAAGTGCTGGTCTTAAACCAAGACTTAATCCCAACGTGGCCCCCTTCAAGTGGAGTATATTTTAAATGAAAGACTATAATATCAGACAGATGCAGAAGCTTGCGCTACAATACTTTCCGTATGACGAGGGGCTACTTGGACATCTAGCGCGAGCTACAGGAGAAGTTATTGCAGCAAAGACAGGACTTAACTTTATTGATTGCTGTATTAAGTTCTTGGTTTTTACTGAAAGGAATGGAGTGATTCTCTCCATTGAAGAAGCAAGAACCTTTACCAATGCGCACAATGACGAAGCGATAATGCTTGGGATGCTATCGCAAATCTTCTCTTTATGGAAAGCTTCCTCTGATGAAGGTCTGCTCCGCGAGGAGTTGCGAGGGCCATGTCAGAGATATTTCAATGCACTTTTTGTAATGGCTGCAAAACGCAAGATCGATTTGATTAAGATTACAGATAAGAAACTTCGGATATACGATTCAATCAAATGAAAGAAATACACTTACGACTTCCCCTTTCAGAAATTCCTGAGGATAAGATCGTGTTCTACGATTGGGAATCTGATCACCAGTATGCACCTTACGCTAAGGGTAAGATGCTTGCAGTTCAGTATGGCTTCAATGGTAAGCCTAAGCTGATCTCTAATCCCGTTGAAGCTAAGAAGTTCAGACGGTTTTTAGCAGCAGATGATACATTTAAAGTAGGATTTAACAATGGAAATTTCGACGACTTACTATCACGGCGTATGGGGTTTAAGGTTAATCCGAATAATCGCCACGATATGTTCATCGGTTTTAAGACTATCGCCCCCGGCCTTCCGGGGTATAGTCAGAAGTTTATATCTTTTTATTATCTATGTGATCCTCATTTTCCTCAGATGGATATGGAAACTGAAATGCGGGAGAAGCATTGCGAGATGCACGAAGTCTCGAAGCAGACTCTAGCCGCTTATAACAAGCACGACATCGTGCAGCTAGTGAATCTGTTTCGCATGGCATGGGATGTCCTGATCCGACCAGAGCATTGGGATGCATACATGCTAGACATCCATGCTATCGAACCTCTGCAAGAAATGCAGATCGAGGGCGGTCTGTATCTCGACCGTGATAAGATATGGAGAGAATTGCAACGGTTGCAAAAAGAGGTGATGAATGAGAATAAAAAGGCTCTGGAATTAACTAAAGGCCAAGTCACTAATGCTAACTCGTCCCAACAGTTGGCTAAGTATCTAGTCGAAGAAGATAACATTGCACTTGAGCTTACCGACGGAGGAGACTTTTCTGTTGACAAAGCAATCCTCATGGATCTTCGTGACAAGAATCCCCTTGCCATGTGTGCGTCAAAGATTCGTGAAGCAAATGGAACATTAAAATATTATGAAAACTATCTATCCGCGTTGGCCGATGAAACTTATCCAGATCGGGAAAACTGGATACCCATACAAATCTCTCTTGACGGCGCGAAAACTCGCCGTTTTACGTCACAAAGTTTTTATAAACTCAACTTCCAGAACGCGAACAAGAGTGCAAAAAAGTGTCACTTGGTTCCTACAGGCTTCATCGGCGGTTGGATTGATGCCACTCAGATCGAGAACGTGGTTCATATCTACGAGTCAGATGATGCAAATCGTCGCAGATCGTATGAGGCTAACACTGATTGGAATGAATACGTGTGGCTCTGCAATGAGATTCTCGGCACAGACCATGACAAAGCGTTCTTGGATGACGAGAAGAAATCGCGAAGTCCTCAGAATCCCTCGTGGACTATCTACAAGCAATACAAGACAGCAAAGTTAATGATCAACTTCGGTGCAGGAGTTAAAAAATATGGAGAGCTATTTCATCTCGATTTCGAAACCGCAAAGGAAATTATGTCGCATATCCACGCGGCTTGTCCGGCTATCAAGGAACTACAGAATAAGGTGCGTGGAGAGCTTCTTCGGAACGGATTTGTTACTGATGTGTTCGGACATCGCTACGCTGGCCCGCCCGACAAGGCATACAAGGTCATGGCGTATCTCATTCAAGGATGTGGGACGGCCTCATTGCCAAAAGCACAAATCGCTGCGAACTATCATTCCCTACGGTCATTTGACCGAAGGATGCCCGGAATTCTGAAAGGGAAGAAGTGTGGTGTAATGACTGGAACAACCCACGATGAGAATGGATTCCGTATCGATCTAAGACTGGGGGACGAGAACATTTTGCAACTGTTGCAAAAGATGATGTTCAATATGACTGGGAAATTTTCTCATAAGTTCGATGACATCCCTCTCAGAGCCAAGCTCAAACTCTCCAAGACTAATGAAGCCGACGCAAAAGAAATCGATATCAGCGATACCGAAGCAATCCTCGCAGCAATTAACCAAGAAATCTAAAGATGATAAATGTAAAGCTAAGCATTGTCGTAGAGAAAGACAAACTGGATGTTACTGTTATAGGTGTGCGAAGCGTCAATGGCGTGAAGCACATCCCATTCACGCTGCATATCTCAATATCAAAAATCGAAGCAAGCAACGGAAGCATGAATTTACTATATCAATGGAGGAGTTTACTACTCTGGTTACAGACTCAGGGTATCTCTTCTTTAGCGGTAGGCAACCTAGTTGCCTCACCATTAACCGCATCAATCCTAACCGTGGCTATGTGTCCGGAAATTTGGAAGTTATATCTGGCGCTGACAATATGCGGCAGAGGTATTACGACTCATTCAAAACTCCAGACTTTCGGACAGAAGCTGAAAAGCTATCAGAGGACGAGGGACAGGAAGTTCCTGAAAGGGATGGAGTCGACTGCCCCTTCTGAACCGACAACTGATTTGCAATGATTGCAAAATTGTGAAATTACTATCACTAGACGTATCTGTAAACAATGTCGGATGGGCAACCTACGACACAGAGACTAAGAAATGGGCATGGGGATGTTGGACGCTATGTGGCTACAACTACTCCATGAAGCTGACCGATCTAAAGGATCGGATCATAGAGGAAGGGCATAAGGACGTAGATCATTTGATAGTTGAATGGCCTATGTTCTACCAGTCCACGAAGGGAATGATTGCAGCGCACAATAACTATACTATCGATCTCGCAGGAGTCTGTATGTATATCGCTGGATGGTTACAACTGGATCATCGACACTTCCATTTGATCACCGCTTCTAAATGGAAAGGCCAAGTGCCTAAAGCAATTACAGCTCGTAAGTTCTTTAGACACTTTGGCATTTCAGTTGGCAAGGTTGTCGAGCACGCTATCGATGCTACGATGATGCTTAAGTTCTTTATTGAGGAGAAGCTTCAACTTCCTCTGGAGACAACTTCTGATGAACCCTAGCTAGGATATTGGCGACCGATAATTTATACCTATCGGTCGCTTTATCTTTTACATCTTGCGGTAGATCTGTCCCTTGAACATCTAGCAGATACGACTTCTCGTTCGCTATATGCTGCTTTGCTTCTGACACAAAGTTCTTCCTCTCAACGTCAAGGTTCACTGTCGTTGGACGTAGCCCTGTTGTATATGACATCAAAATATCCTCTGGCGTAAACTTTCGCCCTGTCCGAGTGTTCATCACACCCATCTGGCCTTGGTCATTTTTTGTGAATGCTCCGGCAATCTTCTGTGCCTCACTTCCGATACCGGGGAACTGCGGAGGTAACAAGTCTTGAGCAATCGCAGTCACATAGTCAGCCGTCCCTCTCATCTGTCTTTGCGTATGCAAGTTCTTCCCTGTGCTCAAGGTTCTCGCAATATTTAGAGCGGGGGTATTATCGAATCCTGCAACTGGATTAACAGCAGCAGCGGCTTTCCAATCTCCCTGTGCAACTGCCCTTGCTAACTGCGCAAACATATCGTGTGGAATCAACGTAGAGTAATCAACATAACTGAATTGATTACTACTTCCGATCCGTTTGATCCCTGCGTAGAATCGAGTCCTCCCATAGTCAGGCATCAGGCTCTTTGCCTGATCCCAATCATGCTTGTCCTTTTCTGAAAGGGATGATTCGGCTTGACTCTGGATAAGGCTAGGCATCGCGGCAAACGTCGCCAGCGTTCCCATTGCATGTAATCGAGTTGCAATATCTGTATCGGGATGCACCGCATCAGTGACAAGATTTTTTGCAATCCTTGCAATTTCTGAGACATAGGTTACATACAAGTTCACGAACGGCTTATCCCTAAGTCCCTTTACTAACTTGTTAGTATCCCGATAGTTGAACGTATAGCGATCAACATGGTCAGCCGCTGCACGATTAACTTGCTCAAGAGTCTCAGCGTTCCAATGCCCTGACTCTGCAATGTCTAAGCCTAACTTCTTCGCTTCTCTTGCTCTGGCAGAAATCCAAGATCCCATGCGGATAATATTATCAGGGCCAGAGGCAATCTGTAGAACTTTCTCGTGAACATTATGCAGCGCGTTCATTGCCATATTCATATCAAGCTTACCCATGTTTAGCTTGGTAAGATCGAGTTGAGGCATATCGAGCACGTTACCGATATGACTTCCCATCCCTAGTTCAGAGTGCATCTGATCTACGTTCAAGATACCATTGCGGATAGCAGCCTCATATAAGGGATGCTCGGCACCCTGCTGCATTACTTTGATTCCTTCAACCCAATCAGCCGGGTTATGACTACGAGCAGCGAGCAAAAACAGGGGAGTCGTAATATAATCACGAACCTTTGTTAAGGGATTGTAGGCTGTATGACTCAGCTTGGTCATCTTATTAATCCAACTAGTCGCACGGCCAAGAGCACTAGTAGGAGTCATTGCGGAATTAAAATCCTGCAACTGATCTTTAACAGCGGTGCTAACCATACCACCAGCGAGGACGCCGTATCGTTTATCCTCATCAAGCAAAGTGAATTGTTTCAGCTTAGAGATTTGAGTATCCATCTTCTTATAGTCAGAGTCCTCTGGCTTAAGTTTAGACATTTCATTCTGTAACTTCGAGATCATACCATCCCTTTCAGCGATGGTTGCAAAATAGTGAGGCATCCCTTCGGCATCCTTGCCCATAGAAACGATTGAGTGCATGAAGTGTGCTGACTCTGCCATTGGTTTCAATCGTGCCAAGGTCTGAGAGATACGATCACGAGGGTTAGTAACTTCACCAAGAAAGTCATTCCAAGCTTGAGACAATTCTTTTCTAGGCTTGAATGCTTGCTGTCCGATAGCCATATCCTTTTCACCTGAACCGTAGAGGACCTTATTCTCTTTGATGTCCTTCACATAATTTTGCAAGTATTGCAAAACATTCTCCGTTGACATTCCCTTGAATGCAGTAGACTTCTCCTGCATTTCCTGCGCAACCTTTAGCATTGCCTCCTGCTGTTTCGGAGTGATAGCCTTCTTAGGATTAAAGATTGAGTAAGTCTGAGTCAAGTAGTTCCGTGCTCCAATTGATTTCAAGATCATATCTTTCTGCTCACCGTCTTTCAATCCGGATACAATCATATTCTGTAAGCCTTCAATGCTCTGCCTTGAAACGATTGCAGCTTGCGCGAATTGCCCTGCTGATCCTCCCGCTTCCTGAGCACGCTTAAGCAGATCACTGGCTTCCCCTCCATTGAGATAGGTGTTCAGATGCTCCTCAAAACCCTTAGGCATATCTTTGGCATACTTCAATCCCTTCCATGCATTGTCAGCGTTCGAAAGAAACCATCCAGCATCGCCGCGCCCTTCACGAATGAGAGTGCGGATAGTCGGTGGTAATCCAAAGAGTCCTTTCTTCTGTGCTTCACGAATCAATCGTGCGCCGGAAGATCCATCAGCAGTATAGGCCCGACCTGCTGAGTCAACTACTTCTTTGCTGAAGTTCTTTTCAACAATGCTTTGCAAGCTAGGAACCTTTGGTAATTCGAATGTATGGTTGACTAGGGCGTCTGTAACTGTCTTTGCAATCTCTGGCCCTACCGATAAGGCGGCAGCTCCTACCATGCCTCCGATCAACGCATTACGGACAGCAGTATCATGATCGCTTGAGGAAGCACCTCCGATAGCCGCGCCAGTTAATCCGCCAACAGCAATGCGTGCTCCGAGCGCTGGCAGCATGTATCCTGCTTCTGATCCCTTGCGATAGTCAGGTGCCTTTGGCAATTCTGAAAGGGATGGATTGACCTTCACACTTTCCTCTGATGCTAGCTTTACTGGATTTTGCAATGATTGCAAATGTGCAGTCTCATCATCAGCAGCTTTAACTGCACTCTCCTGCAACGGTTTAGCCATTCCCCCTTTCAGTTCCAACGCGAAGCGCAATGCTTTCGATCCCGCTACGCCACCGGCAAAGCCCAAGGCCGCGCCAGTCATTGGGTCTTCCTGATCATTGTAACCGCCGATCATTGCACCCGCGCCGCCAGTAATTAAGTCCTGACCAGTGAGAGTCTTGAGTGCAGAGAAGTCGGGAATATCAGAATAAAGCTTAGATCCATTCTCTCCCTTACGTCCAAGATTTGGAACTACGTCTGGATCTCCACCAGTTAGAATTGCTTTAGCTCTTGCGTCCTGTAGCTTCTTACCTGAAGTTTCTTCAACCTGTCCAAGTGCTGCGTTAAGGGACTCAAGAGAATTCTTAGAGTCAGGTGTAATCGGAGCCGGATTAGGATTGTTAATATCAAACGCAGGGAAAGGACGCTCCGCTCCCATGATAACACTGGCCGAGTCTCCAGCGAACTTAACATTAGGGTCTACATAATTTTGCAACGGTTGCAAATGGTCTATGCCCGTAATCGGAACTGCTGAAGAATCGAGAACTCCGGTCGGGAGAGAATCTGGATGTGCAGGAGGATTAATTATACTAGCCGAATCTGCTGCGCTCTTTGATGGCATCCCCATTACGCTGGCAGACTCCGCAGCAGACTTGTTACCCGCCCCGAACGACGAATCAATAAAAGCTTGAATAGGAGCCTGTGATAAAGGAGGTGGAGGGAGATCGATAGGGAGTGCAGGCGGTTTAATTTCGTCCAAGGCTTTAGGCGCACCGTGTCCAATCAAACCCATCAAGGCATTAGCCCCGCCCATTGTTAGTCCTTGCTGCGCTCCGTCCTTCACTCCATAGTAAGCACCTGTTGCAAGGCCGAGTCCCGCTGCCATTGGCGCACGAACTTTCATAGGCATACCACCGAGAGCTTGAAAGGCTACGCCTTGACCTGCTTGTGCGGCAGCTTCACCGCTTCCTTCATTCGCACCTGATAAGCCCCACCCTGCCCCTGCCGCGAGAAGTTTCGCACTCGTTGCTTCCATCCCTGCACCTTGTAGGAACTTTGCAATTCCCATTTCGGGGATAACGATACTTGCTGCAAGCGATGCGATGCCGGGGATTACGTCGGCAACTGCATCTGAAGTTGTCTTAGCTTGAGGAACAGTGAAGGGATTAAACGTAGGAACCGAAGGCACTCCTTGAATGCCTTCGGGAATTCCCATGTTTGCGAGGGAGGAAATATTTTGCCCAATATCATGAACCGCCTGTGTGGGAACGTTCGCAAGCCCCATGCCAAGGCGTGATACGAATCCCGGACTGTTCCCTTGGTTCTGAAAGGGAGTGGATGAAGAATAACCCGGAGCAAGTTCAGGCTGAGCCTGCATGATTGCGTGGAGATCCGATAAGTCCGATTGGGAGAGTGCCATATATTATTGTGCTGCTTGTGCGGCTGCTTGGATTTGGTATTGTTCCAGAACCGCCTTTGCTTGGTCTGGGTCTTTGTGATAGATTTCTCTGAACTTTGGATTGTTTTGCAATGATTGCAAAAGAGGATCAAGCATTCTTGGAGAGGCTTGCGACATATCTTGAGGCATCCGACCTTGACCATCGGACTTGTTATTGAATTGATTAACGTCAATGAAGTTCTCAGCCTTCGGCTGATACTTAGCTGTCAGTGGATTCGCTTTCGGATTACCCCATTGGAACATTTGAGATACAGTCTCAGGATGTCCTTCAAGGATATTCTTAGTAATATCTTGAGGGATCTGAGTCCCTTGAATCATTCGATTAGCAATGCCATGATATGCATTACCTACCATTGAAGCTGCACGCTGATAGTCTCGACCTACCGATCCCGCCATGACTCCAATATCGGAGGCGTTAGGAATCACAGCAGCTTGTGCTGCATACGGACTGTTAGGAGCTTCAGCCTGTCCCGGCGCTGAGAACGCATTAGGGTCGATAGTCGGAGCGTTAGGAGCGGTAGGAGCATTCGGTGCAACTACAGGCTGTCCTCTCTTCTGCGCAGCAGCGGCTAAGGCGTCATCGATTCCCTTCTGTTGAGATTGCTCGAAAGCCATTCCACGTTTGCGAAGCTGCACCATAGGTGCAAAGGTTCCGGCAATCTGCGCGTGCATATCCAAAGCGTTCTGAAAATCAGGATTCAACAAGACACGTTCCTTGCTCGTCAACCCTGCCTCAGTGCTGGACATAACTCCCATCCATTTGCCATAGGTCTTTAGATTTTTAGGAACATCGACACCCTTATCATCCTTCATCATTTCTGTATCGACAGAGGCATTCATGGATTGAATAGCGTGCTGCGCAAGAACATGAGCATCCTTAATACGTTGATTCATGATAGGATTAGCTGACTCGCCTTTCGTATCATATCTACACTACGACCTCCGGTAATGTGGGCATAAAGCTGCGCCGCGTTATGTGTTCCAAGTGCTGCGTCTTGTGCTTGCATCTGATGGAATGCTGGCGTATAAGCAATCGTATTTACACGAGGCAAAGCTGCATTAACATCAGCACCCATCTCCTCCTGAATGTGAGGAAGGAGTGCGCTGTAATCAACTGGCTTGCCGACTGCGGAGCTACCTTTACTTAATTTAGCAAAGGCTGCAAGTGGATTATCCACATTCGGCCCACCTACGCTGCCTTGTCCGTATTGTGCAAGAGCAGAGTTCAAACGATCTTGAGGTTTGCTTGTAGTCATCGTCGGATAATTAGCTTGCGCTCTCGACGCTTGAACAGCTTGAACAGCTTGATTGATCGGATTCATCTGGCTATTAGCCGCAATGTCTCGATCTGAAAGGGCAATCTTACGCGCGATGATTGGATCAGAAACCTGTTCATTACCTACAGGTTTGTAGGACGATGCAAGGTTTGGGAACATCTGCTGATTCTGCAAACGAATAGCACGATTGTCCACGGCATCGTTTGTCTGCGAATCTTGTGCCGATCTCTGCGCGGCAATCTGTGCCGCGATAGCTGGATTGTTTTGCAGAAACGCCTGACGAGACATCTCCTGCGCACCGGGAGTTACATCAGGGGTAAGGAATGAAGTCGGAGGTAAATCCGCACTAGGCTGAGAAGAGAAGAATTGTCCTGCCATATAATTATTTCTTTTGCAATGATTGCAAACTTAGTGACCCGCTGCGATAGCTGCGAGAGTTGCCCGCGCTGCTTGCTGTTGTGCCGTAATAGTTGCAGAAGCATTAGCGTTAGCCTGTCCTCCTGTAATCATTCCGTTAGGGTCTGTAGTCCAAACTCCTGATGATCCCGGATGTGCCATCAGTGAATTAGCGGCAGCAAGCTGATCCGACTGCTGTTGATTCTTAATTGTCAACTGCTGATTGTAGTTCTGCTGCGCGTCGTTCTGATACCCGATTAAATTCGACAAGTAGTTGTTACGTAAGGTTCCAATCTGATTAGCAACTTGTGAGGCCAATGTGATAGCAGACTGTGAGGCAGTCGATTTAATACCTTCAGCCTGCGCGTGCATTTGCGCATTTGACGCAAGCGTTGGCATCATTGCCTGAGCTTGAACCGCACCCGCTCCTAAAGCGGAGCCTCCTGAGAGGAGCGCACGGTTCGCATACTCCTGTCCTGATTGATTCGATTGTCGTTCCATCTGGTTAGTCTGCCCTGCGATTGAATCGTTAAGAGAGTTAACCTGATTGTCAACATTAAAGGCTTGAGGAATCGCGGCATAGGAATCCTGTAGTTCCTTCGTCGTCTGATTCGAATTGGGCTGAAGCCATGAAGGAAACTGAAACGCTGCCGCGTTCTGTCCTGCCGCTGCGCCAGTCATACCAGAGTTCGTAAGAGAAACGCTGCTACCCCCACTCCCGATTCCGCTCCCGTAATTTACACTCATACCACCGCTAAAATCTAATCCCATAAGTTTTCCTTTCAGTTAATTGACTGTCTGATTATACCAAAGCGCACCCTGACAGTCAAGGTGCGCTCTATATTAGAAGGTTGTGCCTACAGATATTTGAAGCCAAGCATTAGTTGCGTAGCATAAATAAAATAGGTTGTTAGTTGCATCGACTGCTATCTGACCTGCGGTTCCTGTCGAAGTAGAACTTGCAGGTATCGGAGCTAGGACTAAAGTAACTAAGGATGCGACGCTCGAAGCAATCCCGGCTACTTGCGTTTGTAATGGAGCAATCTGATTTGTTAAATTTGCAACGACTGCAAACTGGTCTGCGATGCTCTTGTTACTTTGATTGAATATATCGGTTAGTTGATCAAAAGTTCTTTCTACTCTGGATGAAAGGAGCTTAGTATCATTAAGTCCCTTAAAGTTTTTATCTAATGCGAAGTCTGCCATAAGCTCTATATAGTTTCTGAAAGGGATGGATTGTCCTCAACTCCAAATTTGCAATGGTTGCAAACTAGGGTTCAAGAGTTGCCTTCACCGTCATGTTTGCTAACTGCCAATCACTATACGAGCGATCGACAACTTCAAGTCCGACAGTCTTTAACAATGTTGCCGGAATCTTAGTCCTAGTAAACATTGCATCAGAGGTCGAGGCATCAGGAGTTAATTGGTTAGGGGTAACTTGCATTGTCGCGTAAGGCAAACCCTGCCTCTCCCGATAAAGACGCATACTTGTATTGGTATGATTCTTTGAAGTCAGCCAAACTTCTTCAATCTTCTTGTCAGTTGATGGAGTATTAAAATCGAAGTATTTCAGTAAACGCACATCAATCATTCCAATATAGAATAGCCATCCATCTTGAGGCACTGGATCAAAAACAGTATAGCTTGTTCCCATATAGGACTTAACTATATCGAAGTAGATTGTATCAACAGTAACAGATACGATCCGTCCCCATTGCTCGTGCAACCCATTAGGGTCTGTGATCATGCACCAGTTACCAACTATGCCGGGATCTACAATGTTAAAGTTTGTAGACCCTGCACGAACAAATGAATTGGACGTAGCACTCGCCATTGTCCCATTCATCAACCCAGTGAGAGGTAGCCAGTTATTAAATAGACCGTCAACGAATCCTTGACCTATGAAACCTGATTGAGTTCCTAGGAAAGTCTTCGTTGTTCCATCATACGGATCTTGAATCGATGACGAACAGAGGACATCATAATCTTCTACGATACCCCAAAAGCCTGTAGGAGCGTGCTCATAAATCAGCAAGTTAATAAGACTTGCCGAGTCATAAGTCGAAACCCACATGCAGTTTAGTTCAGTGAATGGATCATAAACTCCATGAGTTAGCAGTTGTCTTCCCCGATTCTTTGTTAAGCGTCGAAGGATAAGCGGGATCGGAGTTGAGACAGGCAGCTGTGTTAGCCCATCACATTCGATGATTGAATAGTTCTTATAATCCATCCCTCTCAGAACCATACGCCCATTCGTATTAACAGCAGAATATTGGCTATCATTTGATGTAACAGAGAATACGTTTGAGACAAGCTTTTTAGTTCCTACAAAGTTTGCCGTTCCTGCAAGTTGCAAATTGAATGTATAGCAACTGGCAGGGAACTCTGCGTCCAACTTAAGAAGTGCTTGATCGGGTATCACCGCGATCGCAGTTCCGTATCCACCGCCGACACGCATTGCTGTCAGAGAAGGGATTCTTAAACCGTCATTAGAAGTTGAAGTAGTCGGCGCAATGTTCTCAGTATCTCCCCATCCCATCGGATTCTGAATTTTAGAACGATAGAGAGTGGCTGCTGGCCCTTGGATACTAACTGTTGAAGTTGCAGCGACAGGGAGAGTTAAGTTTGCCCCGGAAGCGTCAACAAGCTGCGCAGTAGTAGAAGTCAGCCACTTGAAGTAAAATAACCCTTGGCCATCAATACCCCCGCTTGTAATATTTGCAATCGTTGCAAATTGGCCATTACGTCCATCAAACCAAGTATCTGATCCAGTGAGAGTGACGATCCCCGTTGTTGCGTAACTACATTCTGCGCTGAAAGTATTGTTACCCCATCCGTAATAGTATGGATCATAGTAAGTTACATACTGAAACTGCGGCGCAACGTAGTTATCAAGTTCGACAAGTGTAGTCCCTCCTGCAAGATTATCAACATAGGTAGTTGTTCCAGTGCCGACAATGTTCGGAACTTCTCCGAGAAAGTAACAGTCCCCCGCCGATGCAGCTGTTGTAGCTTCGATCGAAGTAGCAAAAGCATTCGTTCGAAAGATCCAGATAGTATCAATCCAAGTCAACGGAGAGCAGGTAACTGTAACAGTATTCTGCCCCGGAATCGTCGCAGAGATCTGAAAGGGAGTGGAGGAAGGCGACTGATTAGACCGGGGAGCAAGACTACCATTGACGGCAACTGAGGCATTGACCAGAGGGAACTGAGCCTTCGCCGCATACACGTAAACGTAAACAAAGTATTGTGAGATAGGAAGCACACCTGTTCCTGCACTTACAATTGTTGGAGCAACTGTCGGAGCCTTGATACCTGCTGGATACACAGTTCCACTACTGTTAATGACTTGGACTTTCTCCTCTCCATTGGCGCGGACCACTAAGCCGCACTCCGGAGAAAAAGCGTATGAGTCTCGATAGCGGGACTGAGTTCCTGTGAGTATATTATCCATAATCTAATTTAGTTTTGCAATGGTTGCAAATTATTCTGCGATAGCTGCGACTGTAGTTTTGAGAAGATTGTAACGAGTTTGAACTAAGACTATGTTTCCGAATTGATAGATTCGAAGAACTGGATCACCTACAACTTCTTTGAGTTTCTTACCGGGAATACGAGAGGCTCGCCCTTCGCGGAACGAGACTCCCTTAGTCCTAGTGTATTCACCATTCTCAAGGTTGGCTGGAATGGTTCTTTCATTCATCCCACGGTAAACCTCTACCGTGGTTAGTTGCGATTGGTATTCAGATTGAGCCATAAAACTTAATGGATAGTATAACCGGGAGCATAGATCCTAACTTCGGTTAGTAGATATTTACCATCCCATTGTTCTACGTTATAGAATCCATCAAAGCCATGGACGCTAGGACTTAGTGCAGGAGTAGGCGTATCTAAAGTGAAGATGTTACTATGCGTTCGATTATTGTATCCAGAGTAATTAAACCAAAAGGGTGTAGTTGTATATGTTGGAAGAGTTCCCAATGCATAAGATGATTGAACGATTAAGCTGCCAACGATAATAGCATACATCGTTGTCGGATCAAACCCACCGGGATTTACAAAGGTTGAAGTTAGCTTTCCCTCAAACTGATAGCCTAGAGAGATACCCGAATTTAGCCCAAAGCTACCTACAGAAGAACTACTAAGATCCGAGGGAGTGTAGGAATAAGGCGTATTATTGCAGTAGTAATTTCCGCAAACATAAACGCCTCGCGTATAGGTAGTCCCCGGAATAGATCCTGTATCACAAATAGGATTCGCGTTCGCCGTATTCGATGTAAGATACGATAACAAGCTTCCTCCTGTATACGAAGTATAAGCCCCTGAGATAGGAGGAGCTCCTTGGTTTATATCAGGATATGAAGGATCTGGATGTCTCCCTTTATTACTTGAACCATTAGGACTAGGAGCTATAGGCCCGTAGGGGTAATCATAATTTTGGGGAGTAGGGAGGTCTAAGGGTGGAAGAACTAAAGGGGGAATCGCTGTGCTCAAGTCTTGCTTACTCGAAAGCCAAATTGAATAATCAACATTAGTTCCGATTTGATTAACACTTCCACCGTAACCGAACGGACTCCAAAATTGGAAGATACTAGAAACGGGCCCGGCTTGAACAGAATTCAATATCTTACCAAGGAGTCTGCGTTGCATTCCTGAAAGGAATGGATATGTCCCACGCTGCGAAAAGAAGCTTTCCGGAAGATGCTGTAAGTTATGTTGATACTTCTGATAGTTACTTCCAATTTCTGTAAAGTTGCCAAGGTTCATGCGCCCCTGTTCAGAACGCTGATCAAGTCCAGCAACTACAGGAATCTTTATCGTCCCTTCTTTAGATGATTGATATTCTGATTGAGCCATATTATCCTTTCACTTTGCAACGATTGCAAATCTTAATCTTGCGCCGCCCTACTTTCCCTAAAGGCTTGCGACTCCTCGCTTGAGAATAATTTATATCGTGCTGAATCGACCGTGCGAGACATCTTAGCGAGCACCGCTTCAAGCCAAAGATCCACAAGATTAGGTTCAGGAATGTCAATAAGTCCAAGCGTTAGGTCTGAGGGAATTGCATAGTAATCAAAGTTTAGAGTCTCTCCGGTTTGAATACCGTCATTAGGGGTAAGTTGGATGTTTACGCCGATGCGTTTCCAGTAAACTGGATTGCCTTCTGGTCTAATAAGAAGGCTTTCCTGCTTAACCATCTGCCTAGAATTGCCGTAGAGATCCGTATAATATACCGAAGACTCAACAATCTTTGCTAGGTCAGTCGGTAGTGTGTAGGAAATTGTTCCCGCAACCATTGGAATCGAAGTCGAAGTAAGAAACTCTGCATAGCAAGATAGCCGAGTGTATTGCCGACGCACTTCATTGAGATAAAACAGGACAAGGTTATCCGTGTCGTTGCTCTCCTCTAATCCTAAGATACGTTTTACTTGTGCGATGAAATCAACTGTGTTCATTATTGCCCTCCGTTAGGATCTTTAGGTTTTGTAATCGGTGTGACCTTATCGGTCGGGAACTGAATCTCTTGTGACTCTTGCTCAAGTGCCTTGAACTTCTCAAGGTCATGCTGGTAAAGAGCCAACCTTGCCAGAACTTCATTCTTAACTTTAACGTAGAAAGTCTGAAAGGGAAGATTGGATGGTAGGCCAGTCACCGGATCTGAATCGTTTGTTATCGTTGGGGCGAGCGCGTAG
>Ga0114951_10002923_pt1 | contig 18537 bp, 12 predicted proteins | sample AM7aDNAmetaG_FD_88677 | JGI IMG/M metagenome (GOLD analysis project Ga0114951, IMG submission 88677) | Freshwater microbial communities from Finland to study Microbial Dark Matter (Phase II) - AM7a DNA metaG | ecosystem: Environmental > Aquatic > Freshwater > Lake | place: Finland: Lake Alinen...
CGCCGCGACCGCTTTCAGACCATCCGCCAGCCCGGGGGCCTCAACGGCTTCATGCTCCGCACCGAGAGCGAGCACGATGCCTTCGGCGCAGGCCACGCCGGCACAGCGCTTTCCGCCGCACTCGGCATGGCCGTAGCCCGCGACCTGGCCGGCGGCACTGAGAACGTGATCGCCGTAGCCGGAGACGCCGCCTTCACCAACGGCATCTCGTTCGAAGCGCTCAACAACATCGCCGAGCAGACCAGGCGCCTCATCGTCGTGCTCAATGACAACGAGTGGTCCATCGACCGCAACGTCGGCGCCATCGCACGCTACTTCCACAGAATCGTCACCAACGAGCACTACCAGCATCTGCACTCCTCCGCCACCCGCCTCATCGAACGCTTCGGCGGCAAAACCGCCGCCAAAGTCGTGCGCCGCGCCGAAGAGGCAGCCAAAGGCCTGCTCTGGCCCTCCATCATGTTTGAGGAGTTCGGCCTCGAGTACTTCGGCCCCATCGACGGCCACAACCTGCCCCTTTTAATCGAGACCTTCAAGTTCCTCAAGGCCGCCGACCATCCGGTCCTGCTCCACATCCTCACGCAAAAAGGCCGCGGATTTCAGCCCGCTCTCGACCTCCAAAAGAAGTTCCACGGCCTCGGCCCGTACGACCCCGAGACCGGCGACACCAAGCCCGCCGGCCTGCCCACTTACTCTGAGGTCTTCGCCAACACCCTGTCCGATCTGGCCACCAAGGACGAGCGCATCGTCGCCATCACCGCCGCCATGCCCAGCGGTACCGGCCTCGACCTCTTCCGCCCCCACCATCCCAAGCGCTACTTCGACGTAGGCATCGCCGAAGAGCACGCGGTCGTTTTTGCCGCCGGCATGGCCACCCGCGGCTTCCGCCCTGTCTGCGCCATCTATTCCACCTTCCTCCAGCGCGCGTTCGATCCCATCGTCCACGACGTCTGCCTGCAAAAGCTGCCCGTCCTGTTCTGCATGGACCGCGCCGGCCTTTCCGGCGACGATGGCCCCACCCATCACGGCCTCTTCGACATCGGCTACCTGCGCTCCGTTCCCGACATCGTGCTCATGTCCCCCAAGGACGAGGACGAGCTCGCCGACATGATGAAGACCGCCCTCGAACTTCCCGGCCCCAGCGCCATCCGGTATCCTCGCGGCGTGGTCGTCGGCGTCGCCCGCAAGCCCGAGCCAATGGCGCTCCCCGTCGGCAAAGCGGAGATCCTGCAGGACGGCTCAGACATCGCCATCCTCGGCCTCGGACCCATGGTCGGCCTGGCCCGCGACCTCGCCGTCTGCCTCCAGCAGAAGGGTTACTCGGCCGCTCTCATCAATGCCCGGTTCATCAAGCCTCTTGACCGCGAGATGCTCGAGCAATACGCCCGCCGCGTGGCCGCCTTCGTCACCTTCGAGGACCACGTCAAAATGGGCGGATTCGGCACCGCCGTTGTCGAGGCCCTCGATGATATGGGCATTGCCGTTCCCGTCGTCCGCATCGGCTGGCCCGACCAGTTCGTTGAGCACGGCAAGGTAGACGACTTGCGCAAAAAGTACGGCCTCAGCGTAGACTCGGCCCTGGCCCAGGTGCTGCCACTGCTGGCGCACCGCCGCCGACCCACCCTGGTGGCAAGCTGAGAATCTGCTTCCAACTTTCAGGCCGCGGCAGAATGGTAACCACCAATCGTTTGGGCGCGGCACGCCTTGGGCCTTGCCTCCCCAAGCCGCTGTGCGACAATCCTCAACAGGCCAGCCTAAACATGCAAAGTCACACCAAAGCCTTCTTATGTTTGCTTGGCGCGGTCTTGGCGAGTGCCTGCGCCTGGCCCCAGGCGGGCTTCCCGGTTGCTTCAAATGCCCCGGCTTCCATTCCCCTGGTTCTGGTTGGCGGAACCCTTGTCGATGTCACAAATTGGGGCCACTCGGCGCGAGACCTCCAGGATTCGGTTGTGGTTGTGCACGAGGGCCGCATCGTTGAGGTCGGCCTCCTCGGAGTGGTCTCCATCCCCAAGGGCGCGCGCGTCATCGACTGCAAAGGAAAATTCATCCTCCCCGGCCTCGTAGACGGCTTTGCCGGCATGAACTCCCAGGGCCAGGCCAACGCCAACCTCTACATGGGCGTCACCACCGTAGTGGCCCGCAACGACCACAGCCACGGCACCGTCGATTTAACCGCCAACCCCAGCCCCCATCTCTATCTCATTGACTCCGTCGGCGCCTCCGACAACTGGAGCCTCCTCGCCAAGCAGCCCGCCTGGGCCAACAAGCTCCGCGAAGGCCCGCACGTTGTCGAACTCAGCCCTGAAGACACCAGCCGGCAAATCACCGATACCGCCCGCCTGGGCACCCGCGTCCTGTTTCTAGGCCATGACCTCACCGCCGCCAACACCCAGTGGATCATCGCCCGCGCCCACCAGGTGGGCCTTGTCACCTACGGGGAGTTCATCTCCACGCCCTACAAAGTCGGCGTCGAGGCCGGGGTGGACGCGCTGTTGCACATGGGCCGCTACGAAATCGGCGTCATACCCGACGAACTGCAGCGCCCTCTGGTCGACGACCCCGGCGGACCTCCTGCAACCACGGCCTACGATTACTCCGAGCGGCTGCCGCCCACTGACCTGCACCTGCGCACCTACTCCCGTTTTCTCGCCGCCCACCATGCCGCGCTGATGCCCACCTTCAGCCTCTACTTCCTCAATCTGCCCGACCATCGCAACCTGTGGAAGGAGCCGGCGGCCGCTGTCCTTGACCCCGCGCACATGTTCCAGCCCTCCAATCCCGCTACCGGCGAATTGGATTACGCGCTCTCCTCCTGGACCCATCGCCTGCCCACCGCCGGTCAGCGCTGGATGGTCGAGAGCCAGCGCAAAAAGGCGGACCAGCAAGCCATGCGCCTGTGGAACATCAACGAGACCATCTTCTCCGTCTATCCGCGCTACCTGGCCGGCTCCACCGCTTCGGTGCAGGGAACCATGTCCGGCATCTCGCTGCACACTGAGTTGGAACTGCTGGTCCGCCTCGGCCTCTCCCCCCGCGAAGCGCTGGCCGCGGCCACCAACAACTACGCACTTCAGTTCGGCTGGAATGAGCTGGGCCTCATCGCTCCCGGCCGCCGCGCCGACATCCTCGTCGTAGACGCCGACCCCACCGCCAACATCTGGAACGCCCGCCGCATCTCCACCCTCATCGAAGACGGCAACGTCATCGACCGCGACGCCCTCCTCCACCTCAGAAGATAAGCCCCGCCCGGCGGCAGGTGGCCCGAGCATGAAATAACCAAGAGCCGGCTGTGCCCCATTCATCCACAGTTTTATCGTGGATGAGTGGGCGGGTGGCCCAGGTCCCGCTTTTGGGACCTGGGATGGCACCCACTTCACGCCGAACCCAACCATCAACGCCCAGAAACCATTTGCATATAATTAAGGCCGCTTGGCGCACAATTGAACTATGAAGTTAAAAACAGAACCAATCCGCCATAACGATAGCCATCCAGTCTCCAAAGAGCAGGAACAAGTGAGCGGGACACCCCCCTCCCACCCACCCTCCCTCCTACCCACCCCCCCTCCCTGTCTCCCGCGAAACAGGAGTTACATTCCCAGAATCAATTCCCATACCGCCGCTTCCACCGGCAAACCGAGCCGCTCATTCTCCGCCCGCACCCGCAGCGTCTGCTCGCCCGGATAACGCACTCCGCTTCCTTGTTTCGCAGACTTCGAGTTATGCAGGGAAGTTACGATTTCATCGGCTATCTCGTCGGCGCGCGGCGACGGCCCGAAAGCCAGAGGATTCATGGCTAGAAACATCTGAGAAATTCCCGCCTCAAACAGCGGATCGTGCGAAAGCTGGTGCGTCGCTCTGCCCAGCGACATCATCGCGGCAATCATGTCCAGCACCACGGAAAGCCCCGAGCCTTTCCAATAGCCAACCGGCAGCGCGCGCTGCGACTTCTCAATCGCTCCCGGATCGCGCGTCAGGTTGCCCTGCTCGTCAAACCCGCCGTCCACCGGCAGCATCTCGCCTTTTTTGCGATAACTCTCCAGCGACCCATACGAGAACTGCGACATGGCCATATCCAGCACCACGTGGCCCTTCGCTCTCGGCACGGCAAACACCACCGGATTATTGCCGATCACCGGCTCCACTCCGCCCCACGGCGGCAGGTTGGGCATCGTGTTCGTCCAGCAGATGCCGATCATTCCCGCCTCTGCGGCCTGCCATCCATACGTACCGGCGCGCATCCAGTGGTTGGTATTGCCTAGCGCCACGCAGCCCACTCCGTGCTCGCGCGCCAGCCCAATCGCCCGCTCCATCGCGGCCAGCGCATTCAGATTGCCCGGTCCCTTCAGCCCGTCCCAGCGCTCCAGCGCGCCAAAGCCCCCCACCCGCCGCGCCTCCGCCGCCGGGTCCACGCTGCCGTTACGTATGGTTCCAACGAAGCGCGGAAAGCGGTTGATCCCGTGCGTATACACTCCGTCGCGCGTAGTCTCCGCAAACAGCCGCGCACACGTCTGCGCCCTATCGGCACGCATGCCAAGCCTCACCAGAACGCCTGCCAGCGTCCGCTGCACATCTACAAATGGAATTCGATTCATAATTCCTGCCATGATTTTGAGTGAGGTAGTTTCTGAAGATTTGAAGCAGAATCATGGACGCGAAGCAACCGCAAGTTCAAGCAAGCCGCTCCGTGCCCCATCCTTGCGGTTTGTTTCTGCCGCAAGGGTGGGAAAGCATGAGGCTGGTTAATCAAGGATGCAGGTGGCTATTCCTTCAGCGTCACCGTAATCTTCCGCGCATCGCCGCCCACCGCGGTAATCGCGATCTCGCCCGTCGCCTTTTTGCGGATGCTTTTGAACTTCTCGCCCCACTCGACCAGCACCAGCGCATCGGGAGTCAGCAACTCATCCAACCCCAGCGTCTCCAGTTGCCGCTCGCCCTCCAGGCGATAGACATCCAGATGAAAAAGCTTCACCGCCTTGCCGTCCAGCGCGCCGTCGTACTCGTGCAGCAGAGTAAACGTCGGGCTCGTCACCTCGTCCGCTTCCGCTGCATCCAGAGCCTCGGCAATTCCCTTCACCAGCGTCGTTTTGCCGGTACCCAGGTCGCCGCTCAGCACCAGCAACTGCGGCGGAACCAGCAGCCGCGCCAGCTTGCGCCCCACCTCAATGGTGTCCGCGCCCCTGTGTGTCGTAAACTCGTGAATCCTGCCTTCGGCAGGCGGTGCGACGTTCGTCATTTCGGTGCCTCACGTGAGACCCCGGCCAGTAACCTCTCCGCCGGTAGCCCCTGCATCCAAAGATATCCGTTCGGGCCGCGAAAACAAAAACGAAAAGCCCGCGAAAGCTGTTTCAGGCCGTCCGTAGCCACCAGAGTATGCTCGTCACCCTCCTGGACGGCCAGGTCCGCGGCCAGCCCATGCAGACACACCGCAGCCTCCACTGCACGCGCTATATCCGCCGGATATTGCGCCATCATTCCCGCCACCAGGCCGGTCAGCACGTCGCCGCTGCCGCCCTTCGCCATCCCCGGATTGCCCGTCGTATTCACCGCCACCCGCCCGTCGGGATGCGCCACCAGCGTCCTCGCGCCCTTCAGCACCAGCGTGACGCCCATCTTCATGGCGAACCCGCGCGCCGTTTCCAGCCGGTTGGCCTGCACCTCGGCCACCGTAATTCCCGCCAGCCGCGCCATCTCGCCCGGATGCGGCGTCAGCACCAGCGTCCGCCCCTTGGCCAGCTTGGCCAGCAGCACCGGCTTCGCGGCCAGAATATTCAACGCATCCGCGTCAATCACAGCCGGAATCTTGGTCGCCGCCAGCAATCCCGTCACATATTTCACAGTCTCGGCGGACTGCCCCAGCCCCGGCCCAACGGCCAGCACCGTCTTGCCCGCCACCAGCGCCGCCACTCTCTCCGGCGCCAGATTTTCGGCGGCAATCGCTCCCGCGGCGGTTGCCTCCAGCGGCCAGGTCATCAACTCCGGCGCAACCGCGGCCACCAGCCCCAGCGCCGGCGTGGGAACCGCCGCCGTCACCAGCCCCGCCCCAGCACGCAATGCCGCCAGGGCCGCCATCGCCGGCGCGCCAGACTTGCCCCCAGCCGTTCCAAAAGTCCCGCCCACCACCAGCACATGACCAAAGCTGCCCTTGTTTGCGCCGGCATGCCGCGGCGTCTGCACCAGCGCCAAAGCCTCCCCAGCCCAACTCAGCTTAAGTGCCGAAACAATCGCCGCATCCGGCGACCCAATCGGCGCCACCACCACCGGCTGATGCCATCGCCGCGTCAACTGCCCAAACATGTGCGCGGGCTTGGGCGCGGTAAAGGTAATCACCGCATCGGCCGGAAAAACCATTCCCTCCGCCCCAGCCTGAGTGGCATCCGCAGCCCAGCCCGAAGGCAAATCCACCGCCAAAACCGGCGCCTTGCTTGCCTTCACCCACTCCAGCGCCGCCAGCGCCAGCCCCTTCAGCGGAGGCTTGAACCCTGTACCGACAACCGCATCCACAATCAAATCCGTATCCAGCGCGTCCTTGAGCCGCGCCAGTTCCGATGCGGCCGTCACTATGTGAATCGTTCCACGCGCGGGCGTAGTCAGTTCAGCCCAGGCCTCGGCTCCGTCGCCCTTCAACCCCTCAGGCGCGCCCAGCAGCAGCGTTGTCACTTCAAGCCCGGCACGGGCCAGCAGCCACGCCACCATCATGCCGTCCCCGCCATTGTTGCCCCGGCCGCATACCACAGTCACGCGCCGGGCCAGCGGAAAATACTCTCGCGCGAAGGACGCCACGGCAGCCGCGGCAGCCCGCATCAAATCGAGCGAAGTAATCCCGTACCGCTCCGTCGTCGCCCGGTCGCAGGCCTGCATCTCACTTGCTGAAAGAATTTGCATCGCATACATACTAGCGGATGTGCCAAAGCAGCGGATGCCGATATTCGATCGTTACCAGAATTTCAATTGGAGGTGCGAGAACTCGATAGCCATTTGGATGAGCAACCATCCATTGGCCGCTGCGATCAGCACCGCCACCGTCCACGCAACAACTTGCAGAAAGCGGCCATTCACAAACTCGCCCATCCACTTGCGGTTGCTCGTGAACATCACCAGCGGCACCACAGCAAAAGTCAACTGCAAAGACAGAATCACCTGGCTCAGAATCAGCAGCTTCTCCGTCCCCTGCTCGCCGGTAACGGCCACCACAATAATCGTGGGAATAATCGCGAGAGTGCGGGTAATCATCCGTCGCAGCCACGGCGACACCTTCAGATGGATGAATCCCTCCATCACCACCTGCCCGGCCAGAGTACCTGTAATGGACGAGTTCTGACCGCTGGCCAGCAGGGCGATGGCAAACAGAGTGCTCGCCCCTGCCGCGCCTACCAGTGGGCTCAAAAGCTTGTAGGCGTCCTGGATCGCCTCCACCTCAAAATGCCCGCTGCGATGAAACACCGCCGCCGCCACAATCAAAATGGCCGCGTTCACGAACAGCGCCACGGTCAGCGCCAGCCCCGAATCCACGTTGGCCATGAAGATGGCCTCGCGCTTACCCTCCGGGGTCCGCTTGTAATTCCGGCTCTGCACAATCGACGAATGCAGGTACAGATTGTGAGGCATCACTGTTGCACCCAGCATCCCGATGGCGATATACAGCATGCCAGGGTTAGTGAGGATTTCTCGCGATGGGATGAACAGATAATGCAGCACCTGCGCGTACTCCGGCTGCGAAAGAAACATCTGCACGCCAAACAGCGTGATGATGGTCCCGATCAGCGCGATCACCAGCGCCTCAACGTAACGGAAGCCCCAGCGCTGCAGCAGCAGAATCAGCAGCACGTCCAGGCCGGTGATCAGCACTCCATAAATCAGCGGAATGTGAAACAGCAACTCCAGCGCGATCGCCGACCCGATTACCTCCGCCATATCGCAGGCCGCGATGGCTATCTCGGCAAAGAACCAGAAAACAAAACTCACCCGCGGACCGTAACTCTGGTGGCAAAGCTGCGCCAGATCCCGCTCGGTGGCCACGCCCAGTTTCAGGCTCAGGCTCTGCAACAGAATCGCCACCAGGTTCGACGCCATAATGACGAAAAGAAGCGTATAGCCGTACCGCGACCCGCCTGCAATGTCGGTCGCCCAGTTGCCGGGGTCCATGTACCCCACCGAGATCAGAAATCCCGGACCCAGAAACCCCAGCAAACGCCGCCAGGAAACCCCCGACTGCGAGATGCCCACGGTCGCATGCACCTCCGGCAGCGACGGAACCAGGTGTTCGGGATCCGGCGCCAAGCCGGGAAGGACGGGCAGTGGAGACGTGTCCGTTGGGCTCATACGAAGAGTATGCCACAACATATTAACTATGGTTAATCAACTTTGTTACATTTAATTACACTGGAGTGCCCGGCCCCAGCCAAACCGCCTCCGCGGCCGGACGCCCCAGGATACAGATCCCCTTGGGTAGCTGAATCGAAACGGTTTGATCGTAATTCTGGCTGATTACCTGAAGGCTCTGTCCCGGCCCTATTCCCGCATTGTGCAGAAACTGAAGCAGCTTGGGATCGCGCTCGTGCAGACTCTTTACCGTGTACCGCTTACCCTCAGAGGCCTCTGACAGCGGCTTTTCGCCGCGCTGTTTCCGCTCCACCGGATTCTCAGGCAGTACTGCGTTGCCGTGCGGACACGCGCCACCCTCGCCCAGCTTCTCCCTGAGTTTGGCCTCGAAAACGGGTGAAACAGCGTGCTCCAGCCGCTCCGCTTCCTCGTGAATCTCGTGCCACTCCATCCCAAAAATTTCGCTCAGCATCCGCTCGATCAGGTGATGCCGCAACGCCGTGCGATAAGCTGTTTCGCGCCCGGTCTCGGTAAGCCGCACAATACCGTCGCCGCCCACCTCTACGTATCCGTCACGCTTCAGCCGCTTCAGCGCCATGGTCACCGCCGGCGCTGAAACCTCGAGCCAATGCGCCAGAAGCGCCGGAATTACCTCGCGCCCCTCGGCATCGGCCTCAAGGATGGCCTTAAGGTAATTCTCTTTCGATACGTAGATTGAATCTTTCATCGCTGCTCTGCCATCCAGTCTAATCGTTACAATAGGTCTTACCCTCCGGTGAATTGAAGGTGCCCTTCGTTAGCGCTCTTTTCAAGGATGGGGAGATTTCGGGCCCGCCAAATGAAGCAACCGAACGGCAAGCAATTCCCCAGGCAGCGCCCCTTGGTTTGTACGACTGTCACCCAGTGAGCTTCCATGATTGAGAGCGACCCATCCATGCCAAGCAATATCCAGCATCACAGCCATCACCTTCGCCCAGCTCGTCTCTCCGCGACATTTCCGCTGGCGTTGGCATTGATCTTCGCAGCCCACAGCGGTGCTCCACAGCCCGCCGCGGCCACGCCCAACGCCGCCTGGCAGCCGCAACTCCACTTCACCGCCCCGTCCAGTTGGATCAACGACCCCAATGGCCCCATTTTCCTCAACGGCCACTACCATCTCTTTTTCCAGTTCAACCCGTTCGGCGACCAGTGGGGTCACATGAGCTGGGGCCACGCGGTCTCCGCCGACCTGGTCCACTGGAAACAGCTTCCCGTCGCCATTCCTGAAGAAAACGGCATCGCCATCTTCAGCGGCTCTACGGTCGAAGACCGCGACAATACCAGCAGCTTGTGTGGCACAGGCGGTCAGAAGACTCCAGGGTGCATGGTCGCCATCTACACTGGTGCCTCTCAGGACAAGCAGACCCAGAACCTCGCCTTCAGCCGCGACGATGGCGCCACCTGGACGAAATACTCCGGCAATCCCGTCATCGATCTCGGGCTCAAGGACTTTCGCGACCCCAAAGTCTTCTGGCACGCAGCTACGCAAAGTTGGGTAATGGTCGTCGCTCTCCCCGACCAGCACAAAGTCCGCTTTTACCGCTCGAAGAATCTGCATCAATGGGAACTTGGCGGCGAGTTTGGCCCAGCCGGAGCAGTCTCCGGCGTCTGGGAATGCCCAGACCTTTTCGAACTCCCGGTGCGCGACGTCAACGGAAATAACATCTCCAGCCGCTGGGTCCTCAACGTCAATATCAACCCCGGCGGACCGGCCGGCGGCTCAGCCAATCAGTACTTCATCGGGAGGTTTGACGGCTCTCACTTTACTGAGGACCATCCCGGCTCCGGCGCGCATTGGGCCGATTGGGGCAAGGATTTCTACGCCTCCACATCCTTCTCCAACCTGCCGCTCGACCAGGACCGCATTTGGATCGCGTGGATGAGCAACTGGCAGTACGCCGGAAAGCTGCCCTCCCTTCCTGGCCGCGGCCAGATGACCCTGGCCCGCAGCCTTTACCTACGCCAGCCTCCGGCCCATCCCGCCCTCACTCCCGGCCAGGAGCCGCTCGAACTGGTGCAGCGGCCCATTCTGCCCGTACCCACCTACAAACCTTATTCAGCCATGTTCGGCGCCCCGCCCTTTCAAACCATTGCCGCAGCCAATGCGCGCCTGGCCAAAGGCAAATCACCCGGCTGCGTCTTCGTGCTGCGCCTGAACCTCGACCCAGGCGAATCCGCTGAAGCCGGCATCCGTCTCCGCCGCAGTTCCGCCGACCCCAACCAGCCTGCCCAGGAAGAAACCCTGGTCGGCGTCGACACGTCCAGAGGGCAGATCTTTGTCGATCGCACCCACTCCGGTAGAACCGACTGGTCCCCCGATTTCCCCGCTCGCGTCACCGCACCCCTCAAGCACTCGCAAGCGGAGTCCATCCGCTTCGATATTGTCGTGGACAACAATTCGGTCGAAGTCTTCGCTGAAGACGGCGAAACCGTCCTAACCAGCCTCATTTATCCCTCCATCACCAGCCAGGGCCTTAGCTTCTACGCCACCGCCATGCCACCCGGAGCAGCACCGGCCCGCATCCGCAATGTGGAGCTTTTCCCCCTGGAGCAGCCTACCCCCGCCGCAAAGTAGAACCCTGGACCAGACACAACTGCACTTGCGATCCGTCTGAACGCAAAAGCCCCCAGCCTTTATGCAGAGGCCGGGGGCTAATCATTGATCACTGTTCACTGACAACTGTCCACTGCCGTTACGGCTTCACCCTCACCTTGGGCTCGACGGACAACCCCGGCCTCAGCAGGTGATCCGGATCTTCGTTCTTCAGGTCCGTGAAGTCCACGCGCACCGGAACCCGCTGCACCACTTTCACATAATTACCGGTCGCATTCTCCGGCGGAAACAGGCTCAGCACCGAGCCAGTCGCCCCGCCTATCTGCGTCACCTTGCCATGATAGGTCTTGCCCGTCGCGTCCGCGTCAATCTCAACCTGTTGACCAGCCGACATATGCTTGAGCTGCGTCTCCTTGAAGTTCGCCGTCACCCACAAGTCTTGGAGAGAGACCAGCGTCAGCAGGTTTTGCCCCGGCGCCACATTCTGGTTGATCTCTGCGCTCTTGCGCGTGATGATTCCCGCCACCGGAGCCACGATCTTTGTATATCCCAGGTTCAACTTCGCCTGGTCCAGTTGCGCCTGCGCCTGGGCTACCTGAGCCAGTGCCTGCCGGGCGCGTGCGCTCTGCGCCGCCACCTGCTGCGGCCCGGTCTGCGCATATTTCAGCACCGCCTGCGCCTGCGATTCCCGCTCATGCGCCACGCGTACGCCGTCGGATGCTGCCTGTTCGTTAGCGCGCGCATCGGCCACTGCCGCCCTGGTCGCATCGGCTGCGGCCACGGCCGCGTCAAACTGTTGCTTGCTGATCACGTCTTTTGCCACCAGCGGCTTGTAGCGCTCCAGATCGGCCTGCGCCTTGGTGGCATTGGCCTCGGCCTGAGTCACGCGGGCGTGCGCGGCTTTCAGTTGTTGCTCGGCCTGTGACACCCCGGCCTGGGTCCCACTCACATCCGCACCCGCTGAACGCAGATTGCTGCCCGTATTCACCGTTGTCAGAGGAACTGCCACATTGGCGGCTGCCGCATTGGCTTCCGCGCTGGCCAGCGCAGCCTGAGCGTTCTCCACTGCAACCTGGTAGTCGCGTGGGTCGAGTTCGGCAATCGTATCGCCCGCCTTCACTACCTGGTTCTCATCGACATAAACCTTCGCTATCTGCCCGCCGATGCGCGAACTCACCTGGATCAGATGTCCGTTCACCTGCGCGTCGTCGGTGTCCTCGCTGAACGTAGAGTGCCACCAGATGCCTACGGCAGCTGCAGCCAGCACGATAACCACGATCGCGAGAATGACCCTGCGGCCGGTCTTCGGCTGCGCCGACTCCTGCTCTATGATCGATTCGGTTGAGTTCTGTGTTGGACTCGTATCCGCCACGTTTACTTTCCTCCAAGATAATTCTTGTAGTTCTGGCCGGCTCCCAGCGCGCGCGCCAGGCTAAGCTTGGCCACATTGTGCCGGTATAGGCTGGCCACGTACTGGTTCTCAGCCTGCGCCACCGACTGCTGCGCCTGGCTTACTCCCAGGTTGTCGCTTACCCCGTTTGCATAGCGCTGCTGCGCCTCGCTCAGGGCCTCATTGGCAAGTTCCACGCTCGAGTGCGCTACCTCGACCAGCTTTTGCGCCGACGCAATATCCAGCAACGCATCACGAACGTCAGCGTCCACCTGCGCGTTCTTGTCACTTAACTGCGCATGCGCGGTATCCAATTGCGCCTGCGCCGACTCTGCCTCGCCGCGCAACGCATATTCCTTGAAAAGCGGCGCACTGATCGTGCCCGTTGCGTCACCAGTTCCATGCGAATGCCTCACGTTCACGCCAATGTCGCCGTAATCTCCATCGACCTTGAACGTCGGCAACCGCTCGGCTGTTGCCGCCTTGCGCTGCTGCTCGGCCGCCTTGGTCTGCTCCACCAGTGCCGCGAGATCTTTGCGGTTGGCGTGCGCCTCGCGAATGGCCGCTTCCACATCCACCTTGTCGAAGGCCGCGTACGGAGCCTTGTCAGTCAACGTAAAACTCTGCGCCAGCGGCAGCCCGATGGTCCGCGCCAGCGCCAGCTTGTCCTTTTCCAGAGCGTTGCGCGCCACAATCAACTGCTGCTCCAGCGACTGCGAATCCACACGCGCCCGCAACTCATCCAGCAGCGGCGCCGTACCGGCTTCGTGATTCGCCTTGGCCTGATCCAGGGAAACCTTGGCCGTCGCCACCTGCGCTTCCACGCTGCTTACCCGCGTCTCGTCGGCCAACGCCAACAGGTAGGCATTGCCCACGGTAAGCACTACCAGTTCGCGCGCGTCCTGAGCGGAAAGCTGTGCCGCCGCAAAATTGTGCCGAGCCGCCAGGTAGTTCCGCATCGACGCCACGTCCACCAGGGTCCAGCTCAACGAGGCCCGTATGTCCGTAAATCCAAACGGCCCGATAATGGTCGGAAAGCCCTTGATCCGCAGGCCCTGCGCTGGCAGGTCAACCTGCATCAGTGACTCCTGGGCTTTAAAGTCCACCGTGGGCAGCAGCGACTGCAGTTGGCTCAGCCGCGCACCGAGCGCCGCCGCCGTCTGCGTCCCGCTCAAAATCACGCCCAGGTTCGTCTGTAGTCCTCGCTGAATCGCATCGTCGAGCGACAACCCAACCGGCAGCCCAGAGGCCTCACCCACCGGCACACTGCCTTGAAACGGGTTCCCGGTCTGGGCCAGTACATTCAGCGGTGCCAGCACCGCGGCGCTTAGCAGCAGCCCGCAAGCCTGGGCACGAATTGTGTTCTTCCTTGAATACTTCAACTAGATCAACCTTGTTCCACTCACAGCAATCGCTTTAGCCTGGAAACGGCTGTCTTTAATGGATGCGTTGAAAATACTGGACGGTTCTTAAATCTAGTGTATCGGACCGGCGCAGAACCCGAACCAGGACCCCACTGTAACCTAGCCCCTGCTCCCTGCTTTCCCCGATAACTGAATCAGTTGTGAAGCCAGCGAACACAAACCCTGCCGGAAAACTTCGCGCACCGCTTCCGTGCTCCATCCAGCGGCCCTGGGCCCACCGAACCCCGCCAGCAACGCGGCCGTCTCCGCCGCCGTAAAGCCAGCCACCGCACGCAGCACAAAAACGGTCCTCAGCGCAGTAGGCAGTTTTGCCAGCCACTGCCGCACCCGTTCGCGGTCCGGTCCGGCGATCATCCGCTCCAGTTCTTCGCCAGACACGCCCGCCGCCTCCAGATCGTCGTCCTCGATGCAGCTTCCAGCCGAGCGTGCTCCCTCTGGCGCCGCCAGACTGTCCGCGTCGCGTTTGGACAGCATCTCCACGGCCGCCTTGCACAACGCCCTCCGGCTGCTCGTGCGCGCCTCCGCCGGATCCTGACAAGCCGAAACTTCCGTTGTGGCAATCGCTGTCTCCACCAGTCGTACCCCGTCTTCGCCTTCGCCCACCAGCATCGAGGCCATACTGTAGAGTCCGGCTGCAATCATGTCCAGCATCGCTTCCATGCCATCGAGTGCCCCGGCGACTGTCGCGTCGTCCTTCGGCTGACCGTCCAGCAACCCTTGAACCCGCGTGGAAAAAGCGTCCGCTCCCTCAGCCATCGGCTGGGAAGCAATCAGGCTGGCACGGGCAGAATTTGATTCCTGGTGCATAAAAGAGGCCTCCTCTCGGGGGACCGGGAGCAGAATGATCAAGTCTCTATCCTCAACCCGCCAGCCCCGAGCGTCAATCAGGATCCAGCATGAACGCAAGACAATGCCACGCGGCCCGCCCGATGGGCTCCCTATTGAGTTGCTGAATTATCGACACAATTTCGATTAGATGAGCGTATTGGCGCAGTAAATCGGGGTCAGATTTTGTCCTTAAAGCAGCCTTTGACCACCGAAACCCAGCTGAAAAGTACGACCACAACGCATCCCGCCAATCCTGCGAAGAACAGGACTTCGACCACTTCTATCACGATCACCGCAAATCTATTGGCCATAATTGGCCCACTCCCGTTCGGCACCACGCCGTTCGAAGCCTACTGCCGGTCTTCTGTATTGCAGGCCAAACGCCATTCGGGTTCCTGACTGATCGAGAGGCTGCTTATCGCGGATCAAAAGCGCTCCGACGTTCCACATCTTGCTTACCGAAGCTATCGGGAGACTCATCAACAATGTACCTGATTATGCACCAGTAACTCTTAGGCTGCTGATTTTGGCGTCTCGATCGAAAGATAACCATCCAGCCTCATACTTGGCAAGGGCTCGGCCCCGAAGAGATTGATAACAGGCGTCGCCCCTCGCGTATGCGACAATCTGGAAACTCCGTCCCGCCTTTGTTGATTCGCCCTTGATTTTCTCTGGCCGAACGCCCTCCAGGTTTCGAAACTCGGAAAAACGCGGTAGACTTGCCAACACGGCGCACGGACGGATAAATGCCCAGAACCACTCAGAAACAGAAGCTCTTCAACGGACGCGACCACTCCTGGATGCAGTTCAATCGCAGGGTACTGGAAGAGGCAGAAGACCCCTCCAACCCGCTGCTCGAGCGCGTCAAGTTCCTGGCAATCACCGCCTCCAACCTCGATGAATACGTCGAAATTCGCCAGGCTGGCCTCATGCAACGCATCGAGGACGGATATCGCGAACCCGGCTATGACGGACTCCGTCCAGACCAATCCCTCCAGACTCTCACCGCCGAAATACACAACTTCGTCGCCGCCCAGTACCACTGCTGGAACGAACATTTGCTCCCTGAACTGCGCAAGCAGGGCGTCCGCCTGCTCGATTGGAAAGAGCTCAGCGATGGAGCCCGCGAAGTTGCCCACGACTACTTCCAGCGCGAAGTCGATCCGCTCCTTACCCCCATCTCCATCGATCCGGCCCACCCCTTCCCACGCGTCCTCAACAAGGCCCTCTGTCTCGCCCTGCTGCTTCGCGCCAAGCGCCGCAGCTCAGGGCCGCAGGTTCTCGGCGTGGTTACTGTCCCCCGCACCTTGCCTCGCTTTGTAAGCCTCCCCAGCGCTGAAGGCCGCTTCGATTACCTGCTCCTCCAGGATCTTATTGCCCAGCATCTTGCCGGCATGTACCGCGGTTACGAGGTCCTGGCCCACGCCTCCTTCCGCGTCACCCGCAACTCCAACCTCTACTTCGAGGAGGAAGAAGCGCGCTCTCTGCTTGAGACCATCCGCGTCGAGCTCCACAACCGCCGCAAGGGCGACGCCGTCCGCCTCGAAATTGAGACCGGCGCTCACCCGGAGATCATCGAGCGGCTCCGCGTCAACTTTGAGCTCGACGAAGATCAGGTGCTCCGTGGCGACGGCCCCGTCAACCTGTCCCGCCTCATGTTCCTATATGACGATGTGCGGCGTCCCGACCTGAAGTTCCAGCCCTTCACGCCGCGGCCGCTCACGCTCAGCCGCAAGGCAACCAGCATTTTCGACGAGTTGCGCCAGCACGATGTCCTGCTCCACCACCCCTACGACGCCTACACCTCCGTGGTCGACTTCATCCAGCAGGGCGCGGAAGATCCCGCCGTCGTCAGCATGAAGCAGACCCTCTACCGCACCAGCCACGACTCGCCCGTATTCGCCGCTCTCACTGAAGCCGCCGCCAGCAAAGAAGCCACTCTTGTCGTCGAGCTCATGGCCCGCTTTGACGAAGCCTCCAACATCCGCTGGGCGCGCAGCATGGAAGATGCCGGCGTACAGGTCTTCCACGGCGTCGTTGGCCTCAAAACCCACTGCAAGCTCGCCATGCTGGTGCGCCGCGACGAGGACGGCGTCACCCGCCGCTACTGCCACCTGGGCACCGGCAACTACAACCCCGTCACTGCCCGTTTCTATACCGACCTCAGCCTGCTCACCTGCGACCCTGAGATTACCGCGCAGGTGCACATGGTCTTCAACTACCTCACCGCCCACGCCGAAATCGACGATTACAATCCCCTGCTGGTCGCCCCGCTCACCATGGCCGAGAGCTTCCTGCGCCTCATCCGCCGCGAATCCGAGCACGCCCAGGCCGGCCGCCCAGCCCACATCGTCGCCAAAATGAACGCCCTGCTCGAGCCTTCCGTGATCGAAGCCCTCTACCAGGCGTCCCAGGCTGGCGTTGAAGTCGATCTCATCGTCCGCGGCCTCTCGATCCTCCGCCCCGGCGTCAAGGGCCTCTCGGATCGAATCCGTGTCCGCTCCATTGTCGGCCGTTTTCTTGAGCACTCGCGCATCTTCCATTTCGCCAACGGCGGCAATGCCGAAATCTATCTCGGTTCCGCCGATTGGATGCCGCGCAATCTCTTCGAGCGCTGCGAGGTGGTCTTCCCGGTCCGCGACCCGGCAGCCCGCGCCCGCATCCATGACGAAATCCTGCCCGCTTATCTGGCCGACACCCTCAAGGCCCGCCTCCAGCAGCCCGACGGCAGTTACATCCGCGCCGGCAAGCTCCTCAAGGACGCCCCGCCCTTCGCCGCCCAGGACTTTCTCATGAAGCTGGCCGAAGGCAAAGCCGACCTCGACGCTATCCCCGCTGTGCACGCCACGCGTCGTTCCGTAAAAGCCCCTTCACTAAATTCGAGCGCCAAAAAAGCCACCGTCGCCGACTGACGGATTCATGAAGAGTTCTTTTAAAGAACGGAGCCCAGATGGATGCAGTGGTTTCAACCTCCGTATAAATTCCAGGCACGCCATCCGCTACACCTACAATTTAATTGGCACATAAGTTAGGGTCGCCAATTCTCTTACTGCCCAACTCCGGAATGGATCCTGCATCCGTACTAATCAAACAAGTTCGAGGCACTTGTGTGGACCGGAACTGATTTCTTGCGGAGTCGAAAGCTTCTTATGCTGACCAGTGTCGACAGACAAGGCTGTCACCTATGTTCACTCTGATATCTACTACAATTCGGCGTTTCGTCGTTTTCTTGAGCGACGTGTCATTCCGGAAATGGATTTTTATATTCGGAATACTGGGCCTTGTTGTCCCCGCTCTCTATGTGCTCCCCTTTCTCATTTTCAGAGCGCACATGGGAACTGTAGCAGTGATGTTTAGTTGGTGGCCAACTTCCAGACTATTGATGGGACTGGATACTCCAAATCCTTCGACTGCAGCTTTTTTGTTTTTTTATGCCTTAGCTGTTCTCGGAAATGTAGTGCTTTATGCCGTGTTTGGGATACTCAGCTGGCCAATCCTGTTCCTCTTAAGACTGGCTTGTCGCCCTCCTCATGAATAGGTCTTCGGAGGAAGCCACATGAGCACCAACGGAAAAGCAACTCCAGTTCGATTTGGGGTGTATTTCGCCTTAGGCTATGTTCTCGTCGTGATCGGACTTTTTCTTTTTACTTGGATAACTGCCACGCCAGAACAAATGGGGTTCGAATGGATTCCCTTCATTTGGTTAGCCAGACCGTGGTACGACCTGGACGGCCAAACCGTAATCCCAGGGCTGATTGCGAACGCATTCCTTTTATTTGCGCTCGGCGCGTTATCACAGTGGCTGGCACGTAGGGTTTTCACGCGCGGGGCGCCCGAGAGCCGGCCCTGAGCGAAGCCGAATCGGTCTCGCTTTTTGAGACCTGGGATAGCAAGAACCCGGACCACACCGTCTCCCTATTCCCTATTCCCTATTCCCTATTCCCTATTCCCTATTCCCTATTCCCTATTCCCTATTCCCCCTA
>Ga0114951_10002924_pt1 | contig 18535 bp, 10 predicted proteins | sample AM7aDNAmetaG_FD_88677 | JGI IMG/M metagenome (GOLD analysis project Ga0114951, IMG submission 88677) | Freshwater microbial communities from Finland to study Microbial Dark Matter (Phase II) - AM7a DNA metaG | ecosystem: Environmental > Aquatic > Freshwater > Lake | place: Finland: Lake Alinen...
AACCAGCAACAGCAACTCCAGCCGTTGGCGCAACCATGGTAACGTCCACCGGCATGGAACTGGTCTGGATTCCGCCCGGCGAGTTCATGCTCGGCAGCACGCCGGAGGAAAGGGAATGGGCAAAAGCAAACGGTTGTTCCCAAGAGTATGCAGATCGCGAAGGGCAATCGCGCGCCATGATACAGCAGGGATTCTGGCTCGGCCGGACTGAGGTGACTGTGGGTCAGTGGAAACTGTTTGTGTCCGAGACCAGTTATGTGACAGACGCCGAAAAGAAAGGTTGGTCCATCGCACCGACTGAGAGAGTGAGCGGCGCTTGCTGGCGTGATCCGAAGTTTGGCTTCGAGTTGACGGACAAACATCCGGTTTGCTGCGTCAGTTGGAATGATGCAAAGGCATTTTGCGAGTGGCTGGCGGAGGCGGCAAAGAAGTCGAACAAATTGCCCTCGGGAATGATCTATCGTCTGCCCACGGAAGCGGAATGGGAATATGCGTGCCGGGCAGGGACACAAACGAAGTTCTGGTGGGGCGATAAAGCATCGGAGGGCTCCAAGCGAGTAAAATGGAAACAGGCCGGTGATACGTCCCCATGCGTTGAAACAGTTGATAACTTTGGCGCCGAAGGCCGGAACAGATTTGGCTTGGCGGATATGCTGGGGAATGTTCGCGAATGGTGTCTGGACGGTTTTGACCCAAAGGGCGCGCACGCCGAATTATATCAAGAGAACCCCAAGAGGCGGATACTGCGGGGTGGTTCGTTTAATCATCCGTCCGGCGTCACACGTTGCGCGGTTCGCGAGCAGATCGGCGCGGATTTTTCTTACAGCTCTTTGGGTTTTCGCGTGTGCTGTGGTGTGCCGGGAGGAAACGGCCAGCCAAGCCAAAACACCGGGCCTCTTGTCGCGGCTGTCCCGCCGCCGCCAGTCGCACAGCCGCCGAAGCCTGCGCTTCCGCAACCCGCCGCAACAACTCCGGCCGCCGGCTCAACACGCACCACCTCCACCGGCATGGAACTGGTCTGGATACCGCCGGGGGAGTTCATGATGGGAACCACGGCAGAGGAACGTGAGTGGGCAAACGCCCATGGTTGTGACACCAAAAACACTCAGCGAGAAGGTGAAAGGATTCTCAGGGTGGCCATCAAGGAAGGATTCTGGATGGGCAGGACCGAAGTGACCGTTGGCCAGTGGAAAAAGTTTGTGGCGGCAACCGGCTATGTCACCGACGGGGAGAAGGCTGGCGAGTCCGTAACTTACAACCAGGAGAAAAAAGCCTGGGGGCGAGTAACCGGCGCCAATTGGAAGGATCCTGGTTTCGGCTTCACGCTCCAAGATAACCATCCAGTCAGTTGCATCAGTTGGAACGATGCGCGGGCTTACTGTGAGTGGCTGACGGAAACCGAAAAGAAAATGAACACATTACCGGCAAACAAAATCTGCCGGTTGCCAACGGAAGCGGAATGGGAATACGCCTGCCGCGCCGGAACACAAACCAAGTTCTGGTGGGGCGATTCGGCCGAGAAGGCAAAAACGCATTGCAACACAACCGGAATGGCGGACGGATTTGAGTTCGTATCATTGGTAGACAGCTTCGGAGCGCAAGGGCGGAACGCGTTTGGTCTGGCGGACATGCTTGGCAACGTGTGTGAATGGTGTCTTGATGAGTTCGACTGGGCGGGACCACACGCAGAACCGATCAAATGCAACCCCGGCGCTCGGTCACTCCGTGGCGGTTCCTTTCGGGATGAACTTGGTCGCGTTCGTTGCGGCTACCGTTACGGATACATGATGCCTTACTCGGCAGGCTACTACGGTTTTCGCGTTTGTTGCGGCGTGCCGGACGGTTGCGGCGAACCAAGCCAGAACACGGCACCGCTTGTGGCTGCCATTCCACCGGCGGATTTACCTCCCCCGCCCACCGCTCCGACTGTGGCAAAGGCCACGACTCTCGTTCCGTCCGCGCCCAAACTGGTCGCGCCGCCTCCCGGACCCGCCAAGCCACAAGTGGCCACCGTGCAGCCGAGCACTCCGGCAATGCGCGCGGCGGGCGTGAAACAAGCAACGTTTGAGATTTACAACCTTTCGACCTCGTCGCAATACGCCTACATCAATAACGCGTGGATACGCAATGCACCCTGCATCGAAGTAACGCTGCGGGTGAACGAGGACATCGGCCAAAACCCGCCAAACATCAAAGCGTATTTCTTCAACAAGGATCGCGAGATGGTGAAGGAGTTGCCGCACCCGACCTCGGTGTCCTTTGGCAACCGGGAATCCACCCAATCGCCGGAGAGTTTCAAACCCGGCAGGAAATACACGGTGTATTTCGGGATTTCCGAAGGCATCCAGAGAGGGAAAAGCAAGTGGAAGCACGTCATTGTCCTGTTTGGGAACCGCGAGAACGCCACCGCGGACATCCATCCGAAAGAAGACATCAGTCAGTTTGATTTCCCGGAGAAGAACCTCGTTCTGAAAGGCAAGGGCAAGTAAGCACGGAGTTAAAGTCCGGCTCCAGTCGCAACGCGCTGGAAGAGTTGATGTACTGAGGGGGCGGCGAGGAGAAGTTAAGAATTAAGAGTTAAAAGTTCTTGGGATTCTTCACTCTTAACTTCTCCGCGTCACCGTTTGCCGGCCAGTTCGAGGACGGCGGCGGTCATGGCGGTGACGCCGGTCTTGAGGGTCGGCTCGCGCTGCGGATGGAAATGGCTGCTGTGCAGCGACGGCAGCGGCTGGCCCGTGCGATGGCTCTCCTCCCAGCGCGCCGGCTCCACCGCGCCGAGCCAGAACATGCAACTGGGAACACCCGCCGTGAGCCCGAAGAGGCCAAAGTCCTCCGCGCCCATGGACTGCGGACTCTGGGCGATCTTGTCCCTGCCAAACCACGTTCCAAACGCCGCCACCAACCGCTTGGTCAACACGGGGTCGTTGTAGGTGGGCTTGGAGCTGTTTTTCCCGACGGTCACGACCGGCATCAACTCCTCCGGCAAACCCGCCGCCGCGGCCAGCCCGCGCGTGATGCGCCGGATGGCGGCGATCTGATGCTCGCGCACGGCGTCGGCATACGAGCGCAGCGTCAACTGGAGACGCACTTCGTCCGGGATGATGTTGTTTTTGGAGCCGCCGTGAATCGAACCGACCGTGATCACCGACGGCTCGGTCGGTTTGGTCTCGCGGCTGACAATGGTCTGCAACGCCAGCACGATCTCCGCCGCGAGCACGACGGGGTCCTTGGTCGTGTGCGGCGCCGCGCCGTGGCCGCCGACGCCGCGCACGAGGATGTCCACCGCGTCGGAACTGGCCATCGCAAAGCCCTCGGTGTAGCCGAGCCAGCCGGCGCGCAAATCCGCGGACACATGCATCGCCACGCAGATGTCGGGCTTGGGAAACCGCGTAAGCAACCCATCCGCCAGCATCGCCTTCGCGCCGGAGACGCGCTCCTCGGCGGGCTGGCCGATGAACAGCAGCGTGCCCTGCCAGCGGTCTTTGAGCGCCACCAGCGTGCGCGCCGTGCCGACGAGGCAGGTCATGTGCATGTCGTGCCCGCACGCGTGCATGACGCCCACCTCGGTGCCCTTGTCGTCCTTCGTGCGGGCCGCGCTGGCGAAGGGCAGACCGGTCTGCTCCTTCACCGGCAGCGCGTCCATGTCGGTGCGCACCAGCACCGTCGGGCCGACGCCGTTGCGAAACACGCCGACCACGCCGTGGCCGCCGACGTTTTCGGTGACCTCGAAGCCGGCCGCGCGCAGTCCGGCGGCGACTTTGCGGGACGTCTGCTCTTCCTGGAACGAAAGCTCCGGATGGGAATGCAGGTCTTTGTAGAGTTCTTCCAGCGAGGCGTATTCGGCCTCGACGCGCGACCGCACCAGCGCGCGCAACGCCTCCGCGGGAGATTCCGCGCTGGACAACGCCGGCAGCGAGGCGAGCAGGAGGGCGGCGATGAAACGGAAGGGATATGTTTTCATAGTCCGCCGTTGTTTTTACACGACCACCGGCCCGGTTGCCAGCCTGACGACGGAGAACAGACGGCAAGTGTCACGCAAAGACGCCAAGCCTCCTGGCGACTTTGCGTCTTTGCGTGAGATAAAACCTCTGCGGTCTCTGCGTCCTCTACGCCTCTGCGTTTGATTTCGAATTTCTATTCCACGATGGCTTGCGCCACGGGATCACTTCTTGCGCAGGACGACGAAGCGGCTGCCTTCCTTGTTTTTCACCAGCAGCAGCACGCTGTTGTGCGCGCCGTTGACGGCTTTCTGGAACTCGCCGGGCGTGGTCACGGGCTGGCGGTTGACCTCGACGATCAGGTCGCCCTCGCGGATGCCGTGGCGGTAGGCGGCGCTGTTCTCGTCCACGTCGCTGACGATCACGCCCTTCTCGCCCTTGTAATCGAGCTTGCTCTCCAGTTCCTTGGTGAGATCAATAACGGTCACGCCGAGGCTCGACACGCCGTTCTCCTCCTCGCTGGCGGCGACGGCCGCGGCCTCGGTGGCGGTGCCGACCGTCACGGTCAGTGCCACGTCCTTGCCTTTGCGAATGACGACAACCGGCGCCTTCGTGCCGGGCGCGGTGCCGGCGACGAGGTTGCGGAGGTCGTTCACGTCCTCGATGTGTTTGCCGTTGAAGACGGTGACGACATCGCCGGGCTGCATGCCGCCCTTCTCGGCGGCGGAGCCTTTGGTCACCTGCGCCACGACGACGCCCTTGGTTTGTTTCAGGTCGAAGTGCTGCGCGAGGTCTTCGTCCAGATTCTGGATCATCACGCCGAGCTGGCCGCGCGTGACAGGCTTGCCGGCTTTCAAGCTTGGCAGGACGCTGGCGATGATGGACGAGGGAATCGCGAAGCCGACGCCGGTGCTGCCGCCACTGGAACTGTAGATGGCGGTGTTCAGACCGACGATCCTGCCCTGGAGGTTCACGAGCGGGCCGCCGGAGTTGCCGCGGTTGATGGCGGCGTCGGTCTGGATGAAGTTCTCGTAGCCGTCGTGGCTGTCGAGCACGCGGCTGCGGCCCAGCGCCGACACGATGCCGGCGGTGACGGTCTGCTCCAGGCCATACGGGCTGCCCACGGCCAGCACCCAATCGCCCACGCGCAACGCCGTCGAGTCGGCAAGCGGCACGCACGGCAGGTTCTTGGCGTTGATTTTGACGACGGCGAGGTCGGTCTTCGGATCGGTGCCGACGACCTTGGCGTCGAACTCGCGCTTGTCGGACATGAACACCTTCAACTCGTCCATGCCTTTGACGACATGGTTGTTGGTGAGAATGTAGCCGTCCTTGTCAATGATGACGCCAGAACCGATGCCTTCCTGGCGGAACTTGTGCTCGCCCTTGCCGCCGCGGCCGCGCGAGGGCGGCTGGTCTTCGTCCTCTTTATCGTTGCCCTGATCGCCGAACATTTCGGGGCCGAAGAACCAGTGAAAATTTTTCGGCATGGAAACGTATTTGGTGGCCACGATGCTGACGACGGCCGGCTTCACCGTCTCGGCCACCCACGCGAACGCGTCGCTCAGCGACTGTGCCGCGGCCATCGCCTGCGCAGGCGGCGCGCTGGGCGTCTGGGCGGTCACGGGTGACACCAGGTGACCACCGACGAGCCACGCCGCAGTGATTCCACCGACAAAAAAACCGAGGAGGATCTTCCAATTCGTCTTCATGGTTTATAAACCTTCATTGTTTGCCTGCCGCGCGCCGGCGTGGGCCGGTCGCGGCTTCTTCACCTTGCTTCAAAATAGTCCACGCAAACCCGTCGTCCTTCCAATCCACCTGGACGCGCGAGCCGTCGGCGACTTCACCCGCCAACAACTTCTTCGACAGCGGCGACTCCAGTTCGCGTTGAATCATTCTCTTGATCGGCCGCGCCCCATACACCGGGTCGTAGCCCAGTTCCGCCAGCCGCTTTTTCGCTTCCGGCGTAAGTTGGAGCGTAATGCGCCTCTCCGCAAGTCGCGCCGTGAACCTCGCGAGCTGGATGTCCACGATCTTCACCAGCTCCTCCGGCCGCAGCGCATGGAAGACGAGCACTTCATCCACGCGGTTCAGGAACTCCGGCCGGAAATGCTGGCGCATCTCGGCGATCACGTCCTCCTTCATCCGCTCGTAGTCGCGCTCGCTGGTGAGCTTCGCGTCGAGGATGTGCTGGCTGCCGATGTTGCTGGTCATGATGATGACCGTGTTTTTGAAATTCACGATGTGCCCCTGGCCGTCCGTGAGCCGGCCGTCGTCGAGGATCTGGAGCAGCACGTTGAACACGTCGTGGTGCGCCTTCTCAATCTCGTCGAACAAAATCACCGCGAACGGCCGGCGGCGGATCGCCTCCGTGAGCTGGCCGCCTTCCTCGAAACCGACGTAGCCCGGCGGCGCGCCGATGAGCCGAGAGACGGTGTGCTTCTCCATGTATTCGCTCATGTCAATGCGCACCATGCTGTGTTCGTCGTCGAACAGGCACTCCGCCAGCGCGCGGCCCAGCTCGGTCTTGCCGACGCCGGTCGGGCCGAGGAAAATGAAACTGCCGATCGGCCGGTTCGGGTCCTTCAACCCGGCGCGCGCGCGCATCACCGCGTCGGCGATGGCCGTCACGGCCTCGTCCTGGCCGATGACGCGCCGGTGCAGTTCGTCGGCGAGATGGAGCAACTTCACCTTCTCGCCTTCGAGCAGTTTCGTCACCGGAATGCCCGTCCAGCGGCTGACGATGAGCGCCACGTCCTCGGCGTCCACCTCCTCTTTCAGCAGCCGCGTGCCTTGCTTTTCCAGCGCCGCTTCGGCGACTTTCAACTTCTTCTCCAGCTCGGTGAGCCGGCCGTATTTCAACTCGGCCAGCTTGTTGAGGTCGTAGGCGCGTTCGGCCTTCTCGATCTCGACGCGCGTCTGCTCGATCTGCGCGCGCAGGCCCCGCGCGTTGCCGATGGCTTTCTTTTCGTTCTCCCACTGGGCGCGCAGCGTGTCGCCGCGGCCCTTCAGTTCGGCGAGTTCCTTCTCCAACACCAGCAGCCGCTCGTGCGACGCGACGTCCTTTTCCTTCTTCAACGCCTCGCGCTCGATCTCGAGCTGCATGACGCGCCGGCTGACCTCGTCCAGTTCCGTCGGCATCGAGTCAATCTCCGTCCGCAGCCGTGCGGCGGCCTCGTCCATGAGATCAATCGCCTTGTCCGGCAGGAACCGGTCGCTGACATAGCGGTTCGAGAGCGTGGCGGCGGCCACCAGCGCGGCGTCCTTGATGCGCACGCCGTGGTGGACCTCGTAGCGCTCGCGCAGGCCGCGCAGGATGCTGATGGTCTCCTCCACGTCCGGCTGGTCCACCAACACCGTCTGGAAGCGCCGCTCCAGCGCCTTGTCCTTCTCAACGTGCTTGCGATACTCGTCGAGCGTGGTCGCGCCGATGCAGTGCAGCTCGCCGCGCGCGAGCAACGGCTTGAGCATGTTGCCGGCGTCCATCGAGCCTTCGGCCTTGCCCGCGCCAACGATCGTGTGCATCTCGTCAATGAACAGAATGATCTTCCCCTCGGCGCCCGTCACTTCCTTGAGCACGGCCTTGAGCCGCTCCTCGAACTCGCCGCGGAACTTCGCGCCCGCCACGAGCGCGCCCATGTCGAGCGCGACGATGCGTTTCTCCTTCAAGCCCTCCGGCACGTCGCCGCGCACGATGCGCTGGGCGAGGCCCTCGACGATGGCGGTCTTGCCGACGCCGGGATCGCCAATGAGCACCGGGTTGTTCTTCGTGCGGCGCGACAGAATCTGGATGCAACGGCGGATTTCGTCGTCGCGGCCGATGACCGGATCGAGCTTGCCGGTCTGCGCAAGCTTCGTCAGATCGCGGCCGTAGCGCTCCAACGCCTCGTAAGTCGCCTCCGGCGTCGGCGTGGTCACACGCTGGTTGCCGCGGACGGCGGCGAGCGACTTCATCAGCTTGTCTCGCGTGAGGCCGGCTTCACTGAGCAGCCGGCCGCTGGTGTCGCGGCGGCCTTCCTCGACCAGCGCCAGCAGCAGGTGCTCGACGCTGACGTAATCGTCCTTCATCCGCTTCGCCTCGCGCTGGGCCGTGTCGAGCAACCGCGTGAGCCGCTGGCTGGCGCGAACCTCGTCCGCGCCGGGGCCGGTCACGGACGGTTTGGCGGTGAGCGCGTTCGTGATGGCGTCGGCGATGTTCTGCGGATTGCAGCCGGCGTGCTGAACCAGCCGCGGCGCAAGGCCCTCGGCGTCCTCCATCAGCGCCGCGAGCACGTGCTCCGGCTCCAGTTGCTGGTGATGATGCCGCGCCGCGACCGCCTGCGCTGTTTGCAGCGCCTCCTGGGCTTTTTCAGTGAATTGGTTCAGGTTCATTTTGTCCTCGCTCGCCACCGGTCACGAACATGCCGTCTTCTGATATCTGCCTGTTGTCTTCCGACCTCCGACCTCCGATTTCTGACTTCTGACTTCTCTCTTGCCTCACCTCATCGTTCGAACAACGTAACACGCCCGGCTCGCTCTCGCGAACGGCCGGGCGCTCACCGTGCAATGGTTTTTTCCGTTGACCGATGCTATCCGGCGCGGTTCCGTCAGGAGACCTTCACCTGGATTTGCTTCGGCTTCACTTCGGGCCGTTTCGGCATGACGATCTTGAGCACGCCGCTGTCGTAGGTCGCATGGACCTTGTCGCCGTCCACGAGCGTCGGCAGTTCCATCGCGCGATGGAATTTCCCATACCACCGCTCCACGCGATAATAGTTCTCTTCCTTCGTCTCCGCGACTTTCTTGCGCTCGCCCTCGATGGTGAGCGTGTTCTCCTGGAGACTGACGTTGATGTCCTCCAGCTTCATGCCGGGCAGTTCGCACTGGACCACCAGATCGTCCTTGGTCTCGTGCATGTCCAGCGCAGGCGTCCAGAACGCCGCGCCGTCCGTCGTCCCAAATTCCGGGAACCGGACCAGCGACGTGTTGAACAGCCGGTTCATTTCCTCTTGCAGGCCCTCCAACATTCGGAGCGGTTCTGCCGTTCGATGCCATCTTACCAATGCCATGGTTCTCTCCTCCGATTTAAGATATTTATTGTTTCACTCGCTGCGGCCCCGTGCCGCAGACTCACGCCCCATGAAAGTGCAGCGCCCATGCCATCGCCCGGAGGAACCGCAACGTGCTGAAAACAGCCTGCATCTCGGCAACCCGCCCAACCCCGCTGCGCCATCTTTTCGCAACCCTCCCGCCCACCTGAAAATTTCCGCGACAGTTTTTCTCACGCTGGAGAGGGCGGGCTGGGGGACAGGGCGGGCTGGATGGAAATGAGAGGTGGATAGTTCACCCACGGATGGACACGGATTCGCACGGATGGGCGAAGCTCACGCAAAGACGCCAAGGCGCAAAGTTTCTAGGCGTCTTTGCGTGAAACTGAGACTGCCGGCCGCGTCGAAACCCGGCAGGGCGCGACCGCTGGGCGCGCCGAACGCCGGAAAGAAAATGGACGGCCCAGCGGCTCGCCACGTCTCACGCGGTCCGTCCCTGCCGCTCCCGCGCTATTTTAACTCTGCCAGCAACGCGCCAGCTTCGTCATAGGCTGCTTTGTAAGTGTAATCAGGCGGCCCATCGCAGGTGGCAAGCCGGCGGGCTTCTTGCGCATGCTCTTTCGCGGTGGCTTTGTCGCCGCGAGCGAGGGCGAGCTTGGCGAGTTCAAGACGGGCGTCCGCGCCTTGCAGGACGTAGCCGCTGCGCTCGGTGATGAGCAGCGCCTCCTCAGCCAACCGCTGGGCTTCGTCCAGCACGCCGGTGGCGGCACGCAGCCGCGCCAGATCAATGAGGATGTTGGCTTCGTGATCCACCATGTTGATGCGGCGACAGCACTTCAAGGCTTGTACCAAGTGAACCTCGGCTTCGTCCAAACGCTTTCTTTTCTTGTTGCGCGAACAGTCTGCCGACGCAACCAGCGCCGCTCCAAGCATCCATTCTGCTCGGATTAGATCGCGTTCACGGTGATAAAGATCTTGCGGTCGTCCTTTACCCACTTTGTCTTTGAGGTCCCACGCGGAGAGGGCCAAATTCAATGCTGGTTCGGGTTGACTCATTAGCAAGGCGCGCTTGGCGCTGGCAATTAGACGATGATACTGGCCTTCGACACCCTGAAAAATCGTTTGAGCCTTCATCAGGTGCCTCTCAGCGTCTTGAAAAGCCCCTTGCGTTGCGAGGAGAAATGCCAGCTTCGACTGACCGACACTCTTCCAAAACTCCGCGACTTCACTCTCCCAGAATCTCCCGACCCGCGCGCCTCTTTCTCCCCCACTAAACTTCTGACCTGCTTTATTGCACAATTCGATACTCTGCTTTAACCAGCGCATTGCTGATCTGAATTCACCGAGAGCCATGTGGCTCCGAGCGATATTGCCGAGGCGAACAGCTGTTACAACCAGCCCTCCAAATCTTGCAGCGCTTTGAACTTCCGAATAGACGATGATGGCTGCATGGGGCTGACCCAAATACCTATGGCTCGAGGACAGGAGATTCAACAGGATGCCTTGTGCCTCCCTGCTTTTCAGTTGGGGAAGCCCGCCACGCCGAGGAAGAAGCTCAGAAAGCAGTTCGATGCAGGTTTGATAAACGCAGAACTGCATGTAGAGCGCCTTGTTTAACTGCTCGCGGTAGATAAGCCAAGCTCTGCCATATCGACCGGCCCGTGCCGTATGAAAATACAGCTCAATCATCGGCATCAAGTCACTGACGGTCTTGACGTGATCTGTTGTGACTTTCTCGGCGAGCAAGCGGAAGTATGCAACCAGTTTCTTGTGCACTGCCCGCCTGTTTGGCAACCGGTCGTAGGCGTAGCGCCGCACGATGGGATGCAGGTCGAACCGGCCATCCTTGGTATCGTAGTGCAGCAGCCCGCGGGCAACAAGATCGCGAAGGTCGGTGTCGAGTCCACCCGTAGCCGCCGACGTAAGGAGACGGACTTCGGTGCCGCTCTTCATCTCCGCCGGTTCGTCCGCCTCCTTACGTCGGCGGCTACGAGGCGCAGTCTGACCGGTCGTAGTGGAATCCGTCTCCGCAATCGCCTTGAGCGCGTCGTATTTCACCGGACTGCGGAAGCAGGCGATACGGCCCAGCAACGCCTGCCGCATCGGCGTGAGGCTGTTGTAGGCCGTCTCCAGCACGTGATGCTGGCGCTGGACCAAATCGCCGCTCACGTCCAGTTGCTTCGCCGCCGCGATGTCGCCGGGTTGCTGGAAATCGCCCACGACCAAGCCGGCCAGCAGCCGCAAGCTGAGCGGATGATAGCCGTAAGGTTCGCACGCCTCCTTGATCTCCTTGTGTGTGCCGCGAATGCCTTGGGTGCGGAAGAACTCAACCGCGTCGTCGGCCTGCATCTGCACCAACTCTGTTTCGCGGCAGCCATCAAGTAGCGCGCCGTGGTCCTCGACCGCACGCGGGTGAAGCCGGCTCGTGAGCAAAATCTTGGCGCGGATGTTCGGTAGCGTCGCCACACCGCGAAGAAAAAACTCGGCCAGCGGCGAGATGCAGTCGCGCTCGTTGGCTTCGGTCTTCGACACGTCGTCGCCTTGATACGCGGCGTTGAGTCCGCCGAAGCCGCGCAGAATACGCTCGAAGCCATCGAGGACGAGCAGCGTACCGGGTTTGTGAAGCAATTCGAGGAGTTTTTCCACCTGCTCGTGGGCTGGCAGTGACTTCAGAACAGCCTCTTTGGCACCCAAATAAAACAGCGTGTCAGCAAGGAAATGATCGAAGCTGGCGTCGCCCTCGTAGAAGCTCCACCAAACAACGCGCGGCCACTTCGCTGCGGCAACATCGTGCGTAAGCCAGTGCCAGACGAGCGCGCTCTTGCCGAAACCGCCCAACGCGCGCAGCACCAGCATCGGATGCGCCGAATCCTCGTCCATCCAGTGGCTGAGCATCTTGCGCTCGGCGACGCGTCCGGTGAAGTTGGGCGGCATCGGATAAGGATGCGCTAGAAACCAGTCGTCGCGCTGCGGCATCTTCGCCGGCTCCGGCTCCGGCGGCTTCCCCAGCGCGGTGAGAAGCTGGCGCCAGGCAAGGCCGTTGTCTTCGCCATCAGTGAAATCAATGTAGGTGAGCGCGCCAATGCGGAGAGGTTTCTTGCAGTCTGCCTTGAGCAACGGAATTAAACGAAGTCCATGGTTCGCCGGATCGAGAGTCTGCACCATGATGTTCTCGATCTCAGTCCATCCACTCGCGATGTAGTTCGGCGTGAGGACCAGTAGCGTCTTGCGGCATTTTACCACGCCGCGCTCACATTCACTGATGCTTGGGGCGCCAGCGGTGAAGTCGCGGAAGTCTATGAACGCTTTCAACCCCGCTTGCTCGATGCGCTTCAGCAGTTCACCGCGCACCCACGTCTTGTCCTTGCTGCTGTAGGAAATGAAAACGTCGTAATCGAACTTGGCTGGCTCGGTCATTCCTATTGCCTCCAATTGCCAACGGCGAGGCATGATGCGCGCCTTGTTGTTGCAAGGCAAAGGTTTTTCGCAGAACGGATTTACACGGTGGATGCGCTGGGTGCAGAAGGCAACCGAGGAAGTTTATCCACGGATGGACACGGATTGGCATGGAAGGGGCGAATCTCACGCAAAGGCGCCAAGGCGCAAAACATCTTGGCGTCTTGGCGTCTTTGCGTGAGATAGTTTCGGCTGGCCTGACGAGGCGGCGCTCAGCTTCCCAGCGCGCTGTTGAGACGCTGCCAGATATCTTCGGGGTCTTCGAGGCCGACGGAGATGCGGATGAGGTAGCGCGAGACGCCGCAGGATTCGGCCCAGTCCAGTTCGGTGTAGTGCGCCAGCAGGGTGAACGGGCAGGCGAGGGTGAAGACGGTGCCGAGGCTGGGGCCTTTGCAAACGGCCATGTTGTCGTAGATGCGCGGCGAGGCGGTCCCGGCGTTCTTCGGCAGGAACGTGACGAGCGCGCCCCAGCCGCCGTCGGGCCGGCGCACGGCTTCGTAGGCTTCGCTGAACTCCCATTTCGGATACCAGACTTTTTCCACCGCCGGATGCGCGCGGAGCCGCTCGGCGATCAGGAGGCCGTTGGCGTTGTGCCGCCACATCCGCTCCGGGAAACTGCGCGCCTGCGCGTCGAACACGGCCGCGTCGGCGCCCCAGAGCAACTCTTCGTGTTGCGCGCGGACGATGGTTTTCAATTCGGCGTGGAGCGGCGAGCGCGGATGGCAGATGAGCGCGCCGCCCATCGCGTCGCCGGTGCCGAGGATGAATTTGGTGAGGCTGGTGGCGATGAGGTCGGCGTGGCGGCTGAGGTCCACGTTGAACGGCGTGGCCACGACGTCGTCGGCGACCAGCGGCACGCGGTGTTCGTGCAGCAACGGCTGGATGCGGCTGAGGTCGGCCGAGCCGAGCAGCGGGTTGCCGGGAATCTCGCCGAAACACGCCGCCAGCGGCTGACGGTGAATCAGCGCATGCAGGTCGTCGGTGATGGTGTCGAGGTCGTGGAGCAGGATCGCGCTGCGGCCAAACTTCTGCTGGAGCTTGAGCGTGTCCACATAGGGAAAACCGAGCTGGGCCGTCGGCAGGCCGGGACTGCGCTGCATCACCGCCCGCAGCGCCGCGAACTGCGCCGCCATGCCGCTCGGCGTCAGGAACACGTCGTCCTCCGCGCAATCGTAGAAGCCGGCGAGCTGCCGCCGCAACGAGCGGCGCGCCTCCGCGCCGTCGGCGTCGCCGCCGCGGTCGGCGAGGACCGCTTCGGCCTGCCGCGTGGAAACGATGAGGCCGGTGTGTTGCCAGAACACTTTCATGGCCAGCGCGCCGAGGTTGGCCATCACGACACCGTAAACGCCGTCTTTTTCCACGATCTGCGCCTGGTAGCCGCCGACGGGGGGAAACAGTATCGCTGTGTCCGGTTTGACGCCGCTCTCCGTCTCCTCACGCCGGCGGCTGCCGGCCAGGTCCGCGCTGCTTCGCCGGATGAATTCAACGCACAGCTCGGCGGCGCGGCGCGACGGAAACGGCAGGCACGGCAGGCCGCCGCCGATGTGACGCGCCAGTTCCTGCACGAGCGGATGGATGACGAATCGCGGATAACCGCTGTGGAGGTGTGCCATCACCTTCAACGATTTTTCCTCGTAGCCGACGACATCCTCCCACCGCGGAAGCGCCACGGACACTGCGTGGACGGAATCCGGAATCGGGCGGCCCAATTCCTCCGCACGCCAGACGGGGTCTTCAAAAAGATTACGCTCGCTCATTGGGATGATCCGATGGAACGGGACTTTTTCGCGCGCGGTTCGCGCTGAGAGGGACTCGCGGAAGCGGAGGCCCGGCGGAGTTTCGTCCCGCCCGCTTCCAACACCGCGGTGAGCGCCTGGTCAATGTCGTGCCGCAAATCCTCGACGTCCTCGATGCCGACCGAGAAGCGGATGAGGCCGTCGCCGATGCCGACCTTGTGCCGGACCTCGGCGGGCACCTGTGCGTGCGTCATCGTCGGCGGATGGCAGACGAGGCTTTCGACCCCGCCGAGGCTTTCCGCCAGCGTGAAGAGCCGCAGTTTGCGGCAGAACTCCAACGCCGCTTCCGTGGAGCAATCGAACTCCGCGACGAGGATGCCGGAGCCGGCCTTCATCTGGCGGCGGGCCAGTTCGTATTGCGGGTGGCTGGGCAAGAACGGGTAGCTCACCCTGCGGACGCCGCGGCGTGTCTCAAGCCAGCGCGCCAGCTCGAGCGCGTTGGCGCAGTGGCGCTCCATGCGCAAGGCGAGCGTGCGCTGGCCGCGCGTGGTGAGCCACGCGTCGAACGGCGACGGTTGCAGGCCGAGCGATTTTTGTGCAAAGCGCATCCGCTTGTGCCACGTCGTGTCATTGGTGGCAACGATGCCGCCGAGGCAGTCGCTGTGGCCGTTGACGTATTTCGTGGTGGAGGAGAGCGACAGTGTTGCGCCAAGTTCGAGCGGGCGCTGAAGATAGGGCGAGGCGAAGGTGTTGTCCACGACGACGGTCGCGCCGACCCCGGCGGCAACGGCGCTGATGCCGGCGATGTCGAGGACTTTCAGCAACGGGTTGGTGGGGCTTTCGAGCCAGACGACGGCGGGTTTCTGGCGGCGGATTTCCTCCCAGTGCGACGGCTGGCTCAGATCGAAGTAGCGCGTCACGAGGCCGAACTTGTTGAACACTCGCTCCAGGAGCCGGTAGGTGCAGCCGTAGATGTTCTCCTCCGCGAGCACGACGTCGCCGCTCTTGAGACAGGAGATGACCGCCGTGATTGCCGACACGCCGCTCGCAAAGCAGGTGGCAAACTGCGCGCCTTCGAGCGACGCGAGACTCTCCTCAAGGAGGCGGAAGTTGGGATTGCCCGAGCGCGTGTAATCGAAGCCGTCCGGGTTGTCCTTCTGGAACGTCGAGGTCATGAACACCGGCGGCATCACCGCGCCGGTCGTCCCGGCAAAACCGCGGCCTTTGTGCACAGCGCGTGTGCTGAATCCGTCCTTGTTTTCGGTTGTCATGGGTTTCGTTCGCTTGGGGTTCTCGTTTCCCGGCCGCCGCGGTGCCATATCAGATAATATAGTCCACGCCGCCGGCGGATTCACCTCTCAGCTTGCGGACGCGCTCGCACAGGTCCGCGATCGTCACGCGCTCCAGCACCGTTGCGATCGCCGCGCGCACTTCCTGCATCACGCCGCCGATGGCGGCCTGCACCTCGTCCACCCGCGCGCCGCGCCGGTGCGGCCGGGCGCCCGCCGCCGGCAACGGCACCAGCGCGCGCTCCACGTGGCGCAGCAACGCCGCGAGCGTGATTTCCTCCGGCGGCCGCGCGAGCCGGTAGCCTCCCGCGACGCCTCGGCGGCTCTCCACGAAGCCGCCCGACTTCAAGTCGTTCAGAATCTGTTCGAGAAAACGCTTCGGAATGTTCCGCTGCTCGGAGATCGTTTGAATCCGGATAATCTCACCATTGTCATTTTCTCCGAGCGCCACCAAGGCACGCAAAGCGTATTCACCGCGCAACGAAAGTTTCATGGCACGGCGGACAATAATAATCCCTATCGGAATGGTCAAGTATTAGTTTATGTTTGTTATTTCATTGAAAATAACCCTTGTATTGTGGTTAAACTTCCTCTACGAAATGTCTATTGACATTAAGTAGATTTGATATATCCTGTCACCATTCTTTACTAAAAACCATGACGAACAACTTGAAATCGCTGGACGTAACAAAACTGGCTGCCGGTGCGATGATTTCGCGCCGCGACGAGTCCGCTTGAAGTCTGCGCCAAACTCAGCCAATTTCCCGCTTCATGACACCGACACCAGACACCAACCAGCCGTCGCCGGCCGAGTTGCTGAAAGCGAGCAGCCCGACGCTCGCCGGCACCATCGCGCAAACACTCGCCGACCCACAGGTGGACCGGTTCTCCGACGACGACAACCAGTTCCTCAAGTTCCACGGCGTTTACCAGCAGCGCGACCGCGACGTGCGCGGGGCGGACAAGAAATTCATTTTGATGGTGCGCTGCCGCATTCCGGGCGGCGTGGTCACCGCCGCGCAATATCTGGCCTGCGACGACCTTGCCACGCGTTACGCGAACAACACCCTGCGCGTCACTTCCCGGCAGAGCCTTCAGTTTCACGGCGTGGTCAAAAGCGGGTTGCGAACGGTCGTCAAAGGCATCAACGACGTGCTGCTCACCACGCTCGCGGCGTGCGGCGACAACAGTCGCAATGTCATGGCCCCGCCGTCCCCGGCCACCAACGGCCTGGCCAGACTGGTCCATCAGCACGCCCGGCAGGCAGCCGCCGTCATGTCCACGCGCACCCCGGCCTATCACTCGATCTGGATTGAAGGCGTCCCGCTCAATCTCGACGCGCCGGAGAACAAAAACTTCGTGGACCCGCTTTACGGCAAGACCTACCTGCCCCGGAAATTCAAGATCGCCTTCGCCATCCCGCCCCTGAATGACGTGGACATCTTCACGAACTGCTGCGGCTTCATTGCCATTGCGGATGCGGGCGGCCAACTGCTCGGCTACAACCTCATCGCCGGCGGCGGCATGGGACGCACCCACGGCAACGCGGCGACCTTCCCACGCATGGCCGACGTGATCGGTTTTCTGCCCGCCGACAAAGCGGTGGACGTTGCGAAAGCCGCGCTGACCCTCCATCGCGATTTCAGCGGACGCACGGACCGCAAACACGCCCGTTTGAAATACGTGCTGGCCGACCGCGGCGTGGCGTGGTTCCGCGGGGAATTGGAACGACGCCTCGGCTTCAAGCTGGGCGAGGCCCGACCGTTCAAGTTCGAGAAGCAAGGCGACGCCTTCGGCTGGCACCGGCAGGCGGACGGAAAACTGTTCCTCGGCCTTTTCGTTGAAACCGGCCGGATCAAGGACAAGGACGGCTGGCGGATGAAGAGCGCGCTGCGCAGGGTCGTTGAAAAATTTCAGCCGGAAATCCGCCTCACCCCGGCCAACAACATTCTGCTCGCGAACATGGACCCGGCGCGACAAGACGAGATCACGGCGTTGTTCGCCGAGCATGGCGTGCGCATCGAGAACCAAGGCAGCCATCTTCGCCGCGCCTCGATGGCGTGCGTGTCGCTGCCGACCTGCGGCCTCGGCCTGGCCGAGAGCGAGCGTTGCCTGCCCGGCCTCATCACACGCCTCGAGGCGCTCCTTGCCGAAACCGGGCTGGGCGACCAGGAGATCGCCATCCGCATGACCGGCTGCCCGAACGGCTGCGCGCGGCCTTATCTGGCGGAGATCGGTTTCGTCGGCAAGGCGCCCGGCAAATACCAGGTTTACCTCGGCGGCAACGAAGCCAGCACGCGCTTGAACCGGCTCTGGAAAGACACAGTGAAGGACGCCGACATTGTCGCCGAAATGCGGCCCGTGCTCGCGCGTTATGCCAAAGAGCGCCAGAGCGCCGAGCGGTTCGGCGACTGGGTGGCGCGCGTCTTGTGGAATGAACAACCTGCTGCGATCTGAACTGACATGACTCCCGATCAAATTGCCAAAGCCAACGCCGAGCTGCGCGACAAGTCGCCGCTCGAAATCGTCCGCTGGGCCGTCGCGCAGGGCGGCGGACGCGCCATTGTTTCGACGAACTTCCGTCCCTACGAGGCCGTCCTCCTGCATCTGGCCACGCAGATCCAGCCGGACATCCCGGTGCTCTGGGTGGACCACGGTTACAACCGGCCGGCGACTTACAAACACGCGGAGCAGCTTCGCTCGCTGCTCAAGCTGAACCTCAAGGCTTACATTCCGCGCATCACGCGGAAACATCGCGACACGATTTACGGGCCGGTTCCCGCCAGCGACGACGAGGAAGGGCTGAAGAAGTTCAGCGCGATGATGAAACTGGAGCCATTCCAGCGCGGCATGAAGGAACTCGCGCCGACGGTCTGGATCACCGCGTTACGCCGGACGCAGAACGCGATCCGCGCCGGCCTCGACATTGTTTCCGCCGACCCGAATTTCGGCGCGCTGAAAGTAAGTCCCGTATTTTATCTCACCGACCCGGACATGGAGGCTTATCTCCAGCAGCACCAACTGCCGAACGAATGGGACTATTTCGATCCCGCCAAGGCCGACGAGAAACGCGAGTGCGGCCTGCA
>Ga0114951_10002926_pt1 | contig 18531 bp, 9 predicted proteins | sample AM7aDNAmetaG_FD_88677 | JGI IMG/M metagenome (GOLD analysis project Ga0114951, IMG submission 88677) | Freshwater microbial communities from Finland to study Microbial Dark Matter (Phase II) - AM7a DNA metaG | ecosystem: Environmental > Aquatic > Freshwater > Lake | place: Finland: Lake Alinen...
ATACAATTGCAAAAAGGGGTAGTTGGCACGGTCGGTATAATTGGCCTTTCCACCAAACTTGTTGATAAGCGTAGAAAGCCGAACGGTAGACAAGGTTGCCAATTTTTCTCGAAAAGATGATTGGTCCTCCTCCTTGGGCAAGGTGCCAATGTATTTGCCCGTTGCTTGCAGTTGGTTGGTAATAAACTCTACCATGGAAACGGGAACATTGGTCAATTGAAAGATACCATATTGAGGAGGCTTGCCACTGATTCCCTTGATTCCCTTATCAAATAGGTCATTGCATATCGCCAGCAAGGTAGACAAGGATGGAATATCGATAATCGCATCTTTCATGGTGCCCTTGACCAATGATGTATATACATCCCCATAGAGGTCGAATATCGATGTAAAGATGGGACCGAGTGCAGTAAAAAGTGGTGCCTTCTGTTCTTTATCCAACGGAGCCGCAGACTTCGGCAGTTTTCCTTTAAGAGCCTGAATCTCATTCAATGAGATATCCATATCCTCCTTATCGAGGTACTTATCAGCCGCCAGAATCTGAAGGATGGCCTGGAATCGCTCTTTCAGATTATCAAACTGGCTGGCGTCTGCAGGATGTTGCGTGGCGTGTAACGCGGCATTCAGGTCGGTTGAGTCTCGGACGACCTTCACATTGACTCGCGGAGCACTCTTAATGGAATTCACCACATCAAATAGATTGAGTTGTTCCGAAGCATCGAGTAGTTTCTTCCATTCGGACTCTTTTTCCCCCTCTATGCTGCTGGGATGGGTAAGAAACCAGGACAATCGAAGAATCATCATGAACAATTGGGGGTCTTCCAGCTGTAATGTCTGCACGCGCTTCACGACATTCGAGGGACCCTTCGTAGGACCTTCTAGCGTTCGAATCAGCTCTCGAAGAGTAGGAATGTAGATTGCATAGCCTTGTTTTACGAGGGTGTTGTTGGTATGCGCGTTCGAGTGGGTGAGACTGGCTAGACGAATCGTTAGAATCGCAAGAAGTTCTTTTTTATCCTCTGTGGAGATGGAATCAAGTTGATGTGCGGGATGGGGAAGGTAGGTTGTAAAGAGGGTTTTGATTCGTTCTAGGCCATACACCTGGTAGGCCTCCCCTCCAAAAATGGCATCAAACTTATCTTTATTTTTTGCTACCATATTGATGGACGAATGGTCATCTAGATAAAAGACTTCTCCGCCAATATTCACAATACTGGTCATTCCCTACTGGCCACTAGGAAATTAACGATTCGTACACGCACATAAAATTGATGCGCATCCGTTCGCCTGAATAAGGCAGCATGGAACCCAAACTCTTTAACCCCTGGAACCCCAAGAATCGGGAGGTCACTCCCTCGGATGTTCTCCCGATTCTCAAGCGCTATGGCTGGAAGGGCCGTTTTAACAATTTCAGCCTCTTTGCGCAAGCCTGTTGTCACAAATCCTACGTGGACCGCCCTGAACTCTGGCAGGAGCAAGCGGAAAGCGGGGAGGAAATCATCATTGCTCCCCGCCCTGATGACTGCATCCCCCTTCGAACCTGTGACAATGAGGAGATGGAATACTTGGGAGACCGCGTACTGGGCCTCGTGATTGCCTCCTATGTGACCAAGCGCTACCCTGGACAGGGAGAAGGGTTCCTGACCCGTATCCTTTCCCGAATCGTAAATAATAAACAGCTGGGGAAACTGGCCATGGATGTGGGAATGGGACAGTGGCTCATTCTAAGTCGACACATGGAAGAAGTATGCGAGGGCCGCACCAATCTTCGCATTCTGGGCTCGATGTTTGAGGCCTGGTTTGGCGCCATGTATTTGCAAGAGGAAGATTGTGGTCGTGGACTGCAACAGTGCAATGACTTTCTGGTGCGCATCATCGAGAAACACATTGACTTTGTGCAGATTATCATTGAAGACACGAATTACAAGGACCAGCTCCTACGAAAGTTTCAGGCACTCTATCATGTTCCGCCGCGATATAAGGAAATCGAGATTATTGGCCCCCCGCATGACCGCATCTTTACAATGGGCGTGTTGGATCCCCAGGACCGTATTCTGACGAAGGCGACGGCGCGCAATAAGAAAGTGGCGGAGCAGGAGGCGTCGCGACTTGCACTGGAACTCCTGGGGGATGCATAGCACTTCCTGTAATGGCATCTCCTTCCTATTTCCGCATAGGATGGCACACTTTTTTATGCGAATCTAATTAGAATGGACGCCAGTCAAATCACCAAACTGCTTCAGAAGCAGAACACACGGTACATCAACCGCGCAACAACGGTCGATTCCAGTACCATGATTTGGAGGAACCAAATCCAGTCCTCTAAATACATCAAAGGAGTGGCCACCTGCACCGGCCTCCAGAATCCCAATGTTCCGACGGAGGCCATCGAGTGCAATCCTGACGGCACCTCCTCGTATGGCGGCGGAGGCAAGCAAATGACACTGAGTACGGGTTCCACCAAACAGTATCCCAGTGTATTCAAGGGTGCCTCGGGAAGCGCCTCGCAGGTCTATTCCTCCGATGCCATTCTTCTCCAGCGCGCCGGTCGCGCCCTGTGTTCGACCGGTCTCCTCGACGCCCCTCTCGACCCCTATGTCATTCTTCCCTCCTGTTACGGGATGAACACGAACGGCCCAACCAGGGATGACCCGAATCCGCCCATTAATAACAACTGCACGAATCCCTTCTTGCCACCATTTGACACCTATTACAAGTTCAAGAACGTACTCACGTCGAAACCCGACCAGAATCTCAAGCACTATGTGGAGTTCTGCAACGGAAAGGTCGTCGAGCCCCCTCGCGCGCCTCTTCTCTCCCCCTGGCCTGCATTTATAGTGGGAACGAACGAGGGTTCTTCCATTACGACAAGCTCCATCACCTATGACGGAGACAATGTCTATCTCACGGGAACCTATACGGGTACCGTCGATTTCTACGCGGGCGGCCGCACCGACCTGACCACCTATCCCATGTTACTTGTACCCGTAGTAACGCTTCTTGCACCCAATAGGAACAATGGATTTGTCGCACAATACAGCCGTGAAGGGGACATCAAGTGGATTGCCAGTATCAATGTTCGAACGATGAATACCGTCCAGCCGACTGCACAAGGATACTCGGTTCAGGCCGATGCCGCGGGCATCACAGTACTAGGCTATCTGAATGAAACCGTTGAATTCTACTCTGGATACTACAATGGAATCACGACAGGAACATGGGAGCCGGTGCCAGGTCAAGGGCAATCGATGAGCTCCACCAACGGTCTCTTTCTGGCACGTTACAATAAGGACGGCAATCTTCTGTGGCTGAACCTGATAGACAATGTGAACGCACCCACCAACGCGCCAGGATTTGGAGCGTCCCCCCTTACCATGAGCCATCTTTCCACGAATGGAATACAGCTCTATGCGGCCACTACGTTTTCAGGAACCGTGAATCTCTATGCACCGAACCAGTTTGGCGCGCCTCTTCTTTCATTGGTTGCCCTGCATAATCTCCAGGCCCTTGTGGTGCAATACAACGTGGTAGATGGCACCTTTCAGTGGGCGATTAAAACCGATACACCTGATGTACAAGCCTCAGTCTATTCCGAGATTGCGGTGCAGTGCGATGCGAACCATGTATATGTTTCAGGATACATGGTGAAGAGCCTACAAACGTATACGAAAACGACAGTCAGTTCCTCTGGAACGGTGAGTAGTACATTAACCAGTATAGGAGATTCTCATACGAAGGATGCCATCTATGTGTTATCGTATTCTACGGATGGAACGTTCCAATGGGCGAATCGGTGCGATGCGCTTCTTTCCTATTTCTATATGCAGTCTGTACGAATCGCCGTGGATGCTACGGGTCTTTATCTGATGGCTATGGTGGGTCAGGAAGTAAATGTGTATCGAACGCATGGTACATCCTCGTCTACTCCGAGCAACCCTACCATGATGACAGGAGCGGCAAACACCAATCAGTTTGCCATCTTGAAGTACAATGACGCAGGAAACATCGTATGGATGACCAAACTAACAGGAGTCGACACCAATGGCCTGAGCGTAAACTATAATGGATGCGGAATCGTGTCGGATGGAATCGGTGTCTATGTGACGGGCGGATTTACGACATTTACTCTTACCCTATACAATGGCGCATTCGTTGACCCCACCGTCGTAGGCGCAACCATTGTTCCGCTCAATACGACCACCTCCAATCCTGTTTCGAACATCATTCTCAATGCATTCCTTGTACGCTATGATACCAATGGTACGGTACAATGGTCCACTCGTGCGGGTCAGGACACCAGTACCATGACAGGATGCAGTGTATCTACCGAGTTGTCCCGTGTGATGATGACGGGATGGGCGACTGGTCCCATTGATTTCTACAATGCAAATGGGGTGATTGGAACGTCACTACGACCTGCCATTACGGACACCTACTATAGCTATGTGGTGGCCTATGATACGGATGGAAATGTGATTCAATAAGGGGAGATTGTTTCTCTCCCGTTGATAGATGTTTGCTCCTCCAACAGGCGTTCCACCGAAAGGTGTTCCAAAAGGTGCCCCCAAAGGCGTGATGCCAGGACGATGTGCGCTTGTACGAATGGCACCTCCCGAGTTGCTCCGAGAAAAAATAGCTCCGAAACCTGGCCCCCTTGATGCCGTTCCTCAGCCCTTTCGTGAACCTGCGGTAAAACCTGCAGTAAAACCTGCTAGAAAACCTTCGGTACAACCTGCCCCCATTAAACAGGAGAAAGTGTTGCGCTATGCGGCACCCACACCCAATTATCGCCCACGGTCACGCGGAAATGTTCTCATGGATGACCCTTCCTTGGCCGCCTATCAACTTGGCCAAACTGAAATCGAAACGCGCAATCCGTACGTTACGGATACCGTGATTTATACTCCCCAAACACGAAAGGGATTTTATCGATTCATCATGGATAACTATGCATCCACCTTCCAATTGATTCCACACGTGAAAGGACCACCCGACGAAGATGCCTGTGCCAAGTTGGAGCAAGAGGAGGGCAAGCAGGTAGAGGCCTTTTTGTATCAGAAGTTCATCCGTGAATACATCCGCAACGCGGGTCCCTATCGCGGCATTCTTGTCTATCACGGTCTCGGTTCAGGAAAGACATGCTCCGCCATTGCCGCCGCCGAAGCCCTCTATGGCACATCGAACAAACGAATCATTGTGATGACCCCCTTTTCGCTGCGAAACAACTTCATGTCCGAGATTTCTTTTTGCGGATTCCGCCACTTTAACCTGTTTAACCACTGGATACCGATGGAGTTGACGAAAGGAAGCACGGTGTACACCTATGCCGAAACCATTCTTTCCCTCAAGCCATCCTTTCTCAACAAAGTGATGGCGCGCCAGGACGGCCCCATCGAGAGTGGAGGACGTCGTTTTGTATGGGTCGCCGATTTCAATGCGTCGCACAATTATAATAAGGAAACATTTGCCAAGCAGTATTTTGTTACGTATGACCCCAATCAATTCCCTGAAAAATATCAACAGGACCTTGTCAAGGCGCAGGCGTGCCTGGATGATGTGCGAGAGCAGATTTCACAAACCATCGATTCGCGATTCACCTTTATCAGTTATAACGGCATCACCGCCGCCAAACTGATGAAAATGGCATGTGAGACGGACCCTGCAACAGGGGAGCGCCAATTTGATAATGCCGTCATTGTGATTGATGAGGTTCACAATCTGACGCGCTTGATGCAGGGAGAAATCATGCCCTACATCGCGGAACGTCAGGGGGGTCGCAAGCGCAAAATCGAGGTGGAGCCGATTGTTCCTGGAAAGTGGGTGCCGAAGCTCTGCGGGAAATCAGAGAAGTACAAGCGCGCCTATTTGTTTTATAAGTTGCTGACGGATGCGCGAAACAGCAAAATCATTGGACTCTCGGGAACACCCATTATCAACTTTCCCGAAGAGCTGGGAATCATGGCCAATGTTCTTGCCGGATACACCGAGTGTGTGGAATTTTCGCTTTCCTCTACGGATACACGGGTGATGCAACAGGTAAAGAAGATTGCAGAACAGGAGCTTCGCGTGGACATCGTACGATTTCGTGAAGGAAACCAGCAAATGGGGGTGCTGATTTCTGCGTTTCAGGAGGGATATGAGGCCGTGCGTGATGCATCCGACCAATTTGTGGGCGTACAGGCGAAGGAAGAGGCACAGGACGATATCCGTACCATTTATGCACGAATCAAGGAGAAGCTAAAGGCGGCGGCGATTCCGATAGGACAAGAGACGTTTGTATCGTATCCGCGTTTGCCGATTGATGATGAAACCTTTAAGAGAGAATTCATTAATCCCGTCGATTTGACCATTGCGAACCGCATGGTGTTACAGAAACGCTTGACGGGTCTGATTTCCTATTACAAGGGTTCCAAGGAGGAGTATATGCCGCGCGTAACCACCGATGAAATTGTGCAGTGCGAGATGAGCGATTATTTACTGGAGAAGTACACGGAAGTGCGGAAGAATGAGATTGAGGGGGAGGTGGGAAAGAAAAAGGAAAAGGGGGATGCGTATGCGGCAGTGGAGATGTTTTCCAAGATGAAGAATCCGTCGAGCTATCGCTTTCGCAGCCGTGCGCTGTGCAATTTTGCGTTTCCGAAGGACATCACGCGCCCGTTTCCAGGGGATGGAAAGCGCGGCCTAGAGGCACTCAAGGAGATGGAGGCGGAAGTGGAGGATGTGGAGGAGGATGTGATGGAAAAGGTGGCGGAGCTAAGTCCAGAGGAGGCGGCCATTGCCGAGGAAGAGCTCAAGGAAGTGGAACGGGAAGAGGCGGCCATTGGGGAGGAAGAGGAAGAAGAGGAGAAGGAGCAACAGGGGGGAGGGTCGGAGTCAGATTCGGAGTCGGAGTCGGAGTCGGAGTCAGATTCGGAGTCGGAGTCGGAGGAGGAAAACGGAGGCGGAGAATATGATGACATGAGCGGAGGAGCAGGAGAGGAACGGGCGGTCATGAAACGACCGGTTATCAAGAAGGCGGCTGCTGAAGCCGCTGTACCTTCGGTTATCCCTTCGGCTGCACCTTCAGCTGCACCTGCGGCTGTACCTTCGGCTGCACCTTCGGCTGCACCTTCGGCTGAGCCATCCATGTTGAACTCCATCAAACAGTCGGTGGGGGCATTGTTTTCTGCCCCATCCAAACAGCAACCCCGTATCCCTCAAGCAAGCGAAGCACGCCAAGCAAGCGAAGCACCAATTGCCGGCCCATCCTACCAAAAACGGATTGAAATGGCCATGAAGGAGCTCCATGACACCCGTGACAAGTATCTCCAGCTCGATGCCGTCGGCGGCCTTTCCACCTATTCCCCCAAACTTGACCACATGCTTCGTCGCATCCAGAAATCAAAGGGGAGCAATCTCGTGTATTCCCAGTTCAAGACGGTCGAAGGCCTCGGCGTGCTCGGAATTGCCCTGAAGGCAAATGGATATACCGAGCTCGAAATTGTCTATGATAAAGCATCAGGCAAACCCGCGTTCAGCGCGTCTACCATGGAATCCTTACAGAAAGGCCCGCTTAGCGATGAACAAGTTTCCCAGCTAACGGAAGACCCCTTTTCGGATGTACGTTCCTTGATTACGAAGCGATTCATTTCCTTTACAGGAGAAGGCTCCAAAGAGCACCGTGCGCTCGTTCTAAATATCTTTAATGGACGATTCGATAAGTTGCCGGCCGAGATGCGAGCCATTCTTGAACCGCTGTATTCCAAGCGTGCCAATACGCTGGGCGAGATGTGCTGGGTCATTGGAATCACAGGCGCGGGCGCGGAGGGCATTTCCCTCAAATGTTGCCGTTCGGTTCACATTATGGAGCCCTATTGGAACAACGTGCGCCTGGACCAAGTAAAGGGGCGCGCCATTCGTATCTGCTCGCATAAGGATTTACCCTTTAAGGAACGAACCGTAGATATTTACACATATTATACTGTATTTTCGAAGGAGCAGAAAATAAAGAATAAGATTGATATGAGCATTCGCACCTCGGACAATAGCAAGACATCCGATGAGAATGTGTATGAGGTAAGTGTCAAAAAAGACAAGGTCAATGGAGAAATATTGAAAATCATGCAGGAGTCCGCCGTGGATTGCAGTCTGAACGCCGCGGATAATGAAGGGGTGCAATGTGTGGCCATTGAGGGTCGACCAGACAAGTACCTATTTGACCCGAACCTGGAATATGATAAACTCATTACCAGCATCGAATATACGGAGAAAAAGGCAAAAGTGGAAACGAGCACAAAACGACCAGGAATGCGACAGATACAAATCGTTGAAATCGGAGGAATACAGTATATGACGTATCCAACTCCTGGAGCGGGAGGGGCTCTATTGGATATCTATGCGCGAACGGACCAGGAAATGAAGAAGAAGCTGGGAGAAATCGAACTCGACGCAGTAACGGGTACGATGATGCGATATCGTTTGAGTAGCGGAGAAACAAGCGCTGCAAGTGCAACACCAAGCACAGCACCAAGCACAGCAGCAAGCACACTCCCGCAATAAGGTGCCTTCTGGGCAACGGGTGCCTTCTGGGCAACGGGTGCCTTCTAGGCAACGGGTGCCTTCTAGGCAACGGGTGCCTTCTAGGCAACTAGCCTTCTAGGCATCTAGCGTCCGATAATTCGCATACGAATCTACAAACTGCGTATAAATCCAGTCCCCTTTGCATTCGCGAACCACGCCTTCTTTTGTAATCAACTGGTCAAAGAAGTGAACCCATGCCAGGTCGAACACAAATGCCGAGCTTCCATAAATTCCGCCCCACTGGCCCCCAAAGAGACCTCCCCCAAACAAGAGATTGCACGGCTGACCCATCTGTCCTGGCGCGGGATTCCACGTCGCATTGGTGCCCCACAGCGGCGTACCTTTGCCCCGCAGCGTCACCATGGTGGCCGAGCCATTACTAGAAAGAAATCCATCGACGTAATTGCAGTACAAGTCGAAACTGGTTCGCATATTGTTTACATAAAACATGTACCAGGCTCCCACCTGCAACGTATAGGGCGTCGCAATCGTTTTGCTTCCCGAGGCGCTGTTGTATTCCACCGAAATCCCAATGGTGCTTCCATCGACGCGCGTGGCCAGAATGGCAAATGATTCACTCGAGGAGCCGCCTGGAAAGATGTGGAGCAGCGTCTCTTTTCCCGCGGGCATCGACTGGGGGCGAATGGCAAACGTCATGGTCTTCCAGCTCTGAAAGGCAATGTTCGGCATATTGATGGCGGAATTCCCACAGGTCAGTCGCACAAACGACTTCTTTCCTGGCACCAACTGCTTCTCATCGGTGCGCGTGTGATAGTCGGGGGCAAGGACGCCAAGAAACTGCCCGAAGAGGCCTGGGTTGCGAAGCTCCTCGAATACTCCCGATTTCTTCCCCACTTCATAGGTTAAGAACGGTGCATTTCCCTCGCACGTCAACGAATAATTCTTGGCCACAAACGGCGACGTGCCGCTGCAGGCATACGCATTCATCACAAAGGCATTCCATCCGCCCCCTCCATCCTCATAGTATACCTTGGTAACATTGGGAGTGGAGGCCTTCAATGCCGTGCATTTATTGGCTTCATACCAGGTAGGCCCCTGCATCCCCAGATTCTGAAAAAGACCTGGTTCATCAAGGGTGGCCCACGGCCGTTCCATGGCGAGGCCGTCAATGTTTGCGGGTTGATTTACGGCAATCCAGAACCCATCGTCCACCAGCACGCGGAACTTCACCGTACAGTCGGCGGGCGTCCATACATCCGTCAATTGTACGCAGCAGCCGAACGCCCCTCCTCCTATCTGCTTCACGGAGGAGGGTCCTGGATTCAATTGAATAAAGTCGGGCTCAATGGTTCGCTTGAGAAAGCCAATGATTTTATTGGGCTGCCCAGGAACGGGGACGAACCAGAAGACCTCCACGCCGTGACTAAAGGGCGCGCGAATAATGGAATCCTCAGGGACGATGCCAAGAAACTGACTCATGGCATCACGCTGCGTGGCGTAATCGACAAAGGCATCGGTCCCTTTCATATTCGAAATCAGATTCGCCCAGGATTGCTTCACGGCACCGAGTGTTCCCATGGCATGATACTTGTCCAAATTGGAGGGGGAAGGATAGGCGGAGCCTGCGGGCTGCCCTCCCATCAAACGGAACAACTTCTGAAGACAGGCTACATCAAAGGGAGGAAGGGTTCCATCGGGAAGATTGATGCACTGGTCATACAAGGAAATGGCGCCGCGCTTGAAACAGAGGTCGCGGGAGGAGGCGCCGAGCGCCGACGTGGTGGCCTCATTGGTATGAGACGCGAGTTGACGGACTTCGCGCAACACCGCATCGACGGTGGTCTGCCCTTGCGTAAATACGTTAAGATTCATGGGAGGATTTGCCGCGCGCTGGTAGATTTTTACCGCATCGCTGTCACGAATGGCAGATAAATAATCAGAAGGACTCGACGTCTGAAGGGCAATGGCGAGAGACCCGTTATCGGAGCACCCGCCGGCAATCACGTTGTTGTACAAACAAGACGCGCTTACCCGACCGTTCACAACATCACAGGTTTTATCCCTAGGAGGTTGAGGGCCTGAGGGGGGAGGGGGACAAGAGGAGGACTGACGAACAATGGAGGCAGGACTGCAGTTTCCGCGCGAATCGGCGGGATACCGCGGCAATCCGGCACTGGTTAGGGGGATGCCCTGGTTCGTGTCCGTACAATAGCCGCAGTCGCGATAGATGTCCTGGTCCACGTCGTTGCATGATTTCAGCGCCTTGCACTTGTCAAGGAGCGTCTGTTGCTTGGCCTTTTCCAGGTCAAAGAACCATTTCTTGTGTGAAGCAATGTCACCGAGAGGGAAGGGGCCCTTTTCGTTTCCGAGCGCCCCCTTTTGAACAATGGGATAGGGGCTGCCCTTGTTGGGCGGGGTGTACATCCAGCCACATCCGATGTTCGAGTTGGGATTCTTCGCCGCCAGAAGGTCATCCAGGCTGCCGGCGCTGCAGGCCGCTTGCATATCGGACAGTTGTTTGCTGGAACCGGTCATGACGATGTCATCCGTATGGGGAATGACATGATCCTGTAGCACTCCGTTGGGGCCGACGCTTCGGGTGGCCTGGGTTAATCCGGGCAATCCGGAAGTAGGAGAAAGAATCATATTGGGCAATGTGTTGAAGTAGGTGCTTTGCTGATTGATGTAGTCGCTGTGCGGATCCGCATCTGCAAATGCTTCTGCCAGACGCCGAAACATCCCTATCAATAGCTTCGTTCCTTTTTAGAAGAGGGATACGCTTATGCAACGCAGCGCTTATGCAAAGCTTTCCACTCTGTAATGCATGCGAGTACGTATATGATTGTATTGTTTATTAACTGTACAATCGTATTTTATACACATGGGTGTTCAAGTCCCTTCGCGTTCCCCGTTGCGTCGCTTTCCCGTTGCTTCGCGTTCCCGTTGCGTCGCTTTCCCGTTGCTTCGCGTTCCCCGTTGCTTCGCGTTCCCGTTGCGTCGCTTTCCCGTTGAATCGCTTTCCCCTTTTACATCGGTGCAGGGGGCCAGGGGGAGGCAGCCCGAAGGGCGTTGCGTCCCCCTTTATTGGTTCAACCATCCGCCCAATCGCCATCCCGTTCCCGTCTTCTTGCATATACACTGGTTGGTCCCTGGCTGGTAGGTGAATTGAGAATAGCAATCGGCCACGCCTGGTCCCACACCAGCACAGGCGGCACCGTTCCAGTCGGCAGGAAATTCATTGTTCCATGCATGCCCCTGTATTCCACTGCAGTACCGCTCACAGGTGGTGGTCCCATTGTCTCCATTGGTCGGCAGCGTGGGCGCAGGAAGATTCTCATCCCCTATTTGGTACACATCATTGGCCCAGCCGCCTCCCTTTCCGCCCGAGCAATTCGTGGCCGGCCCATATTTCTTATAGGCAGTGGGGTCTGCCGACGCCGAGCACCATCCCCCGTCCTGCACGGCAAACGTCGTCATGCCGCGGGCCTTGGCCGCCTCATAGCATTTGTTAATCGCATCTTGGCGGGATTGATAGTTGTCCGTGAGTTGCGCATCGCTGCCATCCAGTGGGGTAAGGGCGCGGTCCCCTGAATCTTTCCAGCATCCCACGCTTGAATACGAGGGGTCAGGTTTGGGCTTTCCATTCCAATCCCCATAGACACCAGGACTGGGAGGAAACCAGAAGTAATTGGCGCTGACCGTGTTGATGGGTGCCGAGTGGTAGAGAGGGGTGCGCTGGGAATCCATCAAAATAAGGGTGGTTCCAAGAACGCGTTCGCGGCAGCAATCCACGCGATTCAAGAGAACCACCTGATAAATGGGGGACATGGTTCCAAGATTAATCTCCATCCATGGCACATCAAAACAGGAGGTGTGGGTAAACGTGTTTCCCATTTGGTTTTTTACATTTTCGATGGGGAATTGGTCCCCATAATACCCACTGGATTTCGTAATGTTCGTCTGGGGAGTAATGAGTTGCGAGGCAGGGTCCGCGGTGCTTTGCACGCCCACCTGTTGCAAATTGAGGCACTCCGTATGATTGTATTGAAAACGAATGTACTGGGCAAGAATCGTCTGGGAGCCCTTGGGCGCGGCAGGGCAGCATTTGGCCAAACGCTCCCAGTTCTGGGGGTCACGGGAATTTCCCCAGGGGGGAAGATAGCCGCCCACTTCCATATGGGTTTTACAATAGCGCGTCCCTGGGGTATCGACCATATGGCTCAGCGTGAGCCATTGATTGTCCTTGTCTCCCACGGCAATCCAGTTGTCGCCAGGGAACTCCGAAGTCAATTCGGGATTGGAGACGGTGCGCGTGGCCATGTCGCAGATTTCCCCCGAGTTGCAAAGGCGCATCCCTTTGTCTTCGCAGAATTCCTTGAGGTCATCGTAGGTTTGGGTGGGCTGATTGGCGGGAATGCGCACGTCAAAATCGTGGCGGTTGGTCGTAATGGGCTTCAAGTCAATTCCATAGACATTTTTAATGGCCGATGCACGGACCGCATTGGGCAAGTTATTCGAATTGGCGGTGCGATTTTCGGCATCATAGGCCTGTTGAAGCGCCGCCACACTTTTCCCTTGGGCAAAGGCTTGGCCGGTCGTATCGGGATTCATGGCCCCTTCTGGCTTGGGATAGGAGTCGACCGTGCTAAACCCCTCCTTTGTTGCGCTTGACCATTTCGATGGGAGCGTGTAGGTCGACCCAATTCGCGTTCCCGCACCCTGATTGTTGTACAAATAACTCGCGCATGCATTGGACACGGGGCCCGCCGCATTGTTGGGGCCATCGCATGGGTTCGTAATGGGGATTCCCGTCATGTACATGGACACCGAGTTCCAATCCGGAATCGAAAGAGCCGTACCATTCGCCGCGAGCCCCGTCTGGGCCGAGTTCGCCATGGCCGCGAGTTTGTCGACAATCGCATCGATGTCCAGCGGTTGACCATTCAGCCGTTGAATGGCATTGGCCTTTTCCGCGGTGGAAGGATATCCTGTGCCGTCCATGGTTCCGCCGAGCTCCATCCAGCGCGTCTGGAGGCATTCGAGTTTGTAGGTGCCAGGCGCATTTCCCTTTCCAAAACAGGGGTCCGATTCCAAGAAGGTGGCCGAATCGGCCCGTGTAATGATGGGGCCATTATCGCATGCGAGCGAATCGCCGTCGAACCCGTTGATAAAGGAGAAGGGCATGAGACAGGCCAGGCTCATCGACGTCTTTCCTTGTCCAGGCATCAGGGTGAAACAACGGAATCCACCGACCGTTTTTGTACCCGTGATGCGAGGCTTGGCCCCTGATGTGGTATCGGATTGCACAATGTTGAATACGTCCAGCTTGAAGGTGCCGCGTGCAGTGGGGCCCTCCAGATACCCGCATAAATAGGGATGGTCCCCGTTTGTGGATACGCCGATGGCATAGGTGCTTCCTTCGGAATCAGCAGGAAGGGTGACATTCACGGGACCATCCAGACGAAGGGCAACGGGGTTCAACAGAGACGACTGGTCCGCCTTCACCATGTTTACCGTACCGACACCATACAAATGCAAGATAGAAGGAAGCCGTCCCGTGTCGGGGCCCACACGGGAAAAGGTCTGGGAGGTATAGCACTGGGTGCAGTTGGGCACGCCGAAGGTTTGCTTGGCAGCACAATCCACCTGTTCCTTGACAACGATGCAGCTGTCCTTGGACAGGGAGAATTTTCCCGATGATGCACGGCCGATGGTGGGCTGGTAGACCTTGAAGGGGTCGTAGGGGGCAGAACCGGTTTGCTGGACGGTAGTGAAGCGTTTTTCTTGTTGTTTGCGGTCGTCGGGGCTGACGTAGAGCCCGCCAGTAAAGACTTGGCCGACGGAGTTGACGCCGTTGTTGTCGAAACTCATGCCGCAGTTTGCAGCAAAGGAGGGGTCATCAAAGGAAGCACAGGTCTTTCCTGCCGTTTCGCATTTCTGCGCCTGAAGAAGCGTAGCGGGCGTTTCCTGAGGGGTCTGATAAGGAACAGACGGGGAAAGATGATAGGTTTGGGAAGTAGGCTGGGCAGATAGGCTGCCGAGCGCTTGTTGAAGGTCGGCGGCGCCCATCGGAGTGAGTGAAATCGACGGATGGGTGAGGTTGATGGTGTTGGTGAGGTCGTTAAATTTCTTCTGGGATTCCTCGACAAATGCCGTATGGCTACTGGCAATGAATCCTTCGGTTCGATAGGTGAGAAGGACCAGAAGGACCAGTAGGACGAAGCCTACTAGCAAGTACCGATGCATCGGGGTGCTCTAGTGGGACGTTGGACTTTTTATCAACACTTCGTATGTGTTTCTGAATGGGTATGATTCTCTATGAATCGTATTGCAATTCATATGATTTGCAATAGGAACATGTAATGTATCGTATGGTATACGTTGTGCATTTCGTGCCCTCTCTGCCCTCTCTCTGCCCTCTCTCTGCCCTCTCCCCGCCCCTTTCGCCGCCCCTTTCGCCGCCCCTTTCGCCGCCCCTTTCGCCGCCCCTCGCGTTTCATCGGTGGAGGGGTGTGGGGACGCTTGCGTCTCCACTTAGAAGGTGTTTTCTGGCCGCAGGCCAGGCAATGAATTCATTTCGCGCGTGATGATACGGAACACCAGCGTCACTTGTTTGTTGAGATTCATCACGCGAACGGGCGTCACCAGTCCCGCGCCAAAGGCATTCAGTGTTGAACCCAGGGACGGGCCAAAGGAGTGCGGGAGCACACTGCCCGTCTTTGGGTCCTCGTAGCGCGCCGCAAACACCAGTGCATTGGCATAGCCCACGTCATTGAATCCGTCCTGGAGCGTCGTGGGGGTCGGCGTATAGGCCGCACCCAGCACCACATGGCCTTCTGCGCGGTTGACCCATTGGCAAAAGGAGCGGAGCGTCTGTCCATAGGTCGCATCATTCAAGGCCTCTTCCGCGTAGGTGTACCCGCTAATCAGAATACGGTCCCCGTTGCACATCTCGAACTTGCTGAAATACGTGGAAGTAAACAGGTAAAAGTTCGCAGGGCTGCCGTTCGCCGCGGACCCCCCGCTCGTCGAGGGCACCATCACATTATAGGCCGACGCCGTACTGCCGAAGGTAATGGGAAGCGTGAAGGGAAACGTCGTGCCGACCACGGAACCCGATTGGGGCGCCAGTATGCCCGCCACATCAAAGGTATCGGCGGCAGTACTTACCAGTTCCCCATTGGGACGGCGAATGTCCACGGTCATCTTCTGCAGCGTCGAGAGGGGCGTGGGATAGTACTCTTTCTGGCATTTGAGAAACTTGGGAATCATGGCAAGAAATCCCTTGGTCGAACCCTTCTGCGTGGGGTCAGACACCCAATTGTCGTCGTATTGCAACACGCCAAAACTGCGGTCCAGAAAGTTGTCCGTGCCGTAATTGTTGTTCTCCAGCTCGGCCACGCGAAGGGATACGTAGGGAAGATTGAGAATGTTGTCCTGGTACCCCGTTGATACATCGCTCGTGCTGCGATTCACGGTGACACTCAGACTTTCGCCTGGCAGAATGGCCTTGACGAGCTCAATCCGCACAATGTTCTTGAATTTCTGCTGCGACGCCATGGTGGGTCCGAAGTTCTGCCCGTTGGAAGCGGGGTCAAAGTTCACGGTGAACTGGTAGCGATTCTCCTTGTTGTTCTTGAGCCAGTCGCGGTCCGCCGAATACAGAAAGAGATTGTTCTCGATTTCACGATAGTTGATGTGGGGCGTCTCACGAATCAGGTTGTTCTGTGGCAAATCGGCCTTCTGAATCGGAAGCATCAGTGGAAGACCGGTCGTTGCATTACCTACTGCGCCATTCCCGACTGCGCCATTCCCTACTGCGCCATTCCCTACTGCGCCATTCTGTCCATCAAATGACCCAATGGGGCCCATCAACAATTCACGGCGGTCGGGAAGGATGGCAAGGGGCATATCCGATGTCTGCGGTCGGCGCTCGCTTCGTAGCACAAGGGCCTGCTCCGTCGAGCGATTCTGCGAATCCTGAAGGGCACGAAACGCCGAGTCCGCATGAATGCGCCCTTGGAGGCCCGCCTCCGCCTTGGCCGTCTCATTCTGCGCGCGAAGCGCCTCCCATTCCCGCTGTTTCTTGGCGCGCTCATACATCTCCGCAGCCGGCGGCCCATCCTCCGAGAGCGAGATGCGGAAATCGGGAATCGCAGGGGGCAGCGCCTTGACTTCTTGACGCTCGTGGGCAAGGCGCTCGAAGCGCTGGGAGGTCTCCTGGAAAAGAGACTCGTCCATGACTGTCTTGACCACGTCGGTATGTTTGGTCACCTCGTGGCGCTGGAGATACTGGGCAAAGTCCTTGGAGCACGTCCCAAGAACCTCCTTGTTAAGAACAGGCAAGGGCTTATCGCCCTGTTTGTCGTAAATCTGGTGCAAATAATGCTCCAATGTTTTCGAGAGACGCGTCTGTTGCGTGGAAGTAAGCGGTCCATTTTTCTCCTGGATGTCCTGCACGAGCACCGTGCGGAGCGTGTGATAATTCTGCTCACTGAAAAAAACCGCCTTCACGGGTGCCTTAGACATTACTACCTGTACCGTATAAATCTTTTATATGCCCGTCATTTTTCAAAAATAATCTTTCGCAATGCCAACATCGTTGCGTCCTTGGTCGCTTCCTTGCAGAAGTTGGTAAACGAGATTCCCTGAATCATGCAAATGAGGAAATACACGCTATACATCCCGCATTCCGTGTTACTGTATTGAAATCGGCGTGCGTTGAACCCCAGGATGCACCCAGGAATCTGCAGGGTAAACGCCTTCATGAACCGCGCAATCAGTTTCGGCGTCTCCATTCCATAGGAGTCACAATAGCCAATAAACGGCGCCGCGATGTCCTCCAAGTTGATGTATAGTGCGACCCAATGGCTCCCCCCCTTGTAGTGCGGGTCCAAGTTGAACACCATTCCGATTCCCCGACGCCCCTTGTCGTATTCGGCACGTAGGTTCAGGGTACACAGCTCCGCATGCAGGCATTTTGGCGTTTCTTTATGGTAAGGGTCGGGCGCCGAGAAATCGATAGGAAATGTCCCCATGAACTTGAACCAGGGAAACGCCTCCTCATATTGTTTCATGACGTGACCAATGTTATAGTTGTCGAGCCAGGTGTCGGGCTTCGTTTCCCACGCCTTCGGGTACTTGGGGCGCAAATAGGTACGGAGCTCTTTTTTGGTACCGTCGTCCAGCGACGCGCGGTCCAGCAAACAGTGTTCTTCCCCATCCTTGCACCCGAGAGAGGCAAAGAGGGCGGACCCTTTCTTCCCCGTTCTACGCTGCAGGTCCTGATAGGCGGTCATGGGAAGACAACGCCCGTGTTTGGCAGTTATCCTGGGGTGACACTTCGAAATCTCTTGGAGACCCAGTTTACGCTTCGTTGTCCGTTTTCGTATGCGCATCCCTACGGAGAGAAGAGATAAAACGTACAACCTGATAGAGATGGGCCTTTCCTTCCATGTATCGGATATGATGCTCTCGATTGGCGGGAAAGTCTTAATGATTCTTCTTACCCTTATACTGTTGCTCTTTGGACAGGACTCGTTCTTCCCTGCTACCAATCAAAATACATCGAGTGTGTTGGTCAGTACATCCAGTTCATCCACGAAGTAACACCTTCTGCCCCCTTGTTAGAATGGACTCTATCACCGAGAAACTGGAACGCATCCCCTATTTCTACCTCGTGATTGCCTGTTCCATCCTATTTGCCTTCTATGTCTCCTCCTTCTATGTGATTTCCCGACTGATTGGATCGAAACAGAATTGGATTGCCGTCAAAGACCAGATTAAGATGATTTGGTCGTTCACGCTTCCCGCATCGGTCCTATTATTTCTAGCGGCACTCCTCTACTTCCGAATCAACCGTGAAAATGCAGTCTATTTTATTTGCGTCATGGCGTTCTTGTCCTTCGGGCTCTCCTATGGCGCAATGGCAGTGGCCACGATTCATAAGGAATAAAAACGAATCGAACTGATAGGATGAGTGCAACAAACTCAACAAGCGCATCAGCAAAC
>Ga0114951_10002927_pt1 | contig 18530 bp, 13 predicted proteins | sample AM7aDNAmetaG_FD_88677 | JGI IMG/M metagenome (GOLD analysis project Ga0114951, IMG submission 88677) | Freshwater microbial communities from Finland to study Microbial Dark Matter (Phase II) - AM7a DNA metaG | ecosystem: Environmental > Aquatic > Freshwater > Lake | place: Finland: Lake Alinen...
CAATTCGCTTGCGAAGATCTATGGATGTGGGTCTCATGACCAACATTATACATCGTAGCTATAAAAAATAAAAGCGCTCTAGAAGCTGTTTCAAAACTGTGGCGTGGGTTATCAAACCCGCGAGAAACATAGTGCGGACTCGTTAGTCCGCGCCACCTGCCGAGTTTTGAAACGGCTTCTAAACAAGCCTTCGCAAGGTTTCTTTTTCGCGCGTCGGCACGGAGAAGAACTAATTCCGTGCGACCTTCATCGTCTCGCTCAGGAGCGATTGCGTATCGGTATCCGTCAGGATGAACTTGGAAACCCCTGCGCGGCGGGCCTCCTTGGAGAGCCCCTTCACCTTCGGGCCGTTGAACAGCACGACCGGCAGGTGCGGGTCGAACTCCTTCAACTTCTTGACCAATTCCCACTTGGCGTCCTGCCCGAGCCTTGCGCTCAGGAGAGCGACGCTCATGTAGCGTTCCGCAACAATCGCCATGCCGACTTCCGGCGTGAGTGCGATCTCCGCTTCGAAGCCAATTTGCAGGAATTTCTCCTGCAATTTGTCCACAGTGCGCCGATCTTCGTCAATGATGAGTACACGCTGCCGACTACCCACGACAACCTCCAGGCATCACGTATGTGACAACAGAACTCACGGTACCAGCTACAGTTACGCCCCGCATTATAGCAGAAAAAGGACTAACTGTCAACTAACTACTTCGATTGTCCACAACAGATTGATGTGCAGGCAGTTACAACCCACAAGGAGGAGTCAAAATGATGTAGTTTCCGCGAGGAGTTGTCCACAGGTTATGCACAGAAAATGAGGAAAGCTGATGTGCAAATGGGGAAGGAAACGGACGCGGCCCAAGTGTCCGCAACCGGATTTGGCGGTTTTGTCGTTATTTCGTCTTAACGTTCCATGCCTACGTCGCTGTGTAGGGGCGCAGCATGCTGCGCCCATCTGGCGACCGGCCTGCCGAGGCTAGCGCTCCTCGCCACTATCACACACCGTAGCCATGAAAGCCTAAAGTGCTCTAGAAGCTGTTCTGCTCTGTTGAAATCATCCAGCGAACCCCCGCAGGGGGTGACGGATTGTAGCCCACGGCGAGCGAAGCGAGTCGTGGGGGGCCAACCTGCTTTTCGGGCGTTAAGAGCCCCCGTAGGGGGCGACGGAACCTTGGCGGTAGGCTCCGTCGCCCCCTTCGGGGGCTCGGGGGATGGGTGCGACTTGACTCTGCTGAAACCATCGCCGTTCTTTGTCGTTCGTCCCGTAGGGACAGAATGAAAATAGCCCGCCAGTTCACTGGCGGGAAAGAGCAGAACCCCCTCCCCTTACTCCCCTCCCCCACAACCTTGTGGGGGAGGGGAAGGGGGTGGGGGCGCCTGCCTGTCCCCAGCACTAAAGTGCTGGGCTATTATCCTGCCGTCCCTACGGGACGGCTCATCGAATGACGATGATTTGAACAGAGCAGAACAGCTTCTAATGCTTGAACGCTCGCTGCCCCGTGAAGACCATGGCCACCTTCGGGTTTGCCTCGTTGCATGCCAGGATCGCCTCCCAATCGCGCTGCGAGCCGCCGGGCTGGACGACGCAACTGATTCCCTCGTGAATCCCCACATCCACCCCGTCGCGGAAGGGGAAGAAGGCGTCGCTGACCATCGCGCTGCCGACCAGCCCGCCGTGGGCCGTCTCGGTCTTCTCGTCGACCTCCTCCTTCAGGTGCGCCGGGCGCTTCTGCTGCTGGATATCCAGCACCAACTGGTAATAGGGGATGCCGTAACTCTTGTAGCAGAGGCCGTCTGCGTACTTCGTATACGCTTTCTCGACGGCGATTTCCGCAACGCCGACGCGGTCCTGCTCTCCCGTGCCGATCCCCACGGTGCAGCCATCTCTAACGAAGAGGACGGAGTTGCTGCTCACCCCCTGCTCCACCTGCCAGCCGAAGAGCAGGTCGCTCATCTCTTTTTCGGTGGGGGCGCGTTCGCAGCGGAATTCCTTTCCTTCGTGCTTTCCGACGGCGGGCAGGAAGTCTGCGACGCTGCGAATTCGATTCAGCGGCGACTGCTGGACCACGATGCCGCCATCGATCAGGGATTTGAAATCCACGAACCGCAATTGGCAGTACTCGGCCAGCCGGTCCATATGGGGGACCTTGACGATGCGCAAGTTCTTTCGCTGTGCCAGGATGGCCACGCTGCCCTCCTCGTACTCTGGCGCGGCGACCACCTCCACGTAGCTCTGGCTGATCTGTTCAGCCGTCGCCTTATCGACGGGGCGGTTGCAGACCACGGCGCCCCCCATGGCGGCCAGTCGGTCGGCCCAATAGGCGCGCGAATAGGCTTCGGCCATCGTCGCGCCGTATGCCACGCCGCTCGGGTTGTTGTGCTTCATAATGGCCGCGCAGGGGCGGTCCATCAGGTATTTGAGGATATTCAGCGCGTTGTCGACATCCGTGAGGTTGATCTTGCCGGGGTGCTTGCCGAACTGGAGCAGGTGCTCCTCGCTCAGAGCGCTGACCAAGCCGTTGCCGGGTTGGATGAACTGGCACTTGCCGAGGGCGAGGTTGCCGTTGACCAGCTCATAAAGCGCCGCTTCCTGTCCGGGATTCTCGCCGTAGCGCAGCCCTTTCTCGGTGCGCTCCTTGGTATCCTCATCCACAATCTTCCAAGTGCGCTTGCGGTAGAGGAGCGTCTGGTCGCCGAAAGAAATCTTCATTTCCGGCGGAAAGTGGTCGTCCATAATCGTTTTGTAATCGGCCTTGAAGTCCTTCGCCATGCGCGCCTCCTGGTTGGGGAGCACCGTATCGAAATTGAACAATTGAAACCATCCCGATTGGCAAGCCGGGCCGGTGGGGACACAATACTTTCCAAAGGAAAGTTTTGTGTCCCCACCGCGACCACGCGGGCGAGGGTGATTCTATCCTGACGGTATCTGTGGGTCAATCGGGAGGAGCCGTTGGTGACCGAGAGGACCTTGCCAGGGTTCGCCGAAACTTTCGCAAGGTTCCAACTATTGACAACGTGGCCGGAAACTCCTACGATCATTCGCTTACGCTGGATAGGATGGGCCCGGGGCGTCCGCCTGCTATGTTATAATGAAATACCGTCGGCGGCCGGGAGAGTCGTTTCAAGAGGAGCGTCATGGCGCAGGAAGGAAGACTGAAGGTCGTCGAGGGGTTTGTCCGCGACAAGCTGATTCGCCTCCCGTCGGACCGCGTCTTCGTGATCGGGCGCGACCACGATTGCGATATGCCGGTCATGTCGCGCCGCATCTCGCGCCGCCACGCCCAAATCACCTGCCGCAACGGCGTGTACGCCATCGCCGATCTGGAAAGCAAAACCGGCACCACGATCAACGCGCGCAAGGTCACCTCCAGCGTCCTGCGGCATAACGACATGATTCAGGTGGGCGATCTGAAGATCCGTTTCCTGATGGAGGATGCGGACAAGCCGACGCAGGCGGAGGAGGAGGCGCCCAAGCCGATCATCCCCCGTCCGCAGCCGCTCCCGCCCCCGCCCGCTCCCTCCGAGGAGGCCCCGGCCCCCGACGAAGCGGCGCAGCCGGCCAAGCCCGAGAGCGCGCTGATCGAATTGCCCCGCCCCGCTTTTTCCGAGGAGGAACTGGCGCTGGTCGGCCAGACCATCAACGACATCCGCATCATCGCGGCGGTGAACAAGGGGCGGCGCATGGTCGTGTACAAGGGGATCCAGGCGTCGCACAACCGCGTGGTCGCGATGAAGTTTCTGCGCGCGGAGTGGTCCAATAATGCCGAGATGGTGAACTGGTTCGTCACCGGCGCTCAGCGGGCGGCGGGGCTGCGCCATGAGGATGTCATCGTTCCCCTCGGCGGCGGGCGCGACGGGGACCGCAAATATATCTACACCCTCTTCATGGATGACAATGCGCTGGGGCGCTTCGCCAACGCGCGGCGCGACGGCCTGCTCTCGGCCAAGCGCGCGCTGGAGTCGCTGGTGCACGTGGCGCGCGCCCTCGAGTTCGCCGAATCGAAGAAGGCCTATCACCTCGGCATCCGGCCCACGAAGATTCTCTTCGACGAGAACCGCCATGCCAAGCTCAACGGGCTGGGGTTCGACAATACTACCTCCGCGCCCGGTCCCGACTTGCCCCTGGACGCTCCGGCGTACCTGGCCCCCGAGCAGTTGGGGGCGGACGCGGCGCCGGGGCACGCCACGGACATCTTCTCGCTCGGGGCGACCTTTTATTACATGCTCACCGGGGTTCACCCGAAGCGCGACGTGCGCCAGCGCATTCCCTCTCCCAAGCTGGTCAACCGCGACGCCCCTGCGTCGCTTTGCCGCATCGTGGAGAAAATGATCGAGCCGGACCCGGAGGAACGCTATCGCAGCTACGGTCAGATGCTGCACGACCTGCGTTGGGCGCTGCGCGGCGAAGCCTGGCCGCACGGACCGGCGCATTGAACGGCAATTGCTGATTGACAATGGATGATTGCTGATTGCTGATTGAGCAGCGGTGCCGCAAGCGCCGAGTGATCTGCCTGGGCAATCAGCCCTCTTCGAGAAATCATCAATTATCAATCATCACTTATCAATTATCACTTATCCATTATCACTGGTTCTTTTCTTGGCAGCCCATGGCTCCATCCGACTCCCAGACTCCTGCGCAGGTGGCGGGTTTCCGTCTCCTCGAGGAAATTGCGCGCGGCGGGATGGGGACGGTGTACCGAGCGTATCAGTTGAGCATGGACCGCCCCGTGGCCGTGAAGCTGCTGGCCCCGAAGTACACGCAGGATGAGCTCTTCACGCAGCGCTTCCTGAAGGAGGCGCGTTCGGCCGCGCGCCTCAACCATCCCAACATCATCCAGGCGATCGACGTGGGGCAGGCGCAGGGGTGGTACTACTTCGCGATGGAGTTCGTCGAGGGGGTCACTCTCGCCCGGCTGTTGCGCGAGCGTTCCAAACTCCCCGCGCCGGAGGCCACCGGGATCATCCTGCAGATCGCCCGCGCCATCGAGCATGCCGGCCGCCTGGGGCTGCTCCACCTGGACATCAAGCCCGGCAACATCATGCTCACCCCCACCGGACTGGCCAAGCTGGGGGACTTCGGGCTGGCGCGCCACGTTCAGGATGAGGATGCCATCTACGCGCAGAAGCGCATCATTTTCGGCACCCCCATGTACATGTCCATCGAACAGATTCGCGGCGGGGAACTGGACGGCCGCAGCGACATCTACTCGCTGGGGATCACCTTCTATGAACTGGTCACCGGGCGCAATCCCTTCTTCGCCTTGGACAACAAGGCGGTGCTGGAGAAGGTGAAGGCCGGGCTGGTGCGTCCCGCGTGCGAAACGGACCCCTCGATCCCGCCGGATGTCTCGCGGGTCATCGCCAAGATGACGGCGCAGGACCGGGAAGCGCGCTACGCCTCGCCGGCGGACCTGCTGACGGACCTGGAGGCGCTCACGCGGCTCCAGCCTCCCCCCATTGCGCTGAACCTGCCGCGCCCGGAGGCCGCGTCCGCGGCGCGCCCGCGCCCCTGGGTCACGACGATTGCGCTGGCGACCGCCGCCGTGGCCATCGGCTGCGCGCTGGTGGCCGCGCTGATGATCGCCCGTTCCCATACGCCTCCCCTCGCGCCCCCCACGACGGTTGCGCGTCCCGCCGCCGACGACCTGGAGACGCAGGCGCTGCGCGCGGCGATTGTCGATGCGGAGAAGGCGATGGCGGAAGGGGATTTCGCGCTGGCGCTGAAGACCTACGAGCAGTTCGCCGCCGATCATCCCGGTTCGGAGGTTGCCGAGGAGGCGACGCGCGCCGCCACCGGAGTGCATGGCCGCGCGCAGGTGCAGGCAGAGAAGTACGTGCGGGAGGCCGACGAGGCGATTGCGGCCGGTGAGTTCCCCGCCGCGCTGGCGCTGGCCGAGAAGACCGCCGCGCTGCAGCTCCCGGAGGCCGTCGAGGCGGCGGACAAACTGCGCCAGCGCATCCAGCAGAGCCAGACCGCCGCCGTGCAGGCGGCCGAATCAGCCCGCCGCGAATTGGCCACGCAACACTACGCGGCCCTGGGCGCCGAGGTCGCCAAACTCGGGGCGGATGAGCGGTTCGACGAGGCCGTGCGTGCCGTGCAGCATTTCCTGGCCGACTCGCAGAACGCCTCTCATTATGCCGAGGCGCGTCTGGACCTGGCCCGCCTGGGGCTCCTGCGCCAGACGCAATCGGCCGTGCTGGCCGGCGCGGCCCGCTCGGCCGGCTATGAACTCGTCGGCCCGCCCGGCGGAACCGTCACCGGCGCGGGAGACCGGCAGGTGATCCTCCGGAAAGACGGGGCCGAGCAGCGCCTTCTCCTGCGCAACCTGGACCCGCTGGACCTGACGGCGCTGGCGCGTCGCGGCAGCGACGATCTCTACGCCGTGGGGAGCGGTCTGGCCGCGCTGCTGCACTTGCAGGGGCGCGACTGCGACGCCGCGGCGCACTTCGCGGACGCCGCGCGGCTCCCCGGCAGCGCGCGCGCGCCGGAGTGGTTCCTGGACCTGGAGCGCGCCGCGCTCCTGAACGCCGCCACGCAATACCTGGATGAGAATTCCCCGCGCGAGGCGCAGCAATGGCTGCGCTCGCTCAAAGCGCGGCATCAGCGCAGCCGCTTCTACCAGGAGCATTTTGCGCAGCTCCAGACCGCCTACGGCAAGTTGCGGACGATGCTGACCAAGGGAATGAAATCGGTCGGCGCCGGAATTTTCGTATACGGGAATGACCCCAAGGCCCAGCTTCCCACTTTCTTCATCGACCACTTTGAAGTGACCAACGCGGAGTACGCCCGCTTCCTGGATTACCTGCAGAAGAGCGGAGACCTTTCCTTCGATCATCCGTCGCAGCCGAAGAACAAGCCCAATCACATCCCGCTGGACTGGGACACGCTCTCGGCCGGCCGCCCGAACTATCCCGTGGTGGGGGTGGACTGGTACGACGCGTTCGCCTGCGCGCAGTGGCTGGGCAAGCGCCTCCCCAGCGAGCAGGAGTGGGAGAAAGCGGCGCGCGGGACCGACGGGCGCAAGTTCCCCTGGGGTTCCACCTGGACCAACGGAATCTGCAACGCGCTGCCCGCGATGGCCGCTCGCCCGGAGGACATGCCCAAGGATGTCGCGCCGGTGGGCAGTTTCCCCCGCAGCGACAGCCCGTACGGCGTTTCCGACATGGCCGGCAATGCGCGCGAGTGGGTCGCCGGCGAAGAGGGCGCGCGGAGCGAGAACGCCCCCACGCGCGGCGGCTCCTTCCTGGACGGCCCCCTGGCCTGTGCGACCACGGAGCGCCGTCCGATGCGCCGCCTGGCGCGCGATCATGCCACCGGCTTCCGCTGCGTGACCAGTCCGTTCACCGATACGCCGTAGGAAAGGGGTCCGCCATGAAACGATCTCCTGGGTCGGCCCATCCCAGTCATGGGCGGCGCGGCGCAGCCGCCCGCGCCTGTGCCACATGCGGACTCCCCCTGAGCCGGGGCTCCGGACGGAGGCAGCATCCCGGCTTGCTGGTCGGGACGATGGCGCTGCTCCTTCTTCTTGCGGCCTGCAGCTCGACGCCTCCGGCCCCTCCGCCGGTCCTGCCCGGGCCGTCGGATCAGGACCTGGCGAACATGCCGCTTCAATTCGCCGTGCAATTGCAGGTGATCGAGCTGAAAGAAATCGTTCCGGCGGGGTACACGTTCTTCCCGGCGCCGGGCTTCGAACTGCGCGAAGGGCTCATCCGGCCCTCGGATCATCCCGGGACGCTGGCCGGGCTGGAGTTGACGCAGCCGCAATTCGAGCAGTGGGCGCAGAATCTCAAGGAGGCGAAGGCGGAGTTATACATGGCTCCTTCCTTCACCATCCTTCCGGGCCGGACGGCGGGGAACCGGGATGCCGTGGAAGTCCCCTACATCGCGAATTGGAGTTTTCGCGAGAGCATGGGCGTTCCGCAGAAGGGGGCGCAGCGCCCGGGCCTGGAACTGTCGATTCAGCCCTCGCTGATCGAGGGGCGCAAGGAGGCGATGCTGCGGCTGTCCATCTCCTGGCAACTGGCGCGCCTGGGGGAGTTCGAGATCGCCCCCGCGCTGATGGCGGGCAGGAAGCAGATGGCCCCGGCGCTGGCGGTGCAGCTTCCCGAGCAGCGCGCGCAGTCGCTGACCACGGAGCTGCCGGTGCGCGATGGAAGCCACCTCGTTGCCGCCCATTTCGTCCGGCAGAGCGCCTCGCCGGAAAGCGGCCGGGTGCGGGAGCACTTCTTCTATATCGTCACCCTGAGGCGCGTCGGCAAGGAACCGGGGCCGACCACTCCCGCGGCGCTGCCGGAGCGCTCCATCCTGTCGCTCTCCTGGTTGGAATGGCCGCGCGCCGCCGAGGGCGCGCCGCCCGCTCCGCAGACCCCCGAAGCCGCGGCGGCCGCCGCCCAGCCATCCGCTCAACTGGACGCGTGGATGGCCGGGGTGGCTTGCTCGTCGCAGACGGCCGCGCGCTGGGAATGGACCGAGTCGTCCGCCTGCATCACGGGAATTCAGACCGACGCGGACAACGTGCGCCATTTCTCCCTGAGCGAGATGGTTTGCGGCATGCGCGGCGAGTTGCGCACGCCGCAATCCGAACTGGGCCCTGCGCCGCGGCTCACGGCCGAGCTTCTGGGCCCGCCCGCCTGGAGGCCGATTGAAAAGAAGGTGGAGTCGCTGCGCGGCGAGACGGAGACGGTGTGCCATTTCCGCGCGGGGCGTCAGTTCACCGCTCACGCGGACCAGCCCATGACGCCGGGGGAGCGGTGGATTCCCCTGTCCGCCGTTTGGGCGCCGCGCCTGGCGGGCGACCCGCCCGAGCAGGCCATGCCGGACTCGGAGCATTTCGCGGCGGCCTCTCTTCGGCCAGTCCCGCCCGTGCTGGAAACGAGGGAACCGGTTGTGAAGACTGCTCCTGCCCCCGGCCATTGAACGGTATATGGCGTGCTAGATCCCGCCCTACACGGTCTTCTCGCGCATCGCGTGTAGCGCGGGCTTCAGCCCGCGGACGTTGAACGGTATATGGCGGGCTAAAGCCCGCCCTACACGGTCTTCTTGCGCGTCGCGTGTAGCGCGGGCTTCAGCCCGTGGTCGTTGTTCGGTGGGAACGCATGCTATGGCGTGCCAAAGCCCGCCCTACACGGTCTTCTCGCACATCGCGTGTAGCGCGGGCTTCAGCCCGCGGTTGTTGAACGGTATATGGCGGGCTAAAGCCCGCGGTCGTTGTTCGATGGGAACGCATGATATGGCGTGCTAAAGCCCGCCCTACACGGTCTTCTTGCGCGTCGCGTGTAGCGCGGGCTTCAGCCCGCGGTCGTTGAACGGAGGCGCAAACGGCGCAGCGCACGTAGCGGGGGTTTGGGAATTGGTGGGAACGCATGATATGGCGGGCTAGATCCCGCCCTACACGGTCTTCTCGCGCATCGCGTGTAGCGCGGGCTTCAGCCCGCGGACGTTGTTCGGTGGGAACGCATGATGTGGCGTGCTAAAGCCCGCCCTGCACGTCACGCGCGGGGACTCGGCGCGAGTTACTGACAAAGGAGAAGGAATGTTCGATTCACTGATTCACTGGTACATGAACACGCTGGATGCGGGCGGGTACGTTCTGGTGGGGATGCTGATGGCGATCGAGAGCTCCGTCCTCCCGCTGCCCAGCGAATTTGTGATTCCCCCCGCGGCGCACCTGGCGTACACGACCGGGAAGTTGAGCATGTTCGGGATCGTGCTGGCCGGCGCGATCGGCTCATGGGTGGGGGCGACGGCGATGTACTGGCTGGCGCGCTGGGCGGGGCGGCCGCTCGTGCTGAAGTACGGCCCGCTCATCCTGATCTCGCAGGAGAAAGTCCATGGCGCGGAGCGCTGGGCCGCCCGGTACGGCTCGATGGGCATCTTCATCTCGCGCCTTCTGCCGGTCGTGCGGCACCTCATCGGCATCCCCGCAGGCATCGTGAAAATGAACTACTGGAAATTCTCCCTCTTCACCCTCGTTGGCTCGGCGGTCTGGTGCTCCGTGCTTTGCTACGTGGGAGTGAAGGCGGGGCAGGATCAGAAGTTGCTCGCCGGCGACATGAAGCAAGTCACCCTCTGGCTCGGCGGCGCGGTGGTGGTGATGGGGACGATGTACTACCTCTTCGTCCACCGGCACATGAAGGCGGCAAGGGGCGGAACGAACGTGGAAGAGGGGCAGTGACCATGAGAGTGTTTGTAGTGGCCGTGGCTGCGGCGGCGCTGTTCACTTCTGGCTGCGTTCGTCCGGCGCACGACTGGGGAGAGGCCGCCATCGAACCTTATTATTATCCCCTCGATGGACTGGGCGACAGTATAGTCATTGACGACTCTGCAGATTCATGGCCGGAGCTTTGCGCTAAGGTGAAGCCGACGTTCGCGTGGAACGGAATGGACATGATGTGGATTGAGAGCGACGCGCAGGGAAAGCCGCTGTTTCGCCTTAATCACGCGTATGTCTATCAGCCGGACGGGGAGAAACCGCAGTGGGTATGCCTGTCGTTCAAAGAAGAAGGGACCGACGGATACTATTTTTTTATGGGGCACAACGTGCCTGGTAAGGCCCGTCTCATGGGCACCAAGCCAACGAGTGATCACGGCTCAGGCGACTACGCTATCGTCCTGTCAGAGAACCCGCAACACGGAACCGTCTATGAGGTTGGATGGCAAAAGGAGATGGCTAACGGGACAAGCTTGGCCGAAGTCCAGCGCCGGCTCTATCTGCTGAAAGACAGAAAGGGACGTTGGGTATTCTTGGGCGAGGGGCCGGAAGTATATTGGGGACGTAGTGGCTGGAGGGAGATGGAAGGTACATATGGCGAGGCAAATATCGTTTGGGAGAGTAGGAACGGCCTTCCTTGCCGGGTCGAATTCTTCATTACCAATGTGAAGAGGGAGCGCGCTCACGAGGGAGTTCAACTCAACTTGCCGACTTTGGAGACCAGAGAAGAAGGGGAACTGGACGGCTCTTCCAAGGTAATGCGGGTGAGAACGCCTCGCCCCTACGTGCTGGTGCAAGACGGAGAGCCTCTCTCCGATATCGTTGAGCGACTTTCCGTGTGGACGCTGGGCTGGGACGACGAAAATAAGGACAGCAAGGTCAACGCCACAATCCGCGATATGTGGCGCAAGAGCATTCTTCGATTGAACCCCGGAATTGAGAAAAGCCGTATTGATTCCCATATGAAGGTTTGGCTGCCGACATACGTCGAATCACTTGAGTACCGCAAACATGTTCACGTGGTTCCTTGAGCAGCAGTCTGGCGAGGCAGATTCCCTGCGCGCATCTTCGGTCCCGGTGAGGTCACTGAAAGCGGAAGATTGCCACGGCCGACCGGATGAACCCGTTCCCGCCAATGGCGTCCGTGATCGGTCGGCCTCGCAATGACATTTCATTGACGAACCCGCTTGGGGCATGAACTTTGTGTTCCGTCTTCGCTGTTACTTGAATGTTGGACGTTGGACGTCGGATGTTGAACGTTGAATCCGTTCATCCTCCGCGTTTGACGCCCCCTCGGAACCGGTGCTATAATTTCAGCCTAGGCCTGTATTGCCGTTTTCCGCGACCCCAGCGTGAGGAGAACCCGATGGTCAAGACATTCCAGGGCGAAATGCTCGGGCAGGGCAAGAAGTTCTGCATCGTGATCAGCCGGTTCAACGAGTTCATCACCTCGCGGCTGCTGGGCGGGGCGCAGGACTGCTTCTCGCGCCATGGCGTGGCGGAGGAGGACGTGGAAGTGGTCTGGGTCCCCGGCTCCTTCGAGATTCCCGTCGCGGCGCTGCGAGTGGCCCAGGGCGGGCGCTATGATGCCGTGATCTGCCTGGGCGCGGTCATTCGCGGCCAGACGCCGCACTTCGATTACATCGCCGCCGAGGTCGCCAAGGGCGTGGCTCAGGTGGGGATGAGCACCGGCTGCCCCACGATCTTCGGCGTCATTACCGCCGACACCATCGAGCAGGCGATCGAACGCGCCGGAACCAAGGCCGGCAACAAGGGGGCCGATGCCGCCGCGTCCGCCATTGAAATGGCCAACCTCTTCGGCAAGCTGCCGGGCAAGGCGCGCAAGTAATGCGAAAGAAAACCTCGGCGCGAATCCTGGCCGTGCAGGCGTTGTATCAGCTCGACCTGCGCGGACCCGGCTTCCTAGGCGACCTGGATGAATTCCTGCGCTCCGCCGCGAGCGACGAGGAGGTGCGCCTCTACGCCGAGGATCTCGTCCGCGGGCTGCATGACCGCATCGCCGAGGTGGACGCGGCCATCGCCGGGGCGGCGAAGAATTGGGATGTGAGCCGCCTGGCCGCCGTGGACCGCGCCATCCTGCGGCTCGGTACCCATGAACTGCTGCACCGCGCCGACGTTCCCCCCAAGGTCGCCATCAACGAAGCGATCCGCCTGGCCAAGATGTTCAGCACCGCCGACTCCGGCGCGTTCGTCAACGGCGTGCTCGACCGAATCATGACCGGCAACCTTCCCTCCGCGCTCTCCAAGGGGGCCGCTTCAGGTGCGCGCGGCACGCCGCCTTGAGCACCCTGCGGCCCAACGGCGCCGACCTCCACCTGCACACCCTCTTCAGCGACGGCGCTTACAGTCCCGAAGCCCTCGTCGCCGCCGCGCGCGAAAAGCACCTCGCGGCGATTGCGGTGACCGACCATGACATACTGGACGGCGTTGCGCCGGCGCGTCTGGCCGCCGGGACGGAGGGGCCGGAGGTGATCGCCGGCGTCGAGTTCGGCGTCGCCAGCGACGACGACCGCCCCGGCGAGCTGCACATCGTGGGGCTGTTCCTCGATACGGAATCTCCGCGCCTGCGCGCCGAACTGGCCGCCTTTCGCGACGCGCGGCGACAGCGCGTGCATGAAATGCTCGAACGGCTGAACCGCTGCGGCGTCATGTTGCGGCCGCAGCAGGTTTTTTCGCTCGCAGGCGGCGACAGCGTCGGGCGGCTGCACGTCGCGCGCGCGCTGGTCGAGGTGGGGCACGTCAAGACCATCGGCGCGGCGTTCAACCACTGGCTGGGCGTGGGCAAGCCCGGCTACGTCGCGCGCACGCATCCCTCCGCCGCGGAGACGATGGAGCTGATTCACGCCGCCGGCGGGGTGGCGATTATGGCGCATCCCGGGCAGAGCGGCCGCGACGACCAGATCGCCGCGCTGGCCGAGGCGGGAATGGACGGCATCGAGGCGTTCTCGTCGGACCATACGGCCACGCAGGTCGCGCGGTACATCGAAACCGCCGAGGCGCTTGGCCTGCTGGTCAGCGGCGGCTCCGACTGCCACGGCCACAACAAAGCCCGCGCCCTCATCGGCACCGTGCGGATCGACGAATCGCGTCTGGAAGCCTTGCGCCGCCGCGCCGAAACGGTGGCGCAAACGGCGCAGCGGGCGTAGCGGCGGCCTGGGAATCGGTAGGAACGCATGATATGGCGGGCTAAAGCCCGCGGACGTTGAACGGAGGCGCACACAGCGTAGCGCGCGTAGCGGTGGCCTGGGAATCGGCTGGAACGCATGATATGGCGGGCTTCAGCCCGCGGACGTTGAACGGTATATGGCGGGCTAAAGCCCGCCCTACACGGTTTCCTCGCGCATCGCGTGTAGCGCGGGCTTCAGCCCGCGGACGTTGAACGGTGGCGCAAGCGGCGTAGCGCGCGTAGCGGCGGCTTGGGAATCGGCTGGAACGTATGATTTGGCGGGCTAAAGCCCGCCCTACACAGTCTTCTCGCGCATCGCGTGTAGCGCGGGCTTCAGCCCGCGGGTGTTGATCGGAGAGAAAAGATGGCCGGCTTCTTCGACAAACTCAAACAGGGCCTTACCAAGACCCGCGCCAAGCTCACGCAGAGCATCCGCAGCGTCCTGGCGATCGGCCAGAAACTCGACGAGGAGACGATTGAGGGGCTGACCGACGTGCTCATCGCCGCCGACGTCGGCCCGCGCGCCGCCGAACGCATGGTGGGGGATGTCCAGCAGGCGTTCCGGCAGGGGCGCTTCACCGACGCGGACGGCGCCATCGCCTTCCTCAAGCAGGACATCGAGCGCACCCTTCACGGCTGGGACACCTCCATGAAGTGGAGCGCCTCCGGCCCGACCGTCTGGCTGGTCGCCGGGGTCAACGGCGTCGGCAAGACCACCTCCATCGCCAAGCTCGCGAAGTACTACAAGGACCAGCACAAGCGCGTAATGCTCGCTGCCGGCGACACCTACCGCGCAGCCGCCGTGGACCAGCTTCAGATCTGGGCCGAGCGCGTCGGAGTGGACCTCATCAAGCATCAGCAGGGGGCGGACCCCGCCGCCGTGGCGTTCGACGCCGTGGACGCCGCCATCGCGCGGCACATGGACCTGCTCATCGTGGACACCGCCGGTCGCCTTCACACCAAAGACCACCTGATGCGCGAGCTCAGCAAAATCGAAAAAGTGATCACGCGCCGCCTGCCGGACGCCCCGCACGAGGTGATCCTCGTGCTCGACGCCACCACCGGCCAGAACGCCGTGCAGCAGGCCAAGCTCTTCCACGAGTCCATCCGCCTGACCGGCCTCTTCCTCTCCAAGCTCGACGGCACCGCCAAGGGGGGGATCGTCATCGGCATGCGCGACGTCATCGACCTGCCCGTGAAGTTCGTGGGCCTGGGGGAGACGGCGGATGACATCGAACCCTTCGACCCCGACCAGTTCGTCGAGGCGCTGTTCGCGGGTTGAGGGTGTGTAGCGCGGGCTTCAGCCCGCGGTCGTTGGTCGGTGGGGACTCGCGCATCGCGTGTAGCGCGGGCTTCAGCCCGCGTCATGGCGGGCAGACGAACCGCGCGGCGCAGGGCGATCCCGAAGCGGGCTAAAACCCGCTCTACACGGTTTTCTCGCGCATCGCGTGTAGCGCGGGCTTCAGCCCGCGGTCGTTGTTCGGTGGGGACGCATGATATGGCGGGCTTCAGCCCGCGTCATGGCGGGCTGACAAACCGCGCGGTGCGGGGTAATCCCGAAGCGGGCTAAAGCCCGCTCTACACGGTTTTCTCGCGCATCGCGTGTAGCGCGGGCTTCAGCCCGCGGTCGTTGTTCGGTGGGGACGCATGATATGGCGGGCTGACAAACCGCGCGGCGCAGGGCGATACCGAAGCGGGCTAAAGCCCGCTCTACACGCATTGCAAACCCCGCGCGCGCGCCGTATCATAGCCGCATTGCGATGGACGCTCCCGATTCCCTTGCGCGAGGCTGCCCATGGCCGTTCCCCTGCTTGATTTGCGCGCGCAGTACGCCGCGATTCGCGAGGAGGCGCGCGCCGCATTCGACCGCGTCGCCGACTCCCAGCAACTCATCCTCGGCCCGGAGGTCGAGGCGTTCGAGCGCGAAGCCGCCGCCTATTGCGGCTGCCGCCACGCCCTCGGCTGCACCTCCGGCACCGACGCCATCCTCATGGCGCTCATGGCCGCCGGGGTGGGGCCCGGCGACGAAGTGATCCTCCCCTCCTTCACCTTCTTCGCCACCGCCGGCAGCGTCGCGCGCCTCTGCGCGAAGCCGGTCTTCTGCGACAGCGACCCGCTCTCCCTCAACCTCGACGTGACCCTCCTGCACAAGCTCGTCACCCCGCGCACCAGGGCGATCATGCCCGTCCACCTGTACGGCCAATGCGTCGACATGGACCCGATCTTCCTGTTCGCACGCGAGCACAAGCTCGCGGTGATCGAGGATGCCGCGCAGGCTATCGGCGCCGAGTACAAGGGACGGCGCGCCGGCTCGATGGGGGAGGCCGGTTGCCTCTCCTTCTACCCCACCAAGAACCTCGGCGGTTTCGGCGACGGCGGGATGGTCACCTGCCAGGATGACGCGCTGGCCCAGCGCCTGCGCATGATCCGCGTCCACGGCAGCCGCAAGCGATATTATCATGAGATCATCGGCGGAAATTTCCGGATGGACGCCATTCAGGGGGCCATCCTTCGGATCAAGCTGCGCCGGCTGGATGACTGGACGGCCGCCCGCCAGCGCAACGCCGCGCGCTACAACCGCCTCTTCCAGGAGGCGGGGGTCTCGATGAACGGCGCCGAGGCGGCGGAGTTCGCCGTGCAATGCCGCAAAGGGGTCTGCACCGTCGAGAACAGCGGCAAGCTCTTGCTCCCCATGGAATGCGCCGGCGGCGACCGCATCGCGCTGCGCACCGGAGAAGCGCCTTTCGCGGGGCACCGCCATGTGTATAATCAGTACATCATCCGCACCGGGCGTCGCGAAGCCGTGATGGCCGCGCTCAAGGCGGCGCAGGTCGGTTTCGAAATTTACTACCCCGTGCCGCTGCACGAGCAGGAATGCTTCAAGGAGTGCGGCTGCCGGGCGGGGCAGTTGCCCGTGAGCGAATGCGCCGCGCGCTGCTCCTTGGCGCTGCCGATCTACCCGGAACTCGCCGAGGCGCAGCAGGACGAAGTCGTCGCGGCGCTCCTCCACGGCCTGCGTGGAAAGTAACGAAAGACGGCCTGGACTCACCACGGAGGGCCACGGAGGAACACGGAGAACGGCTAGTTAGAGTAACAGCAAGACTGGGAACCGCCGATGAGCGCCGACATTGAACCAGTCAAATAGTTCTACGTCAGTGCGCTTCGTTCTTGCCTCTGTATCCGCGTTTATCGGCGTTCATCGGCGGTTCCTGATGTTGCCGTTGACTTGGTGCGTCGTTCTCCGTGGCCCTCCGTGGTGAACCGTCGTTCTGTATAGTTGAATAGGAGAAAACGATGCGAACTCTCATCACCGGCGGAGCGGGCTTCATCGGTTCGCACCTGTGCGAGCAGCTCATCGGCCTGGGGGAGGAGGTGCTCGTCCTCGACGACCTGAGCACCGGCCGCTATGAGAACATCGCCCACCTGGAGAAGGAAAAGCTCCAGTTCATCCTCGGCAGCGTCAACAACACCGACCTCGTCGCCGAGTGCATCCGGCAGTGCGACCAGGTGATGCACCTGGCCAGCGCCGTCGGCGTGCGGCTCATCATCGACCAGCCGGTGAAGACCATCGAGACCATCGTGGGGGGCACCGACGTCATCCTGCGCGCCTGCGCGCGCTACCGCCGCCCCATCCTCCTCACCAGCACCTCCGAAGTGTACGGCAAGAGCGAGAAGGTGCCCTTCCGCGAGGAGGATGACCGCGTGATGGGCTCCACCACCCAGCGGCGCTGGAGCTACGCCTGCGCCAAGGCGCTCGACGAATTCCTCGCGCTGGCGCATCACTACGAGTACCGCCTGCCGGTCGTGATCGTCCGGCTTTTCAACACCGTCGGCCCGCGCCAGACCGGGCAGTACGGGATGGTCGTGCCGCGTTTCGTGAGGCAGGGGCTCCGCGGCGAGCCGATCACCGTCTACAGCGACGGCAAGCAGACCCGCTGCTTCGTCCACGTTCGCGACGTGGTCGAGGCGCTGCCGAAGCTGCTGGCGATGCCGGAGGCGCGCGGGCAGATCTACAACGTCGGCAGCACGGAGGAAGTGACCATCGGCGAGCTGGCGCAGCGCGTCCAGAAGGCCACCGGCGGGCGCTCGAAGATCGTCAACATCCCCTACGAGGAGGCGTACCTCGAAGGATTCGACGATATGCGCCGCCGCCTGCCCGACCTGACCAAGGTGCACAAAGCCATCGGCTACGCGCCCAAGCGCAACCTCGACGACATCCTGCGGGACGTCATTGCGGAATTCGGGCGGAGCGAGAAGCGGAACGGCTGAGAACGGCAACGGCTTTTCACCGCAGAGACACGGAGAACGCGGAGAACGCGGAGAACGTCCACGGCGCCGAGGGCAACAACGACCTGACGTTAATTTGAGAGTCGTTTTGTTTTCTCTGCGTTCTCCGTGTCTCTGCGGTGAGAAGACGTCGTTTTTTCACGAGGGAAGCATGGCTATTCTAGTGACGGGCGGCGCGGGGTTCATCGGGTCGAGCCTGCTCGACCGGCTGGCCCCCGGCGGCGACGAACTGATCTGCTGGGACGACTTCAACGACTACTACGATCCGCGCGTCAAGCGCGCGAACATCGCGCCGCTGGTGGAGCGCAAGCGCGTCACCCTGTACGAGGGGGACATCTGCGATTGGGAGCTCGGCCGCCGCATCTTTGCCGCGCACAATATCCGCACCGTCGTCCACCTCGCCGCGCGCGCGGGGGTGCGTCCCTCGCTCAAAGACCCGCTGTTGTACGAGCGCACCAACTGCGGCGGCACCACCGCGCTGTTGGAACTCTCGCGGTTGAACGGCGTGGAGAAATTCGTCTTCGGTTCCTCCTCCTCCGTCTACGGCAACAACTCCAAGCTCCCCTTCTCCGAGACCGACTCGGTGGACGCGCCGATCAGCCCCTACGCGGCGACCAAGCGCGCCTGCGAACTGCTCTGCTCCACGTACCACGAACTGTACAAGATGAAGACCGTCTGCCTGCGCTTCTTCACCGTCTACGGCCCGCGCGGCCGCCCCGACCTGGCGATTTACCTGTTCACGCACAAGATGCTGCACGACCAGGAGATCATCCGCTACGGCGACGGCAGCGCCCGGCGCGACTTCACCTTCATCAGCGACATCCTCGACGGCGTCACCGCCGCGATGAAACTGG
>Ga0114951_10002928_pt1 | contig 18529 bp, 8 predicted proteins | sample AM7aDNAmetaG_FD_88677 | JGI IMG/M metagenome (GOLD analysis project Ga0114951, IMG submission 88677) | Freshwater microbial communities from Finland to study Microbial Dark Matter (Phase II) - AM7a DNA metaG | ecosystem: Environmental > Aquatic > Freshwater > Lake | place: Finland: Lake Alinen...
ATCTCTGTCTTTCATCAAAGAATCAGACATGTGAGTTTCTATCAGAGCCCGATAAAATACTGTGAATAAAGAATTCTTAGAAATTTCTTCTACTATTCCAAAGCTTGTTGGATCCAATACATGATTTATTTTATGAATTATACCGTTATGAACAAGTATGTCATGTTTAATTATTTCTGCTGCATTATTAATTTTAAGAGCCCCTGTAACACTATCGACTGATATAGTAAGGTATCTTTCGCCCATAGTTAGTTCGGGGAGTTGCCCTTTCCCCAAATCTGAGTATTTCAATACTGAACCACTGATTAGATGATAGTATGCTATCAGTTTCATCGAGTCCAACGAAAAATCAGTCAACGCCTTTTTACCTTTTAAATGGTAATAATTAAACATAGCCTGATTATCAGGAGCAAAACAAGTATATGTTCCATAAGAATTTAGCAATCCATTTACTTTAGTTGTATCCAGAAGTTTTGCAAATTCGGAGAAATCTGTTGAATCCTTAAGGTATTGTCCCATCATTTTGTCAGTAAATGTATAGAGGCTTTCATCTGCAATTTTAGGGTCGCAAGAAGAGAATAATCCAATCATTAAAAACATTACAATCGAAATAAAACATAATGCTTTATTTGCTCCTATTAATTTTGAGATTATCTGTTTCATTTAGAGTAATTATTGACGTTTAACGAATTGAAGTACTGGTAGTTTGCTCGTAAAATGGATTCTGTTTCAATTTTGAATTTGCTTCCAATTCAGATTTTGCAACAGGCATATACATGGCATCTAATGTTTGAGCTGTACTAGTTCCGGTTGTACCGGATGCTTTATGATTAATATAATCATTTAACGAATTTACAGATTTGTCACGTCGTGCAACCCGAACCAAATCAAACCATCTCTTACCTTCAAACATTAGTTCTCTCTGACGCTCACGCAATACTAATTTTTCTACTTCCGGCTGGCTGGCATAATTCTCAAATCTCAACGAATCCTGACCATCATTTGATCGCATATAGGTTTTATTAACACAAGTAACTGCAAGCTTAAGGTTATCCTGACCATCAAGTTGAGTAAGTGCTTCAGCTTTCATCAAGATGATATCTGATAATCGATAAATAATCCAGTTAGCCGTATTATTTCGATAATAATAGGATAGAGAAATACCACCGGTTCCGGTTAATTCTGTGCAAAGCCGACCACCATACTTGAAAATAAAGTATTTACCGGATGACCGTCCCATATTTACATTCAAGAAATCTCTTGCCCTGATATCAGTTGCACTTTCTGTTATAGATGAAGTTAACTTATAGCCAAAAGGACTGTTAGCTCCTGCAATTTTATCTTCATAATCGTATCCTAAGGTTGTTGGTAGAGCAATTTCACCATAATTATCACCACTATAACCATACAGATTATTAACAGGATTATTAACTTGCTGCTTGTCATCAAATTGTAATTCAAGAATGCTTTCTGATGAATTTCCAACGGAGAAAACCTGTGAATACATTATCGTACCATCAAGAAGTTTCAGTTTATTGTCAGACAAAACCAAATTACAAGCTTCAATACAATTGTTCAAATCATCGATTTTTGTTGTGCTGTTTGTGTCAGAAGCTTTCCATAGATAAATATCAGCTAATAAAGAATTTACAGCATTCAGCGTAAATCGACCTTTGTTATTTGCTTTTGTTCCATATTCGCTGATTGCATATTTTTGGGCATATTTCAAGTCCATAATAAGCGAATCAATAATAACTGAGCCATCTGTTTTTGCAACATTGAATTCCTGAGTATCTTCTATTGAGGCTTGTGTTACGTATGGAACATCGCGAAATGAACGAACCAAATAAAAATAGGCTAATGCCCTCACTGACATAGCTTCAGCCTGAACTCTGTGTAAGTCATCAGTTGTAAAATTATTATCCCGATTTATAACTACCGGTGCATAGTGTAAAACAGTATTACAATAATTTATGACGTTGTAAAAAGAGCCCCATTTTGCAAAAGCATTATCGGGGGTTAAATCACCGTTCAACATCTTTTGCTTGTCATAACGTGAATTAGCAAAACCGGTTCCGGATGTCATGTTATCCGATCGTAATTCACCCCAAACAATCATACGATATACAGCATCGTCTACTGTCAAAGCTTTATAACAAGATGCCAAAACAGCTTGAACATCCGTTTCGTTTTTCCAGTAGTTCTCTAAAATAATCTGACTTTCTGGTTTCACATCTAACCAATCTGTACACCCGGTTATTCCCAATATTGCTATTAACGGAATGATTTTTATATATAATTTGTTGATTTTCATAGAAATATATTGAATTTTGTATTACAAACCTACTGTCACTCCAAGGGTAAAGTCTTTTGATCTGGGTGTTTGAGAGTTATCAGTGCTTAATCCTATTGAACCATACCCAACCTCCGGATCTACTCCTGTGTATTTAGACCAACAAATCAAATTATTAAATGTAAGATATAAGCTTAGTTTATTAACACTGAACTTCTTTAATAATTTAGGTGGCACTGAATAATTAAAAGTCAGATACTTAAATCGTAAAAAAGAACCATCTTCAACATAACGATCACTCCCCAACCAGTTATAACCCCAATTATGTAATGCTCTCGGCATTTGAGTTTCGTCCCCGTCTTTTCTCCAACGCCAGTTTACTGCAATACTTTGATTATTATCAAAATACATATTTTCAGCAGCCATCCGGGCAGCATTTATAATTTTATTCCCATACCTGAAATTGAAAAACATGGTACATGTCAGATTCTTGTATCGGAATGAAGGTCCAAAACCACCATTTATTTTCGGATTAGAGTTACCTAAATACACAATATCCAATTCATCAATACTTCCATCATGATTAACATCTTCATAAATTGCATCTCCACCCCGGAATTTATAGGGTGTTCCTCCATTTTTACCATAATAATTAAACCATACAGGTTTTGGATTTCCATCCCGATCAGTAATCACATTTCCCTGTGCATCTTTTGCAACCGGTGCATTTGTGTGATCAGAGCTATATTGATCATATTTATAAACCCCTTTATATCTGAATCCATAAATGGAACCAAAAGAATTACCTTCCTGTACACGCGTTAAATATGACCCATTTCCATAATTAAAGTCACCGTTGTAACTATCCAAAAGTCTTTGATCCAGCTCAACCAGCGTATTTGTATAATTAGCGAGATTAAATTTGAAGTCTATACTAAAGTCTTTTGTTTTGATAAATCTATTTGCATAAAAATTAATTTCCCAACCATTATTGTTCATTGTACCTCCATTAATATATGATTCTGATCCGAAACCTGAAGAGGCGGGAATCTGTACATTACTAAACAATAAATCTTTTGTTTGTTTTTTATAAAAATTGATATCAAATACATATTTATCATCAAACAAGCCTAAATCAATCCCATAATTAAAAGAAGTGGTTGTTTCCCATTTCAGGTTGCTCAATCGTAAGGTGGCAGGTTTAATGGCAATATTATCAGCATAAGTTCCATACGTTTCATAACGACTAAAATGCAGATATTCAGCACCGGGTTGATTTCCGCTAACACCCCATGCCGGACGAAATGCAAGCATACTTAACCAGTCTTTTTTTGCTGAAGCCATAAATGGTTCATCTGAAAAAATATATTTAAGGGATATACCTGGAAAATTACCCCATTTATTTGCAGCTCCAAATTTTGTACTCCCATCCATTCGGAAAGTTCCATCGATTATATACCTTGATTTATAGGCATAGTGACCTCGTAGCATATATGCTGCTGATCGCCATGGATAATGACTGGAATAAGCCGAAGCAAGATAGCCTGTACCGGATGCATCTATTGCTTCTGCTGAAGGTAAAGAATACGTTACTATACCCTGACTTGCAGAATTCCCAAAATTTGTCTGAAATGAACCATACAAAAGCAAACTATGATCTTTATCTTCAAATTTAGGTTGCCAGGCAATATTAGCATCCGTATAAATTGTCAGATTTTCAGAATCATAATTCTCTGCCCTGTTTACTCCGGAGGTGTTCCAAACAAAGTTTGATACTTCCTGAGGAAGAAACATGGTCGTTTTACTGTTATTAATATCAAACGAAACATACATGCTGTAACGTAACATTGATTTTTGTGGATCTAAAAGGTCGTATTGCATTCGGAATGTTGGTAAAATTCTGAATGATTGTAATCGATTTGTTGCTAGATTTGCTAATGCAATAGGGTTTTTCAAATTGCGTTGATCTGATGACAATGTCGACGTAACCGGAATGTTATAGGATGTATTTGTATTAACTCCATTAGCATCCTGAGCATAAATGCTAACATTCGGCATTTTGCGATAAGCAATACTTAAAAGATTCTCATAGTTTCTGTAGTTATCTGAATTTGTCAACGAAAATTCAGAAATAAATTTGATTCGATCAGAAACCTGATACTCTAAGTACGCCCTTGAAGATATCCTTCTCAGTCTCTGCCCTATAACAGTTCCTGTCTGATCAAAATAACCACCCGAAACGCGATAAGTAGCCCTTTCGCCACCGCCTGATAGCGTAACATAATGATCATTTATGTTTCCAACCTGAGCAACTTCATTTACCCAATTGATGTTGTTGTTATAATTTTGATAATCAGGGAAATTAGGGTCATAGTTATATTCATCAATGTCTGATGCAGTTCTATCCTGTTTCGGATTAAAATAGGCCTGCTTCATCAACATCGTAAAATCTCCACCATTGAGCATATTCAATCCCTGAGGCTGCACAGTTCTGGTGAAACGATAAGAATACTCCAAATGGGTTGGCCCCGATGTACCTTTCTTAGTTGTAATCATTAATACACCATTAGCACCTTTTGAACCCCATATTGCAGAAGCAGCAGCATCCTTAAGAACTGTGATTTCAAGAATATCATCAGGATTAATACTTAACATACTTGCATATTGTTCCTGATTTGAGTTGGCAAAATCAAAATTTGGATCTACCTGAGCCTCATAAGGAACACCGTTCACTACAATCAACGGCTGACTATTTCCATTTATGGATGTTACACCACGAATTCTCATGGATGTTCCACTTCCGGGGTCGCCGGAATTTGATACAATATCTAACCCGGCAATACGACCCTGAAGAGCTTCATCGACCGATGAAACCTGCAAACCCTCGAACTCCTTTGCACTAATAGTTTGCATAGCTGTACCAATTTCTCGTTGAGGAATTGAATATCCGCCCTGACTTTGTTTTTTGCTGGCTACAACTTCTACTCCCTCTTTTAAATATGACTTGTCATCAAGAACTACATTAATAACATTCTTGCTGTTAATTTTCACAATTTGTTTTTCAAAACCTACATATTGTATTGAAAGACTGTTCTTTGGATTTTTTACTTTTAACACATAGTGGCCATTAATATCTGTTGTTGTTCCTGTCATAACACGGTTATTGATGTCAATTTCGGCAACTGAAACACCTATTAAAGCTTCTTTGTCAAGGTTTGAGATTATTTTCCCCTGTATAATCATAGCAGACTGAGCATTTACAGTTACTGCAACAATAAATAAATTACAGAAGATAAATATAATCTTTAAAGGCCTGATCCAAGTAAATTTATTGTCTTGAATATTTTCTTTTCTGTTCAAATGTATCATGATTATTCAAATTTCAGGATGTTATCAATCTGATGAACTACAGCAGAAGCACTTGCTGTAAGAGTTGAACTACTAAATAATGCACCGGTAGCAGACCCGGTTCCATCTACATTTTTATATTGGGTTGTAACTGCACCACTGGTGTAATTTCCAAAAATAAAATCTTTAACTATCAAATTGTACAATCCATAGTCTTTGCCAACATGAGCTTGCTTTGTAGTTCCATCGTTTGTATCCATAGTTAATGTCAATGTATTGCCATCGCCATGAACACCAATTTTAAGAAATCTGGTTTTGGCTGTATTGTAATATGTAGTTGCATTGTCTTCTTTCAACGCTGCCGATTGATATTGACTATTGACAATCTGTTCTGTAAACACCGCGTTATCCTGAAAATGATATTTTAGGAAACGAATTAATTTATGCATTGCAGCTTTCTGAGCTGTTCTTTGTGCAGCTGTTGAGATTGGCATAGCGTTGATTGCATCCCATGATTGAAGTTCACCTGTCTGAATCGCATTATCGATAACACTATTTAATGGCACATATACCGTGTAACGATAAGCATTAAAAAACCGGATACGATAATCAATTCCTTGTTGAGTAAAAATCGAGTCAGTAGGAGCTCCATTAAGCAAATTGAAGAAACTACTGAATTGAGGTTCGCTGAGTAATAATTTATAAACTGATTTTAGAGCAGGTTCAATCGGTTTATCAAGGAAATAGGTATTACCATTGGTTTGTGAATAGAAGTTGGTTGTATTTGATACTGTGCTGTTAACCAAGTCGTTGCCGCCCTGAACTTTTAATGAAGAACCTGAACCTGAAACTTTTACGATGTCATTTGCTTTAGTAACATAGTAGTTGCTCCCCGACTCAACATTTCCTACAACAATATGACTATCTAATAAACTCCACAGACGGTTACGAACCAAATTAGCTACACTCCCACTTGCATTACCTGCAATAAATCCGACTGAGTCCCCTACTAAACCATTGGTTTTGTTGTACTTATATATGGTTGCATTTACAACATTATTCTTCACATCCCACCAAAATTTCAACATTCCTTGTACATCCTGTCCATAAGCTATTGGATCGATGTATTTTGAGAAATACTCATCTGTTGGAATAAATAAGCTGTATTTATTAGCCATTGAATTCAAATACAGTCTGTAAAACTCGAAGTTTGTTCCACTGGAACTTGTTTCAAAACATTTAATAGCCCATTTCATTATTTTGGTATTATCACTAAATAAAACCGGACCATACACTGAAATAAAGTCTACAGGGGGATAAACCTGATTAGTAACATAAACCTCGCCATTTACACCTGTGTATGAACTGGTTATATGACTTTTTTCAACCGGCAATTTATAGTTTTCGGCATCAACCATTAGGTTAAATTTGCTTGGCACAGTTTCTATAAGTGATGTCCGCATGTGACGTTTAATTAACGGTACAACTATTTCATCTGGAACATTATCCCAGGTAATAAAGCGCTCTTTTAATAATTTCCCGAGGGGGCTATTAAAGTAATTATTCATTGCATCATTTGATGGCACAAACATTGCGGCCATATCAGCCTCTACAGCTCCCTGAGTATAATCATTCCACCCCGGATCATACGCTAACAGATTGGGAACCAATGTCACACCGTCTGGATAATATTTTGTTCCTGAATTTGATTTTGAAACTGTAAATGCATTAGGTCCCAAACTTGAAAAATAATGCTTCGTAAATATGGAATCCGTAAATTCAGGATGCAATTGTTTATAAACCAAGGTGTTGGCAGCATCAAAATAAGGAGCACAAAAACGATCAAGAAGTTTTGCAAATATTTTAGTATCAGGATTATTTTCGATATACTCAGCCATATTTACTGGCGGAATAAGTACCTTATCCAGAACATTAATGTATCCGTTCTTACAAACTATATCTTTTTTTGTAATTTTAATATTGAAAATATGAGAATCATAAAGTAAACGGGTTAAACCATGTGTCAACACTGAAAAATCCTCATTAGTGAAAGCATATTTGTTTAAGAATTTTTGAGTAAAAAAAACTAATGGGACAGTTGTGTTGTCCTTCATTAAATGAAGTCCTTTCGTTATATATTTCGCCCAAAATGGATTGTCCGGGAGTTTATCACCCGATTCGAAAGGAATGGTGTCAAGTGCCGAGAGTTCTGTTTCACAACGCATAGCCATACCTTCGTTTAGAGTTCCACCTAAATTGTAATTAGATAAGGTCTCATTTAGATATGCATTATTCAACATTGAATACTTAAATATCATTTTTTTTTGCGCCGGTGTCAGTTGACTATAATTATCTATACCCCAGGAGTTGCTTTGATAAAAAACATTAAAAGCACTATCATTTGCAACAAACAATGTTTTACTTCCTGTAAGTTTCAAAACTTCAGTATAACCAAGATCATCAATCAATTTTATGTAATTAGTGAAATGACCGTCAGTTTTAAGATAATCATAAATATTTGAGCCTAACCAACTTGGCTCAGTTTTATCGTATAAATAATCATCCTGACAGGAATTAAACAAAAAAATATTGACAGCCAACATTATCAACAATAGTAGTCGTTGATAAAAAGCATTCTTCAAGTTGTTCTTCATTTTAAATCAATTCTTTAGATATGTAGTTTTTAATATATCATTGTTTCTCAAATTTCAAAGGCGGATTTCCATGGCTTCTTATCAGGTAAAATCCGGGAGTCAGATCACTTACATTAATTTTACTATTAATCAAATTTTCCTGTTTTAGTAGTTTTCCGTAAATATTAAAAATTTCAACAGTTGACTGTTCTGATATGTCGGATTTAATGTAAAGGACATCTTTTACCGGATTAGGATATATGGAAATTGTACTTTTTGTAGGATTAAAAATCGCGGTGTCATCATTTTGTGTGGTACTTATTACCATCCAACCTACCTGTTCGGCATAATTAGTGGTTATAACAGAACTGGTTGATTTCTCTCTTTGTTTTGTCACATTAGCATATTTTGCCGACAAAGAAACAATTCTGAGCGCAGCCGTAGAATCATCATTGCAGGTCTGCATTTGCGAAATAAAATTTGGATTCGCAATACTATCACCGAAATTTATGGTAAAATATGATGAGCCTACTATTTTATCTGCTGTTTTACCAACTATCACTTTTTTATTGTTGAATGTGCCTACACCTGGAATTATGGCCAGATAAGAAACTGATTCTGTACCCATTACTGAAGTATTGGCTGTTTCTTTCATCGTTCTTGCTTCAAAACCTATTTTTGTAATGTTTCTAACTCTTACATTAGTAGCTAAAGTGGAGGCAGAAAGTAATTGATTGGCAAATACAACAGGAATTGTATCGAAAGGAGTAGCAAATGTGAACTTTGTCCATGCAGGACCAGCTGAAACTCGTCCGGTTTGAGCTTTCAATCCTCCGAAATTGTATGATTTACCGGATTCAAAAATAGCATAGGATATATTTTCATCCTTTGGAAATGTAGGACTTACCTGATAACTCCATGGAGCAAGCTGCAAATTAAACCTGGTTTTATAACTTATTAACTTCACCCTTGGTGTGATAAGTGCAGAGCTGTTATTATTTGTTGGTGCTCCAGTTATTATTACCGGTATAGCGGAATAAGGTTTTCTGAAAATAACAGGATTTACGCCTATATTATTAAACGAAAGAACTCCGCATTGAATTGTATCACTACCAGCAGTAACATCCCAACCTATTTCGTTGGTATATGCCGACAATGTACTACCGGGAAGCTTGGATTTTGCACGAAAACGCACTTTACTTCCCTTTGAAAAGTCAAGTGTATCTACACATGTTTTTATGGTGGATAAATCGGTAGTTGCAAATTGAGAATAGCTTCCGTTATCAACTTTCTTTTCTACAATATACCCGTTGTAATAATCTAAATTCGGATCAACTACTGACACCGTAATTTTTGTATCAGTGAGTGCCACCGATAGTGACGGATTTGAATAATTAAAGGTAGGAATCACTTCATATTTTCGATTAAAAGCAAAAGTAGGATTATCATTTGCATAATATTTTCCTGCAGGAGTCAGTGTATCTCCTAAAACCATTGCTCTACAATCCTGTACCCAATTATAAATTGAATATCTTTCGATAAAGGATGCTGTGTCTAAAACATTGAGAATGCCTTTCAAATCAGACAATTGCTTAGCTGCATTTGCTGCTGATAAGGTATGATCCGTTGTAGGCCATGTCTCAGTAGTCCAGTTAGCACCGTTATTCCATTCGGTTATCCATATCGGGCGACCAGTTTTCTGATAAACATACTTCAAATTACTTAACCAACTTGCTGGAGATGTATTTCCCCAATAAGCATGAACAGCTACGTAATCAACCCGGTAGTTTTTTGCTTTACAGCTATCTATAAAACTATAAAGCCACGAGAAGTTCGTAGTTGCAGGAGCTCCTAATCTCAATCCGGTTCTCATCATGTCAGGCCACTGAGCTAATGCCTGAGATACTGTAAGGTTTGATTGTTCGGTATGATCCGGTTCATTGAACCCTAGCACATGCGACACATATTGTTTCGCATTAATTTCCGCCCAACCCGGCCAACCACCATTTTGGCGTATCGGAACATATTCTACATAATTCGTAGTGGTACCACCAGCACTCCAGTCGTAACGCCAATTTGCATTTACCAAATTATATTGTGTCAGGCTGCTACCTGCCCAGCCTTTTTTTGAAACCCATTCCCAACTAGTAACTCTGATAAATGATATTTTCTGATCAAGCAGATTGGGCAATAACGTGACTTCAAGATTACTGTTATCGGCAATGTAAACCCTACTATATCCAGTTCCGTCAGTAGTAATAGCAAAGGTAGCCATATAGCCTTTTTTCAACTTAAAGGAACGAATTTTATTATCCATTACTCCAAGCGAATTGTAAAATGTAAACATTGAATAAGAAGCGGAGTCACCTGTAAAGTTTGCACCTGTATATACTTTCAATGGTTGAAATCCTGAAGACTGCCCAACAACAACAGCCCCTTGTTTATATATCGATATCCGTGCATTTGTTTTCTGAACAGCCTGACTACCATTTACATAAATAAATTTCAACAACGAATCTACCACTGTTTGAGGCCGTATATTGTCGAAATAAACAAATGCGTCTTCAGAGTTTAGATTTACAACAGAATTAATTAAAGGAGTTGTAGATTTTGTGAAATGTAGATTTGCATTTCCAGTCAGATTTATTTCTTTATCAGTTAATGAACTCACTGATGAAGTTCCTGTAGTCAGATTTAAAGGGGTTCTGGTTTGGCTTACAAGAAAAAGAGAAATGCACAAAAAAACAGAAAGAAAAGTATGTTTAATTTTCATGATTTTTCCAAATTTTAGATAACATTAATTCCGGCAGCAAATATAGTACTGATTAAGATTTCTTGGGGGTAAAATTCATTCAAAAATGTAGATTGCTTTTAATAAAAAAAAACAATTCAACTTAATTTAAATAGATCGTGCATTTCAACTCTTCTAATTTCTACATATATCTGTAATCAAATTAGTCATCAGCAAAGTGTCCTGTTATAATATTTAGATTTAAATCAAAGGAATTTGAAAAAACTAAAATACCTTGTTCACCATATATTATTCACTTAAAAACAACTTGCATTAAATTCACAGCACGATTCACTAAAATAGCACCAAAATACAGTTGCAAATGTATAATAACTTAGCAAAAAAAGTTGTCTTAAATCAGTCATAAACAATCTGCTAATTAAGCATTATTAGCAATCCAGCATGTTGATACTTTTTTTCTGAGAAACAACCTATATTCCGAAGTTACTTAAATTTACTGTCATTGTAGTTTATCACTAAAAGAATCAAAAAGTTGTGTTTGTTTAAACGAGATACAATAATACTAATTAAACTGGTAAATCAGATTATACCCATTATTGAATTAATTTTACACCTATTAGTCATTTAATAGCTATATTTTTGTATCTGAAATTTCTATAAAAAGCGTATAAGTAAAAATTATTCTTTAATCTTATTAAACACAATAATTAAATTATCATCATGAAAAAAAATTACTTTTTCAGATTCACGAAACTCTTTCTATTTATTGGAGGGTTATTTTTTAGTTCCGGTATATTAGCTCAGGATATTACTACCGGGCTTATTTTAAATTATGATTTTGAAACATTGAACGGAGGAACTTCTGTTGCTGATGTATCGGGAAATAATAATGCAGGTACATTAACTGGTACAAGAGATACGGTTGGCTACAATGGACATGGAGTATTCTGTGGCGTTAAGACCAATTATATTATGCTTCCTGCCAATATTAATGCAGGCTTAACTTCGTTTACTTATGCATCATGGGTAAAACTTGATGCATTAAAAAATGCAACTCGTTTTTTTGATTTAGGTAGTGGTGCCAATGCAACTAATAACTTCCTGGCTTTTGTGCCAAGTTATAATGTTGATAATGGATTTATGTGTTTACGTTACCGACCAGCTACAGGAACTGCTTATAATTTGGTAAGTACAACAAAATGTCCTGTAGGATCATGGGCACATGTTGCAGTTACTTATGACTGGAATGGAACTACCGGAACTGCTACTATTTATCTGAACGGAGCAAATGTTGGTTCTTTAGCAAATCTAACCTATAATATAAGTACCTCATTGGGAATAGCAGGGGCAACAAGCGAAAACTACCTTGGAATATCGCGATGGGCTCAGGATTTAAATGGATTTGACGGAACTTTCGATGATGTCCGTTTCTACAACAGGGCATTAACCGCAACCGATATTTTGACCATGAATGGTCTTGCTGAATTGAATAATCAATATGCTAATCTGTCACTGGGTGACATAAGTGCAGTAACTTCTAAACTAACTTTGCCAACAACTGCCGGAACAAAGGGCGTAACAATCCGATGGGCTTCTTCAAAACCTGCAATTATTGATACATTAGGAAATGTTACACAACCTAGCAAATACGATGTTAGCGTTACACTTACAGCAACATTAACGCAGACAGTTAATGGGAAAGTATATAACCTTAACAAATCTTTCACAGCAAAAGTAATTGGAATTGAACCAACTCCGGTACAAATTGCAACATGGAATTTCACCTCCAACAATATTACTCTTGAAAATGACACATTAAGAGTTCTTGATGTTGCAAGTGGATTTAAAGGTACAATAATGAATGAAGCACGTATTAGGACTATTGGTTCAACTGAACATGTAAATGTATTGGATTTAGGAAGTGGTAAAGGTTATTTTGACATGGGTCAGAATATTGGTCAGGCAATCTATGCTTTAGCCGACCATACTATCATGGGTTATTTCCGTGTTGATGATACATATACAAATATTGCTGCCGGTGGAAATTATTATTGGAATTTCAGTAATTCAGGCGATGTTGGAAAATATGCCAACGGTTTTATGTATGGACGGTTGAATGCTCAGGCTGCAGGTCTCTCTGCTGCAGGATCTCCAAGTACATCAACAAGTTATGCAACTGCTGCTGCAAAAGGAGGATGGCATCATTTTGCCTATACTTTAAAGGGCACTACAGGCACGGTGTATGTTGACGGCGTTAATGTTGCCCAAAATGCTGCCATGCTGATACCATCTAACACACTTCCAAAAGATAATCTGTCGGGAACAATATGTAATTGGCTTGGCCGTTCAGGATGGTTAACAGATGCATATTTACAACAAACTTTATTATTCGATTTTCGCGTATTAAGTGTTACTCTAACCGGTGATGATTTGAATTTTGGATTCGAAGGTTTTGACCCGGTGATCTCAACTCTGGACAAACTGAATACGGCTTATGCTGAAAATCCGGACTATTTGACTCCTGAATTACAAACTGAAAAAGACAATCTTTCTATTGGTGATTTAAGCGCCGTTAAATCAAACATAATACTGCCTACCAAAGGAATCCTTGATCCGACAGTTTTTATTAGTTGGAAAACAACAAATAATAAATTAATTGATATTAATGGAAACGTTATGCGTCCTGATTATTATAATTATAACGATACTCTGACAGCTGTTCTCCTGAAAAATGGTCAACAAACAACTAAAGTATTCGCAGCTACAGTTATCAAAAAAGACAATTCTGAGTTCAAAAACGATCTTTTGGTTAAATATGATTTTTCAAATGTTACCGATTCACTTGTAACTGATGTTGCCGAAAAACATTTTACCGGTACTTTGAAAAATAAAGCTAAAGTTCATTCAATAGGAGCTACTACCAAATATAATGTATTAAGCTTAGGTGATAGTATTGGTTATTTTGATTTAGGTCCTGAAATTGGCAAATTAATATACAACCAATCGGATTATACCGTAGGAGCATATTATCGTATCGATACAGCTTATACAGAATTGAGCAAAAACGGGAACTTCCTATTTTCATTTGCAAATGGTACATCTCAGATGACAGACCAGAACGGATATATAATTGGTAGCTTGCTTAATCAGAGTGTAAGCATCAGTCCAAAGTATTATACTGCTGCTTCAGGAAATGAAGCCGTAAGTTTTGCTACAGCAGCTTTACAAGGAGGATGGCACCATTTTGGATATACTCAAAGTGGAACTACGGGCACTGTTTTTGTTGATGGTATTCCGATTGCCACTGGTGTAATTAGCAATTTGCCTAAAACAGCACTTCCAAAACAAAACCTTTTAGGAACTCCATATAACTGGATAGGACGTTCTTGCTATTCCTCGGATGTTTATTTGAGAAAAACACTTGTCTATGACTTCCGTCTATATAGCAGAGCATTGAATGATACTGAAATTCAGAATGATGTTTTAAATGTTGGAAATACGATTTCCGCATTAGATGCAGCTTATCTTGAAGATCCTACAGAGGTTAAACAAATAAAAAAATCAGATTATACAGTAACTTCCTCCCTGGGTTTAATTAAACTAATCGGATTAAACGGAAATGAGAAAATAACTATTTTTGATGTTGCAGGTCGCCACATAAATACTTTGCATAAAACCGCTATAGCTGTTAAGTCCGGGGTTTATATTGTAAAAATAAATAATTACATTACAAAACTTATTGTAAGATAATAAAGAATACGATTAATAAACGATTTATATATTCCACACCCCAAAAGTTAGTTAAAAACTTTTGGGGTGTAGTTTATAGTTTAACTTCATTTTTGTTTTAATACTTTTCGTCAAAATAATTAGCTGAAGTACCTCCTGCTGACATACTAATTGCAATGTGTTGACAAACTGCTATATTGAAGCATATTATTTCAAAGGAACGAAAGTTTATTGAACTACCCATCTAATCACGTGATTATCCGAATTTTTTCAACCTACGACTATTTTTCCGTATCTTTGCAGCTAGTTTTATCCTTAGGTATGGAAAGTAAAAGTTGGTATATCAGAATGATTGAGTGGCGGGAAACGCATATCAAAGAGCGCAATTTTATTTTGATATTAAGTTTTTTAGTTGGTGTTTTTGCTGCTGTTGCTGCTTTTCTTCTCAAATCGAGCATTCATCTTATACAGAATCTCCTGACTGATAGTTTCAGTAGGTATTCGGTAAATTACTGGTACCTGGTTTTTCCCGCCGTTGGTATTTCGCTCACCTATCTTTTTGTCCGTTTCGTGGTAAAAGACAATATCAGCCACGGTGTTACGCGGATTTTGTATGCCATTTCGCAGCGAAAAAGCATTCTGAAACTTCATAATACCTGGACTTCGCTGGTAGGAAGTGCCGTGACGATTGGTTTTGGGGGATCGGTTGGAGCTGAAGCACCAATTGTACTCACCGGAGCTGCTATAGGGTCTAATCTGGGGAATTTCTTCAAGATGGATCAGAAAACGCTGATGCTGCTGGTGGGATGCGGTGCTGCCGGAGCTATCGGAGGCATTTTCAAAGCACCCATTGCCGGACTTATGTTTACGCTGGAAGTGCTTATGCTCGAAATGACGCTTACCGCCATCGTTCCTCTGCTTATTTCGTCTGTTACGGCTACTGCCCTGTCGTATATTTTCTCCGGAAGTTCGTTTACCTTTGAGTTTGGCACGTACGAAAGTTTCAGCGTGGCGCGCATTCCACACCTTATTTTACTGGGAATTGTTTGCGGGTTGGTTTCGCTGTATTTTACACGCGGTATGAACCGTCTGGAAGGCGTTTTCCGACTGGTAAAAAACCCATTCTACAAGTTGCTGATAGGCGGCGCAACACTGAGTTTGTTTATTTTCCTCTTCCCACCGCTCTATGGCGAAGGTTACGATACCATTGTGGCCTTGCTTAACGGTCATTCATCCACCGTTCTCGATCGAAGTTTGTTTCTTGGGTTAGGGAGCAGTCCGTGGGTAATAATTATTTATCTTGTATTAATTATAGTATTTAAAATATTTGCTTCGGCAGCTACAACCAGTGGTGGTGGTGTAGGAGGTATTTTTGCTCCTTCGCTTTTTGTAGGTTGCTTAACCGGTTTTGTAGTTTCGCATTTACTGAAATTAGTGGGTTTTCCGGTACCTGAATCCAACTTTGCACTGGCGGGAATGTCCGGGCTAATGTCGGGAGTTATGCATGCACCGCTCACGGGAATTTTCCTGATTGCTGAGCTTACCGGTGGTTATAACCTGTTTATGACACTGATGATTGTTTCCACGGTTTCGTACCTCACCATTATTATTTTCGAACCGCACAGCCTCTATGCCATGCGTTTGGCACAAAAAGGCGAGCTTATGACGCATCACAAAGACAAAGCCATTCTGTCGATGCTGAAAATGGAGAATTTTATTGAAACTGATTTTATAGTATTGAATCCCGAAATGACATTGGGTGAACTGGTGAAAAATATCTCACGTTCAAAACGCAACCTGTTTCCGGTACTTCACCCAATAACGAACAAAATTATTGGCATTGTGCTGGTTGACGAAGTCCGAAACATTATGTTCAGGCAGGACTTGTACGACCGGTTTAAAGTAAACAAACTCATGACGTCCGTACCTGCCACCCTGAATGTGAATATGCCTATGGAAAAAGTGATGGATATTTTTGAAGATACAAATTCGTGGTATTTACCGGTGGTGGACGACGATAAAGTGTATCTGGGCTTTGTATCGAAATCGAAGATTTTCAACTCGTACCGCCATGTGCTAGTGCATTTTTCGGACGAATGACCCCTAACCCCTAAAGGGGGACATTGGGTACTATTTTACTGAAACTTATTAAACAAATAATCACAACTATTCTCCCCTTTAGGGGTCAGGGGTAAAGTCAAATTTATGAAAAAACAAACCTATACCGAAGCTGTTGCCGAACTGGAACTGATTCTGTCAGAGCTCGAAAACAGTGGCGAGGTAAATATGGAACTGATTGCTGAAAAGGTAAAAAGGGCAGCTGTTTTGATGGAGTTTTGCAAAAAACAGCTTCACGAACTGGATACGGATTTGGAGAAAATTTTATCGGAACTGGGAAACTGATTTAGCCGATATATTCAACATCAAACGAAGCTAAACCGGCATATTTCTCAAGCAATTCGTGGCTGTGTTCAACAGCTTCTTGCAAGCCTTCATTACCTGAATATCCATTGATTATCATCAGCAGATGGGTCGTAGAATCAGTGATTTTGGTACGTTCATTGTCGCTGGTGGGTGTACCGATTCCTCCTGTTTCGTCGCGATAAAGCGGCAATCCTTCCACATTCAGCAAGCCCCGTCCGATCGCTTCAAATTCATCGTCCGCAGTCCCGACTCCCAGCACAACATCACCCTGAATTTTATCCGCATCAAAGCCTCCAATGGAAAAACCACTGCGAATAGAAACCAGATTGATAATATCTACTAATGTACTGACTTTATAAATCTCAATCTCACGAACAATGCGACGACAAAGAGCTTCTGCGGATGGGCGGTAACGGTTGGGATCTTTCCCCAACGTTTTGTAAGCCTGCCGGGTAGCAGCTATTTCCGGACGTTTGTTTATTTCTTCAATGAGGTAAGTGCTCCGGATTTTCTGCATTTCAGTCTCCATTTCCTCCCAGAATTCATCCGAAGTTACTCCATTCTGAACCCGGCAACGGATTACAGCCAGTTTCAAATCAGGACAAGCTTTTCGGATTTCAGAAGATATTTCTATTTTCATAATAACAATGAAATGCCACCAACCCCCTGAAGGGAACTATTAATTCGTTTCGTCTTTATTATTTTATTACACACAAGCCATTTTTAAAGTTCCCCTTTAGGGGTTAGGGGCCAATATAACGCCGCTCAACATTCTCCCCGATTTAATTCCCAGTCGACGTGCTGAGAAGAATCGCTCATGGTCGGTATAGGTGCAAATTCCGGCAACCTCGATGTGTTCGGGTAAAATTCCGGCTTTCAGCAACGATTGGCGGTTGGTTTTCCAAAGGTCGAGATGAACAGAGCCATTTCGTTCAGCAAAAATTTTATCGGTATCAAATCCGGCATTTTCAAAGTTTTCAAGTACTTCTTTCCCAACTTCATATACTTCGGCAGAAATGGAAGGACCAATTGAAACAAGGATGTCAGCAGCATTACAACCCAATTCATTGGTCATTGTCAACACCGTTTTCTCTGCAATACGTCCACAGGTACCGCGCCAACCGGCATGTGCGGCAGCTACTATCTTTTTCCGGGTATCAAAGAAAATCAGCGGAACACAATCGGCCGTGCAGACTCCGATACAAACTTTTGGAAGTTGGGTAATAAGCGCATCAACACCGTGCAGGTATTGAGTTTTTTCAGAAGTAGAAAGCCTGAAAAAAGCCTCGTCAATAATGCGGATTTCAGTTCCGTGCGTTTGAAAAGGAATGATTAATTTCGATGGGTCGA
>Ga0114951_10002929_pt1 | contig 18527 bp, 13 predicted proteins | sample AM7aDNAmetaG_FD_88677 | JGI IMG/M metagenome (GOLD analysis project Ga0114951, IMG submission 88677) | Freshwater microbial communities from Finland to study Microbial Dark Matter (Phase II) - AM7a DNA metaG | ecosystem: Environmental > Aquatic > Freshwater > Lake | place: Finland: Lake Alinen...
TACCCGTACCGCCGCCTGCAAGACCCGTCACACCACGAAGACCAGTCACTCCCTGAAGACCCGTAAAGCCTAGCTTATCAGTAATCCTACGGATATCCGCATTATAAGCAGCCTCAACTATACCCGCAGGAAGATTGTCATAAACGCCATTTGATGCGGGCAAACCAAACTTAAGATGTGTCGTATCTTCCGTAACAACAGCATAAGAGCCATTGGTAGGAAGATCCACCTGAGAACCGTCCTCATCCCACAAAATCCTAGCGGTCAAACTCGTGGTATCGGCCGCCATTATATTCGTTATTTTATAGCGGTGAGCAACACCAGGAAGCGGGAAAAATCCTACGGGATCTGTGGCAGGGGTATAAACTAAAAAACCCGTCTGAATAGCAAGGGCACCCTGCCCAGAAGAATCAGTCTGATTCTCAAAGACAGCGTTGGTGAAATCATATTCACCGGAATTTAATGTAGGGTTATAGGACCCTACGTATAGGGTACCATTTACTATTCTTGCCATAAATTACCTTATTAAAAATGGACTAAAATAAACCTGGAATCAGAACTTCCAAGCGCTCCAAATCTAAATGTTGAATAAGAACCGCTGATATTGGTGACCATAGTCGCGCCAATACCCGTAAGGATATCGTTATCAGTCCTGACATTAAAATCAGGCATGTAACAATTACCTAAAGACGAATTCGCCCCAGCCCCGTTCGTCGCACTTTGAGGGACTACAAGGTCATAAGTCGTACCTACACGGGTTCCTGTTCTTATTCTCATAGATAACAACTGGACATCTGAATGATCTCCAGCAGGGCCCACTAACGTGCCCCCTGTACTTGGATCGCCTGTATGTGAATAAGTAAAACCAAGGCTGTATGCCCCAGTATTACCTAGAGTTCCGCCAGTATTAGAAGTAGTAAAAATGAAAGAATTAGCAGTAGTAGAATCGATAGTAGCCACCTGATAATCCTTATTAGTATCTCGCACTATAACCGTATTACCCACACCATGGCCGTGAGAGCTCCTATAAAGAGTAAGGTCAGTACCACTCCTATCCCAGGATAACCCGGTATATGCTGTGGAACTGGATACTACCCACACCTCTTTGAGTACCGTATCAACCACGGAATAACGACTAACAGGGTTATAAATAAATGTCTGAGACGGAATACCTGTATTTCCCTGGGTACCTGTCGTACCCTGAATACCCGTCTCACCCTGGGGCCCCATTCCCGTAGCACCCTGAACTCCAGTAGCACCTAAACCTGGATTTCCTGTTATGCCCTGATAACCAGTAAGTCCCTGAACCCCTAAAACTCCCGTTATACCTTGGGATCCCGTAAGACCTATTGGGCCTGCAGCACCAGTTAATCCCGCTGGACCAGCCGACCCCGTCAACCCTCGAGGGCCTTGAGCTCCTGTAGCACCCACACCTGTGGCGCCTTTTGTACCAGTCGCTCCTTGTACACCTGTGGGGCCATAAAGACCTGTTTGTCCAGGAGGACCGTAAAAAGGCCCAGTTACACCCTGAACTCCAGTATTGCCTTGAGAGCCCGTCAAACCCGGCATCGCCAAATTGTTAATGGCGTCATAGACACTCCATACGGAATCGTATGGAATATCCTCTGCTCTAAGAGCGTCGGGATGCGTAAAGTTAAGCTGTATCCAACTACGTTTAGTCTTTGCCATCTGGATTTTCCCCTAGTTTTTTGTCGGACCAGTGCGCTTTAAATCACACATCCGAATATGTCCTACCAGGTTTTATTAGAAAGAGATATCTTTTTAACCTCCTGTATTAGATGATTATTACAGGCAAAAAATATTTTTTTTACTTTTTTTTAAAAAAGATTTGATTTTATTGTTTTTTAGTTGTATATTAAAGGAGTTCATTGAAATTAACTGAGCAGACAGTGGTGTATGTTTAGGGTTACTTCAATTGGATGAAAAACACCTTGAACGCTTGTTCCCTGAATGCTCATAATATTTATCTGTGTGTAGTGTTAGAATCGGATACTTCTATAACGGAGCTAAAAACTAGATCCAGGATGACTGGATTATAGGTTAGCATAAAAAAAGGCCGACTCGCTTGTTCTCACACAGATAATTTTAACGCTCTTTAGCATAAAAAAAGGCCGACTCGCTTGTTCTCACACAGATAATTTTAACGCTCTTTAAAAATTTGCCAGTGGTGTTATTTTCAGTTACTTCCATGCTAAGGACGTGGTCGGAAGGTTCAAATCCTTCCCGGGCCTGTTCTTATTCTTAAAAGGAGTAAGAACAGGCCCGTAGCTCAGTGTTAGAGCACGTACGTTACTGAGAAGCCTGTTCCCTGGCAAAAAATTTGCCGGTAGTGATAGCCGACAGTTACTTCATTCATCATGAACCGGTGGGAAACCACCTAACTGTTAGCGTATGTTCTCCGGCAAAACGTAAATAACGGGCCTGTGGCGTGTTCCCATGCTCTAAATTCAAATAGAAGGAGAGAAGAAAATGGCAACGATCAACAAAAAGGCTAAAAGAGAAGTTGTTCACACTCACGGCGGAGCCCCTACCTATGAAGTGAAGGCAGAGGAACAGCTTTACCGCGCCGTTATGTCCTGTCTGCTATGGGAAGATTCTTACTACGAATCAGGCATCTCTATTGCCGACCGTATCAAGGCTCTTATTCCTCAGGTGGATCCTATTCGCGTAGCTCAGGTCGCCATCGATGCCCGCAGCCTTATGAAGCTGCGTCATGTGCCTCTCCTGCTTGCCCGAGAAATGGCCCGTTTGGACACCCACAAGCACCTGGTAGCCAAACTTCTTCCTGAAATCATTCAGCGTCCCGATGAGCTGTCTGAATTTATGGCCATCTACTGGATGGACAAAAAGGATCAGCCTGTTTCCGCTCAGGTAAAGAAAGGCTTGGCCAAAGCTTTCAAAAAGTTCAATGAGTATTCCCTGGCCAAGAATAACAAGGATGGAGCGGTAAAACTTCGCGATGTTCTTTTTCTAACTCACGTCAAACCTGACAGTGGTGTGAAAGGTTTCACGAAAGAAGCCCGTAAGGCAAAACAGTCTTTTCCTGCGGATGAAGGAAGCACGCTTTTCCGTAAATTGGCGGAAAACGCTCTTGCTACTCCTGATACCTGGGAAGTAGAGATCAGTGCCAAGGGCAACAACAAGGAGTCCTGGGAACGCCTGCTTTCTGAGAAAAAGCTGGGCGCCATGGCGCTTATTCGTAACCTCCGTAACATGACGAAGGCTTCTGTTGACACATCTATGGTAAAAGAAGCCCTCAAAGCCATGAACGGAGAAAGAGTTCTGCCTTTTCGTTACCTGTCTGCGGCCGCTCACGCTCCTCAATTCGAGCCTGAGATTGAGATTGCCATGATGAAATGTCTTGCCGAAAAGGATAAAATCCCCGGCAAGACCGTTTTAATCGTGGACGTTTCTGGCAGCATGTACGGCGGTAAAATCTCTGAAAAATCCGAAATGAATCGGGCAAAAGGCGCCTGTGCTCTGGCCGTCCTTGTTCGTGAACTTTGCGAAAACCCTGTTATTTATGCCACAGCTGGCTCGGACTGCACTAAGGTTCATAAGACTCAGTTGGTGCCTGCTCGTAAAGGGTTCGCCCTTTCGGATGCAATTTATAACCTGAGTGGCCCTCTTGGTGGAGGTGGAATTTTCCTGACGCAGGTCATGGATTATGTAAAACAGCACGAAAAAACTGCAGACCGTATCATCGTTATTACGGATGAACAGGATTGCAGTGGACAGCAGGATGCTCCCGCAAAGGCGGATGCTTTCGGAACCCATAACTATATCATCAACGTCAACACGTACAAAAATGGTATTGGCTATGGCAAATGGACGCACATCAATGGATGGTCGGAAGCTGTTTTGGATTATGTCCGTCTGTCTGAAGAGGGTTATAAGCCCAGGGAGATATCCCCCATACTCAATCAGAAGGCGGATGTATGCCAAAAAAGCCAAAAGAGCTAAGGAGAGCCGTAGGCATTCCGGAGAAAGTATATCTTGAAATGGAAGATTACGCGAAGGAAAAAAACCCGCAGCTTTTTCTTTACGAAGTCGTCGTGATGGCCTGGGAAAACTTTAAAAAGTCTACCCAGGTCATAACAAAAAAATCATAGCCTATACCAAAAAAATGGTATCCAGGCGGTATTTACAGCATCTGTGGTTAAACCTACCGCCTCATACCATGTTGTGGCAATTCTGAAATTGTCAAAATAATTAGGGCTATCTATTAAGGAAGAGTTTCTTCCTCCCTCGAAATTCCACGAAGAAACAGTAGTCATAATAAAAGAATTTGAATCAGTGTACTGCCAAGTTGACGGGTTTTGAGATAAGTTAGGGTCCACGTACGAATAAATCTGGCTCACACCCAGATTTTTATACGTCTCTATTTTATAAACCATCAAGTGTGTAGTATAGGATGCATCCCCAGTCCATAACGGAGTATCAGAGACCCCAGTGGCCACTGATGGATAAATCACCCCTCTGCTAAGATAGGACATTGAATTTTTATACAATATGGCAGTAGAACCGTCTGAAGTATTTGATATGCCCGTCAAAGAAAGAGATAAATCATTTTTATTTTGGTAACAAGCACTTGTAAAAGCCATCCAATACGTACGATCATCACAGGTTATGTTTTGGGAGTATATAGGCCGTGACATCCGCTGCCAATGTTGAGAATCTCCCCGTGCATACATTAATAGCGTATTACCCGCAGAAACCAATCCTGGGTACGTCTGACTTCCCGCAGTGATGGCTTCAATGGGCGAGGTATTATATGCCCAGTTCCAAAAACTTCCATATGAAGTACTCTCCCACCCGGAGCCACCACTAAGGGTATCTTGATTGACATCAAGAGTACGGACAGGGTAGGGATTACCAAAGCGGTCTTTATCCCAGTTCTCTTCTAAAAGTAGGGTCATAATGAGCTCGAATTATAGACACAGCCCCATTTACTTGTTGACGTTCTATACAGCCAAATATCAAACAACTCCTTTGAGGAAGTTGTAGCCGTAGGAACAGGCACAGTCAGCGATTCAAAATTTGTGGCTGAAAAAACAACATTATGGGAAACTCCATTATCTAAAACTCTAGTCAACAGCATCTGATTATCTACTGGCGACCCTGTAGTAGACACCGTAGTATCTGTAGCTAAAGCAGTAACCTTATAGACGTCGACTGTATCAGTGTTTATTGAAATTGATGTAGCAGTTGTCGTAGAGCCGTTTCTCGGGTAACCATGAAGTCCCGTTAATCCTTGAGGGCCCGTCTGACCTTGAACTCCAGTAGTACCCCGCAAACCCGTACTACCAAGACCTGTCGTTCCCTGAGAACCTGTCTGGCCCTGTTGACCCTGCAGCCCCGTCCGACCTTGAACACCTGTATTTCCAAGGGCGCCTGTATTTCCAAGGGCACCTGTATTTCCAATAATACCCGTTTGGCCTTGGGCGCCCGTATTACCAAGGATTCCAGTCACACCCTGTAATCCTGTGGCTCCTAATCCAGGGGCGCCGGTTATACCTCGATAACCTGTTAAGCCGAAAATACCCTGCTCACCTGTTAATCCCTGAGCTCCAGGAGACCCCGTCAAACCGGCCACACCGGCAAGACCCGTCTCACCTTGGCCTCCAGTTGCTCCCTGACTTCCAGTCGGGCCCTGTAATCCCGTGGCACCCACTCCAGTAGTTCCTTGAACACCGGTGTCTCCCTTAACTCCTGTAGAGCCAACATTCCCTTGAATTCCTTGGGCACCTGTTATACCGAGGCCTGTCACACCTCTTAAGCCAGTCGAGCCGCCAACACCAGTGTCTCCCTGCTGACCATCTACACCAGTAGCACCCTGCACACCTGTGTCGCCTGTGTCACCAACACCCGTGGCCCCTTGCATACCTAACCCAGTCACGCCCTGTAATCCTGTAACCCCTAATCCAGGAGCACCTGTTAATCCCTGAGAACCTGTCTGGCCCTGTAAGCCTGTTCCGCCAGGCAATCCTGTAAATCCCGCACCTGCAGGCCCGGTTAATCCCTGAATACCTGTCGGACCTCTTAAGCCTGTCGCACCTAAAGGTCCCACAGGCCCCGTCACAGGTTCCTGATATAAAAGATTATAAAGCTTTACATTACTTGAGCCGAAAGTATTCCAATTCTCTATACCCCAATTTATTACCGAATCCAAACCTGCAAAGGTCATATCCGTATCAAAATCAGATACGGAATGAATACCATCTATTGTCAGAGACCACAGAACTCCATCATACGCTATTTGAAAATTATACCAAGTCTCAGGAACAATTAACCCAGGACCCCAACCGACAGACTTAGCAATTGATGATACGAAGACTGAACCTTCATCAAAGTCGAAAATCACACTAAAATTATCAATGGATGTATTATCCTGTGGATAGGCAAAATGGAGATAGCCATTTGTATTATCAGAATAAATCTGACCATAAAAAGCCCACCCAGTGGTCGGGGGAGTAAAAGTTAACGGGAAATTAAGTCTATGTTCCCCTGTTGAATCCTGAAAATTAAAAGTATACTGCCCTTGAGGGCCTGTTCCGTAATCAGGAATACCTACCCAAGTCATGTCTTGGCCGTCTATAACATCTTCCGTAGAAGGTAAAGAATTAACAGATGCAGGCCAAAAGTCTTGGCTAACATAACCTCCATTAACTCCGTCTAAACCCGGCAAGCCTGTGGCGCCCTTAACTCCTGTACTTCCAGCTGACCCCTGACTACCAGTAGCTCCCTGCATTCCTGTAATACCTGCACCAGTAGATCCCTGCACTCCTGTTGGGCCACCAACACCTGTCGGGCCAAAAGGGCCCGTGTATCCCTGTGTTCCAGTTTTTCCTTGAGGGCCAGTAGAACCAGGTAATCCTGTAGATCCCTGTAACCCAGTGGTTCCTAACCCAGCAATACCAGTAGCGCCATGGACTCCCGTCTGACCCTGAGCTCCCGCAGGCCCCTGGACACCTGTGGCACCTTGAGGGCCTTCCATACCAGTAAGACTGCCAATGCCAGTCTGCCCTGAAGGACCGCTACTCATCCTCAAGAAACCGCCATCATTATAAACAGCTCCGGCAGTACCCGGATTTGAGGCATCAAAAGCGGGGTAATTAAGGTACATCCCCGCAGCTTTTATGTAGTACGTAGAATCAAGATATAGGCTATTACCTGAGATAAACAGGTCCTTAAAAGTGCCGTTTCCTGAATTATCTATATACCACTGATTACCTGAAATGTCGTAGCCTTGACTGGCATTATCAATTACAATTACTGCCGAGGAATTATCCGTGTTTGTTTGATTAAAACGTAAACCGCTACTTAAACCCTGATTCCATATATAGGCAGCATCACCTGTCTGATCGGCATTCGCTTTATTTATTCTTAAAGCAGGGCCCACTTCTCCACCATCAACAAAGATATCAAACGCGGGGTTTGTAGAATCCCCAACATGAGAAATTATCTGCCCGAGGCCTGTTCCTGTATTATAGACTCCAAGACCTACATCAGCACCTCTATTATTGATCTCCAGAGCAATACCTAAATCAGTGCCTTTTTTATCCAGTACTAATAAGGCCTCATTGGCATTCTGTGTAATAGTAATTGCTTCTCCAGCATTATTTACTATACTCACCGAACCCTGAAGACTTGAACTCGTGATATCAACAGGAACTCCCGCAGTACCGTTATGAATAATTCGAAGGTCACTAGCCGCCCCAGAAGATGCAATGTAAATACCAGTGGCATCTATAGTCCTAAGATTTATTATTCCACCATGCGACTGATCTATCTTAAGAGAGATACCGGAAGACTGATTTGACACGTTAATCACAGGAGAAGCACTCGATGATGTAACATCGAGGACAGAACCGTAGGCGCCCTTTATAATAGTCAGAGAACTGGAACTTCCAGCATCGTTGGCGTAAAGAATACCGCCCTTAGTCCCCACATGGCTGACATTGAAATCATACCCGCCGCCATAATTGGTCATGTCAAAAAGATTGCTGGAGGAATCCGTATTGTCCCGTCTGACCTGAAGTATCTGACCAGATCCTGCTGAACTAACATTTATGACGGGAGTAGAATCATACGGTGACAAAACATTTATGTTATAAGCAGGTGCTGTAGCCGAACCGTCATAATACTGAACAATAGGTCCGTAAATAATGTGGGTAGAATCATAAGGCGCCACAGGGCTGCCAATCACAGCCTTGCCATTAATGTATATGTCCCCTACTGCAATGTTCCCAGTGGAGGCATCACCCTCAACTACAAGCCCCCCACCAATGGCCACATCATTTGCAATGCTGATAGAGCGCATTACAAAGTCACCCCCCGACTGTAATTTTTCAGGGGTAACGGAGTCATTGGCTAATGCAGCCGAATCAATACCACCATCTTTCAATGCCTCATCTATTTCTGAAACGGTCTTTTTAACAGTACGAACATCCGTGATATTTGCCTGATCAATATATGCGTACTTTGCCGGTCTGTAAACTTTAGCAAGGGGGGTCACATAATGCTGGACAGTTCCGTCTGTGGAATAATCCTCAGGAACAACCCATCCCTCAGATACCTTAATATCAGATACAACCCGTAGACGATTCGCACTAGGAGAGCCTACAGTTGAATCAATGAGGGATGTATCACGGTATTCGCTACTTGTGTCTCCTGATACCTCACCCAAATGAAAGTCGACGTAAACATAATCTGTTCTATAAGGATCCCAAGTTAGCCCGTCAAGAGTACGGAGTATCGTGCCATTATCACCTGCAATAAACCCTGTAGTATCCTTAAATACAATGTCATTCAAATTCTGAGAAGATATTAGGGAGACGTCCCAATAAACTCCGTCCACGGTATGTGCAAGAACACCGTTATTTCCAACTATCCAGCCATTACTTCTATCAGCGAAATACAGCCCATTCAATTTTTCAGAAGTATCAATTACAGAGGCACTCCACGTAGTAGCATTCAATGTTTTTACAATAGTACCATCAGACCCAACGGCATACGCCACTGTACTGTCTATAGCAAAAACTTTATTCAACCTACTGCTTGTTGGGCTGGTTAATTCCACCCACAGAGTTCCGCCGTCCGCCGTATGAAGAATTGTACCATCAGCACCTACAGCCCACGCATTGTAGCTATCTGCCGCAGAGACGCTGATTATGTCTGAAGAAGTTACCCCAACGCCCTGTTGTGTCCAGGCACTCCAGGCACTTGGGATAGTATTTTTGTAAATATTACCGGCAGGACCTACAGCCCACCCAACCACAGTATTAGGAAGATTTACGGCCGTGACAGGCGCATAAGTCGAAGATGTCCAACTATTTGTTGAATTGTAAATATTTCCACTGGCATCCACTGCGACGGCTATACTGCTACTACCCATCGAAATGCTTAAAACTTTATTGGTCAGGGTATTTTCTGCAACCCAGCTGCTTCCCCAGTTTGTAGACGAACTGACGGTCTTATCACCGCAGATATATAAAGTGGAGCCCTTTAATGCTATCGAAGGAATATTCGCAGTAATACCGTCTGGGGTAGTTAATGTCGGCAGTACGGTTTTTGTATAACCATCCCGAGAAATTAAACCTGTAGCAGTCTGGTCGGTATACTTAATCGAGCTGTTAAGAAAAAGTCTGTAGCCTTCAAGATACAGAGTGCCTGGTCCGGTACTATCTCCGCCAGTAATTAAAAAGTTGTTTGATCGGTCGGCTAAAGTACTGCCTTCTGCAATTTTAAACCCGTCACGTACGGCGGCAGCATCACCTAGCTCAGACTGAATGAACCTACGGGTATAGGTATTAGATATGTTGTGGAGATCACGGAGCTCGGCATCGGTCAGGTTTGCGTATTCCTGAGCTTGCAGAAGATAATACCGCTTATTTTCGTTGAACAACTCTGGGGCGTAATCGCCATTATAAGTTTCCGACATTATTATCTCCTGGATCCTAAAGGAGTGGCAACACGGCCGCTGATGTTTCTTCCCCTGGACATATCCATCTGCAGGCTGGAAGAAGGCCGCATTGTGTGAAGTACATTCCTTTTCTGCTTCATATAGTATTGTTTATATGATAATCCAGATATAGATCCCGTTGTTACTATGTTATTATTTACTGTGCCACCGTGAGACATATACTCAGTAGCCAGGTAAACAGCTCGAGCAAAGGCGTCCGATAAGTCGTCATGGAAACCTTGAATTTCAGGTGCTGCCACAGAGATCATGTATTTAGAAAACTGCGTAGCCTGTAACTTCAGCATCTCGGTAATTAAAGGATGGTCATTTACTGTACGCCCGTTTATTAAATGAGGCTCTCCTTCAGGAATTCTTAAAGAGCCATCTAACATCTTAGACATCAGATTCTGGTAAACTTTAGAGTTATAGTCCCGAGAGCATTGTTCCGTACTAACCTGTTTCATCCCTTTTTCATGTAGAGCCGGGATAATGGAAAGGCCGTAATATTGGTCCATTACTCCTTTTACTATAAAAAATTTATCTTTGTAAGTGGAAATCCAATCAGCCAATTCCTGTGGATTAAAAAACTCTTTACCCTCTTCGGAGGCATAGCGAACTTCAGCAACATCTATTTCAATAAAATCTTTAAGAACTCCACCTATATCCATTTTTTCTATGTGGCAAATACATATGGCAGTTCCGTCATTCTTTAAACCGACGTCAACTCCCATAAAATGGGGTGAACGAATCATGTTGGAAGTTTTTTCTTTAAGCCCTGGAATTACATTCATCCTAAGAATCTGTTCATTCTCAATCCAGGCTGTGACTCTGTCAGTAAATTCAGCCCCATACTCACACATAAAGGTATGAGGCTTCTCCATGTATTTCGCCCTGAGAAATTTTGGGGAAATAGTATAATCAACTTCCCACGTAGGCGACTGAATCATCAAAAGGTCATCACAGTCCTTTTCCATAGAACGCTGGTATATCTCAAAAAACTTACCAGCACGGGCCGCAGGGGAAGAGATGGAGATAATGCGGCCGTGGGGTTCTCCTTCAGGAGAATTGAACTTAGCCACGGAAGGCGTGACGGCATTATAAATAGATTCATCTGATTTATCGTCTGAAGTCTCTGCCTCAAAGAAATACGCCATTTCGTCCAGAACAGCAATGGCATTGTTGTGCCCACGGAGGCCTCTACCACTACACGGAGCGGCCACAAGTCGAATAGAAGGCCTTTTACCTGAATACAGTTCAAGATCCCTTTGAGTATTTAACTGCATGTAACTCAAAGTGGGCTTGTTTCTGTACTTTTTAAAATAGTCTGAACGCTCGAGGTGCCCGCTGATTCTACGAAAAAGCTCTGATGCCTGTTCCTGATTGGTAGCTATGCAGGAAACACGAATTTCATCATCGGGCATTATCTTATAATATTCCTGAGGACTTATTTTTTTCAGAAGTTTGTACGTCTCGAAAGCCACAAGAACAGCAATACTGCTGGTTTTAAAGCCGCGTCGACCGATAACAAGACACAGGTTAGGACGGGTTTTTGTCGGATCGCCTGTGATCTCTTTTACATTTATTCGGCCTTCATTCCACAGGAAATCCAAATACTCTATCTCAGAAAAACGAAAGCGCTCTTTTTCGTTGAACTTATCATTAATAATAATGTTCTTGGTATGGCTGTCTAGCGGGATGTTATAGTAGCACTTAAAAATAAAACGCTGAACCGGGAATAATGCCGGCATACCTGGGATAGTTCCAAGACCTAGCCCCCAAGGAGCTTCAGCGAACTCGATAATGTTGCGTTCGCTTTCATCTTTGAGTTTATTGGAACTGACGAATGTGGTACATAATTCAGATATGCTCATGGTTTTTCTTTAAATAATGGATCTGGGTAACACTACGGCTTTTGTAACCTTCTCTGCCCGCTCTTCCCATCCCTCTAAATTTTTAGATAGGGCATGGAAAAACATCTCACGATACTCTACAGGTATTTTAACCTCATCAAAAGTATCAGAAATAATGTTCAGAAACATTTTAAAAACTTCTCTGAATCTAGGGCTCCGTAAATCCAGCTCACCACCAGAAGCACCTGTAAGAGCCTGCTTCTGGATAAGGGTATCAGACATGTACTTAAGAAGAGTTCCACGCTTTAAAGAAATAAATGAGGTGTCTTTACCTTCTTTACCCTTACATTTACGCAGATCTCTTAAAGAGGCCTGCTCTTCAGCAAGCCCCCATAAAACTGCTTTTAAGACAGTCTCGGGAACCTCGTCCTCTTTAATGGCTACGCAGATTTCATCGTCATTCAATTCCGTGGCAGGCACAACCGATACTTCAGATACATTGGTAATAGCTTGCTCAGGAACGGCTGACTCAGCCGTCTTAATAACCTCATCGAGTTCAAGGTTCTCTGGAATACGGGTCTCTTTAGGCATAATATGTCCTCTCTGTCCCGATTAAAGGTCAGAATCGATACCTGCCCTATTAAAAAGGTCATTCACATTCAAACCGCCCGTTTTCGCAGGAGCTGCGTCAATGTCAAAATTCATACCCTCATTACCGAAGAAATTCAGGAATTCCTGATTTTCTGAGGCAATTTTATCGGGGTCAGGAAGAGTTTCTCTCTCAGGAAGATCAGGAACAACTTTCTCTTTCACCTTCTTATCATTCGGGTTGGCCTTAGTAGAGGGGGCCGCATTTAACTGAGCGATGGAAGTTGCTAAAATCTGACCAGCATCCTCACTCGACATCTTCTTCGAAAGATACTTCTGAACTTCTTCGTAACTGGCACCTCTCCTAAGAGCCTCAACAGCACCCTGGCAATAGGAGTCAAGGTTGGAAGAGGCCGTATTAAGAACATGATAATGAGCCTGAACACCGACAGTACGCTCAACCTTCTTCTCCACATACGGGGAAGCCAGCTTAAGCGGGTACCTCTGAATAATGCTCTTCATCTGCTTAGCAATGTACTTAGTAGTCTGGCCGGCAGTAACGAGGGTATCCATCTCTTCGGGGGTGTTGAAAGAGATAATGGGGAAAAAATACCTGGCAGCATACTTAAGGTCTTCGGCCGCATACCTCTTACGAAGAACTTCCGTTACCGCACTTCCCTTTTTACCCTTTGAAAGAAGCTCACGGGCAGTGACAAGAATAGGTTCAACTTTCCTATAAAGGATCTCATCGTTGATGTTCTCACCCATCTTACAGGCAGAAGCAACCTTAACAGCAAGGTTCTTTTCAGCCTCAGCCTTATCAAACTTTTTTTCCTCTTTCTTTTCAAGAGCAGGAGCCGCTTCAGGATCACAAAGGAAAGCCACACGAAGGGCCTCTTTTGAATCGATCACGCTGTCCTGAGAAATCTTACCAGAGGCAACAAGATGCATCTTGTATTTCGAAAGGGTCTTCTCATCATACTTAACACTGGACAGTACATTTTTATGATAGCGAGAGGCCAGGACACCAATGACGTTCGGGCTCAATTTGCTCTCATTAACAATGATGTCCTGGGCAAGACGAGTGCGATGCTGCGAAAGGAACTGTTCAGCTTCTTTGGCAGAGTTAAAAGCGGAGGCGTCAATATAGACGTTACCCAGAAGGCCCTGTTCCTCAGAAAGCTTAATGAGGGCTTCCCTGGCTGCGGTAATAACATTGCTGCTGAAACGGGAGCGAAGGTGGCTGGCAACTTCTTTACCCTTTAAGCCGGCCATCATAGCCTTCTTGGCTTCCTGAACGACACCCTTCGTGGCTTCCTCGGTGTCTTCCTCTTCAGCCTGTTTCACGCCAAGCTGCTGAATAGACATGTTAGGAACTCTGTGAAGATTTGCCTCCATACCAGTCCCCCATAAATCCGCCAGCTTAGGAACAATCCTAACCGAATTATTATCGGAAGGATAGTTGTCATAAGTTGCAGGATTAGGCGTCAACCAGCTGTGATCGACAATTTTCGGGTAGTGGGGATTGGTTCCGATGATGCTGTCAGGTAGGTCTTGCATATGAGTCTCCTTATTAAAAGCTGATTAATTATTTCGAAAATTAATATCTTCTCATTTTATGAACTTTAATAGGATGGTGTTTCCATAGCCAATCCCCAAATTTTTCACCAACAGGAACTTCAAAATTTATATTATCCCAATTAATTTTAACTTTACCGTTTTCTGCATGTTCTTTTTTAACCAGGATGTCCCTGTTTAAATAATCAACCACGTCTTCGACAGAGCGCTCTTTAGCCACAACAAAAAAGTCTATGAGCGAGGCCTTTACAGCCCTGTTTAATGCAGCAGTTTTAGCTTCCTTAGACACGTCAATCTCAGTGCTGGTTACCAAATCATCAGGGGAAATATCTTCTATCACCTCTGCCTCTTCAGTAACTTTTTCTTTTTCCTTAATGAGATTCTTTACGTCTTTATCTTCAGAGACATTCCAACGAGGGTTGGTCAACTCATCGGCGATACAATCAGCCACATCGCTTAAGCCATGAACGGATGTCTGAATAGTCTGCTTTATTTCCTTAATAGGAAGAATGTACCCGGCACCCCCAAGCATCCCATCAGGACTGACTTCAGGACCCTTAAACTTGGAGAACTCATTGAAAGCAGAACTCAGCGTGCCTACAGCGACGCTTATATTATGAAGAATACTTTTAAGGTGCTTGACCTTCTTAGTATTGTATTTAAAATCGTCAGGAATCTCCCGGCGACCTTGCCCTGCGGCCTTTCTCTCTCTCATATAAACTCCTCTTATACTTTAAGGGGCGTGTTATCGGGTTTAAAGAGACGTTCAATCATCATCTCGCCATTGGCTTCCGTGATACGCCATAAATCCTTTTGGGCTTTATGAACAAGCGTATCATTGCTGAGCCTGAAAAAATCAGCGAGATCACCCAACGACGCGACCTTTATCTTATCGGTAGATAAGAAAGCATCCACGCCGCAATGATCGACCTCTTCAGCCTCTCTCAAACTCCCCATCTGGCTTAGTAAATCCGAGTAAATGTCTCCCATAATCAGTCCTTTCAAATGCCGTTAGGCCAACTATCTATGTCACCACCTGTGGGCGGGAAAGGATATTCCAGCCCTTCAGGGTCAATCCCATCACCCCTAGGCTTAACGGTAACCCCAGGAAAAATAGGATCATGGGGCCCTGAAAAATCCCCCTCTGCTGTATCTATTTCACGGTCAGGTCTTTCGCCCTGTCTGGGGATATCAAACCGTTCCATGTTATCGTTATCATAAAGGCCACGGTCATCATCTATAACTTCATTCTCACCAGAAGGGACTTCAGCATCCTGATAATAAGGTATGTTCTGAGCAGGCCCTACTATCTCAGCCAACCTTACCATATTGTGGGCAATAAGTCGGAGCTTATTTGCCGCCCTCTTCCATGGATAAACAACAGGAAACTGATACTGCCTTTCCCACTGATTAAGAGCCCGATCTATTTTTTCAAGCTCTTCTTCATCCGTAACAGTCGTCAAAAGCCCCCTTAAATCAGCTGGGGGATAGTAAACATAGGGGTTCGGATCCACTTTTCCAGGGACGTTCGAACCCTGCGGGGGATGCAAAATAGAATCAGCATGCTTTTTAAGCAAAATAGCCCCTGTGTTCATTTAAACTGTTAATGTTCTTGTATTAAGAGATTATCAAGAAGAAACAGCCGAAAACCTTGTATAATATCATTAAGGGGGATTATATGAAAACCAAATGGATCGTAATCTTATGTCTCTTGGCAATCAGCGTAAGCGCCTCAACGGAGAGCTCTGAAGCCTACTTCCTTCAGGCCAAAGCTTTTGAGTACCAGGGTAAAGATACCGTAGCCAGCTATTATTACGGATTGGCTTACCAGGAAGACCGCAGATCTCTGGCCCTCGGAGAGATCTACGGCAAAAGTCTCATGAAAGTGGGCATGGAAAAAGATGGTATAAATATTCTAAGAGAAGTAACCAAAGGCATGTCGAGGGCTGAGCAGTGGAAAAAAGCTGAGGAACTCGGCCGATATATCTATATGACGGCTAAAGACCCCTCAGATGGAAATCTCTTAGCCTACACTTATTTTCTTGATGGCCTAAAAACCAAAGACCCAAACAAAAAGTGGACGGCAAGATCCTTATGGAACAGCCTGACTTCCGAAGCAATAAAAGAAGGGCGCCTTGATGACGCCAATATTACTCTTACCTTTTTTCTGCAGAATATGCCGGAAGATGCAAATGCCTGGGCGTTGCAGGGGGCAGTTTATAATATGCAGGAAGATTATCGTACTTCCTTAAAATGCCTGGTTCAAGCAGCCACCATGGATAGCACCAACTATCTGGCATGGTACACTATGGGTTCCAGTCTTGAGAGGATAAGTCAGGATATGGCACCGCAGGATAGACAAATATCTTTGAGGGCTGCTGTAAAATCCTTTAATACAGCGCTGAAAATAAAGCCGAACGATCCTCTTTCTATCAAATACCTGAATTACATAAAAGAGTTGAATCAGTGACTGCTCCCCCGACTAAAGTCGGGGGCTTCCTTGGGTTCCCACCACACGGCTAAAGACGGCTCGAAGACTCGCCTCCGTGGGCTTTCCCGCTCACAAGATCGTAATTTAAGGCCAGTATGTCGCTTTTTAAAGACATACTGGCCAAAATAGATTAGCCTACCTGCAGGCCTTCCAACATACCGTTCTTAACCCCATCAAGGTCTCTCATACCACCAGCCTTGATGTCATTAAACATCTCCTGAAACACGAAATACACGGTCATGACGGCATCTGGAGTATCCTTCCAGGTGTCCAAAGCATATGAATCAGTATTCAACCTTTGCGATATCTTGGCACCGGCGCCGATGGAAACCTCTTTAACGGGCATGGATCTCTCACAGTTAACCTCCATGAGGCTTATTACATCTGCCATGGAATCCCCTGCATGCCCCTTAGGCGCAGCTATATCTGAATGTATAGCTGAATCCATAGTAGAACAACAGAAAACCTGAGAAGATTCCTCCATCATTATTGGGGAAGTAAGGGTAAAGGAGCCTTTTGTAGCCTGCTTTCTTTTTTTCCCAAGTACCCCAGGATGTACACCGCCATACCCTGCCGTACTCCCATAAACCCCTGTGCAATTAGTGAGCTTGATATCATTAAAGGCACCCCAACTATTCGAAGTTGTAATGACACAACTTCTGTATGTGGGTTCTGCCCGCCTCTCTTTAGGGGAGTAGAATGCAAACCCGAACGCGGGAACTGTGTTTTCCTTCCCTATAAGACCTGTGGCAATATCCCTCAACTCATCCTCGGTGAAAAAGAACTGTCGAACCGTGCCGTCGTCCGCCCGAAACCCGTCCCACCAACTCGGACTCATGCTTTGATAGTTCCTGTCCGGCCATTTATAATCACACTCAGGACAAAATCTTTCGGCAAGAAAGTCACACCCATGCTTAGGGCATTTACTCTCATATTTTTCCAGATGAAACCCTGACGTCTGCAACCCTGTAATAGGATTGCAACCTTTAACGGTAGGGATTACGGCCGTGTTAAGCTCAGAATTTCCACGCCAATCAAACCACAGGCCCTTGTTTGCCTGTACAGGTACTACAAAGACCCCTGGGCCCGTCATCCATCCCTCGGGGGGCTTAATAAATGCATCGACAGGATAAGCCGCCAAAGGAGTTCCGGGAGGAAGACCATGAACCTGGTCCCCTGTAAGCCTTGGTGCTTCCATTACACCTGCTTTAAAACCTTTATATTCCATTACTGTCTTCATAGAAACCCCCATAAATATAGATGTAGATATGGGCCAGGGGTATTACCACCTGGCCCTGCCCCTTTAATTAAAACGACCGATTACCTACAGAGCGGTTACCGTCCATAAAAAACGGATCCTTGACGGAATTAGGCCGACTGCTAATAAGCCTCAACTTGGGAAGATTACCCGTAATCTTAAGCTCATCGAACGTCGGAGAAATACTCGGCCAGGTAAGACGAAGATCTTCCAGCCCTTTGGAGGCACTGGCCATAATCGCCTTACGGTCCGAAATACCTCCCACATAATTATCCGATTGGGCAACCAGCTTAACGTAAGCCCTTTCATCATCTGCAATGCCCGCAAAATTGGCATTACATTTCTGACAATAGCCTTTAAAAAGGGTCTCACCACATAACGGGCAGATCTCAACCATGCGGTCGTTGAGATTTAATGAGAGAATAGGATAAATCGGGGAAACTACTCCGTTCTCTCCCATTGGCAAGAAAGAAGGGGTAACTCTTTTGCGTGCCACTTTAAGAAGCTCGAGGCTGTTTTCAATATCAACAGCCTCTTTACCGGGCTCGTTTTTGCCTGTGAGCAACACCACGAAATTACGTCCAGAACTTCTTTTATGAAGCTCCTGCTCAATTTCGGGGTCTCTGTCCTGGGCGAACTTCTCCAAGAGTTCACGGTCATTCCACTGCTGGATGGGCCTGATACTCTTAAGAGCCTCTGTGAAAGGCTCTGCCTTAGGGGCGGGTGCTACGGCCTCTCTTGAATCCTGCTCCTTCAGAAGGGCTGCAGCAGCCTTCA
>Ga0114951_10002930_pt1 | contig 18509 bp, 13 predicted proteins | sample AM7aDNAmetaG_FD_88677 | JGI IMG/M metagenome (GOLD analysis project Ga0114951, IMG submission 88677) | Freshwater microbial communities from Finland to study Microbial Dark Matter (Phase II) - AM7a DNA metaG | ecosystem: Environmental > Aquatic > Freshwater > Lake | place: Finland: Lake Alinen...
AGGATCCCTTGGGGAAATTCAAGATGAAGACGCTTCTTAAAAATGTAGTAATGAAAAATCCGGTTTTAAAAAGTTAACTCGTTTAATTGCAACGGGTTGTGTAAAATGAGTGTCGAAGTTGGGATAAGTTCTTTCCTCACCTGAAAGTCAAAAATAAAAAGATCTCTGGTCTGCCAAAATAGCCGCGTAATGTTTGCGAGTATTTTCTCAATCTCTATATACGTTAAAAAAGGCTACCCTTGCAGGCGCGTCTCTCCTGGTTCCTTGGGGGCTACGAAGCCGCCACTTCCTGAAGTACTCTCGAGATCGTTATAGATAACCGACACATCACCATTTTGTGCAGTCACACCGCCTTGATTAAAAAGTTTAATTGTGGTGGTAAAATATGAATTATCACAATCTGGGGTAAAAACAGCGTTACTTCCCCCGACAGATGAAAAAGATTGTTCTCGCACTCTTGTAGTATCAGAATATCCTCCCGCATTAAACGAAACGTTGGACTCGCCTCCACCAATAGTCTTTGTGCCAAAATTAATATCTATGGAACCGGTCACCGTTCCATTGTACATGCTGTTTACAATAAATCCCCCCGAACCGGAATAATGATAAACTCCGGATTGAATGCGACTCAATTGCTCCATCGTCGTAACCCCATCAGCAACGCCGCCTGTATTCGCCGCTGCATCCTGGGCCGCTGTCGTGGAAGCGTCATTATTCGAATCTGTGAGACTGCCCAGACCGCCGGCAACATCACTGGCTTCCCCAGTCATGAAAGTGCCCTGACCGGACTGATCGGTGGCATCACCATTGCCTTCACCGGATTCGCTTCCCCCGCCTGACGGAGCCAGACCCGCGGTAAGATTGTTGATATCCGTCTCCGAAAGCTGGAACGGACCCGAAACACTTCCGCCAGCGCCTACTATTACGCCAAAACCAGTATGATCAACGTTCTCCTGTCCCCCGCCCTGGCCATCTCCCGCAATGGAAAAACTTCCCGGATTGGCACCGGCGTTATTATTCGCGCCCGGACCCAGAAGCGCCGCCAGCGAATCACCGCCCGGCACTACATTCCCGCCAACGATCGTTCCGCGGATCCCGATCGTCGCGGTCGGAAGCTTGAGCGTCACATTGCTAGGTTTCTTCGCGGCGATCTTTCCCGACACGTAACGAAAAACACCTTTCGTGATACTCGCCTGGACTTTCCCATTTTGGGTCTTTGGATCATAAACAAACTCATCGATCACGAGAGTGCTGTTGGGACCGATCGTGAAGACTGTCTCGTCTAAAAGCAGGATCTGGAGATTGCCTTGAGCGTCCGTCTTGATCTCGTCTCTCATGAACACCGGCTGACCGCTTTGCGCGACACGGCCCACCTGGCCCGGCATCGTAAGCTCCACTTTACCTTTGGCCGCAGCCACGATCCCGATCTGTTCCATACCAGAAGGCGCAGCAACCGGCGTCATGGCCACCGGCATTTGTGCAAAAAGAACTGCGTTGGAAGAAAGCATCAAAAAAACACCGAGGAAAGAGATCATCTTTTTCATATTTATCACTGTTCTCCGTTTAATTTCAGGGGCTACGGCCTCAGAACTCCATTCTCTTCGTTAAAAGGCCTTCGATCTTGTTATTGGTGTAGGTGTAATTCGTAATGCTGGAAAGCGCGTGGTAATACTCGTAAGAAATCGTGAAGACAATGTCCTTGAGAGGCGTCGGAAGGATCTTCCCGATCAAAAGCGTCTCAAGCGGCGCGCCATAGGTCACCCGGTACCGGATCGTATTGTCATGACGGTGCATGCTCGAAACGGAAAATTCCGGCGATTGATAACGGTCAAAATAAGCGCTGATCGTATTGATCACGAACTGCCCCTTCGGCCAGATCCAGGTATGAGAATTGTTCAAGCTGATGCGGTCATAAGCATAGTAATTCTGCTTAGCGAATTTTTCCGAATACCCGATGTTGGAGCTCCACCGCATGGTCGGACAGATCACGTAATTGGCTCCCCACACATGGTCGAACTCCGGCCCTTTCCGGTTATAAGAATCCGTATTCTCCGAGATATTCATGAAATCCTGCCGCTCGGCCCTGAAATCGTAGGACACGTTGAGTTTTTTTGTAAGGTCGCGATCGAAAAGGAAATTCCCGCCCTGGCTCCTCAAGAAACTCTGATCGGAGAGGAAAAGATAAGTGTAAAAATAAGAAGGCGTGAAATTGAAGTATTTCCCTTTATAGGTTCCGCCGAGTTCGTACTGGAAGGAACCGAGATTCAGCGAATGAACATTGGTCTGTTCCTGAATAAAATGAGTGAAATTCGCGAAGACGGTGTGCCCGGCCTGAAAACCAAGGTCGTGAGTGACATCCAGGCTCGCCACGTTAAGGAAGTGAGTATCGGGCTTCCGTGTGTTGGATCCCTGAGTGTCGAGCGCTGTATCAAAAAAGAGCTGCTGCTTCGAAGAGGGCGAAGCATTCCGGTTCGTGTCATACCCCCACCCGGCGCTTTCACGAACGCTGAAATGCGTCCGCCTTTTCTGGTACTTGATCTTTTTCTCATAAAAATCGACTTCCCGCTTGATCTCCGGAGGCAGGGTCATCCCTTTCAGGATATTGAGCTCCTTTTGAACCTCATTGAGACTGTCCAAACGGTACAGAACCACGGCATAGAGCAGCCGGACATCGATAAGGTTCGGGTCGATGAGGAGGATCCTCTCCAAGGTCGATGAAGCTCCGAGAAGTTCGTTTTTGGAGATCTGATTCTGCGCGTAGCGGAAATTAAGCTGGATATTGTCCGGATCCTTGAGAACATCCTCATAAGTAACGCCTGTCCGGAACTTTTCCTCGATTGATTTTTCCTTGGATTTATCCGCGGTCCTGGCGATCTGCTTCGTGCTACGGGTCTCCCGGCGAACGGTTTGGACTTCGTTGGTGACATCTTCGGCGAAAACAAAAGAAGCCGCAGAGGTTAGAAAAACCACAAGGGCGAAACAGGAAAGAATTTTTGATTTCATGGGACTCAGGATTCCTTTTCCGGATCTGGCAATGCGTTCCAATTTAAGTGGCAAAATCTGCGGTAGTCTACCTCCGACCCCTTAGAAATGCAAACGACAAAACTGCCTGGGGAGACTCCCCTCGGCCACTGCAATAACCGGCTAAATGTCCCTTGGCCTCCGGTCTCGAGTCTCACTATTACAATTTAGCGCCTTCGCTCTTGGGAAATCCGCTATAATGCGGTTATGTTCAATTCTCAATCAGAAGATTCAAAGGTCAATGGGACTAACCCTGGCAACCTTCTATTAAACAGAAATAGTGTCCAGGGCATGTCTAATTCTCCATCAGGAAATTCAAGGGTTAATGGGACTAGTCCTGGCAAACATCTATCAAAAGAAGACAAATGCCAGGGCAGGACCTTCCAATTGGACCCGTTTCAGATCGAAGCCATTGAGTGGATCGAAAAAGAGCATTCCCTGCTCGTTTCCGCGCCCACAGGCTCGGGAAAAACGCTGATCGCTGAAAAAGCGGTCGAAAAAGCCCTTTCCCGCGGGGAGAGAGTCATTTACACCGCTCCGATCAAGGCCCTGAGCAATCAAAAGTTCCGCGACTTCCAGGAACGATTCGGTCAAGACATCGTCGGCATCCTGACCGGGGACGTCTCGATCAATGCCGATGCCCCGCTCCTTATCATGACCACCGAAATTTACAGGAATTGTCTTTTTGAAAATACCGAACGCATCCAAAAGATCGGCTGGGTCATTTTTGACGAAGTCCATTATCTGGATGACGTCCAGCGCGGCACCGTCTGGGAAGAAGCGCTTCTTTTCACGCCACCCGAGATCCGGATCCTCGCTCTGAGCGCCACGATCCCGAACGTCCAGGAGCTCGCGGCATGGATCCGGCAGATCCACCAGCGGCCGATCGCCGTGATCGAAGAAGCCCATCGCCCAGTTCCGCTTCATTTTCTTTTTCAATCCCAGGGGAAGATCCTTACGAATACGAAATCGCTCCGCAAGGAAGGCTACCTCCAGCGCGATAATTGGCAGCTCTCCATGCGCGAACGGCGCCGCGGCTTCCAACCGCCCCGGGCGCGGCCCAATCGCCTGCATGACCTCCTGAAACATCTCATCGATCAGGACCAGCTCCCCGCCATATATTTCGCGTTCGGCCGGAAGCGCACCGCCCAGCTCGCCTGGGAAGTCGCCCATTTTGACCTGATGAGAGAAACCGAACGCCGCGAGGTCCGCAAGCTTTATGAGGAACTTCTGACGCGTTACGACCTCGTGGGAGATAAAACCGCCGAGGAGATCCGGCCGCTCGTCGAGCAAGGCATCGCCTACCACCACGCGGGCATGCTGCCGACCTTAAAGGAAGTCATCGAACGGCTTTTCACAAGCCGGCTCATCAAACTCATTTTCACCACCGAAACCTTCGCGCTCGGGATCAACATGCCGGCGCGCACCGTCGTCTTTGATGAGCTTGAGAAATTCTACGGCACGGGATTCAAGCCGCTGACCACCCGGGATTTTTTCCAAATGGCCGGGCGCGCGGGCCGCCGGGGGATGGACCCGGAAGGATTCGTCTACTGCCGCATCCACCCCAACGATATCGCTTTCCCCGAGGTGGAGCGGATCATTTACGGAAAACCTGAACCGGTACGCAGTCAGCTGAACACCACCTACGCGACGCTTCTCAATCTTTACAGGACGCTCGGCCACAAGCTTCTTGAGATCTATCCGAGATCGTTCCATTTTTTCCAGTCTTCCAAAAGAAAACGCGAGGAAGGTCTCGATCTTTTAAAAAACAAGCTCGCGCTGCTCCAGGAGATGGGATACATCACGGATCAAGGAACTACGGACACTCAGGGCGTCCTCACCGTAAAAGGAGAATTCGCGGCCTCGATCTTCGGATTTGAACTGCTCCTCACCGAAATGTACACCGACGGCGCTCTGGAGCAGCTGGATGAGGCAAAACTGAATGTCTTTCTCGCGGGGTTGATCTTTGAACCCCGGAAAAATGATGAAGCGCCAAGGCTCCATAAAGAACACGCCGAACTTCTCAAAATGACGCAGCATTACCACCGCATGATCTTCAAATGGGAATCCAATTTCCGCGTCACCCCTCCCACCAAGCCCCCCTATTTTCATCTCGCCCGCGCGATCGAAGCCTGGACGCACGGCAAGGATTTCGAGCAGATCTGCAAACTCACTTCGGAAGATGAAGGCAGCCTGGTGCGCTATATCCGGATGGTGATCCAGCTCCTGAGGGAGATCTCGAACGCACCGCATGCGTCAGAGGGCCTTAAAGCAAAAGCAAAACGCGCGCGCGGGATGATCGACCGGGATGTGGTGGATGCGGAGAAACAGCTACGCGTCTGAACTCTCCTGGGAATTACCTGGAGACGTTCTTTCTGAGGATTAACTCCAGCTTCTTCAAGAGATCTGAAGATTCTTTATAGGCGATCAACCGATCCCCTTTGAATGTCTTCATGCCTTCGATCGAGAGAGCTTCCTTACAATAAGCATAGAGCGGCACGCTCACAAGCTCCGCATGTTCCGCGAGCTTTTCGCTCAATTTCTTCGCGTCAAGCACGGAGGCTTCCTCCCAGAACTGGCATAAGATAAAAGCGGGATGCAAATTCCTCGCCATCATCAAAGCATCTTCTTCGTTGAGTGCCGTCATGACATGGAATTTCAGTGAAGATAATAACACCTTGATCTTTTCAACCAGGAAATCCTCCACGCCCATCAGAATTACCTGCTGCAAACCATCCGAGGCGACTTCCCTATTCCCGAGTAAAAACTCGATCCTCTCCATCAGATGTTGGGACTCATAAGGTTTTGAAATAAATTCAACCCCTGTGATCTCCGTAAAAAAATCCCTCATGCTGCCACGCGCGGATATAACAATCGCCGGAGTCATGCGGGCTGCGGGGATATCCCGGATCAGCTTCATAGCCTCAAAACCCGTCATGCGCGGCATCAAAACGTCCATGATGATCAAGTCCGGCTTGTCAGTTTTGACCTTGCCTATGGCCTCAAGACCATCGTTGGCCGTACAGATTTCATAATCCGCAGCTTTGAGACGGGCGCTCAAGACACTCAAAATGGCGGGTTCATCATCCACGAGCAGTATTTTTTTAGAAGACATGGGTCCTCACTCAAGATTTTTTAGAAAAAACTTCTGTTCAGAGACAAAAAAATCATTTCTCACTGTGTTAGGGCCTGAATTCTTCGATTTTTTGAAGTATGCAGACATAACCGCTTGCTCAGATTCGGGTTGTCGTCCCGGAATGCGCTGCCACAGCAGTGCCGGGTACCGATTTTTTTCCTGAGTTCCCTCTTAAAAACATGCCGAACTGAAAAAAATGAAGCACTCCTGTTACAGATGACCCTCGGTCTGCCCAAGCATAACCTTGATCTTTTCCATAAGCTCCTTGGACTCACAAGATTTTTGAATGAATTCAATTCCAGGCATATCCGAAAAATAGTCCTTCACGCCCGCGTAAGATGAGATCACTATCGCGGGGATCGCGCGCGATTCCGGATCCTTGCGGATCTGTTTCATAGCTTCAAAGCCCGACATATGCGGCATCAAAACGTCCATGATGATCAGATCGGGCTTTTCATCTTTAACCTTCTCCACGGCCTCGGAACCCTCGCGTGCCGTGCAGATCTCAAATCCGAAAGTTTTGAGCCGGGCTCCCAGGATATCCAGCATTTCCGGTTCATCATCCACGATCAATATTTTTTTAGACAGCATAAACCCTGCCTCAGATTTCCGTTCGGGACTCCCACTTCAAAAGACCGACATAGGATACTGATTTTGTTTTATTTTACAAGCTATTCTCCATCCCCGGGGGCCGCCAGAGAAGAAAAGGGCGCAAAAAGCTTATCGGCCTGCATCTCGGACTTGATCTCTTCGATAATGAGCGGCAGGCGCCATTTTTCGATGCGGCAAACGGTGTCGTAGGGGCAAAAAGACTGGCAATCCCGCGGCCTTACCGGGATCGAAGCTACGGTGATTTCCCCTATAAATTTTCGGGCAAATACCAGCGCCCGGCCCAGGACCTTTTGAAAGACTTCGTCAGGAAGATGAGAACGGGGAGAGAATTCTTTCCCGAAATCCTTGGCGGCGCCCGAAGAGTAAAAACCGCTCCGTTTGTGATCGCGTATGGAATAGATCTCGGCACCCAGGGGCTTAAGGCCCAATTTTTTCTGAACTGCCAAAAGATAGAGCGGAAGCTGAAGCGCGGTCCCGAGCGCAAGATCCGGGGTCTTGAATTTCGCGGAGCGTTTATAGTCCATCACGACGGCATATTGCCGGGCGGGATCGCGATCGATCCGGTCCACGCGCCCGCGCAGCCGGAGCTTCCTGTCTCCTCCCTCGAGCATGAGAGATGAGGCATCGTTCTTCCCCGCATCCCCGAAAGCGTATTCGACGTGAAAAGGCTGGAAAGAAGCATTTTGAAGACGCGCTATTTCAAACTCGAGAAAATCGCGGAGCATTTCAAAAAGCTCGCGGCGGTCAAGCGCTTCCTCATAGGGTTCACGCCAGATCATCGGATATTTCTTGAAACCTTCTTCTATCTCCCGCTCAATGAATTTCTCAATTGCTTCCCCGGGATCTTTTTTAACCTGCGGATCAAAATACTGCTGGAGGACGTAGTGAAGGATATTCCCCTTTTGCATGACGCCGATATCCGCCCCCGTATCCTTCAGCCGCAGGACTTTATCGGCAAAATAGCGGTAAGGGCATTTGGCGTAGGTTTCAAGCCTCGTCGGGCTCGCTTCCTTGATCTCGAAATGCTTGCCGGCGGATATTTTTTCATCCGTGATCTTCGCCTCCACGGGTCTGAGAGCCGAGAGAAGCCGTTCCCGGCTTTGGGATTCTCCGGATAATTCCTCCTTGGCTTCTTCCCATCCCGTTTCCGGCTCTCCCGGGTTTCGAAGTGCTCCCACCACCGAAGCTTCCAGTTCCCGGCGTGTAATAGCTTCACAGGGTTTTGGAAAAGGATGCGCGAGATCCTGCCTGATCACCTGCAGACGGTCCCCGAAAAGATCTTTCACTTCCTCAAGATAAAAGGAAGGCAGGGACTCTTTCCCTTCAAAATCCAGATGAGGACAGCTCAGATAGAGACGTTCTTTGGCTCGTGTCACGGCGAGATAAAAGAAGAAACGCTCGATATTCTGGCGGGGCAGGCATTCCGCGAGGGGATGATCCATGTCGCCGTTCATCAGCTTCCGTTCCCAATCGGAAAGCAAAGGATCTTCTCGGACCTGCATGGGAAAAACCTTTTCAAGAAGCCCTGCCACAAAGACAACCTTATACTCTTTTTGCCGGGCAAGGGAAACGTCGTAGATCTGAATGCGGTTCTTGTCGCGCTCATGCAATGAATACACATCCAGTTCGACGAGACCGAGGAAATAATCCGCAAAGGTCTCAAAAGAAACCTTCCCCGCCGCGGTTTTCAGGAAATAGCTCCGGATCTCCTCCAGCAGGGCTTCAAACCTTTTCACGCAAGCCGCGTCACGGCGATTAAAGACCGTGTAGTGATCGCTTACTTCCAGGATCCCGAAAGTATCATAAACGGCCCGTTTGAAGAGCCGGATATGTTCCTCCGCGGTTTTAGCCGCCCGGAACCGGTCCTCCAGCTCCGCGAGAGCTTTCAATGTTTCCGTTTTTCTTGCGTCGAATTCTTCTTCCTCTCCTTCTTTCCTCCAGTCCGCAACCCAGGCCTCGCGGGCTTCCGCAACCCCCCGGACAAAGGAGCGCTGCTCAAGGGTCTCGATCCACGCATCGTCCCGGGACATCTCTTTTCCGAACCTCCGGGCATGACTGGATTTCAGGAACGCGAAAAGATCCTCCCGCTGCCATCCCCCGTGAAAAACAGAAAGAAGCGCTGCCGTCGCCGCGATCCAGGATGAGAATTTCAGGCGCTCGCGCTCATGAATTTCCACCGGGATCCCGTAACGCGCAAAGACCGAAGCGATCACCGGCGCGTAATGACGGATCTGACGGAACAGTACCGCAAAATCGCTGTAGCGGTAATCCCCGGAAGCATACAGCTTGTGGATCTGGCGCGCGATCATCTCGATCTCACCCTCCGTCCCGATCGCGTTCATCATCACAATGTCTTGTCCGGGATCAGGAACGGTTTTAACGGAGTCAGGCGAAAACAGATTCTTCTGAAGGAAGAGAAGGGAGGGCTTGGCCGTGCGATAGGACTTCGGCTTCATGGGCTCGACCTGAAACCCGAGCTTCTCAAGCGCCTCCTGCGTCCTCAGGATCGGTTCGAAGGCATCGTCAGCCGCGGGTCCCTCTTCTTTCGTGAGAGTGATCGTGATGTCTTCTGTGACTGTACAAAGTTCGCGCAGATATTCCAGCTGGAGGTTCGAGAAATCAAAAAAACCGTCGATCCAGAGCGAGCGAAACCTCACGCCGGGATCAACCTTTGTTCTTTTTCTCTCTTTTCTCTCCCGGAAGATGGAGAGCGCATCCTGGCTATCGCGAAGGCCCCGCGCTTTCAGCTGATTTTCATACTGCTCATAAAAATCCGCCAGCGCTTCGTACTTCATGCCGTAGGCCGGTTCAAATCCTTTGAGGGCGTTCATACGCCGGCGGAAGATCCCCGGGGGAATGCAGGCTTCCTTCAACCCGGTAATGAATTGTGCCATGAGACCGATAAATCCCGGCTGCTCCCGAACCTCACGGAAATAGTCCCAGTCGTTTTCGCGGACCAGATCCCGGACGATGAGAGTGCGGGTCAAACTGGAAGCAACGGAGATATCCGCCACGCGAAAAATATCGTCGGCCAACCGCGACAAAGTCGTCACGCGCTTGTAAAAGAATCCCTTGAGGCCCCGCTGGATCAGAAGCGAGACAAGGCGTTCGGTATGCTCGGCGGAGGGAACGACAAAAAAATGATCCGCAAGGAAGGGATCCGTTGCGTCTGAAAGAGCTTTTCCGAACTGGTCGAGAAGCCGGTGTGTCTTGCCGCAACCGGCGGGACCGATCAGTAATGTCTTTGCCATGTGAGTTAGGAGTTATGCGTTCGGAGTTATGAGTTGGAAGTTTCGGGAGTGTGAGAAATTCCGTCTCTGAACTCCGAACTCATGGTTCATGACTCGGAGTAGACAGCGCAGCTATCCTGATTCTCCCAGAGCGTCACCTTGGAGACCGGGAGCTTCATGCGGCGGGCTTCCCCGAAGATCCAACGAGCCAGCATTTCTGCCGTCGGATTTTCTTCCACAAGCACCACGGGTTCGCCGGCTTTCTTGAGAAGTTTCGCGAGAGGATCCTTACTCCAGAGTATCATCTTATGATCAAGCGAGCGGTCGATCCAGTCACCGATCGTCTTCTTGATATCGAAAAAATCGACGACCATTCCCTTCCTGTTGAGCTTCGCGCTCGACATCTCGATCTCGACGCGGGCGCTGTGACCGTGAAGATGTGAGCATTTATCGTGTCCCCCCAAAAGGCGGTGCCCGTAATTGAAATAGATCATTTTTGCGACTTTGAACATACGATGGATCCTCTTTAATGTTTTAAAACGGGGGCATTATGGACGATTTGTTCCCCTAAGTAAACCCTGCTCCATAGAATTGGGCCACCCCTTTCACACACCCGGGGTGTGAAATCGGTTAGGGAGGCGGTCTTCCATGGGATATGCCCCTGAAAGGGCTAGAAGATCCCCACCTGTTTATAGTAATCAAGGATGATCTTAGCCGCGTGGAGAAACACAGAGGCGGCAACCCATGTCAGGGCCAGCACGATGACCGTGATGATGATCTTTTTGCGCATACTAAAAGCGGGATTGAACCATGCAAGCGGCAATGCCAAGGGACCTACGGTAAGAAAGCTGAGGACAAGAAGCGAGGTCTTGGCATACCAGGGGGTCTTGGGCTTCACGGGAGGCAGCTCCGCTAAAAACTCATTACAATGCTTGCATTTGATCGCCTCATCCTGGATCTCTTCGGCACAAAATGGACATTTTTTCATGATGTTCTGTCCTCTTTAAATAGATGGGGAATCATGACTGCCCAAACTTTGCATTTCTTTTCCAGAAGGACAGCTTGGGCGTCATATTAACCTTTTTTGAACAGATGTTTGACCCAACTCAAAAAACGAGCCACCGGACGAATTTCCGGGAGAATCTCAGTTCCGCAAAAAATGCAGGCTAAACTTTCGGTGGAAGTCTCTTTCTTACAGGAACGGCAGGTCACCGTTTGGGGGCCCGCCGTCTCTTCCCGCTCCCACTTACGCTTCAGAGTTTCGGGGGGCTCTTCATCCCGAATTTCCCAATCCTTCGGATCTTCCTCCTCAAACACTGCGTACCTCCGGGATCCAATCTAGATCACATTCACTTCCAAAGCCAACTTAATCTCAAACTGTTTTCGAACTGACTCCTGAATGGAGCTCGCCAGATCCAGGATCTCCTGACCTCCGGCACCGCCATAATTGACCAGCACAAGTGCCTGATCCTTATGTGAGCCCACGCGCCCGGCCCGTTTTCCTTTAAAGCCGCATTGTTCAATAAGCCATCCCGCGGGAATCTTCACAGTCCCATCGGCCTGTAGAAAATGGGGCATCTCGGGATATTTCACAGTGAGCTTTTGAAATTGATCCTTTGAGATCGAGGGATTCTTAAAAAAACTTCCGGCATTGCCGAGTTCCTTCGGATCCGGAAGTTTCGCCCGCCGGATCTGGCAGATCGCTTCGCTCACGGCTTTAAGAGACAACGCTGTGACCTTCATCTCATCAAGCTTTTTCCTGAGATCGCCATAATCGATCCGGTACTGATACGCCGCCTGAGGCGTTGAAAGATCCGTAAGCCTGAACGAAACCGAGACGATCACAAACTGTCCCCGGAACTTCTGCTTGAAAACACTGTCGCGATATCCAAACGCGCATTCCTTGGGACCAAACTTCACGCGTTTTCCGGAGCTGAGCTCGACCGCTTCAAGTTCATGAAATACGTCTTTCACCTCGACCCCGTAGGCCCCGATATTCTGAATAGGCGCAGCCCCCGCGAGGCCCGGAATAAGCGACAAATTTTCGAGCCCTGCATAATTCCTATCAAGACACCACTGCACGAGATCATGCCAGCCGGTGCCCGCTCCCGCTTTCACGATCACTTCGCAACCGCTCCGGCTTAAAAGCTCGATACCCGGGATCGCGTTCTTTATAACCAGTCCGTCGAAATCACCGGTCAGAAGGATATTGCTGCCGCCGCCTAACACGAGTGTTTTTGAACGGGAAAAACGCGCATCCGCGATAAGCGCAAGAAGGTCTTCCACAGAACAAATCTCGGCAAAATATCTCGCCAGAGCTTCTATGCCGAAGGTGTTTAACGACTTTAGGGATTTCTCCGCTTCGATCTTCAACCCGTTAGATCTCCCGGTGTTTTTTCATTGAAAATTCGGACAGGCTGTATTCCTCCATTAAATTCCGCTCCATAAGCTATAAAGATCGGATGGAACACATGGGCGCATTCTAATATGTTGGCCGGAAATTTCATACCGCAATTCCCCCTCTTTGATTTTAGTCTCCATTCCTATCTGCCGATAAACTGGGTATGGAAAAGTCCGGCAAACTGCGGGCATGACATTTGGCACCAACTAAAATGAAAAGGAATTCCTTATGAAAAAAATCCTGCTTGGGGGGGCGATCGTGGCGGTTATTTTGACGCAGGCGGCCACCGCGATACTTGCCGAGGATAATCCTGTCACAAAATTCGGGCGCGGGGTCTCCAATATTGTCATCTCCCCGGGAGAGTTTTTTACGCAACCTATCATGCTCGCAAAAGACCACGAGGCCCCCGTCGCCATATTTGGAGGGCTGCTCAAAGGCGCCGGAATGTTTGTTGCCCGGGAATGCGTCGGGGTTTATGAAGTGCTCACGTTCCCGTTCCCGCTCAACAACAACTTCAAACCGATCATCAATCCGCCGACGACCTTCACGGATTGGGAAAATCGAAAAACGCAGGTTTAAAAAGGCCTCGTTCAGAAGGGTACCCGGTACCGGTCAAATACCTTTCTTCAGTTGCTCCAGCTGCTCCCACCGGTCGTACATTTGAGCGAGGTCAGCGGACAAGGCGTCCGCCTGCAACTTCACCCTGGAGATCTCCTTGGGATCTTTTTGATAAAAACCGGGCTCGGACATAAGCTTGTAAAGTTTCTCCTGCCCCGCCTCCGCCGTCTCGATCTTTTTAAGCAGAGTTTTTAGTTCGCGCTCTTTCTCCTGAGAGAACCCGGAAGTCTCCTGAGTCTTTTCCGGGATAGGAGGTTGTTTGCTCCCGGAAGCCTGCGCCTCAGACGCCGCGGGTTTTGAAACGCGCTGGCTCAGCCAATCGTCGTACCCGCCCGGATATTCACGGACCACCCCGTTCCCCTCCATCGCCAGGGTCGACGTCACCACATTATTTAAAAACGAACGGTCGTGACTGACCAAAAGCACCGTCCCGGAATACTCCACAAGCAATTCCTCAAGGAGTTCAAGCGTCTCCACATCCAGATCATTCGTCGGTTCATCCATAACCAGCATGTTGGCGGGTTTGGCAAAAAGCTTCGCGAGGAACAAACGGTTCCGCTCCCCGCCCGAAAGCACTTTGACCGGCGTGCGGGCCCGGTCCGGCGAGAAAAGAAAGTCCTGCAGATACCCGATGATATTTTTGGCTTTCCCGTTGATGATGACAGTATCTCCGGATTCAGCCACGTTTTGAGCAACGGTCTTTTCAAGATCCAACTGCTCGCGCAGCTGATCATAATAAGCGATCTCAAGCGCGGTCCCGACATGCACCGTTCCCTGTTGCGGCTCCATTTGTCCCAGAAGAAGACGCAGGAGCGTTGTTTTACCGCAGCCGTTCGGTCCGATCACGCCGATCTTGTCACCGCGCATGATCTTGGCCGAAAAGTCCCGGATAAGATCTTTCCCCCCATAGCCGTGTGTGATGTGATGCACTTTGGCGATCAAATGCCCGGACACATCGATCACCTGGGCTTTCATGCGGACGCTTCCGACCCCGCGCCGCTCGGCCCGTTTCTTCGCTCGCAATTTTTCAAGCGCCACCACGCGGCCCTGGTTGCGGGTCCGCCGCGCTTTGATGCCCTGCCGGATCCAGATCTCCTCTTTCTCCAGTTTTTTCTCAAATCGCGCGCGCTCAGCCTCCTCCGCGTCGAGGGCCATCTGCTTGCGCTCCAGGAAAGTCGGATAATCGCAGGCCCAGCTGAAAAGCCGGCCCCGGTCCAGTTCCACGATACGGGTCGCGAGATGCGTCATAAAAGTCCGGTCGTGCGTCACAAAGAAAAGAGTTCCAGGATAACCTTTCAGGAAACCTTCCAGCCAATCGATCGATTCAATATCAAGATGGTTGGTGGGCTCATCCAAAAGAAGGATCTCGGGTTTAAGGACAAGCGCCCGGGCTAGCAGCGCGCGTTTTTTCTGGCCGCCCGAGAGTTCTTCAAAGAGGCTTTCGGGGTCCAGCTTCACATGCGCGATCACTTCCTCAACCTCGCGGTTCGTCTCCCACCCCTGAGTGTGGTCCATCTCGGCCTGAAGATCGCCGAGCTGTTTCATGAGCTGCTCCGAATACTCGGTCTGGAGGCGGTGATTCACATGATGATAATCGCTTAGCAGTTTAACGCGCTCCCCCAGGCCCGAGAGTACAAGATCGAACACATTGCCGGTGATCCCCGTAGGAACTTCCTGGGGCAGATGCGTGACCCTGATGCCTTTTTGATAAACCACTTTGCCGGAGTCGGATTTGATATGCCCGGCCATGACTTTCATGAGAGTGGTTTTGCCCACGCCGTTCCGCCCCAGAAGGGCCACGCGCTCTCCTTGTTCGAGCTGGAGATCCATGTGGTCAAAAAGCGGCGGTCCCCCGTATGCCAACGAAATATCCTGCAGACTGATCAGTGCCATTTCTCTCTCTTCTCCAAGCCGGGCTCCGGCGCGACATATAAAGCACGGGATTCCAGGCTCTCGATCCGTGACAAGTTTCACAAACTCCGATCCAAGAAAACCCGGTTTTAAAATCCGTGTTACGCGTTTATCCGGATCTTGAGAATTTAGATTTGTCTGGAACTTAGGATCTCGAATTCAAAGTTTAGTTTCCGGATCCTTCGACCGGCGTTATTGCCTGAGCCGGCAGCCCCTGGGGCTCGTCGCTATTACGATTGAGGCGTTTCAGCCGTTTTGCTTCCTGCTCCTGCTTGCGCGCCGCCTCTTTTCTCATCTTGTTTCCCTTGTAATTGACTCTCATTTTTTGCCTTTCCTTTTAGTGGTTCGAAAGCGTTCCGTGGAGATATCCGAGAAAAATATGCAAAAACTGCCCGATTTCATTAGGTAGAACGCGATTCACCCCCTATGCTGACCACAAAATAAAGGGGGTGATCTCATTGGGTAACAAGAGCAAAGTGAAAAAGAAAAAAACCGCCGTAAAGAAAAAAAAATAATTTTGAAAAAGTGACGGCTATACCGGGCTTTGTCCATTTCAATGGAATTGAAATTGGAAATGTCTCCGGTTGGCCGTCACTTGATCATTCTTCCGGGGACTGATTGCCGCCCGCCAGTGATCTTCATAGTGATTGTAATACATTTCCGCATGCCCCAGAACCTTTCTTTTCTCCGCTTCCCGCACCCTTGTACGCACCGCGCCGGTTATTATTTTCTTTTTATCGACGGTAACCGGTGCGGCCCCCATTGCATCTTCGATGAAATGGATAGGCATTGGAACCGAGCGTGTACAGGGTGGGTGCTGGGAAGATTAGAAGAAAAGAAAAACGGCCCCGGAGTACCCTCCCCAAAGCCGGTTTTGTTTGACACCTGTATTTTTTTCTCGGTACACACCCGGTGTGATCAGGGTGGCTTATGCGGCCACCGAGGTCGCCTGGATCGCGATAAGTTCGGACAGCACTCTCTCAAGAGCCGCCAGAGCTTTATTATTGAGTACCAACCGTCCCTTCGCATCGAATTTGACAGCGCCCTCCCCAAACTCCCGGGCCAGAAGATCCCCAACGACCTTCCAATCTCCGGCGCTGATCTCCTGTGCGGTGCTGTGCTGGGATACCCTTATCGCCGCCAAAACCTGCAGCGCAGCCAAGGCTTCGTCCTTTTCAGCAATAATGATATTGCCCTGCGCGCTCTTGCCGACCCTATCCGCTTCCCCAGCACTTTGAACAAGGATCGCCGCCACTTTACCACTGAGCCGCTGCGCTTCACTAGAAGCCATCTGTATCGCTTTATCCAGATTCCTGGCACCAAAAAGAATCCAGCGTCCCTCGAACTGAGACCCTATCGCCCTTAGCCTCTTCAGTTGATCGGAAGTCAGGGTACCTTTCCTGTAAGCAAAATTAATCGACTCCATGGGGTTCTCCATAAGAAACAGCGCCAATTTACCCAAGAAATCTTCAGATGGCATTCCCTCCAAAGGTATGACCACACCCCCCGAAGCCTTCGAAACCTCGAACGCGGGATTCTCGTCCATGATTTTCTTCGCGTTTTTAAGGAACTTAGTCCAGCTGAACCTCTTAGATGTCTTGGCTTCATGGAATTTCTGAAGAATCTGTACGATCACCGCTGCATTCTCAGAAGTAATCCCTTTCGCGGGGACAATGATCCCCCACAACACATCCGCCAAAAAGTCCGTCGCAAAAGCAGGCTTCTCTTTTTGATACCACTCCACGACTTCCGGAGATTCCTTTGTCAAACGCGCCAGAACATCATCCTGAAGCACCTGCCGTGCCTTAACGGCGGCCCTCACAACGGCCTTGGCTGCAGACTTCCCAGGTTTCGAAAGCTGGCTGTATTCTGCTAGCGAGACCGGAACCGACACATCAAAAGGCGGAATAAGCGGAACAGTTTCCTCAATATCTTTGAGTTTAGCCGTATTAAATGACGTAATGACGAATTTAGATTTCTTAGGTTCACTGCGATTAAATTCATAGCGGATACTTTCCGCATATTCAACATCGATCACGACAGGTTTTCCGTGTGCCGACTTCGTAAGAATGAGAAGCCTCGGCATGCCCTGCCGCTCCGAAGTCACAACCTTGAACCTCACCCACGTCGGAAGATTCTTATCAGCCCTCAACGCCGTAACCTGAGTTTCCAGCTCGCTCATTTCCCTCGCCTCGGAGCGAGCCGGAATGAACGCTACGGCTACACCATTCGCGAATGGCAGCACGTCCACTGTCATGGGGTATTTGACTTCCTCGAGCCGGGGCTTCATCAATTCCATGAGAGCGTTAAGCGTACTCACCTCCGACAACTTATAAACAGATTTGGGTTGAAGCCTCCCCCCGATGACCACAAACGTTACGGTATCCGAAGAATTGGGGGGATTCTTATGAGCCTTGAGAATCTTCTGTAGAGCCTCGAGAATCTTCTGTGCTTGTATACGCAGATCTTTAGACGTATTTACGGTAAATGAAACTCCGACCTCGGAGCGGGAAAGACCGCTCTCACCCTTTAATTGTTTGATCTCCGTTTTAAGACGCGCGAGTCTTTTTTGATAAGCGTCCAGGAGCTGCTTTGTATTTTCGGCCTGGCTCGCCTCGATTTTGATCTTTTGTCTCTTGAGGAATTCCTCTTCACGGAGTCTGGAAGCCAATTCGATTCTTTTCGGGATTGACAAAATAAATTCCCCTGTGGCGGGCCCGAGATTCGTTGCAAATTTCTCAAAGGCATCCAACCATCGTCCGAATCCAGAGAGCCGGCGATTGCCGCGGGAAGCATCCCATTTTTGATAGGCCTCTTTGATTTTTGACACTGAATGCTCGAGCGGGTGCACCAACAAGAAGGCCAAAACTAACGGGACTAACATTATGTGAACATTGCCGGGAAATGCAAAAAAAGCGACGCCCGCAAGTGCCGGAGCTACCACGTAAGATAGAACCTTATTGGGAGAGCTGAAAAGGCCCTTCACCCCGAAGATCTTCTGATACGCCCAGGATCCCAGTTCGGGTCCCATGTATACAACGATGCCCGCCATTAAGGCGGCAAGCATTGCGATAGGAAGTCCCACCGCAAAAACTTGCTGCGCAGAGTTCAGATGGTGGGCTGCTCTCATATGATCCGTGATAGGCACCAGCACCACCTTAAAGACGAACCCGCTTACTATCCCGGCAGCATACAGTAAAAGCTCTTTTCCCCTCACCTCGGAATGGGTCAAAATTAATTTGCCCGGAGTCCCATCTCCAGGTCTATTAGTGCCCGAGATTTCCATGGGTTGGCCGATCGAATTTCTTGTCTCGGAGGTGGGGACAAGTTCAACCCCACCGGTTTTATTCTCAGTAATGTCAAAGCCAGACTTCTTAAGCATCTCGTAAGCAACTGTCGTTTTATAAAGTACGACAGCTTTTGCAAGATCGGTTTCACGCACTATCTTCATAAATTCTTTAAAAATATGCGTGACATCGATGCGCCCCGTTTGTCTCCTTTGAGCGGCATAATTGATCATGCGCGAGTGCGCCTCAAGGTAGGATATGTCAAAAGTACTATTGTTTTTTTGCAGCATGAT
>Ga0114951_10002931_pt1 | contig 18507 bp, 23 predicted proteins | sample AM7aDNAmetaG_FD_88677 | JGI IMG/M metagenome (GOLD analysis project Ga0114951, IMG submission 88677) | Freshwater microbial communities from Finland to study Microbial Dark Matter (Phase II) - AM7a DNA metaG | ecosystem: Environmental > Aquatic > Freshwater > Lake | place: Finland: Lake Alinen...
AAAACTTTTCTGATGTTTTTCGGTATATAATTGTAATATTGGAAGCAGTTTATCAAGAGTACCTTGATTTTTAAAATTACTTTTAAATCTAAAGAATTTTACACCATCTTTTTCGATACCTTTATCGATTCCACGAATGATATAGAATTTTTTTGCTTCCCATTTGATAGCTTCTTTATAAATCTCATCGTTTTTGGCTTTGATTTTTAGTTGAGCATCATTCATATTTTCCTTTTTAATACCTTTTAATGATTGATCTTGTTTTGCAAGTTCTCTCTTATGTTTGGCACACAAAGGACATGGAGCAGGAATAAAAATAGGACTACCGTTAACATCCAAGATAGGATTACCGTTAGCGTCTAATTTTTTTACCTTTGGATCATTATGAGCAGGGCAATAAACAACAGTACCATGCTTTTTCTTACCACCAGCAACATTAGTTGTAACAACATGAAAGAATGCTTCTTCAATATGTTTCTTACCTGCTTTGGGAGGGAGAATTCTAAAAACTTCTCTTGTATTACGTGGAACGAAATACTTAGTTAGGAGAAATTTACCAGAATTTTTACTTGTGGATTGACTTTGCTTCTTTTGAAAGTCAGTAAACATTTGTTTTAAATCTTGCAGTTCACCACCTTGTGGTACTGCATTTTCAATTTGATTTTCCATTTAATTAAATTTACAGTTAAAATTATTTTCAATTATTAAATTGTACTACAAATGTAGTTCTCATTTTACATAAATACAAGGATTTTTAAAATTTATTCAAAAATCTTAAAATTTTTATTAAACAATTACTGATCTATCATTAATTACACTAAAAGATAATATTTGTTTATTATCATAATAATCACCATTTTTCATTCTTATTTGAAGATAATAATCTTGAGGAATTAACCAAGACGTATCAAGATTAAATTCATATCCAGCATTTGTTCTATTAACCGAAGTAAAAGGAATAACATCACTTTCATATTTTTTACTTAATGTTGTGAATAATCTATATTCAATATCCAAAGGTAAAAAATTATTTTGATTTGGATATAATTCCTTTATAGATAATCTTATTTTTTTTATATTACCTGCTCTGATATTTTCTTTTTCCCCAATTCCCCAAAAATAAAAGAAATAATTATTAAAATTAATTTGATTTGATTGATCAAAAGTATAATATTTATCTGGAGATATTAAATAAAATTCACCATTATGTGATGTATCATTGCCATTAACAGTTAAAATCCATTCATCTCTAAATAAAACTGCATCGGGATATGTGATTGAATCAATTCTTAATGTTATTTTATATACTCCTTTACTAACATTTATGATTGAATCACCTGATAATGTGTTTATTAAATTATCTTCGTAATCATATATATTAACATGATCTACTATGATATCCTGCGGAAATCCTCCAATATTTGCATAAAGATATAAATCATTATCTTTATCTAAATAAAAATAATTTCTATCATCAGTTATTGTATCATCAATTATTGTTTCAATGTAGGGTTCATAATAAGTATTAGTATTTTTTACATGAAAAGCAACAGCTTGTCTAAGTTCTGTTTCCATCTGTTCAAATAAATCGGTAAATTTAATACCCAAACCATATGAAGAACCAGTATATATTGTTGTTCCAGTATATCCTGTACCTAATAATCTTTGATTAATATAATCAGTAATATCAATATTGATATTTTCATTTCCAATATCAAAACTTTGACTACCAATAATTTCAGTTACACCACTTTGATATATTCCAGCAATAGTCCAAGGTTCATCTGTCTTAGCAAAATACCAACTAGATGCTCCTGATACAGTTGTATGATTATTATAAATAAATTCGTATCCACTACCATTATCCCAATCTTCATTAATATTAAAGAGTTCTAAATTAAAACTTGATGCTCTTTGAATAGTTGATAAATATGATTTTTTACCAACATATTGTGGTGCATAGCTAATGGTATTTGTCATATGTAATATATGTTTTACTATCCTATTTGGATTAATAAATCCTTGCGAAATTCTTTGTTGTAAATTTGTTAAGTCTACATCAAAAATAAATCTACTTACTTGTTTTTCATATGTACCATATGAAATCTCTGTGACAGGATTTAAACCCATGTTAGAATAATTATTTTTTATAATCGTTCCGTTTTTTAAGAAATATGATCTAAATATTGACATTTTAAATTTATTTTTGTATTTATTATAAATACTATGATAAATGAAAACATATGATTTGAATAAATTTATTGAAAAAGCAAATCGTGTACATAATAATAAATTTGATTACTCACTATCTATATACGTTAATGCAATAACGCCAATAAAAATTATTTGCAATAAACATGGTATTTTTGAACAACAACCTGTTAGCCATATGCGTGGTTATGGTTGTCCATATTGTAGTGGAAAAAATAAAACAAATAAAGAATTCATAGAACAATCTAACATTATTCACAATTATAAATATGACTATTCTTTAACCGAATATATAGATGCATTTATACCAATAAATATTATTTGTCCAATACATGGAATTTTCAAACAACGACCAACAACACATCTTAATGGTTGTGGTTGTCAAAAATGTGGAGGAAACAAAAAATTAACAAATGTTGAATTCATTGAAAAAGCAATAAAAATTCATGGTAATAAATATGATTATTCTTTATGTGATTATATTAATTCACATACAAAAATTAAAATAATTTGCACTAAACATGGTGTTTTTGAACAACGACCAAATAATCATTTAAATGGTGCAAATTGCAGCAAATGTGAAAAAATTATACAAAGTGAAAAGAAAATTCTATCTGCTAGTAATAATTTTATTGAAAAAGCAAGAAAAATTCATGGTGATAAATATGATTATTCTTTAGTTGAATATATAAACAATAGAACTAAAATAAAAATAATTTGTCAGGAACATGGTATTTTTGAACAAAAAGTTAATTCACATTTAAACAATCATGGATGTCCTGATTGCAATGTTTCTAAAGGTGAATTAAAAATTATTGAAATATTAAACGATAAGAACATTAATTATATTTTTCAAAAATCATTTGATGATTGCAAAAATGATAATGAGAGAAAATTTAAATTTGATTTTTATTTACCAAAACAAAATATCTTGATTGAATATGATGGAAAACATCATTATGAACATAATAAATATTTTGGAGATATTAAATCGTTTGAATTAATAAAGAAATATGATTCTATGAAAAATGATTATGCTATAATTAATAATATTACTTTAATAAGAATACCATATTATAATTATAAAATTATAGATAAATTATTAGAATTTTTATAATTGTTTATCTATATTTCATCACCAACATTTTTAGGTTTATAACCCAATAAGACATCAGTCATTTCATCATCATTTTCTTCTGCATCATCGGCAGCATTTGCTTGTGCAGAACATTCAGGATTATCTTTAGTTGTATAATATGACTCATCCTCACTGAGATGATCCAAAACTATTTCCATAGCAACCATTGGATCATCTGTATGTTCTCCCATTTCAACCTTTAAACCCATTAATACTTGATCTGGATCAAATTCCGTTGGTGATTTATTATCACCTTTTCCACCATGCAAAACATTTCCGGTTTTTTCTTTTTCTCTTGCTAATTGTTCAATTTCATCAGATTCTGGATTTTCTCTTAAATCGTTAAAATCGACATTTTCAGGATCATTGGGTTTGGTAAATTTTGTATCATATGGTAACGCATTTTTAGACCATTTATCTAGCGAATCACTATAATTATCACCACGTTTTAAATAATGTTTAGAAATATCCGATTTTGCTTGTTTTTCCGCTTGTTTATCTGGTTTTATGTTTATTTCATCTATTTTAACAGTTGTTGATGGTTTTTTCTTTGGTTTGGGGTATTTTGCTTTTGATTTAAATTTTTTTCCAATTGGGTCGGGATAAATATTTTCTTCATTATCTTCGTTTAATTGTTCCATATATCTGGTAAATAAATTCATAGTTGTTTGATACAAATCATCTGGTTCAACATCAATTGTTTTCATATTAGGATTGCCACTATTCGCTTTTATTATTTCAAATGCTCTTCTATAAAACTGTACTTGTTTTTCACGTGGCAACGTATTAAATTGTTTTTCAACATAACCACCTAAATTAACTGGTTTATTAACAGACCCTAAGTCATTAAAATTTTTTGATCCAAAATTCTCATCAACATATTTATCCAATTCAGGTGCTTTTACTCTAAGACTAGGATTTGTTGGCTTTTCATTTGCATATGCTTTCATTGTTTGCATACTTCTAGGAGTACCACCAAATGGATAAGAATCGATTTTTTGAACTGCTTTGAAATATTCTTCATCAATTTCAGGTTCTTGTGATTCAAAATCAGCATATTGACTAACAACGTTTAATAAATCTTGTGAATGTTCAGCATTAAATTGTTTTAAACCGTTTTCATCGAGTTCAATCGAACCATTTCGATATGAAAAGTTTGTCATTACTATACTATTTACATTAAAAACACCATCTTGATCTCCTTCATTGGCAGTTAATTTAAATGTAAATTTCAAATCATAATTATGTTCATCAACACAATTAAGAACAACAAATGTTTCATTGTTATTTGTTTGAGTGTCTGTATTTTTTATTGTCAATTTTCCTTGACTTAATTTATCGAATGCTGTTTTTAAAACAATATTTTGTTCTGCCATACCATTCATATCTTCATTAAGTTTAACTTTGTTAACGTTTTGCATCATTTCCCAAAGTCTTTCTTTGCTACCAATTGGTGTATATATTTTCATTTTGTTTATATTATTCAAATATTTTTGGATTTATTTTTCCGAATTCTCTCATTACTATACCAGCGAAAGAATTTGCTTCATTTTCTACATCGCTTCCAGTTTTACCTGAATCAATTCCTAATTTTCCATCTTCTTTTTGTTTACGATGTTTTAATTCATGACCAATTGTTCTAAGAACATCAGCTAAATTTCTATTTGCATCAACTACAACTATTTCATTTGTTTCGGGCTTAAATTCTCCGAATGACTTCATTCTTTGTGCATCACTTTCATCATGTGAAAGTCTAATTTTAGGTACTTCATCATTAAATTTAAGTTTATCACATACAAATTTAACAAAATCGTTTATAATTGAAATTCTTTCTTCTTTAGGAAGAATAATTTCATTAAGATTATTGACTCTTTTCATCATTTCAAAAAGTCTTTCCTTTGTACCATATGAATTAAATATTTTCATAATTTAACTAAGTACAACACTAATATCATATTTTTCTAATGGGTCTTCTACTGTTCCTGCACCTGATGCCGTTAAACCACCATATATTTTTTTAGGTCTACCATCATTAGCAGTAAAATTAATTTCAAATCTCCAATGTTTAGATTCTGGTGGCATGCTTCCATTATATTTAGCGTCCATTATATCCCAATCCAACCCCATTTCATTAAATACATTAAATATTTTACGTACATTTTCCCATGATTCATCACGAAAAAATCCTTGAGATAATGGAGTTATTCTTTTATAGATCAAATTTATTGCACTTAGTTTACTACGCCCATCGATAAGTGATTGTTGTGCATTAATATCTTCCTTCAAAAATTTTTTTTTAATTGATTCATTAACATCACTAAAAGAATTTTGAACATCAATTTTTGATTTTTGTGGTAAATCATCAAAATCAGCAACAAATGTACCATCTGGTAATTCTTTAATACCTTTACTCATTTCCTTATCCCTTTGTTGATTAAACCAATTTCCAGACCAAAAATCATTTAAATTAAAATAATATGGATATGAAACCTTTGTTTTATTCATTAACTTTTCAGTATTGGTTGGTTCTCGAACTTCTTCAACATCAGCATTAAGTTCTTGTTGTTTATTATTTAACGATTGAACAATACTGTTTAATTGTTCCAATTGATCATGAATACTCTTCATTGCTTCAATGTTATGTTTAATAATTTCATTTTGAATATCATCAACTTTTGGTGCTTCTGGTACTGGTGGCATTCCACCCATAGAAGGATCAGCAGATGGCATTTCACCAGCATCTGGCGGTGGTGGTGGTGTTCCTTTATCAAACTCAGGTACAGGTGGTTCTGCTCCAACAGGAACATTATTAGAAGGTTCTGCTGGTTTTTCTCCACCGTCTGGTTTAACCGCATCTTCCTGATCACCCGCTTCATTATTCATTGGTAAATTATCGAATTCTTCACCATCATTAACTAACGGTCTATATCTAGGGGATTCATTAACTATATAATCAACACGATATTTAAACTTCCTAAGTTGTTCGTTAAGAAATTCACTTTTTTGTTCGTTTTCCATATTTAAATGTTTTTTAATATTGTTCTCTCAATAACATACGACCATCTTCTGTAATTATCTGTTTATCAAGTCTTTCAATAATGGTATGATCTGATTTAATATACTTTGCCTTATCTTCAGCAACCTTTTTATTAAATTCTAATTCTTCATCATTAGAGTCATTAATAAAACTATTAAGTACTTTTTTTACATCTTTTTTCATAGTAATTATATTTTATTTAATATAAATACTGATAAAAACAATAAAAATTAAATAGGAAATAAAGATAATGAATTATTTGTTTCTAATTTCAATATTTCTAATTACAACCGCATATCTTTTAAGTTGTACGAAATTAGGAAATAATTTATAGTATTGTTGATATTGTTCACCATCTGTATCGAGAAATGTTGATTGTGTCCTTAATAATATTCTATTTAAAATATCATCAACATTAAATTTGAAATATTTAAAAGTATCTAAATTCAATCCCCAAATTTTATCATCATATAGCAAATAAAACATTTCATTTTTAAATTTATATGATGATTCAATATTTTTTGGAATAACATCCATTAAATCATCAATATCTCTTAATTGAAAAAATATTGGGTCTAAATTAATATATTCATATTTGGAAGTGAAATAGAAAATTGGAATTGAATCTATAAATCTTTCAAGTCCTTTAATATGTGACCCTTTGCTTTCTTCAAAACTGCATTCCCAATATAATTCATTTGTGATTATTTTTTTATGTAATATATTGGCGTTTTGTATTATGCTATCATTAGGATTACATAGTTTCATGAAAGACCAGCCCACATATAATGTGGGTAACGATTTATCTAGTTTATTATATTCAATTGATTCGTTAAAATAATTAATATAATCTAATTTTTCATGATTAACTAATTCATTTTCATAGACGATATTTGCAATTTTCATTTTCTAATTTTTTAATATATTTCGAAATTCCTTCTTCTAATCCATGAAATTCAACCCCACAGTCACTATTAATTAATTTATCAATTTTCGCTTCAGTAAAATACTGATATTGATTTTTTACATCAATTGGGATGTCAATATAGTTTATTTTTTCTTGAATTCCTAAACAATTAAAAACTGCTTTAGCCAAATCATTAAATGATCTTGCTTTACCAGTTCCCACATTATAAATACCTGATTCTGTTTTTTTTTCCATCATATTAATACAAACATCAACAATATCATCAACATAAATGAAATCTCGTAATTGTTCGCCATCTTTATAATCATCATTATATGATTTAAATAATTTAACTTCACCAGTTTCTTTAATTTGATTATAAGTATGATAAATCATTGATGCCATTCTTCCTTTATCAGATTCTCCATAGCCGTAGACATTAAAAAATTTCAAACCTACCCAAAATGATGATTGATGGAAATCAATAAATTCTAATATATATAAATCAAATTCTTGCTTAGATAAACCATATAAATTTAATGGTTTAAGTTTTTTAATATTAATTTCATCATCAAATCCATATTTACCATCACCATATGTCGCTGCAGAACTAGCATAAACCAAAGGAATGTTATATTTATAACATAATGTCCATAAAATTATTGAAAAATTCACATTAAATATTTCAAATTTTTTATTATTTGTTTCAGTTGTATCGGTAATTGCACCAAGATGATAGATACATTCAATCTCAATAACATGGTTTTTAAACCAATCATAAATTGATTCTAATGTCATTGCTTTAGAATCTAAAACCATAATATCATTATTACCTCGTCTCATTAATTCTTTAACAAGATTTCGTCCAATAAAGCCTAAACCGCCTGTTACTACTATCATTATTTTATGTTTTTAATTTTTTCAATTACATTTGTTGTTGATCTTTCGTCAACAGGATAAAATACCACACCAAGTTTTGCATATTCAGAACCGATCACTCTTTTATTTTTATATTGATCTCCAACAACAATATAATCAATATCATATGCTTGAATAAAAAATTCCATTTCTTTTTCATCGTGAAACATAATAACATCATCAACCATTTTAAGATTTGACATTACTGTAACCCTTGTTACGTTATCATTAATTGGTCTATCATTTCCTTTTAAACTCTTAACTCTTTTGTCAGTATCCAAGCCGACAATTAATTTATTTAATTTAATGGCTTCATTATAACACATTCCATCACTACCATATAATTTTGCAAACCATAACAAATCAATGTGACCTGAATGCAAAATATCAAAACAACCATTTACCCAAATATTCATAATAATTATATTTTACTTTGCTCTAAATAATTTTGTATTTCATCTGAATCTGGATAATGATCAATTGTAAAATCATAATATTCATATCGTGTTTGATTTCCAGATAAATCAAATTGATATGCTTTATTATTTATATGATCATATGCACAAAGAACTAATTTTCCTTTATGTAACCTAATTATACAATAATTATTATATTCAGTATTCATCATTTTTGACTATCTCCTTTTTCAATTCTAAAACTATCTGATTCCATGTCAGATTGAGATGCTTCGAAAATTTCTCCTTCCGTAACAGCATATAATTGATGTACAACACCAATATTTAAACTAACTATATCACCTTCACATAATTGAACCTCTTTAATATCAGCATTTCTAGTATCAATATATTTTAAAATAAAAATTCCAGATGCGACATACCATGACTCTTTTTTACAAACATGAAAATGAAAACTGCTTTTTCCACCCATTTTAAAGTGTAAAATTTTACTACAATAATCGCTATCGTTATGAATTACACGCTCATATCCCCAACCCTTTTTATTAAATACCGCTTCTGGTTTAATAGTAATTACGCCATTTCTTGTACTTTCTTTTGAATATTCCATTTTTTTTATATATTATTTATATTAACAACAACAACACCTTTTTGTGTTACTACCCACGATGAACATTTATTTGCATATTCTATTGCTTTACAAATATCGTTATTTTTTATGTAATCTGCAACTAAACCTGCTAAAAAAGTATCACCTGCACCAGATAAGTCCCTAACTTCATATTCCTTTTCAAGAGGAAAATATTTTGCTGTTGGGTATAAAATAGCACCATCATTACCTTTTGTTACAATTAAATTTCCACGATACTCTTCACATAAAAATTTTCTATTTCGATTAAATTCTTTAAAATTAATTTTAATATATTTAATATTTAAACACCATTTACCTATTTCTTTTTTTGTGTCAATAAAAACCAAAGGATGCCTTTCTGAGATATAATGAATATCTTCTTTTAATAAAAATCCTTTATCATAATCAGATATCACAATTGCATAATATTTATCATAGTCAATTGTCAATAAATCATCATGTTCAATTTGATCAACCTCATCATTTTCATCAATTCTAAGTAGCATTTGATTAGATGTTTTATCTACGTATCTTGTTTTAGTTATTCCGCTATCGGTAATAATATCGCATTTAACACCTAATGCAATTAAATTATTGTAAACATTAACTGCCATTCCACCATTAAATGTATTATTTATAGGTTTAAATATGGGAATAGGTGCTTCTGGACTTATTCTTTCACAAATTCCATATTGAAACACATCTTTACAGCCATCGCCAATGACTAATACTCTTTTCATTTTAATTCAATTATTAATCTTCTTTTATTTGTTGATCTTAAATCCAGTACATAAAAATAATTTATAATTCTTTTATTTATAACATTTAAAATATTTTTTTCATTTATTCCTTCCCACGTTAAATATATATCATGTGTATCAAATAAATCAGCGTCATCAACAATAATTAAAACATAATTATTGTATTTTTCATTTATTATTTTTAATTCTTCAATTAACGGAACATCCATATCATTTTTTCCTGTATCACCTGCTGAATAATGTCCATCTAAAAAAAATAACATTTTTTTATCTTGATATTTATCAATCAATTCGGGTAATACCAATAAAGAATCGCCTTTAATTATTTCAATGTTCTTATTATTAACAAATTTTCGTTTACAATAATCATAATATTTTTCAGTGATTTCAATTGAAATAATTTGTTTAAATAATGATTTAATATTACCTATAGTATCACCAACATAGCTTCCACTCTCAATAAATAAATCAAAATCATTTTCCGATTTATTTACTTCTTTCAATATTTCTTTTAATTCATTTAATTGCATAATAGATTTTTTTTAATATAAAAAGCATCTCCCCATTGAAATTGGGTCATATATGTTTCTGCCCTAACGAAATCATATACATCAAGATGTTTATCAATATCCCAAACAAGACAACCATTTTCATATAGTTCAGCTTCATTAACTTCAACCAAAATATAATCAATTGCTCCAATTAAGTTTCCAAAACTTTCTATAACTTGAAGTTCCACACCCTGTACATCAATATTTAACATATTATAATCATTAACATTGATATTATTTTTGATTAAAAACTCATCCATTCTAATTAAATCAATAGTTTTATCTCCAATATATATAACGTGTGGATGATATATAGAATGCAATTTAAAATTTAAAATTGATGAACTTTGACCACCATTACTTGCAACATGTAAAACTGCACTTTGGGTATTATTATATATGCCTAAATTATATCCTACTTGATTGGGATATATCGAAATATTTTTTTCTAATATCTTAAAAACATCGGCATCCGGTTCAAACCACATTACTTTATTAAATCCCATATTTTCATACCATCCACATTCGCCTGCTTCATGTCCACCTATATGAATTGCACCTTTCTTTATTTTTATTAATTTTTCGAAACTATTTGATATCATTTTATTTTCCTTTCAATTGTTTAAATAATTATAAAATTATCTGGATAAAATCCCATATCAAGTATATTATTCACATGATAATTTTTTGGTGCAAGTATTAATTTATTTTCCTTTTTCATATTTAAAAATCCAACCCACCAAGATAATGTAGACCCCATTGCCAATATGTGATGGTCGCATAAATACATTAAAGTAAAATCATTCATTGTTGTTTTATTATAATCATGATAAATAAATTCACTTCCAGTTAAATTTTGTTTACACCATTCATAATTATCAATATTATTATCATCTGTTTTATTTCCACCAGTAAAAACAAAATATTTTACTTTTTTATCTTTAAAAAGTTTTTTACATTCAGAAAAATATTTATACCATACCGAATTTTGTGAAAGATTTGTAGTGTTTCTATCAGAATATGCAGTATAATTAGTATCGCCCCTTCTTAAATGTAATGATACTATTTCGTAACCATTATATTTACTTTTTATCTCATCTAATATTTTTGTACATCTGACAATATTTTCAATATTTGGTGTTAATTCTTTAATTAAAATATCTTCATAATTTTTATAATATTGATAATTTTGAAAAAAACCTAATAAATCAGTATTATCGGGTATGTTAAAAACCTCTGGAGCATATCTACAACAATATTCTTTTTTTTCTTTATATAAATATTTTATTTCATCATATTGATTTGTTGATTTTGCTGTAATATTAAAATTATCTAATAAACATTTTTGATTATCCCAATTTCGGTCATAATATTCTGGAATTCTAATTTCATAATTATTTTTTTTTCCAACCACAAAAAGTATTGCATATTGAAACAACTGATTGCCTAATCTTCCATACCAACCTATTTGACTAAATGTTATCATTCTTTTTCTCCTTCATTATCATGATGGCAGGTAATTTTTTCTATATGATATCCAAACATAATATTTTCCTTCATATATATAGAAAGTCTATGCCATAAATCAGCATCACCTGCTTCAGCATAACCAGTACATTCATAAACATCTCTATATCTAAGTGGAATTCGTGAATAATCAATACATGTTGCTGAATGTATTAAATTACATTCTTGTGGATAATAGGGATGCATATGATTTTTTGGTAATACTATATTTGGTTTGAAATGTGTCGAATTTGTCACAACTATCACGTATATATTATTATATTCTATAATAGAGTTTATTTCAAATAAATGATTATTTTCCCAATAATCATCATGATCTAAATGACAAATATATGAAACCTCATCAGCTAATGCCATTTCTATTCCAACATTATTTGCATTAGTACTTCCAGCACATTTTAATTCATTACTATTTATTACATATTTTTCTCTTTCAATTGCATGCGGTAAATTAACATATTTAATTTTAGATTTTTCTATTACACTTGTTGCTAAATATTCAAACTCATTATCATCATTATATTTATCTCCAATTAAATAAACCACATAATTTTGATATGTTTGATTCTTAATACTGGTTAATGCCCTTTTTAAAAATTCTGGCGTTTTTCCATCATTTCTCTTATATGTCGGTATAATAATTCCAATTTTCATATTATATTTTTCTTATAATAAAACAATTACCTTCGACTAATTCTGCTGGTCTTGCGCCTAACTCGTTTTTAATTGTACCAATTATTTCATAATCATTTAATTCTGAAATTATTTTATCAACAGCAAGTTTTACTTCAGGACTAGAGATATCGTTATAATCATCAAAAACAATATATCCATTTTCATTTACTAAATCAGAATAAAAATCAAAATCATTTATTACATTTATATATGAATGACCGCCATCAATAAATAAAATATCAATTCCATCAATTAATTCATCTGTTAGCATTTTTTTTGTTCCAATATTATATGAATTACCTTCTAAATAATTAAATTTATTATTATTTGAATTTAATTTATTAAAATTGTTTATAGCAACAACTGGCTTAATTGGTACTCCAATATCTATTGAAAATACGTTTGTCATTGGTCTTTGAGCCATTAAACAAGCACTTCCACCAGCATAACATCCTATCTCAACATAATTTATCATATCATCAAATGTACTGGCAATATCATAAAGAATATGATAATGATGATGAAATGTTTTATTATCGATTGCATTACTAATTTTTCTAACCAAATTTAATGATTCTATTGTTGGTATTATTTCCATTATTATTGCTTTTCAATTACCCATAATATTAATCTTGAAAACTTATCATTTAAATTCAATAACGATTTTAAATTAAAATCTGATGAAATTTTATTAAACGAATTATCCCAATTAAGTTCTTTTTCAAAATATGGTCTAATCCCTCTGGTTAATAGAAAATATTCACCCAATCCTTCTTTTTCAACAATTCTTAGTTTATTTTCATTTAAAAACTGTTCTAGTTGATCGTTTTTAAAAAATAAATTATGCCATTTTACTGTTATTGGTTCTAATTCGAAAAATGACCTAAATTTATTTAATTCGTCTACACCATCAGCAGAACCCTCTAACATCAAAAACTTTCCCCCTATTTTAAGATGTTTAATTAAGTTAAGAATAACTTTCTTTTGCAATTCCCATTCTATTAAATTAATCAAAAATCTTTGTGAAATAATAAAATCATAATCATTATTTATTTCATAATCAGATAAAAAATCAATATGCATTAATTGTACATTCGATTGTTTCACTAATCTCTCTTTTGCTTTTATTAGTCTAGTTTCAGAAAAATCCGCTGCATGTATTAAAACATTTTTATTTTTTGAATATACCAACGTACCTTCTCCTTCTCCACAGCCAGCATCTAATATTTTTGCATTTTCAGTTAATTTTGAATTAATTAAATTAATTTCAATATCAATTAAATGTTTATCATACATTGATTCTATTTCTGGTTTATTCCAGTATTCTAAAACTTCTTTATTATTGTGTATCATATTATTGTTTATATATTTCAAATTTAGATAAATCAGGATATGGTAATTCCAAATCATTGTTATGTAATTTTGTACCATCTGGTGTATAAAATTGATTCATTAACAGCAATCCTCTTGTTGCTATTTCTGGCATCATATAAAAATTCCACCCCAACATATCAAAGTAATCATCATGATATGCACATTCACGTCTACCACTAAATCTTGCTCTTTTAAACCAATGGTATGCATCATAATTATCTGTTAATATTGCTCCACCTTTTGAAAGTTTTAAATGTTTGTACGGTCCTGTAAAACTAACACACATGTGCGTATCTGGAATATACATATCTGCGGTAAATCTTAATGCAGAATCCCATACTTTAGTTGGTTTTAGCTGATATGCTCCTTTTAGTGTTTTTTCTTCACTAGGAATAAATTCCACCTTTCCACCCGCATGAATTATCTCGCATGGTACTGAAGGATAGGTATGCGATGGTATTGATATTATTTTACCGTTAATTTTTTCATAATATAATGCTAAGAATAGTGCATTACTTTGATTATCAACAGCTATGACATGTTTTGCTCCTGTATATTCAGCAACTTCATTTTCAAACTCTTCGGTTATTTTATAGATTCCGTTTGCCATTATTTTTTATATTTTTCACAAACCTCAAATAACTTATTAAAATCGGTAGAACATAAATATGGCGATATTTCATTAATTGTCTTATCATCAAAATTCCACCATTTTAATTCCAATAATTTTTTTATTATTTCTTCATTAAATCTAAAATAATAAAATTTAGCAGGATTTCCACCAACAACAGAATAAGGTTTTACATTTTCAACCACATGTGAGTTTTTTGCAATTACAGCACCATCACCAATTTTAACACCCGCCATTATTGTTACACTTCCGCCAATCCAAACATCATTTCCAATTATTACATCTCTATTTCTTATTGAATTAACTCTATTTGTTTGATCAATCGCTTTATTAAAAACATTTTGATTGATAATACCAAAAGGAAATGTTGTTACCCATTCGGTTGCATGATTACCACCCAAAAATACGGTTATATTATCAGCAATTGAACAAAATTTCCCAATCACTAATTTAGCACCAGTATTTCCCCATTCAACTTTTATATTATTTTGACCATATGTATATTTTCCAACTTCCATTTATTCTATTTTTTCCCCTAAATTTATTTTTTTTCTAAATTCATCAATGGAAATCCCATTAATATTTTGAAAAGTTTCTCTGCCCGATTGAAACGGTAATTTATTTATTGTCAGACTACCACCGTGATAAACAAATGATTTATTGGATTTAATAAATTTATAATTTCCATTATACTTTTGATATAAACGATAAGCAAAATCATCATCCAAACCCTTTCCAAATAAACCAATCCATTCTATTTTCATATTATTTGAATAACCACCAACGGACAAAAAATCATCTAGAGTACACATTATTGGTGGATTATATGAAACAGATAAGTCACAAACATATTTATTATTTTTTACTTTTTTATTAAAAATGTCATGATTATCTGGATCACAAAAATCGCCTAAATTATCATAAAAAAAATAATCACCTTCGATTGGTTCAACCATTGAACAAGAAACGGAACAAGGCTTATTTTTTTCTAATAATTTAATTAATTCAATATCCCAACCATCACTAAAAATCATATCATTATTAATATTGACAACATATTTAAATTTAACATCTTTAATGTATGGAATTGCATAATCAACGGCAGACGGACCTTCATTTTTATTGTTATAAAAATGTGAAATATTCATTGAATGTAAATAATCACTTGACTCTTTATCCGCTTCATTTAATACAACAATAATTTCAAAATCACTTTTGGTTGACTTTAAAAGTGATGGAATCACCACTTTAAGCAATTCTGGTGATTTCCAACTTGCAAATAATATAGCTAATTCTCTCATATTTCTATCCCTCTTCTTAATACGTCATTTACAAAATAATCTTGATTAATTCCATATTTTTTATAAAAAATTGTTCTTGAATCATTATGAATTACTCTACTGGTACTTTTTGTTTGAAAATGATATATTAGACTTCTACCAACACCTATAAAATTTCTACAACCAACATCATACATCTTTTTACAAATATCTGGATCAGAACCAAATCCCGGTTCATATTCAACTGAAAATCCACCAACCTCTTTCCATAATTTTCTCGGTATTAACATTGGTGACCATGTACTTATCATATCTGGCATTAATTCCTGTAGATATTCAAAATCTTTCATTATATCTTTTATGCTAAATTGATCATATGTTAATCCATAATTTCTTATTATACAATTAGGATTATTTCCTGTTGGTTCAATTGGTGTGCAACATAATAAATATTTTTCTGTTGTCATTAATTTAATATAATCAATGAGTTCCCTATCCCAATCAGGTAATGCAACCATATCATCATTAAAATAAACAACATATTCATTATTTCCTAAACTTGCTGCTAAATTTGTTCCTTCGCAAACACCCTTATTTATGGGAAAATAACTATAATTAATGCTTTTTTCTTTCAACCAAGCAATTGTACCATCAGTTCCTTCATTTACATGAACATAAATATCGTGATAAAATTCACTATATTTTTCAATTGATTCTATCGCCAATTTTAAATAATTTAAATTATTCCATGTCGGTATAACTATATCAAATTTCATATAATTTATTAATTATTTGTTTTACCCAATTTATTCTATCAAATTTTTGTACGGTTTGGTAACCATGTTCAGCAATTTTCAACCTTTCTTCATCATGTTTTAAATAATAATCTATTTTTTCTTTTAATTCGTCTATGTTATTAAAAATATCAAAATCCAAACCGACAGTAAAATCATTTTCCATTGAAGTCCAAGGTTCGGTTAATAAAAATCCTTTACTTGCTAATATTTTATATGTTCTATCTGAAGTTCCACCTTCAGTAAAATTTAAATTAATTTTTGATTGAGAAACGGCAATTGAATGTTCTGTACCATATGCATTCTGAATTAATGAAAATTTAAATGCATTATAATATTCTATTCTTTTATTTCTTAAACCACCAATAAACGAAACATCATATTTTTTATATTTCAAATCGATTGGGTAATTTGATAATTGATCATATCCTTCCTGAAGAAAAAATACTTTATCACCACCAATTTTTTTAGCAGCTAAATATGAATCAAAAATAGCACAAAAAACTAAATTACATTTATTAATCTTATCAATTAATGATTGATTATAATTACTGTTTAATGTATCCATATACCAAAGTACTGTTTTTGATATTTTATTACATTCATCAACAACCCAACTTTCAATCTCATTACATTTACTAAAAATTACCGCATCGGGCTTTTCATTTTTACACATTCCAACCAAAAATTTATCTCTTTTAATATTTCCAATTTGATTACCAACATATCTATAATCAAATTCAATAACATTACAACCATTTTTCTTAAAACCACTTGATTGTGATAAATTTGTTGAATTATAATTAAAAACAGCAACGAACATTATTTTCATAATTCTTTAATTGTTTTAATTATATGATTATAAATATAATTAACAGGCGGATTCCAACTATATTTAGATTTAAAAATAACTTTTGTTTTATGTGGATTCCAATGTTTAGTATATCGAATTTTATTGTAATCAATTGACCACACAAAATGTGGAGTATTGCAAAGACTTGCCAAATGAAGAGGACCTGATGATTGACCAACAACCAATTTGGTTCTATTCATTAAACTAATTGTATCTCTGATTGGAATATTTCTGAAATCATCAACCCCATTCAATTTAAATGCTTCGTTATTCCCAATAATGGCAACGGTATAATCTTTTAGCAATAAATCAACAAGTTCTTGCCAATTTTTTTCATCCCAATTTCGATCATTTCCTATTAATTTGTTTCTTGGATGAACGATAATATCATAATATTTATCAATTGTATTTGATTTATATTTAATAAATTCTTGTTCATTAAAGGTATTTCTTAGTATAGCAAGACCATTTTCATCAAATCCATAACCTATATTAAAAGGCTCAAGATAATAATTAAATTTAATTTCTGAAATTAATTTATTTAATTTATCAAGATCAATACTTCCACTCCACATATTTGCTTCAGTTGTTGGTGAATCAAAGGCATAAAAATTATATGCAAAATCTTCATATAAAAAATCATGTCCATTTCTACTAATTACAATTGTTTTATCAAAATTTCTTGATAAATTTCTAACATATCCCTGCCAACAAAATAATTCCCATCCTAATTCTCCAACCCAAGGTCCAACCAACAATGTTTTAGTTTTAGCCAAATCAATATCAAATGTAGTCGTTTGATT
>Ga0114951_10002932_pt1 | contig 18502 bp, 27 predicted proteins | sample AM7aDNAmetaG_FD_88677 | JGI IMG/M metagenome (GOLD analysis project Ga0114951, IMG submission 88677) | Freshwater microbial communities from Finland to study Microbial Dark Matter (Phase II) - AM7a DNA metaG | ecosystem: Environmental > Aquatic > Freshwater > Lake | place: Finland: Lake Alinen...
AAAGACCTACCAGCTGGTAGGTCTTTAGAGCTAAAGCCCGAATTTGATGAGGTACGAGGGGTTGATAAACTTAAATGAGATCGATGGGTTATCCTTAGCCCTGAGCACGATACCCTCTCGAGGCTTATCGTTGATGCCATTCGTTCCTTCGGAAAGAGCAGCGATGTCAGCGAGCGTCTTGAGCGGCGGTACGTTTAGAATTCGCGGCACCATCTCAAGATCAGCTCCATCGGCAAATTCATTCATGCGATCAAGCACATTCGCAATTTGCTCGTTGCTAAGTCTCTTGCCCTCAAAAATATCCTGAATAGTGAACACCAGAAGCTTATTCTCGGTGAGACCGAGCCTGTTGCTCTGAATGCCGGGGCCCACAATCTCGCCTTGAATGGCAAGATTTCGGCCCGTACCGCGAAGTCTTTCTTCGAGATTATACTTGCGAGCCATCTTCCAGAAAATATTTCCTTCGGTATCCTTGAGCTCCTGATTGCGGCTGCAAACGCCGAACTCACCTGACTGGGGGTCATTCGTGATGTTGAAAAGGTAGAAGGTGCCGCTGGTGCCGTCGCATTTGATGGTGACATCGAACTCGTACTCAGCAAGCAGCCTTTCAATTTCGGCTGTACCGAATCCTTGAGCCCTCTCCTCGTCGGTTTTCTGAATGAAGCCAGGAAACGGGCCCTTGGTATCACCGCCGATCTGCTGACCTACATCAGGAGCCTCGTATTTGACAACGCCGAGAGCGTCGGTGAGGTCGAAGCCGTCCTCGAGCTCCTCGTAGTCGATGAAGGTCGGATCGTTGTGGGGAATGTTGAGCGCGAGAAGGTCGAAATCAGCAAGGGGCAGTGTAAGACCCTGTGAAACACAACCCTTGAATTTTCGAGTTCGCACCCTAAAATGATCGCTCTCCATAAAAGCAAATACCGGGTTAGACGCAGGCAGTAAACTGTCGACTTCAAAATATGCTCGGCGATCCCCAACTTGAGGATTCGTTGTTTTATCAGTTACGCACTGCCATCCCATACTCTCAAAAGTTATCTTTACAATTCGATCAGCACCTTCAATCGGTTCAACCGATTTGATTGTCCTTATTGTCACCAACTTTCTCTTTATTTCGCTCATCTTCTATAACCTCCTATTTCCACCAGAGAAGATTGCCCCTCACATATAATATCTTAATGACCCCCGAGAAAGCAAAGTATTTCACAAGATTTGAAAGTGCGACTAATTATAGGACCCTTCTGTAAGGAGATTTCCCACTATGTCAAAGACACTTGATCAGCTCCCCCTCGCCACCACACTTTCGCCCCTCGATATTTTTCTTGTTCAACAAAATGGATTGGACAGGCAACTCCCCTTTGCAAGCGTGCACCCGCTTGACCCTTCTTTACTTGAGGCCCTTTGGATTACATATGCCACGCGAATATCCGCAACCTCGATACTTAGTTCTCAAATAGTTCCAATGGGCCAGCTTAACCCGACCCTTATCCCTTGGGCGAACGTTACTGGGTCCCCAACTTCAACGGCATGGGGGACTCTCACAGGCACCCCCACTACTCTTTACGGATATAATATTACGGATGCTATTCATGGCTCTGCGGCTCCGGGAGGAAGCCAAGTCATAACGACGAACTTAACTATAACAGGGGATCTTACTGTTAGTGGAACTACTATACAAGTCAATACGACAGAAGTCAATATTGCGGATAACCTTATTCGTATCAACTCCAATGTGATAGGAACACCACCTGATGGTTTAAGAGGAGGAATTGAGGTCAATAGGGGATCTGCTCCTGCTTATCAATTCATATGGGATGAGCATACCAAGACATTCCGCATCGGTGAGTACGGGACAGACTTAGAAGCTGTAGCCACTCGCGAAGATGCCCCGGTAGCCAACACAGTCCCCTACTGGAATGCAACTTTAAATGAATATAATTCCTCCGAGGTTACTGTATCAGGGTCGACACTTACCGGGAGCCTTGCTGGTGCTGCCTCTGCTGTGAGCTTTAATGACGGATTAACAACAACTTCAAACGTCCAATTTAACACCGTTTATGGATCCGTATGGAATGATATTGCGGATTTCCTTGAGGTCGATGCTACTATGCAAATTGAATTCGGGAAAGCCTATGTTCGTCTTCCTGATGGGTCTCTTGCTAAGAGTAAAGAGTATATGCAAAAAGGTGTGATGGGTGTTGCGTCCGACACCTTTGGTTTCGGTGTTGGTCACAAGCCGAAAGAAACCCCCCAGCTTCCTCTCGCAATCGGCGGATTCGTATTAGCGTGCGTAGATAAGATCTATGACCCTGGCACTCCGCTTACGTGCGCATTTGACGGATCATTGACGGAATTCCTACAAATCAACAAACGAGAATTCCCCGAACGCACCGTGGCTATCTTTGATAGAGTAGAAAAAAACCCCGTATGGAACGGGGTTAATGTCAAAGGTCGACACTGGGTAAAGGTCCTGTAATTTTTTTAGATTGTTTTCAGACTTTCATACATCGCCGAGTAGTTTCTACCGCCGACATTGAAATCTTTCTCTAAGTGAAAATGCCCGAAAAAATGAGTTTTGAAAGTCAGCCCCTGCTCAATAAAAGCATCAAGCATAGGCACCGTCGGGTCCACCATCTTAAGATCGAAGTAATCGGTTTCATAAAAAGGAAGTCGATGTTTGATTACTTTGATCGCTTCTTTTGGCGCAGTATGTGTGATTACATAGTCAACAGTATTTTTGACTTTTTCAAGAGACTCATTACCCCGAGCCCAATCCGCCCTCGTCGGAATTTCCTCCTCCCACCAAGAAATGCGATTCACACGCTGTTCTTTATCTATTGATAGAGCGCCACCGAAGTTGAAAAAGGTTTTTCCCTCAATAGTAAACACATGTCCATGCTGGAGAAAATAAATCCTATCCGAAACCTTGTACGCCTTTCCTCCATAGAGGTCCACCAATGGCAATTGATAGATACGCTCATAATTCTCATGATTTCCAATTGTAGAGAGCGTTATCCATGGCTTTTCATCAAGCCAATCTCGCCAATATTTATCGGTCTTATCATCGGCGCTGCCCACCGCCGCCCACACGAGCCCAAAGTCACCAAGTATGATTACATGAGAAGGGAAATCGCCCCCACAGGCCAATCGAACGTTATCGTTGTTAAGCCGTCGAGCACTCAAATGCCCGTGAATATCCCCCGAGATACAAATCATACTTGATTCCTTTGGGCCCTTATTTTTAGAGACTGGTCGCGGCCTCTTCGATCGCGGCATTCCAAACACCAATACTCATCTTGGGTCCAAATCCGAGTTCCAATTGAACGATAGGCTCCGGTCTTTTGTTTTCCCTGTCCCATGTGGGGTTATCGGAAGTATTGAACTTCGTCCGGAAAGTGCCGTAATCCATTCCGACCTCATCGAGCGTCTCGACGCGATTACCGTCGTTGTCTTTGATTACCACTTCGCCACCATCACGAATCGAATGCCTGTTCTTGTTGTACGCGCCATGCTTAGCCGCATACTGTTTGCTGTACTGCTCAATCATGTAATCGAACCAAACCTTGCGAATGACCTTACGGGTTACTTTAGCATTGAATGCCATGTAACTCTCCTTGAAATTATGCTAACCCCTCATACGAGGAAGTATTCAGAAATAGGTTTCCACGTCTTTCCATCACGAGAAAAATGAGTCCATTCATCACTCCACATATCATAAGCGATAGACTCATATTGCCGAGGAGCACCAAGAGTCCACCCATCTTTCCTAAGAAACACTACCTCAGGAGAGATTCCTTTTTCGGCGGCTCTTCTCGGCGCCTCGCCGGTGCCCTCAGCATCAGTGATGACACGATTTATCTCTATCATATCACACCAAGCCCTTCACGCTTGAGAGTTGCATTGTAGATGAACGATTGAATCTTCAAAGGGCTCTGTTCTGTTTTTCCAGAAGCATGAAGCGCGCTGATCTCATCTCCTTCAACCACAAGAGCCTCAATATACTCATTGAGGGCGTCAATCGCTGTTGCTTTTGTCCAAGTACCATTTCCATACTTGTTAACAACTTTGAGTGCGCTATTAGATGTCATCGCGCGGCCTTCCTCGTCTCCATGGTCGATTTGAACTTTTCCGGCAACTCACTATCCAGGTCAAGTTCCCATTTGCCCCCGTAATCAGATATTCTTAGAACATTATCATCCAAATCTATGATGTAACTATACTCACAGAACAAGGTATTTTTCAGGAACTCTTCGGCATCTAAAATAAGAATTTCTTCAAGATTAAACAGCCCCCATTCCTTCGCGTCCTCGTCCTCTGTGAACTCGAGACTATCACAAATCTGATGTAGATCTTTGCTATGCTTTTCACAGAAGTCCACAACATCTTGACCCAGACCTTCAAGATAGGAGTCATGCTGATTATACCTGACTTTTAGTTTACCGTTTTTTTTGAACCCATAAACGCCTCGTGTACTCATTTATTTGCTCCTAAAAGAATAACCCATTAACTCCGACCATTTCGTTTAGTCGGAGTTAATGGGCTTATTACTTATGCCTTGCGAACGCGAACGTCGGTGTAGTCGATGCCGTACTTGCGGGCGAAGGCGGCTTTGGCCTGATTGGCCGTCATGCAGGCGAATATTACGCCGGCATCCGGCGTCTCATCGGAGCAACGGCACTTCCAATCACCGATGTCGGATCGAGCCTTGGCCTTCTGAAACAGACCCTTCAGGGGACTCGTGGGGGTGTCAAGAGGAAGCCCTTCGGTCGGATCTTCGTCATCAGTCTCGTCATCAGCCTCGTAGCCATCGTTATCGTAATCATCGTCCTCATCATCTTCCCCCTCCCACGACCCCTTACACGAATCGCAGTCGCAGGTGTCCTTGTGAGGGGCGTACTCCTCCGTGGTGTACTTGTCCTTGAGCTCGGTGACCTGATCATTGGGCAGCTCGCCGACGACCTCGTACTTACAGACGCGCATTTTCTGATTGTTGTAATCCTTAGGAACCGCGACCACGTTCTTGGGGTTGACCTTGACGATTATGACCTTATCCCAGCTCACGTCGCCGTAGTGCTGAAGGTACTCGAACGAGCAGCAGTGGAGGCCGGTAGAACAAGTCTGGTCGGGATTCTCGTCGACCTGATTGCGCACCATTTTGACGACCTGACCGATGCTGTTGTCCATCTGCGTACCGTCAGGAGCCTTGTGGATGGACTTGTACTCGGCGTTGACCTTCTTGTAGGCGAGGAAGCATCCGTCAGGGGTGATGGGGAGGGTACACGCGTCCAAGAAACCATAGAGTTCCGTGACTGCGCGGAACGACGGGTTATCCATCAGGTTGTTCATGAAGGCGATGAGTGGGCTGATGTCCTTACCCTTTTTCAGGAGGTCGATGATCCGGATGGTGAGCGCGTTAGCCATTTCCGTGCCATCGTAAAAGAACGCATCGTCCCTAACCTGAACCCGACCGTCGGAGAAATTCGCCACAGCCGTTGCGACATTGACGAGGTTCGCGATCTCATCCGCAGGAACGTCGCCAACGGTCAGTGCGTTGAGAATCTTATCATAACTGGGGTGATCACTGGAGATTGACTCCATCCTTCCGTTGAGAAATACGTTGATGCCGCTTTTGGTCATTACGAATGGAACATTGAGATTCATATTGTCCTCCTACTCTGAAACATTAGACACGTACTCTTGTGTCTATAATATCCTTCTGCCCCACAGAATGTCAAACAATTCCGCTGGAAGAATCCACCATTTTTACATAGTCCACAATATCCTTGATGGCGACGCCGTGGGTGGTGTCTATCTTGTTACGATCGTGACCCAAGGATACTTTGAGCGTGGTCTTTTTAAGATCTACGCTATCCCACCGAGTTGCATTTCCGAGATATGAGTGTAATAGGGGGTAGTTCTCGAAGATCCGAAGGGTGTCAGTGAATACTGCTTTGGAACTATTGACTCCCGCGATAGTGAGATTCGCATGTGATATCACCTCTCTCACATGATACATTATGTTCGCCGCTTGGCGAGTTTCCTTTTCACTTTTGGATACATTGGCTTTGAGAACTTTGAGCGCCTCCAACGCCATGATGAAGGGGGAATTCTGACTAAGGCCCTTGTTGTAGAATTCAGGGGCGTACTCAAATACTCGAGTATAGAACTCAAGAAGGTCGGTGAGGGTCGATGCATCCTGCGCCAAGGAATTGTGCTTTTTGGACAGGTGATTCATTCCCGTTATCAGTATGGATTCAAGAGACACCCAACCTTTGGACTTCGCTATATTGAGTTGGGTGAAGAGCTTCGCTGGAATGATGTAGATCTTGTTTCGAATAGAAGCGGGAAGCAACCTATCTGTTGTTGCCGTCCGGATTATATCGCTAACGCGGTCGCGGCCCTTTTTATTGCTGTATAGCTTCGCACCGTCATCGATTTTGCCGTTGATACTGAGTTGCTTCTTGTAGTCAACGATGTAGATCTTGATCTTGTCAGTAAGCGCGGCGATGTCGACCTCGGAATGATTATCCCACTTGATGACCTTGCCCTTGCTGGCTTGTTTCTTCTGCTGTTGCTGAGTCTTAGGCAATTCGGTGAATAATACGTTAGGCATCTGACACAGTGTCGCATCGTCCGCCGCGGAGAGATTGTCGACTACCCAGATCGCGGTCTCAGGAAGCTTCTTCTGAAGGCAGTACATTTTGATTCTGCCGCGGATGTACTGATTGTCGGGATTCTTATCTCCGGTGATTACGAGCAGATTCGGCTTGCCGAGTGCGACCTCGACCTTATCGCTGAACCCTTTGACTTTTATAGTATTGCCGCTGCTACTCCTTGAGGAAGTCATGTAATGAGAGACATGTGCGGACTTGGCGAGCGTGATTGTCTGCCCGTAAAGATACTCGATTCCTTTGTAGGTGAATTTGATCTTAGAATCGTTGCGGTCACGAAGGATGGTGCTGAAATACTTTTTCGCTTCGATCGCTGCATTCCAGATGGTCGTTGCGGTGTTGATTTGGGCCGAAGCTTGAATTTCGAGATTCTTGTGGATCTCGACGAGAGCCTCATGGATGTTCTCTTTGGTCAGGTCGTCGTACGAAAGCTCCTCACGAGAAGGGTTGATATCGCACGAACCGAGCGGCATGTCGATGATAAGTGGGTTCTTGAGATACGCCTCGACATCGGCGAATTTGGAATCGCTGGCCAAGGAATTGATGGGGTAGAGAATGTTACCCATCCGAACCATCGCGCCATTGGACCAATTATATTTGCGGTCGATGCAATTTGGATACTTCCTATAGATTTTCCAGCCAGCGCCTTCGTAGGTCGTGGTGGCCGTATCGTAATCGGAAGTCTGATCTTTGAAGGACTTGACCGCGCCTACAATGGTGGGCCTCTGATCGGGATTGAAGGCCCAGAAGATCGTCGCAGCCTCAAGAGCGAATTCGCGGAAGTCAGACTCAGGAACAGGGAAGGTGACGCGAACGCCTGAATGCTGATCGGAGGTCTCGGACATGACGAGCATGTAGGTCGGCATTCCAGCCGGATCGAGGAAAGCGCTGTAGGTGGACTTGAGTCCGTCCTTCACGCTGTCGATGGTGAACATGTCGGTGTAGGCGAAGGGGCTCTTGGAGCCGAGGCCGAGTGCGCCGATTTGGTCATTGCGGTCGGTTTTGCTGGACGCGAAGTAGCCGGTGTACAACTCGCCGATCTGGTCGGGAGTCATGCCTGTGCCGAAGTCCTCGATCGCGAAGAACGGCTCGATCTGTGTGGGAAGGTGGATGATGAAAGGGTCTTTGTTACCGGCGTCGACGTGGCTATCCAGTGCGTTGCACGAAAGCTCGCGGATGACGGCGGCGACCTTATAGCGATACAAATTGCTGCTTAAAATTTTAAATGCCTTGGCGGAAGCGTGAATCTGAAATACGTGAGCTTGGGTTTTGAGGTTCGTCTGCAACACGTTATTTTCGGTGTGCAACTGCATTTTCCGCTCCTTCCCGTTTGGTCTTACTTACCTTGTTACATATATAATATCCCTCTACGACTCCGGAAGGAAAAAGAAAAGGGGCAATTTATTCCCTTCTCTTATAAGGAGTTAAAAAAAGGAGGCAAAATCATTCGCTGTTCACATTACAGATCTTACATTGATCGTCGAGTAAGAGGTCGTCCCCTGCATCAAGCAATCGGCACCAAGCCTTACCATCGACGAGAGCGTCTTCTATGTCCATCCAATAGGGGCATAGCTTTACATGAATGCCGCATTTATTATCCTTAGTCAAAAAAGTCCCCAGAGGCTCGTAACAATACGGCCCCCAGGGAACTCTGAAGCGTGCAATAACATGTTTGAATATATTCACTTGAAGCTGAACCTATATCGCACTAAGTCCTCCTACGTGATTAAGTTACCACGACACACTGATTATGAGAGGCCCCATTAACGTCGGCATTACGCCGAATTTGTTAATAGGAACAACCTTAGATTCCGGCACAATTGGCAGGTAGCCAATTGAATGTGTTTTGCCGTTCACGCTATCGGTCAACGTTATTGCTCCCAACGCAGTTGTGTGCCGGGCAAAGGTGATTGTGTCTGTTGACGTCGCAGAATAAGGTCCTGCTACAATTGATCTAAATTGATAAGAGAGTGCTGTTCCAGTAGCAATAAACGCTGCTGTGCCATTACTCGTTGTGCCGGTGACTACTCCCCACGCGCCTACGCTGAGCTCCGCGCTTGGCAAAGTGATCTGTGTGCCTATGGTCTCAGTGAAGTTATTCATCTGATTAGGTTTGAACGCCGTAGTAGTACCGAGAGTACCGACGTTCCAACTTAAAAGCATCGGAGATAGTGTTATGTTTGCCTGGCCTGTATTGCCGGCGGATACAACAACGGAAGCCTTTCCAAATCCAACTACGGATTTGATTGTTGGTTCGTTGGCGTAGTATGTATAAGGAACAACTACGGCGCTGTATGTATCAGCCACGAGGTAGTCAACGTATACTTCCCCACCTGTTGTGGTGTTGACTACGGGCTCATCATCAGTGGAACTATAAACATAAATGTCATAGCCTTGTACTAATGCCTGAGCGTCGGTTTTTATACTTTTTGTCCCACTCCCGATTAACGGAAGATTGAAAGCAATGGCCCCTTTTGTGGGATCAGCAGGGGTATAAGTTGTAGCGCTTGTTACTACGGAAGGCGTTGTCCCTGTAGTACATCCTAAGAGAAGAGTTCCAATTACGAGAATTGTGGCGAGTGTAGTTTTCATAGTAGCTCCTTGTGTTTTTAACTTTTTATGGATCAACATTTTTAATTATGAGATAAGTATTTCCTCCTTATTTAATTAGTGTTGAAAATAATATAACATGGTGCTCACAAGATAGTCGTTCACATACTCTCGGTCCGGCTCATCTGGAAGATCAGTCAAGACATAGGAAAGATCAACTTGCTGCTTTGCTTCTTTACAGAGCTCCAGGAGTACATCAAGATTAACTTGGCCCTGCTTGATCGCTATTAAAGTATCGCGTTGGGTGCCTTTGAAGGGGAATTCAACCACCCCTGTTTTTAGCAGCGAATCAGCCTCATAGTATAATCTTAAAAGGTGATGGCCGAATTTTACACAGTAGCCAAGAGTATCAAACGTTGTAGTCTTCACTCTCCAACCATAAGTATCGCGCTCTTCCTTGAGCTTCTCATAGATCACTTTCATCGGGAGACCAACGTGAAAGCTCTCCATAACTCCCTTAGCGTGTTTGTAGTGCTTGAGCAACCCATTGAGCTCGCTGGCGACATACTGACTCATCTGAGTCGTCGTGGCCGTAATCTCTTGTGAATACTGCCTCTCAAGAAACGCAGTGGCGTTGACTAAATCTTCATAGCGAGCTTTCTTCTCGATGAGCTTATGCTCCTGAGACTTAGCATAGCCGTTGAAGGTCTGATAGCACTTCTTACATACGATTTTTTCAGGATGCTCGAGAATAGGTTTAAAAATAGGATCGCAAACCTCAATCACGTTCTTCGGAACAAATAACGTCTCGAGGATGTTGGGGTTATTTGCGAGCAGCAACTGAAGATAGCGCTGTAGAGTGTAACGCTGATCATCCACATCATCAGCATCATTACGCCTATCTTCGGCAGATGACTTGGTTGATTTGTCGACTACCTCCACCTGCTTGAGGCCTAAAACATCCTCAGGGGTAGGGAGAAATACTTCCATGTAATCGATGTCTGAGGATGGTGTGTTGAGCCCATACATGTGAGAACCATTTTTGAAGCGATAGATTGTTTTGCGATCCATTTTGAGCTCCTATTATCTCTCCGAACCATCCCAAGGCGGCGGCATTAGTGGTGGTGTGAGCATCTTCTTATACGTCACATAGGGCTTTGATATCTCCCTCAACCACTTAACGTACGCTTTGTAATCTGGCTTAGTCAATAGCATATAGGTGTTTTTGTAAACAATATCATAATTATCAAAACCATATAATCGCTGAATATACCACGCTCTGAGATGATTGCCTTGTACTTTGATATCGCCGGGCTTATTCGTAGGAAATGTCATGATCTCGGCAACAACACGTTTCGCATCAACTAAAGTTCCCGGTGACCATGACTCAGCGCTTTGAACATGTTGCTTATGATAGCCGTAATTAGAATCGAATTTTCTAACAGTTAGAAAGAGGATACCTACTACAAATGTTATCAGAATTGCTGAAGACACACTGATAATGGTTTTCAGTGTTTCTCTGTCTTTCTCTTTGTAATTCACTTTATTTCGGGCTCCTATATGTATCAACTATGAGCCCCTCATCGGGATACAGAAAAGGCACCTGCCATTTGATCACTCGAATCTTAGGAAGCAAAAGAGGTGGGTGCCAGGCATCGAGCTGGGCCCTAAGAGTAATAGAATCGGTATAGCCGCGACCCTGGAGAAGGTCTTTGGGCGGCGCTGCTTTGAAATCCTTTATGAGTTGAGACGCGAAGGAATTGTCGCTGACGGCAACTTGAAATGCCGCAGCATCAAGATACCCGTCTCCACGAGGGATTTTGCCAAGATCGTCTTCTGTGATAAGAGTCATCGGCGCCAAAGTAAGAGTTACAGAAATTGCGATGCCCACCATGATCACAAGAATCCAAACGCCGTACATTCCAAACTTATTCACATTTTCTCCTTATCCAAAAAGCCTAACGTAGATGATTATGAGAATCATTAGCGCTGCAATTATCATAATCCGAAGAGGTTCTTTCACAGAAGATCCTCGTAATCGAGAGCCTCGACCATCTTCTTCAGCTTCGCATCGTCCTCATCGTACTGGGCGAAGTAGTACTTGCGAAGCTTCTCCGGCATCTTGAGAACCTCGAGAGCGAAGTCCTTACGCGTAGCTGAACGCGCCTTGATGTCGCGGGCCCGATCCTTGATGGCGAAAATCTGGACTATGGTATCCTCGTAGCGATCCATAATCTTGTCGAAGTGCTCCTTGTACTCGGGGAAATACGAAAGGAATTCCTCCTGCTCGTTACCTTTGATCATCTCAAGCACACGAGAAGGATTCACGTTGCCGTTGTCCTTGAGTCTATGCGCGGCGACGTATTGAGGTGATTTTATCTTATTTCGCCCCCATTGAGAGTCGACTACAACGTAGCCTTCTTCGCTAAAGGGAAGAATTTTCGCAGCCTCTATAACCTCCCCCAGAGTATGGAGCGGATATGATTTAGGTTTCCTGATGCCAAGGTCTAAGTTTTCTTCCTCACCTGTGGTTAGGTTACGAGTACCAGTGTGGTATAAGGTGACCTCTTTGTAGGAGACCACTATTCGATTCCAGGGCCCCACTAACTCCATTATTGCGCAGTAATTTTTTGGTATATGTTGATTACACCAAGCCTGAAAATGCTTTTTACCGATCTCTAAATATTCTTTATCTGTTTTCATGTCCCCTCCGTTTAGAGAGCCTTTCTTTTTGACTTTTACTTAGTTTCTTTTTAGCCTCTTCAGACATAGGTAAACCCTTATTCCAAGAGACGCTTTGTTTTGTCATCCCCTCTTTATATCCCTTTTCCAAATAAGAAGTCAAATTCTCTTTTGAAACTACTATATTTTTAGCCCCATCAGTAACCCAAACTTTTCCTTTATTGTGAGCCCGTTGTCCTTTAGGCTTTTTGTTCACGTACCCTTGCTGATACCCTTGAGAGAGATATGTGGATATTTCAACGGGTTCGATTCTATATATTCGAATGCCATCATTTACAATCATTTTATGAGCCCGTTGTAGGGACATGTTTCTCTTTTGGGCCTCGGAGAGACTCTTGCCTTTATTGGCTTCGCTAAGTTTTCGGCAAGTTTCTTTTGATCGGGGGCCCCGCTTCCGACCTCGAAGCTTTGATTTTGTTTCTTCTGAAGCCTTTCTCCCTTTTGCCTTTTCTCCTATTTTTTCGCGTGTGCTATTTGAGTGGTGTTTACCCAGCATAGGATTAGGGTAATCAATTACCCTTTGCTTTGCCGCTATCCTCATTTTTTCAAGAGTTTCAAGCGAATATATTCTGCCACGAAAACGTGTACTTAACTCGCTATGTATTTCTTGTTTGAGCGCCGCGTATTCCCTGCTGTTCAATTTAGCCCCTTCAGCAGTATGGGATATAAACCAAAAAGTTAACCCCATTGATTGCCCCTGGAAGGCTTTCCAGAGCATCCAATGAGCCAAGTAATGTTCCCTCAAAGAAAGCTTAATGATATTCCAAGGCTGCTGTATATATCCTTTAGCCATCCCAAAGGATACGGGTACTATATGGTGCTTATTTGTGAGAGTGTTTGGTGGTAGCTGTCTGAATAGTCGAGACCAGATGAAATGGCGATATCGCTCTAAATGAATTCGGTGGTCCGAGGAGGGGACTTCTGGCATAAAAATAAATGGATTCAACTCTAACTCCTTTTTCTCTTTTAGGCCTGTGGTGAGGCTGTCTAATTAGTGGAACTAAAAAAGGGTGAGGTTGAAGGAGTTGACACTTCAGCCAACAGGCACCACCCTGCTGTCCCCTTATTTAGTTAGTAGAGGATTCCTTTTTCCATATCCTCGGCAGCGTATTTCCCTATTGCTACAAGAACGAGATCGCCGAAGCATTTGAAATCCTCAGTTGGATTCTGGAGATCGCACGTGAACGCGGAGATCATTCCGTTAGTAGAAATATGCCACTGGCCTTCATCAAACCATAGGGCGATCAAGCTACCATCCACCTTTTCCTGAACTCGTGCCGTAGCCCAGTCGATTTTGTCAGCGTACCCCTCTCCCCAGTTTGCGAATTTGTTGTACCTCCACGATACGATTTTCATGTCATCTTGCCCCGCATTCTTGAGAATGATGCCGCGGGAGACCTTTACAATAGGATTGTAGAAGTCGGAATCGATCTGTGAGTAGGTGAAGATCGTATAAGGTCCGTCATCCTTGATCGTCAAGCAGAACGGCTTCTCGACGAGCTTCTTGCGCCAATCGGGATGGGTCTTGATGTAGTCAACTAAATCGTTCATACTTAGACTTCCTTACCTTTTACGGATTCTTTTCTCTTTCTCTAATTACGTCAACAAGATCTTCAATCCCTGCCTCGTCATCCCAGAGAGCTTGGAGCATCTCTCGATTTTTAATTATGAATTGTTTGATCTCTTTAATATCCCGAGATTTAATTTCTCCGGTATCTCCTATAGCTTCCGGACTGTTAGAAATGGTCATTGAGAACATCGCGTCTTTTCTCATCTTATCACCATACAGAGAAGATACTTTTATTCTCGCTGCATGTTGTATTTCGTCTCCTCCTAAAGTTACATATATGGTGACAGGAAGACCCGTGAGTCGTGATCTCAAATTCGCCATCTCGTACATTTCAAACGCCATACTCACATCCCTTTCATAATCCAAAACTTAACGATAGCGCCGATGCCGAGCGAAGCCAAGGGGCCGAGGATCTCGTACATGACGGTCTTACCTAATGTGACGAGCTTCTCTTTGGTCGTCTTGTCATCGTCATCTTTCGGCGCTTTGTATCTAACGACGCCGACGAGAAGAGTCAGGCCGAACGCCTGCCAGACTGACGGAATCCACGTGGTGAGAGCCGCGGGCACAAACCACGTCCAGAGATTTACCACAACCCAGCCTTGTAAGGCATAGAGGGGGAGCATAAACACCGTGAGAACAATGACCGTTATCGCCACGACAAAGAAACCAATTATCGCTTTCACATTTTGCTCCTCAGAATTCGTCATCTTCGTCATCGTAACCTCTTTTCTGCGATGGCACGAAGAAGAGGATACAGAAGCTCCAGTTGAACCAAAATGCGAGTTCGAGATTGAAGCCGCTTGGGGATACCGAGAAAGTACAGCCGAGATTGAAGTGAGTCGGCCTCCAATTGAAAAATGATCGGACGATCTCTCGCCTTGAAGTAACCCCCCAATGAAACTGCCAACTCCCCATTGCATCTTTCCGCCAACTGCGTTCCTTAGTCATTTTAGCCCCCTACATCTATAATATCAAGCTGACACTTTGGAAGGCAAAAAAGAACGGCCCCTTTTACGAGGCCGCTCCTACTAAATTCCGCAAGCGCCTCACAGCCTGCTCCACAGCCTGCGCTCGGGTCTCAATTAGACCGCTAAGCTGATCGTCATGCACCTTGTTCAACGCAACCTTGAATAGAGGCCCGGGCTTGAACCCCGCCTCGATAAGATCTCGGCCGGTCACCAGACATCCGGGAACGAGAGGCGTTCCCATCTCAACGAACTTGGCCCGGATCTCAGTGACCCTCTTTTGCCACTTGAGGAAAGTCAACTCCACCCCAGAGCCCCGAACACATCCGGTCTCATCCGCCACCCCAAGTTTCATCAGGTCCTCAATGAAGGGCTCAGCCAGAAGCCTGCGAGCAGTGTGCATCTTCAACTCAGCCATCAGATGCATCTTCATGTGCCCGCGAACGAGCTCACTAACGGTGAAGATAAAGTCATTCGAGCACTTCATCCTACGAAGCAAATCAATCGCCATCTCAGCGCCGACGTTATCGTGTCCGTGAAACGCAAAGGCGCCAGGATGATTCTTCGAAGGCTTCTGAGTAGCGGGCTTGCCGACATCGTGCAGCAAGGTCCCCCACAGCAACTCATCCGAAGCGTCCTTAGGCAAAGCCTCCAGTACCAACATCAGGTGATTCCAAACCGAACCCTCCAAATGAAAAGTACAGGCGCCGTGCTCACAGGTCTTCAAGGCCTCGATCTCAGGAAGAATCAGAGAGAGAAGACCGAGATCGCTAAGCATATTCAGTGCCCTTCGGGCCTTATGAAGCCTCAGTATCTTGGTCATCTCGTCGAAAATCCTCTCACCGGAGAGCACCTCAACTCGAAATGCGTTATCGACAATTGCCTGAGAATCCTCGCCAGTAAGAGTAGCGTCGAACTTAACCGCGAACCTAACAGCGCGAAGCATCCTCAGCGCGTCCTCCTCGATGCGATCATTAGCAACACCGACAAACCGGATTCGCTTGATCCTGAGATCCTCCTGCCCACCAACGAAATCGAAAATCTCGCCAGAAACAGGATTCATTAGGAGAGCATTCACAGTCAAATCCCTCCTCTTGACGTCCTCCTCCATTGAAGTGGAGAAGGTAACCGAGTCGGGATGTCGCCCGTCACTTGAACGGTTATCCGTTCTGAAAGTAGCAACCTCTATTTCGTGATTTCCCATTAAAACTCGAATGACGCCAAACGACTTGCCGACTGCTACGGTGTGAGAAAAGATCCTCTCAACCTGATCGGGAGTGGCCGAGGTACTCACATCGAAATCCGAAGGCTCAACACCCAGTAGCATGTCGCGGACGCATCCACCAGCAAAGACAGCCTGATGACCAGCGTCTTGTAGTTGCTTAACTACTTGCGTGGCTGTCTGCTTCATGTCCATAAGTACCTTCCTTTTACTCTTCTAATCCGAAGTGCCTCGGCACAGGCTTGGACCTTCCAGCCTCACCGAAAGCGTGCTTTTGCCACGCGTCGTAAATCTCTTGGTATTCAGGATGTTCGTTTATCGCAGCACGAAGAATAGCCTGCTGTTTATTTCCTGCAACCCAATAGCGATGGTCGTCGCTGTATTCGAAGGTCCAATCGTGATTATGACAAGCGTCGAAAAACTCTCGTTTATTCATAGGGTTCCCGATGCCATGTCATGGGCTAAGGCCACCCTACCGTAACTTTTGTCTATCGCTTTCGCCAGCGCGCAATCTAAGCCACCGCATGCTTCGGCGAGCAGATGAGTCTCTATAATCAGATTCGCAACATCTTTAAGTTTCTGTTGAATCTGGTCCATCGCTTGCTCGTGCGTCATGTTTGCAATAGCCACCATTGCAGTCTCCTTAGAACGAGGGGTCTTGATAGTAGCGAGCTTAGTTTTCATGTGTACTTTCCTTCATTTTCGAGGGCCTGTTGAGTATCAAACTCTCGTTGCCACCCAGCCCCAGCCTGAGCACCTCGCTCGTAGGCGTCGTTGATTGTTGCCCGACGAAGACGAAGGATTTCCTCTACAAGGATCTCTGCAACTTCTAAAGGAACCCTGTGGTTGTAATCTCCATCTCCGTGAAACTTCATCGCGCTCACACTATCCTTTACGATTTGGATAGCCTCATCAATGTTTTCGTTAGTTTTCATGTTACTCTTCTTACGCCCGGTAGGAAGTGTAGACCGGGGTATCCTTGATACGGATGAGAGTGGGAAGAATCTTCTTGGCTTCGGTTTCAGGAATGTAGCCGCGGCCGTTCATGATGTAGTACGTTTTGTTGTTCTTGTTGTACACCAGGGTCTGGTTTCTTTCCATCTTTTCCTCCCTTCTTTACATATATAATATCCCTCTACCTTGTTGGGAGGCAAAAAAGAAAAGAGGATTGTATTTCGTTGTAGAGAAAGGAGTTAATTACTCTTTACTTCGACTTACTATTTTACGAATACCTATTTTTTCGTTGGGGAGCAACCTGACCGTAAAATCGAAGCCGGCGGGAGTATGCAGCACGAGTTCCTCCGCATCCATTTTACTCAATGTGGTTTGGAGAGAGAACATAGCAAACTCCCCCAAGAATTTATAGAAAAAGTCTTCATCAAGGTTGGGGACGTGCAAGGATTCATCCGCAGGCTCATATCTACAAACGTATAACCGATTGCGAAAAACGAGAGTATGCGTAAAGTTAGGCTGGGTTTCTAAAAAGGATGAGGAGATTGCCGCGAGCACGTTGAAGTAATCTTCAGGAGTGACTTCGAGATTCTTTTCCATGCTTAATTAGTAAGAGCAGGGTATACTTATTTCAAAGCAAGATACTCTTTACATTTATACCCGCCGCGAACCAATTTGCGAAGAACGCGACAATTCGCTTCTTGTTGGGCATCAGACCTAATCCCTTTTTCAGGCACCACTTCTTTACTTCCTTCCCATTGAAGGCAGGTGCAGCAGCGTTTCGATCCTATTGAATGAAATTCTTTTGACATAAGTCCCCCCACAAAAACGGGGCAGGTGGGATTCGAACCCACGGCACCTTTCAGTGCAATAGTTTTCAAGACTATCTTCTTAAACCCCTCGAACACCGCCCCTTAAATACGGATCTATATTCCTTCGTCGTCGTCGTCCTCTTCGTCGTCGTCGTCCTCTTCGTCGATATTCGCGCTACCCATCAAAGTTTGAATCGCGTCATCAACCTCGGCCATGAAGTAATCTTGGAGTTGTTGGGAGGCAAAGACCCTCGCCGCCAGTTCATCTGCGTTGACCCCTTGGGCTTCGAGGGCATTGCTTAGACGCGTAACCTCTTCGAAAAATTCAGGCTCGTCATTGCGCCACCCTTTGAGTGTGTCGTAAGCGCCCATATTCCCGCCCTGAAACAAATTCTCAATTACTTCCGCAACTTCACTGATTAGCTTTGGATGCAATTGATCCGGCTGATCGAAATCCCCCGTATCCCCAATATTATCACTCATAAATCACTCCTGATATCAATTAGTCGATAGCGTCCCACATGAGTATCCAAAGTGTCTTGGGCGCAACCGGGGGTCTGAAATAGTCCCAGAATACGGGACACAACCATATTTCTCGATCCGTTCCTTCTTGGGTATAATAAGTCCCCCCCAAAGGATCTACTTTTTCCGAGCAGATTAATTTGATTCCGGCAATCATCTCTTTAGTGCTGATAGAGATATCACATTTTTTTATGGTGTTTCTCTGGGCAATGTGGTATAAGAAATCAGGAACTCCCCCGACAAATTCTTCATGCTCAATGTTCTTTTTTGGGTCATCAAAAAACCATCGATCGCCTTCACGATAGAGATGTAGAGTAAACATCATTTTAGTGATCTCCTTAGTTTAAGCAGAAAATTTAGATTGATTTATAGTTTTTTTGCGAGAAAACCCTGAAATCTTCAGTTTCAGGGATGAATCGCAATCAATTCAAAATAGTTTTCTAAAAAAGTTACCACTAATTAAGTATCAGAAAACGAAAACCAAGTTTTCTGATAAG
>Ga0114951_10002933_pt1 | contig 18499 bp, 16 predicted proteins | sample AM7aDNAmetaG_FD_88677 | JGI IMG/M metagenome (GOLD analysis project Ga0114951, IMG submission 88677) | Freshwater microbial communities from Finland to study Microbial Dark Matter (Phase II) - AM7a DNA metaG | ecosystem: Environmental > Aquatic > Freshwater > Lake | place: Finland: Lake Alinen...
CGCCGCGCCTCCCATTAGAAATGACTGGCTTAAAGCTTTTCTGCCGCATGAATACGCCAAGTGCTATCCCGAGGATTTGGTGACCGTATAGCTTTGCCCCACGTGCTTCAGTAGAGATTTACCCCTCGATAAGATCTAAGTCCTTACAAGAAATAGACTTGAAGTCGTCTACATCCTTCTTTTGTCCGAGACCCAAAACTCCATCCGTTTATTGAGCATAAGACGCGTCTGAGCATCAAGCGCCGGCAGCGCGCTCAAAAAAACAAGGATAAACGGAACTAGGAACCATTCCAACCCGTGGATCAAGGTCCAAAAGAGGGTGAACCTTTTCTTCTTCTTAGGAAGTAGCCGGAGACTCATGGTGATAGTCCCGAAAAGCGCCAGGGTGGACAGGGCAAAAATGGTCTGGGTGAAACGGCCGGCGCTGTAATAGAGAACTGTGTTCGAAAATTCACTGCCCGAGGAGATCATGGGAAGCCATCCGACGAAAGTCAGCACAAACGGCAAGATCGCCCATGAAACATGCCCTTCAAAAAGCTTGAATCCATGACGGAGCTTGTCATAAAAAGGTATCTTCCTGCTGGCGAGAAACCCTCTCATGACGAGAGGAAAGTTCTCCACCCCCCAAGCCCAGCGCCGCTTCTGCTTATAGAGACTTATCACCGTCCGCCACCAGGAACCCGCGTCCACAACATCCATCGACAACGTCGTGGGAAGAGGAACCACCTGATAGGCGCCTTCAAAATGCAGGTAAGCCTTCCAGAAGATCCCGGAATCGTCCGAGATCATATCCACAGGCCAGTACCCCACCTCAACCAATGCCTTAAAACTCATGCTATGACTTGAAAAAGTCACCAGACGATCGGGATCGGTCGTTTCGATTAACTGGAAAAATGAGGAACCGGTCTCGATCACGCGCGCAAACCCGGGCACTTCCCAGATATTATTGTGAAACATGGGGATCGGCTGGAAACTCGCGCGATGCCGGTCCGGACAAACCATAAAACCGTAGGTGAGACAGGCAAAGTAATCCGTCCCCACAACCGTATCCGCGTCAAAACAAGATACGATGACGTTCTCAAAAAGGATCGCTCGCCCTTCGAAAAAATGTGCCGCGGCCTTTGCGGCATATGTCGCATTGGCGCCTTTAACCCGCGCCTCCCCAGGAAGGCCGTCCGGATGTTCCACGATAAGGAAATCCATAAACTTGTTCCGGTATTGGTCCATGATGCGGCGCATCCCATCTTTGACACACTGCTCCGCCCTTCCTTCCAGGGCAAATACGATAACGATCTGACGGGAAAGTTCCTTATTGTTCGCCACACTTAAAACGCTGGCCTCCACCACCGCGGACATTTCTTTCACCACCGGGATCACGACCAGATGATAGATCTCTGAAGAGAGCGGGGGCAAAGATCCTGATCGTTTCAACTTCTCCAGATCATTCCGTTGAGCCCTTCGGGACATACGCTCGTACCAGCTCTTTTCCCGAGGCGTCTTGTTCACCTCCTCCCCATAGACCTCAAGTCGGTCCACTCCCCGTATCCTTGCAAGCCAATCCGTGTTTTTTTCAAAAGAGAGCCTTATATAAGAGAGATAAAGAAAGATCGTAAGAAAGAAAAGCCTAAAGACCCAGGCCAGCATGAACGCGATCACCGCAATTGCGGCCACGAGCGGGGCCCATATCGACAGTGCCACAAGCCCCAAAAGCAGGATCCAACTGGTCAGGCCGGGAAGTGTCTCAAAAAATCTCTGGAGGAAAGATTCCATTCTGTTCAGACCGTGATGCGTATAGGAAAAGCTCATTTCGCCGCCCCCTGAGTCTCTTTTTCAAACTCGCTTATGACTCCCGAAAAACTAATTCCCTCCGGGAGAATTTCCATGGAGCAAAGCTGTCCCCGGGAAGGCTCCAGATAAAAAATATTCCCTGATTTTTCCGCATAATAAACAAGCGATCCCTTCAGCACCTGGCCAAGCTCCTCGGAAGGAACCCCGCCTTCTCCAAGCCTGGAGAGGAAGATCCGGTCTTCATCCACATACAGAACCTGAGAGGCGTCATAGACAAAATAGGCCTGCCGAAGGTCCTTCCCTTTTTCCGAAACCCATTCGATCTCCGGCCCGCGCTCAAAAAACTCCTTCTTGCGCTCCGGCTTTTCAAAGTCCAGGACTCCGAGACGCGTTTCCTGCCATAGAACGATCTTCTTCCCCCCGACATCGGATTGATAGCCCCGTATTCCCTCGTTCACAAAGCGGTACGGCAGCGCGTTTGAAAAAAGCTCACCCTTAGCTCCCTGAAAACATATCGTATTATTAGAAATAAAATCGAATTTGAACTTCTCCTCCCCGCGGAAAAGATTTTCAAGAAACACACCGCTCTCAACTGATGCTTTTTCACCGGGTTTGGCGTTAAAGTTAGCTTTCAGGATCGAAGCCCCGCAAAGAGCGTAAACTTTCCCCCTGGAAATCCCGAAACCGCGGACCCCTGTAAAAAAGCCGGGCAGCACCTCCATTTTGTCGAGATCCAGCCGGTTGAGAGTTTCTCCGTAACGCGCGAAAAGATAATCGGGGCGGCTTCCCTCCCAGAGCATCTCGTCAGGTTCCCCCGTCTGAAAAAGCCCCGAAAGATCCTTCACTTCGGGCTTATCCCGATCCAGCGAGCATCCGATAAATTTTTCCCCTTGAGGAGTCATCACATGGAGGATGACAAGAGAACTATCCTGGGACAGAAAAACCTTCACCAGCTTTCCCGATTTGAATAGTGATCCCTCCGAAAGCACGGGACGCCCGGTTTCGCTCCTCCAATCGAAAACCCAAAGATCTCCGGCAAGATCCGAACTTTTTAGAAGGAAAAAGCGCGTCCCGGGAATAGTCCGGAGGTCCGCAAAAGACCTGGCGATCAGAGCGCGGATCTTTGGCTTCTGAGGAATAAGCAGAACCTTGGTGAAACTGGCCGCCTTCCCCGGTTCCACCCGGGCTGTCCTCACCCAGGGCCTGTAACCGTCCAAGGTAAGCGTGACATCATAGGCACCGGGCAAAAGATTACGGATCGTCACGGGCGTTTTTTCAACATAGCGCCGTTTGGCGATTAAAAGGGAGGCGTGATCGGGCAATGATTCAATATGGATGAGCCCGGTCTTCACAAGCCCCTTCTCAAGCTTCGGGGTCAGGATGTAACCGAATGCATAGAAGATAATGATCGGGCAGAGGATCAGATAGAGCGTAAAAAAAAGATAGAAAAGAATCTTCCTCAAAATTTTCATTCCACATTATGCCACAAGCCCCTCCGACCTCCAAGCCTCACGCCAAACCCGATCAAGCCTCAGAACTCAATGGCCGATAAATGGTCATGACAAATTTACTGGATTTTGCGATTCTTTCATTCACTTCGCTTTTTGTGATCGTGGACCCGGTCGGCATCATCCCCGCCTTTCTGGTCATGACCCAGGAGAACACGGTCGAGCAACGGATCCGAATGGCCCGGCTCGCAGCGGTGATCACATTCTGCATTCTGATACTGAGTTTCTTCTTCGGCCAAAGGATACTCTCTGCTTTCGGGGTCACACTGCCGGCTTTTCAGATCGCAGGCGGCATCGTCCTTCTCCTGGTGGCACTCGACATGCTCCAGGCGCGGCGTACGGCTCTCAAAGAAACCCAGGAAGAAAAAGCGGAGGGCATCATCAAAGAGGATGTTGCCGTCACCCCTATTGCCATCCCCATGCTCGCAGGGCCAGGAGCCATCACGGCCGTTATTCTTTTATCGAATAAAGCTGAGACCATCGCGCACCAGGGCATACTGGCAGGTGCGATCCTAATCGTTTCAGCGCTAACGTATTTCATCCTCTGGATCGTGGCCACCCGGTCAAAGATCCTCAGCGTGATCGCACTCAAGATCGCGGGACGATTGATGGGACTTATTCTTGCCGCCATTGCCGTTCAGTTTATTCTAAACGGGATCTTCGCAACCCACCTTTTTTCATAGCTTTTTCCGAGCAGATCCCTGGCCGCGAAAAACACCGGACATCGCCGGCAAAGCGCTGAAAATCTTGTGAAAATCTTGTTGCGTCGCAGCAGATACCCCTATATACTTCAATTGATTAATAGTTAATCGCTTTAACTATCTTCACACCTTAGGAGAATCCGCAGACGTGAAACACCGGGAGGCCTTTGTCGCCAATTTCAGGGAGCTTCATCCGAAATTCTCCCGCATGTTTGCCCAGATGCTTGGACATGTCGATTTGACGCTCCCCCAGTACAATCTCCTGCATCAATTGGTGCTTTTAGGTACCGTCTCCATGTCCGAGATCAGCGCCCGTCTGGAGATCACAAAGCCTGCTGTCACAAATCTGGTGGACCGCCTGGAGGACAAGAGATTCCTGAAGCGGGCGCCTCACAAAAGCGACCGCCGCATCATTCTTCTGGAGATTCTTCCCAAAGGTGAAAAGGTTATCACGGAAATCCAGGGGCAAAGCCTCAGCCTCCTTTTGAAGGCCTACGACCGCTTCAGCGCTTCGGAGCATGCCACCATCAGCCGTTTCTACGCGGCAGTCTCCAAAGCGATGGATGACTTTTCCATAAGGTCCAAAAATGAAAATTAGAAACTTCCTGTTCTGCATACTCGCACTAGGCTTTGCCTTCTCCCCTGTCGCGCACGCGCGTGAAAAGACGTCTCCAAACCCCGGAGGTGAGGACAACGCGTTATCTCTTGAAGAGTGCTACCATCTCGCCCTCGTCCAAAGCGAAGTCGTGGGGATCCAGAAGGAAGCTATTTCCCGGGCAACAGCACAGATCTTCAATGCGGCAAGCCAGGGTCTCGGCAATGTGGACTTCGTGATCAACCGCACGTGGCAGGACAGTCAAAAAAGCAATCTGAGCGGCGGCTCGATCGGAAATGCCATTGGCGACCCGAACATGCAGGAAAGCAAATTCACTGTCAGCCAGCCCCTTTTCCAGGGTTTCAAAGCGATCGGTGCCCTGACCGGCGCCGGAAGTTACAGGAAAGAACAAACGGAAGCCTGGATACGCGCCAAAGAGCTTCTTTATATGGATGTTGCCCGCTCTTTCTACAATGTCCTCCGCTATGAAAAGGACGTCACGATCAACATGGGCATCCGGGAACTTCTTGGAAAACGTATCCGGGAGCTTGAGGATCGTGAAAAGATCGGACGCTCCCGCACAAGCGAGGTATTGACGGTCCAGACTAAACTGAAAACGATCGAAGCCGATCTGGCCGCGACCCAGGGAGCCCTCGCGACCGCCCGCTATATGCTGGAATTCCTGACCGGGACGGATCTTGGAGGAAAAACGCTTGATGAAGAAACCACGGAGGAGGTCACTTCAAAAACCCTGACAGAACATCTCAAAATGGCCTTAACGCGCTCTGACGTCCAGGCCGCGGAACAAGCCGTAAAGACCGCCTGGCGCGGCATCGTGGTGGCCCAAAGCGGCTTCTGGCCGATGATCACACTAGACCACAACCGGTACATGCGCCGCGAAGGCGTCTTATCGAACCTGGATTTTGATACTCTTATTAAATTTGACGTACCTCTTTTCTCCGGAACCGAAACTATCGGCCAGGTCAAGGATTCCATCAGCATTCTGAAACAAAAGAAGCTGTCTTACACGCTCGCCAGGAGACAAGCCGAACTGGACATCAAGCAAAGCTATCAGATCTGGCTCTCATCTAAAGAAACCGACAACCTTTTGAAAGAAGCCGTCCTGTCCGCTGAAGAAAATTACAATATTCAATCCGAAGAATATACCCGCAGTCTCGTGAGCAACCTCGACGTCCTTACGACGCTGGAATCGCTGCAAAACACCCGCCAGAGAAAAAATCTGACTTATTATGTCATGAAGCAGGATGAAGCCGCCTTCCGTGTCGCGATCGGAGAAGTGTCATGAACTTATCAGAAATCTCGATCAAAAATCCTGTCTTCGCATGGATGCTCATGATCGGTCTCATGGTGTTCGGCGTACTCGGCTGCCACGGCATGGGCGTCGGACAAATGCCCGATGTGGACTTTCCTGTATTGAACGTCAGCGTTAATTGGGAAGGCGCCGCCCCCGAGGTCATGGAAAGTGACGTAGTCGATATCATTGAAGATTCGGTCATGGGAATTCAAGGACTCCGGGATGTTTCTTCATCTTCCGCTGAGGGAAAAGCTAATATCAAACTTGAGTTCGATCTTGACCGCGACATTGATATCGCACTCCAGGAAGTTCAGAGCAAGATCTCCGAAGCCCGCCGGAGACTCCCCGTCGACATCGATCCTCCCATTATCCAGAAATTCAACCCCGAAGACCAGCCGATCATGTACCTTGCGGTCACTTCACGCCTTCCTTTGAAAGAATTGATGGACTATGTCGACCGAAGCGTCAAGGACCGTTTCAAGACCGTCCCCGGCGTCGGCGATGTCTTTTTGGGAGGATTCCTCGAGAGGAATCTGCGCGTTTGGATCGACACAAAAAAACTTCTCGCGTATCAATTGACGGTCGAAGATGTGATCAATGCCATCCAGAAAGAACACGTCGAGATCCCGGCCGGGAAGCTGGAAACCCAGGAAAAAGAATCTTCGGTCCGCGCCATGGGCGAAGCGCGATCCGTTGAGGAATTCGAAAAGATCGTGATCAACAACCGGAACGGACAACCCATTTACCGTCCGATCAAATTAAGCGAAGTCGCCAGGATCGAAGACGGACTCGCGGACCTCCGGCGAATGTCGCGTGCCATGGGAGAACCCGCCGTAGGATTGGGCATCCGGAAACAACGCGGAGCCAACACGGTCGCCGTGGCTGAAGGTGTCAAAAAAAGGCTCGCCGAGATCCAGCGTGACCTCCCGAAGGATTTTTCTATCGGGATCAATTTTGACTCGAGCAAATTCATCAGCGACAGCGTCCATGAACTTTATCTGACGCTCATACTTTCCGCCCTGCTTACCGCTGTGGTGTGTTGGGTCTTCCTTGGATCATGGAGCTCAAACCTGAATATCCTGCTTGCCATCCCGACCTCGATCCTCGGGACCTTCATCGTGATGAAGTTCGCGGGTTTCACCATGAACATTTTCACGTTGCTCGGGCTCTCACTCGCCATCGGCATCGTGGTGGACGACGCCATCATGGTACTCGAGAATATCGTCCGTCACCGTGAAATGGGCAAAAACAAAATCGACGCCGCAGTCGATGGCTCCAGGGAAATCACCTTCGCCGCACTGGCCGCCACGCTCGCCATCGCCGCGATCTTCATTCCGGTCGTCTACATGAAAGGCATTATCGGGAAATTCTTTCTCCAATTCGGCATCACGATCACCGCCGCCGTATTCCTTTCTCTGCTTGAAGCCCTGACGCTTGCTCCGATGCGCTGCTCGCAGCTTCTTGAAATAGGCGAAAGAAAAACGCGGTTCGGGAAGGCCTTTGAACACGGCATGATCAAACTCAATGAACTTTATGGCAAAAGCCTTGTGGTGGCTCTCCGCCACAAATGGAAAGTGCTCATATTTTCTTTCATCTTCTGTGTAGTCTCCTACATGGTCACGGCTCCTCATCTCAGAAAAGAATTCGTACCGGCTCAGGATCAAAGCATGTTCCTGGCCGCATTGGAAACGCCCATAGGATCCTCAGTTTATTTCACGAGCGATCGCTTCAAGGCTGTCGAAGAGTACGCCATGAAACACCCCTGCGTGAAACGTTATTTCTGCGTGATCGGCGTACGCATGGGCGGCATGGAAGGCGAGGTAAATGCCGGCATGCTTTTCGTGACTCTCAAGGATCCTAATAAGCGGCCTTTCGATCCCAAACTCAAGCGGCGGCCGACCCAGCAGGATGTCATGGACCAGTTCCGGACCGATATCAACAAGATCCCCAATGTCAAAGCGATCATGCAGGACCTTTCCACTCGAGGATTCTCGGCTACCCGCGGATACCCAATCGAATTCTCGATCCGGGGACCCAGCTGGGACAAGCTGATTGAATATGCACAAACGATCCAGGAGAAGATGAAAAAGAATCCGGATTTCCAAGATGTGGACAGTGACTATCGTGCGGGTCTTACCGAAGTACGTATTTATCCGGATCGTGACAAAGCATTCGACCATGCTGCGAGCGTCGGGACTATTGCCCGGACGGTAAACGCCATGATCGGCGGTGAGCGCGTCGCTAAATACACCCGGGATGGAAGACGCTATGACGTCCGGGTCAAGGCCAGCGATCAGGACCGCCAGACTATCAAAAATATCAACGACCTTTGGATCTGGAATAACCGTGGAGAGATGGTCCAACTCGTGGACGTCGTCAAGATCAACGAACGTCCCAGTCTTCTGAGCATCACCCGCCAGGGCCGCGAACGGGCCATCAGCCTTTACGCAAGCGCAACTACCGGTAAATCGCTCGCTGACGCCATTCAAACGGCAAAAAAAATCGCTGAGGATACGCTCCCCGATCCCTACCGGGTCGTCTTCAGCGGCACAAGCCAGACCTTCAAAGAATCCATGCAAAGTCTTATCTTTGCGCTAATAATGGGAATCGTCGTGGCTTACATGATCCTGGCGTCACAGTTTAACCACATCGTCCACCCCATCACAGTCCTACTGGCGCTTCCGTTCAGTCTTGTAGGGGCTTTCTGGGCACTTTTGATCGCGAATCAATCTCTGAGCATCTTCAGTTTCATCGGGCTTCTGCTTTTGATGGGTATCGTCAAGAAAAATTCCATTCTTCTTGTGGATTTTACCAATCAAATGAGGAATCGCGGGATGAACACCTACGATGCCCTTATCACGGCCTGCCCGATACGCCTGCGTCCCATCATTATGACATCGGTCTCAACGATTGCCGCCGCGGTCCCCCCCGCCCTAGCGCTCGGCCCCGGCGCAGAGACACGAATTCCCATGGGCGTTTCGATCATCGGGGGAGTTCTCGTTTCGACTTTCCTGACCCTGTATGTTGTGCCCGCCTTTTATCTCGTCTGCGATAAGATCGAGCAAAAAGGATCACTCAAGCTGATCTTTGAAGCCGTCAGAACCAAGCTGTCGCGCAATCGCCCCAGGGAGTAAGGGACCAGCCATCAAAGTTCGTCTTTTGATCTTTCCATTTTTAAAGAACTTTGCCTGACCTGACAACACTCCAAATCCGATGAGTAGACCTTTCGGAAAGAAATAACAAATTCCGAAACATCACCTCTTCAAACAAAGCGCCGCTACACTTTTCTTTCGCAATAAACCGAATAGCCTAAAGGATCGTCAGAAGATCCCCATTTCATCAGAAGACACAAATGACCGAGAACAGTCAGAAAAAGGACGGGCAGCGCAAACAAAACGACAAAGAACAACCGAGTTGTTATCCGCCAAAGAAAAAAACTGTAATTTTTAAAAATCATCCTCTGAAAAATCGCGTTCATCTTCGCAACGGCGACCACCACGTCGCTCCCTTTAGGAACAATATCAATGTTTGTGAAACCCGCGCTCATTAATAATTTCTCTAAACATGCGGGCGTGAACCGCCAGTAATCATCGGGGATATAATGATACCGTGCCGCAAAAGGGATCGCGAAAAACATTCTTCCCCCGGAGCGCAAGACCCGGTAACATTCCGACAAGAAAAATGAGCAGTCATACACGTGTTCTAAAACATGTGTATGGAAAACCATGTTGAACTTGCTTTCCGGGAAAGGGAAACTCCTCCCATCATAACTTATGACACCGTCGATCTTTTTATATGAAAATCTTTCGCTGTCTTTTGTGTCACACGCGTAATAATTAACGCCTTGAGGAATTAAATGCCGGTAAGGCTGCGCACCGCAACCGATTTCTAGGATATCCCCACTGGATTTCCTTAATGTTTTTTTCACATCCGGATATACAGTCGCGACCTGAAAGTCTAAAAAAAGCCTCAGGGCGAAAAGGATCTTGTTCTTAAGGTTATCGGGAGCAACAAACGGCAACGGCATCCAGGTTTCGCGAGACTGCTTCTGGGGAATTTTATCTCCGTTCATTTTAGGGGAAGATCGTTCCGGAAAATGCTCTTCACGAGATATTTCGGCCGCTGTTTCACCTCTTCAAATATTTTACCGATATATTGGCCAAGCACGCTAATACCGAGCAATTGGATCGCTCCGATAAATAGCACCACAATCAGAGTGGTCGTAATACCGCGCGGCGCCATACTAGGGCATAGAAGCCTTAGAGCTATCTGGATGATCATCGCCAGCATGGCCAAAATAAACACGCATGCTGAAAAAAAAGACATCAGTTCCAGCGGGATATACGAAAAAGAGAATATCCCTTTCGTCGCCCAATTCATATTCTTCCAGAGATTATTCGTGGTCTTGCCGAACATGCGCTCCGGTCTGAGATAATCCACACCCGTCTGTTTAAAGCCCGTCCAGGCCCTAAGTCCCCTGAGGAAACGGTCCCTTTCGGGAAAAGATTTCATAACATCGACGACCTTCCTGTCCATAAGAGAAAAATCTCCCGCGTTCAAGGGAATCTTGACATAGGAGATTTTGTGAAAAATAAAATAAAACATCTTATAGGCGATCTGCATCAAAAACGGGGCATCCCTCTTCGTCCGAACGCCATAGACCACATCAAAACCCTGTTTCCATTTCCCATAGAACTGCTCTATCAGCTCCGGAGGATCCTGAAGATCACCGTCCAGCAACACCACAGCATCCCCCGTCGCGATGTCCATACCGCTGGTAAAAGCCATTTGGGAGCTGAAATTGCGGGAATGGTTCACGGCGATCACGTGGCTATCTTGCCGGACCAGGCCTGCCAAAAGGGTTTCCGTGTTGTCCGGGCTTCCGTCATTGACAAAGATGATCTCGTAATCCACGCCGATCTTCACGAACGTGTCCGTCAGACGCCGGTACATGTGGGGAATCGCCTGTACATCTTTATAGCACGCGATCACTGCGGAAATTTTCTTGGCCACGGGAGTGACTCCTTAAGATAGTACCGCGTTCACTTTCTCAAATTCACGTAATAAGGTTGATCGTTCCGGATCATCTCCCGGACAAGTCCCGGGATCTCTTCCGGCGTTTTCGGCCACCGGGAACGGATATTCTTGCATATTTTCATGACGGCCTTGTCCTCAGGCGCCCAATGAGAAATGCCGTCGTGGATATAGTCATAATCCCTTCCGGCGCCGACCAGCTTCACGGGAATCCTTTCGCTGTGGATGTAATTCCGTATGGTTTCAAAAGGCCGGTAAAGCAGGAAAGTGGTGATGGAATAAACAAACGGTATCTTCCCTTCCAAAGCCAGGCCGACCCCCGCCCCAACCATCAGCTGCTCAGCAGCACCGACATTAATAAAGCGGCCGGGATAATCCTTCCTGATGGGATCCCACATTTTATATCCCAGATCGCCCGTCACCACCCATATTTTCCGGTTTTTACGCATCTCCTCATGGAGTACATCGGCAAAGACACGTCGCATTCTGATCATGCCCACAGACGGTGTCATTTAAAAAGCCCCATGGCCGTTTCATATTCCGCTTCCGTCATCACATGATAATGAGCGTCTTGCCCTTTAAGGAATGGCAGTTGCTCCGCATCGGTCTCGGCGAAAAGGATAAAAGGCTGATGACCGGAATGGGCTTTTAGCAATCGGCATAGCTGGTTCGCATCATGCCCATCTGCTTTTTTCACAGAGAAACCAAAACCCTTCAGCCGTTTTAAGAGCAAAGGAGCAGAAACAGGATCATAGGCCCCCCAGCCGTTGGCACTGACAATGATCTTTAAATTGCACAATTTCTGGTCCGTCGCGACCCTGAGGGCTTCCCAGACACTCCCCTCCGCGCATTCCCCGTCGGAAATGAGGCAATAGACATTCTTTTTTCGGTCCGCGAGCGCCATCCCCACGGCAATAGGAAGCCCCTGTCCGAGGCTCCCCGTTGAAACATCGATGCCTTTTCTGGGATCTCTGTCCGGGTGTATATGAAGACGGTCCAGTTCCGGTATCTTCAAAAGCCCAGCTCTCTCCAAGACCGCATAAAGAGCAATCCCGGCATGCCCGCAGGAAAGCACAAACCGTTCCTTTTTCTTTTTTACCTTATACACGGCGGCAAGAATGTCGACAGCACTTAAGCAGGATCCCAAGTGGGAAAGACGTTGCCGGTGACTGACTTCAAGGATACGTTGTCTTAAAGTTTTTTGTTCACGATCAAGCTTCATGTCCGCTCATTTCTTTACGGCGATCAAGCAAAGATTTCCAAGCTTGACGCGCACCCCAATATTCAGAAAACGCCCGAGAAGGCCTTCCTTGGCCGCCAAAAACTTCGCTTTGGTCCGGTTCAGGAAAGGCAGCAGCAAAATGATATGTCTGAGTGAAACAACATTCAAGTGTGAATGCATTTTAACAGGCTGGAAGTTGTTCTTTCTGAAAATCTTCTCCATCGTCACTTTGCTAAAAAGAGAATAATGGCCGATATCAATGATAGGGCTTTTTTCCTTCAGGATCTTGGCCTGCGGGCTTTCCACGTCATGATTGAAAGCGACAATAAAACCCTCAGGTACAAGCAGATCGTGGCAGATCCTCAACAGATCATTCGGGTCCCGCATATGCTCGAGCACCTGAAAAAAACAGATCAGGTCGAAAACTCCCGATTTAAAAGTCGCTGGAGAGAGAACGCCCACCATGATCTTATCACGAATGAGTGCGTCGCTTTTAGCCACGGCATCCGTGCTGGGCTCTACTCCGGAGACATTGACATACCCCTTTTCATAAAGCGCCTTCAGAAGAAATCCGTTCCCACAACCGACCTCCAGGATCCTCGCATCTTTGGGCAACTGCCTCAAAACCGGCTCAAGCGCTGTCAGGTAGGTTGTGACTAGATTTTCTGTTTCTTGCTCATAAGTAAATTTGCTTTGTTTGTAAAGCTCGTTGACGAACGACTCCTCCGGGACCGGGTTTGACCGGATCATGCCATCATGATTACAGCGGACGATCTGGTAATGGATGCGATCCGGGATCTTACGTGCGGAATAGACATCAGCACACAGATCGGCCTCCTCGAAGTTATTCCGGTAAAGGACACTATAATCTTCCAAAGACAAACAAAGGGGACATCGGGTCTTAAGAAATTCCATGAACGATCCTCATTGAATCTCGCTCCGAGACAAAATAAACCGATCTGGATAAATTTTATAATATGGCGCCGAAAGATTCCTCATGATTTCAAAAAAACTGAAGCCACTCTTCATCCGGCCTAGCCGGAATAATCAGATAATACCCTTTTTCCAGCTGAGCCTGTGAAAAACCCACCACGTCCTTCATAAGCAGCCTGGAATCATTAAGGACACAGGCATTTTGTGGAACAATTCCACTTTCATAATAGTAGTTGGCATCATACCTGCTGACAAATACCACTTTCTGACTTGAATGAGTCAGTTTTCAAAATATCTCTGAATTCTTACGGAACATAAGTTCCGTTTCCAGCCCAAAAGAGAAAGGCGAACGAACATTATCGTATTGCTGTCGGACCCTCTGTGAGACCCAGCCGAAATAGGCGCAGTATATTCCGGCAATAAATACTACCGCCAATACCGGTAAGATCCATTCCGGAGATCTCGAAGAAAAGCTTCTTTCGCATTCAAAATGGACCAGGCCAAATAAAAGAAATAGCAGGAAAGCGCTGGAAATAGAAATGGCACAAGCTTCATGGCTTCTTCCCAAAAGATAATGAATTCCCGATTGCCAGAAGACTTAAATAAAGACCTGCCCGAAAATACTGTTCCGGCAAAAAGGGCTTGTTCATCATAATAAAATCAAGAACAAGGCTAAGCAACACAGGCGCGCACCAATAACGGACTGCCGCGATAGCGTACGCACCGGCCATAAAAAACCTGCCGAGATAAACGGGCCGATAAGCGCTATGAAAAATCAGCTACGGGTTTCTTGCAATGCTCCGTCCCTCTCAGCGTTGACGTGCCTTTATAAAAAGCTGCACAGCAAATTGCGGCAATGAAAGAACCGCATGAGATCAGCCTATCGGATTATCTGACATATAAAGCATCTCAGGATCGATTTTGACATATCGAACACGAAGGCTCGATAGGACCTCGCTAAAAGAAGGGCCTTGATAACCCCCCAAAGGGATTACAAGATAATGCCCATTTCGCAGCGCTCTTTCCAAAAAAGCTTTATAATTCTTAAAAAGCACTAGCCTGGCATCCGTAGCACAATAGGGTTCTTGGGGAACATACCCGCCTTCATAATAGTAATACCCATCCTCATAACTGACAAATGTCACATGAGAGCTCAACCGGGTCATTTTTCTGATAAGGTCCATATGTCCGCGGAGCCCAAACTCTATGCTACTTTCACGGACATACGCCCCATGCGTCCGAAAGTTTTCAACCTGTCGCCCGATCCTATCAGGGGCCCTACCGGAATAGGCGAAGCTTATTCCGGCAATAAATACGAGACCCAATGATGTCAAGGGCCACTTTAAAAATCTCGAATGAAAAACTCTTTCGCATTCTGAATGGACAAGATCAAACATAAAAAACAAGCAAAACAGTAGAATGCTCGAAATGTTAATGATGTTGTTTTCGTGGCTCCGGCCAAAGAAATACAGCGAATTCCCGATCGCGAGCAGAATGACGAAAAGCCCCGTCTGGAAATGACGCTGCGACACAAAGGACCTGTTCCGCCAATTCACAATAAAAAAAAGGCTGAGCAGCACGGGAACATACCAATAAAAAGAATGTCCGGAAATCCGCAAAAACCCGATGCCATGTTGCCGATAAATCGAAGCAGAGGGTTGGCCAAACGCAAAGTACAAATGATAGAGAAGGAAAGAAAGACCTATGAGAAAAACGTTCTTCGCATAAAGCACCGCGTAGCTCCGAATAATAGACATGAAAGAATCTTTTTTCGATACCAGGTCCATGCAGAAGAGCAATGCGACAAGCAGCGTATAGGCTAGGGCATAAATAACACCGAAAGTATGATGAAAAACACATAAAAAGCCAAGTATCGCACCCATCAGCCAATGCGAAGCTCCTTTGAAGAAAAAAGCCGCCAGTACAACAAACCACCAGTCCAGTCTCAACGGCGTCACCTGAAAACAAAGGATAATATCCGCGATATTTCCATACGTCCTGACAAGCAGGGCACTTATGACACAATAAAGAGCATAGCCTTTGTGAGTAAATACGCGACATCCAAAAAGGTACAATCCCAAAAAAAAAGCATAAAAAGAAATCTGCCCCACCATGTAAAAATCATAAAAAGAAAAACCGATCTTCATCCACAACACCGCAAGCAGCGAGAGAAGATGATCGTACTGAAATCCGGTTTGATTCAACGGAAAACCGTGAATGATCCGCATGGCCGGGAAAAGGATAAAATTATAATCAATCGCAGAATATGCTTCCGAAGCGACCATGCATATGGGAAATAGCAGAGCTGCAAGTATGGTCGCAAGACTCCGAGGCTTGTTGATGAAAAAAGAAAGTGTCATCGTGATACCCAGGACCGACAAAATAAAACAAATACCGGGGATATCATGGATGAGAAAGCGCGAAGATTCAGCCATGGGGGGGGGCAAGCCGACTTCCTTGAAAAATAACAGCGCCGGCAATGCAAACAAAAGCAGAAAGCCTAACTTCAGGGAATAAAAAGAAATTTTATTTATGAAACGATAGAGCAGAAACGTTAGCCCGACGATCAGATAAACAAGTCCATATAGAACATAGACCTGGATACCATTGCGGGGCCCCATGACGGTAACACGCGCCATCGGCATATATTCCGATAGAGGAAGCCTGCTATTCCATGACCAGATAAACGGAGAAAAATAAAAGAAAAGTTGATACGCGGCGGCAGTGACAAATCCCGCCAAGACAAGCGGAATGATGAAGGCGGAAAAAAAAGAATCCCCTTTAAAAAGCTCGGAATGTTTCAACGTTTTCAAAAAAGACAACTCATCTCCCCTGCCATAATGAGCGGTTAGTCATAAACCATTCCCATGTTCGAGAGAGCCCGTTTTCAAGATCAGTCTCGGGCGTCCAGCCCAACAACCGTTGGGCCTTCGAAATATCCGCAAGCCAGTGGTTTGCGTCCCAGTTTCTTGGTGGCATACTCCCCCAGTCGAAACCGGTCGTTTCTCCCGTGACCCTCACCGCTGTTTCAACGACATCTTTGATGGAAGACTGCACGCCTGCGCCGACATTAAACGTCTCTCCAGGAAATTCCTTTAACCTGTCCACACTTTGATAGACCCGCAGAACATCGTCAATATAGACATGGTCATGAGAAGTTTCAGGTGAAACGAGCTTCATCTTTTCCTTAAAATAAAGCGACTTCATTAAGGTCGGAATGAATCGGGCGGGTTCCTCATAAGGCCCGTAGACCGAAAAAGGCCGCAGGGTCACAATCGGCCTTTTTTCAGAACGCGCCATATGAGAACACAGCAATGTCTGAGCGGACTTCGTAACCGCGTAATAACTCGCCGGTTCCAGTAGATCCGTTTCCTTCATCGAGGACTTCTTAAATCCATACTCCGAGGAGCTTCCCGTATTAACAAACAATTCAAAGTCGACATCCAGTAAAGCTTTGAGGAGATGCCAAGTCCCCTGGATATTGGTCTCGATACAGATTTCCGCGTCTTGCTGGGAAGAGTAGGCCCCGTAAGTCGCCAGATGATAGATGACCGTCGGTTTGACTTCCTTGATCAAACCGCGTAATTCCTTGAGATCGGAAAGGTCGCATAAATGAACCTTCAGTTTATCCAGAACATTGTCAATCCGCCAAGTCTTGGAGGTTTTTCTTAAAAAAAGATGCACCTCCTCATTCTCAGCGGCCAACTTTCTCGCCAGACAAGATCCGATGAAACCGCTGGCTCCCGTAATTAGAAAAACACGCTTGTGCGCCATAAAAAGTCACCTTCTGGGTGCATTTCTTTCAATACGGCGTATTGTAACCGTTCGTAAAAAAAAAACTAGGATTCGTTGAGATGCATTCCGAAAGGCCTGCTTGACAGCCACATCTAAAGATCCTACCATTTGACCATGATTGCGATTTGTTATTTTTTCGACACTCCCTGCGGGAAAAAAAGCGAATGACGTCGCCGAAAAACACCATAGCCTGTTCGAGCCTCTTTTTCTTTCTAACAACTCTAGTCGCTTTTACTGTCGGACATCTTGCGACAAGAAGCATGAGCCTCATGGCGGACGAATACGCCCATTTCACGGCTATTTCCAAAATGCTGCAGACCGGCAACTTTTTACCAAGGACAGGGCTTTCTTCCCTCTGGGGATATCACTGGGCCATCGTCTTCTGCACCAAGCTCGTTCACAATAACAGCATTGAAATGATCCGTCTTTTTACGACCATCCTTTCGATCTGCTGCGTAGCGTCCTTCTTTTTTCTCGCCAAAACGATCGACAAGGATTCCGCCGTCCAAAAAGCTTTTTCCTTCCTCCTGCTCCCCGCAATATTCCCCTTTTTTTTCGTGATCTATACGGATGTTTACGCGATGATGTTCGTCTTCCTGGCTCTTTTCTCCGCACTAAAGAACCGACTTTGGTTTTCCGGATTTTTCGGAATACTCGGTATGCTCGTCCGCCAGAACAATATTATCTGGCTCGCCCTCATCGCTTCGCTCGTCTATTTTCAGAATTACTACCCGCAATATCGCTGGCCGGACGTCAGACAGTGGATTCGAAAATTTCTTTTCTATTTTCTGGCTCTGATCGCGCTCATCGTGTTTGCAATCTGGAATAAAGGCTTCGCTCTCGACGGTCGTGAGCACCACCACCTGACTGTAAATGTCGGCAATTTATTCCTGTTCCTCTTTCTTTTCTTTTTTATTTTTTTGCCACAAAATCTGATGAATGCACGGAAGATGGCCTCTTTCCTGGGGCGGCACATCTACGTGGGATTCATCCTCCTGGTCTTATTCATGGTGCATGTCTTCTTCTACGACCACTACCCTCAATGCAACACTTTCGCCAGATTCCTGCACAACTGGGTCGTTTTCTGGATGACCACCCCATCCTTCTTCCTTAAAACGGTCACCTTTCTCCCCGTTGCTTACAGCATTCTTTCACTCTGCGTCACTCCTCTGCAAAGGAAGTCTTTCTATCTGCTTTACCCCTTCACGGCCCTTTCCTTGATCGTTTTACCGATCATCGAGATCCGATACACGTTCATCCCCTTTGTTCTATTTCTTCTGTTCAAACAAAAGGACTCCGCAAGGGTCGCGCTGGTAACCCTCGCCTCTTACATAGTCCCCATATTTCTCCTAATGTATCTGATTTGGAGCGGGACCTTTTTCCCGTAGCACAGTGGATTGGGTAGACCACTCGTCTTTAAGATGTCCAGGTCGATGTTTGTGTTCTCTGTTTCTCACTCTTTCGTTTGTGAGTGTCACATGATCCCAACCATCATCTATATGAACGGGGCCCCCTCTTCACACCGTGCATGCGGTTTTCCCGCACACGGCGTTTCAAAGCATCCTTCGCAAATAGATCCCGCGCATCAATAAATGCTGAAGTATATCC
>Ga0114951_10002935_pt1 | contig 18495 bp, 17 predicted proteins | sample AM7aDNAmetaG_FD_88677 | JGI IMG/M metagenome (GOLD analysis project Ga0114951, IMG submission 88677) | Freshwater microbial communities from Finland to study Microbial Dark Matter (Phase II) - AM7a DNA metaG | ecosystem: Environmental > Aquatic > Freshwater > Lake | place: Finland: Lake Alinen...
TGATTTTGACCACTGGGCGTATTCCTCCTTTCAGTTTTCTCGCAACTACTGAAAAGGATACGCCCTTTCTTTTATCTCTTTACTAATTTACACAAGATATGTTACATCACCCTTGCGTGTAAAGAAAATATGTGTTATTAACTTCTGATGTTATAATAGTTAGGAATGTTTTGAAGGGAAAAGTGAACAAGTGTCTAAAAATTCAAACGTAAAAAAGAAAGGCAAATCACAAAATACTAAAAATAATCAACCTCAAACCATAGCTAGAAAACTTACCCCAGAAGAAGCCGCCGCTATTGTAAGAGACCGCCTGGCTAACCGACCGGTTATAATCTGGCGATATCGCAATGGCAAATTAAACAAGCGATTTATTATCACTCTGGCGGTAATGATAGTAGCACTGGTAGCTGCATTATATTTTATCTCCCGTACTTCTTAGTCATCTTAAAAAGAAAGTGCGCCTAAAACAAAAAAGCCCTAATGCTCTTTTAAGTCTGAATATTTTAACCCAGAAAGCTTCATATTTAATATTTTACTATTGCAAGAGGCTCTATAGATTCATAATTCTCAGATGTCTTTAGCTTTCTTCTGTAAATCATATAGTCTGGTAAGGGCTTCCAAAGGCGTTAAACCATCCAGATCCAGATTTTGCAGTTCTTCTAAAACGAGGGGTTTGGGCCCGAAGAACGTAATTTGAGTAACCTGATTTAATTTTTCTTTGCGGGCAGTTTTGGAAACGGGAATTTTAGTGTAATCATTTTCCAAATCGCCAAGGACTTCCTGTGCCCTGTTAATGACTGATCTGGGCAGACCAGCCAGTTTGGCAACATGAATGCCGTAACTTTTATCCACGCCTCCCGGAACAACCTTTCTTAAAAAAACCACTTCACCTTTATCTTCTATGACAGAGACGTTAAAATTCTTGGCCGCCGGTAAAAGAACGGCAAGTTCTACCAATTCATGATAGTGAGTGGCAAAGAGTGTCTTGGCGCCTAATCTGGGAGAATTGTGAATATATTCCGCAACAGACTGAGCGATAGATAAACCATCGTATGTACTGGTACCCCGACCGATTTCATCCAGAATAATCAGAGAGTCGGGAGTAGCATTGTTCAAGATGTTAGCGGTCTCAGTCATCTCAACCATAAATGTTGATTTGCCGGCCGCCAGATCTTCGCCAGCACCGATGCGGGTGAAAATGCGGTCGACTATCCCGATATCAGCGGATGTTGCTGGCACAAAACTCCCGATCTGGGCCATTAAAACTATCAAGGCAACTTGTCTTAAATAAGTAGATTTTCCTGACATATTGGGGCCTGTGAGGATAATCAGACGGGCATCTGCGTTTGATAAATAAGTGTCATTAGAGATGAAGACGTTTTCAGGCAAGCTTCTTTCAACTACCGGATGCCGGCCATCCTTAATTGCAAGGGCCTTCTGGTGATTCAAATTCGGTCGGACATAGTTGTAGCGGACAGCAGCCTCAGCCAGGGCAGACAAAACATCGACAGTTGCCAACGAATGAGTCAGTGCCAGGATGGCTTCACCAGACGAGGCTATCTGACTGCAAACTACCTTAAAAAGATCGGACTCCAGTTCGATAATACGCTCCTGCGCATGCAATATTAAAGCCTCGTACTCTTTCAATTCAGGTGTGTAATATCTCTCTCCGCCCACCAGGGTCTGCTTGCGTATATAATTGGATGGCACCTGGGCCAGGTTAGCGTTAGATATTTCAATAAAATAGCCGAAAACACGGTTATAACCCACTTTGAGAGACTTAATACCCGTTTTTTCCTTCTCCTGCTTTTCCAAACCAGCCAGATATTGTTTTGAACTGAATGAGCGATTGCGTAATTCATCCAGATCAGGCGAGAATCCAGTTTTGATGACTCCACCTTCATCCAGTCCACCAGGAGGATTATCATTTAGAGCTTTGTTAATCAAGTCCACAGACTCAGGTTGAGAAGGTAAATGATTTTTCAGCCAATCCAGAGGAGCAGATTCCAGCAACGCCTTTAACTCAGGAACTATCTCTAACCCTTTTTTAAGAGCTATTACCTCTCTGGGTGAAGCCAAACCGCCTTTAATCCTGTTTATCAAGCGTTCCAAATCGGCGATATCGCTCAACAGTCCGATCATCTTCAAACGGATAACGCTTTCGCCAAAAAACCAAGCTACGGCCTCTAAACGCCGATTGATTTGCTCAATGTCTAACTGAGGCTGTCCGATCCATCTTCTTAGCAACCTGCCGCCCATGGCAGAACGGGTAAAATCTAAGACAGCTAGAAGAGAGCCTTCAGTTTTATGGGTACTGCTGCTGCGGAACAATTCAAGATTATTTTGAGTTTGGATATCCAGCGCCATAAAATCTTCAGTTGAATAGGTGGTTAAACCGCTGAGTTGATTGAGAGAGTTCTTCTGGGTCTCTTTCAGGTAGAAAATAATGCTTCCGGCAGCACGTACGGCCAGATGTAAATGGCCACAACCGAACCCATCCAAAGACGCGATTTTAAAGTGATCCAGTATTAACCTGGTGCCTGCTTCCAAATCATAGTCATAGTCTTCGAGTCGAGTTAAAGGTGTTGTGATTTTCAGGACTGCTAGATCGGAACTTTTAGGAGCCAAAATTTCCGAGGGTTTAAGTCTTTCTATCTCGCTAAAAGCCCTTTGAAGAGAGGTTTGAGAAACTGCAAATTCCCCGGTAGTGATATCCACATAAGCCAGACCAACCTGGTCCTGGTCAATAAAAAGACTCAATAAATAGTTATTAAATTTACTGTTTAATAAGCCTGGCTCAACCACCGTTCCTGGAGTGACCAACCTGACAACCTCGCGCTGCACAATACCTTTGGTTTCTCCTGGTTTGGTCATTTGCTCACAAATAGCTACTTTGTAACCCCGGTTAATCAAACGAGCCAGATAATTATCCACCGCGTGATAGGGAATTCCAGCCATGGGAATGGAGTTGCCCTTACCCATGCTGCGAGCCGTTAGAACTATTTCCAACTCTTTGGCAGCAACTCTGGCATCATCATCAAAAGTCTCGTAAAAATCGCCCAAACGGAAGAAGACAATGGCTTGCGGGTACTGACGTTTGACTTTGAGATACTGCTGCCGGACAGGGGTTAAATTTTCGCTCATAATAAAACCCATTCTAAAGCAATTTGTGAGTGAATTAAAGAAAAAGCAGTAGTTATGTTAATTATTAACAAAGAGCCAGCATAAATATTGATCTATAACTCGACAACGCGCTGTTTTACCCGGCATTTCTCGGCTTTCACGATGGCGAGAATATCCTGAACAGCGCTCTCTATGCATTGACTGGGGTTCATCACCACATAATCAAAATCGCTAATCTTTTCCAACTCGGATCGAGCGGATTGTAGGCGCAGTGAAAGATCGGCATCAGTTTCAGTGCAGCGAAGGTTTAACCGATTACACAACTCCTCTATGGAAGGAGCATTAATAAAAATAAAAATAGCCTCTGGCAGAATCTTCTTGATATTGGCAGCGCCCTGCACATCGACTTTGATAAAAGTATCCTGCCCTCTTGAGATAGCCTCTTTTACCGGCTGTTTGGGAACTCCATACCAGTTTCCGTAGACATTGGCTGATTCCAGAAGTCCGCAGTTGAGCTGCAAGTCTTGAAATTCAGCTAATGAGACAAAATGGTAATCAACTCTATCAGTTTCATTCTTACGCTTCTGGCGGGTGGTCATCGTAGTAAGAAAGAAAAAGGGGCAGTTGCGTTCCTTCATGCGATTGAGAATAGCGTCTTTGCCGACGCCGGAAGGCCCGGATATAACTATCACCAGTGGATTGCCATTCGGATTTGAGCAGACCTGTCCCTGGTTACTCGCTGGTGTCATCTTCTTGCTCAGTTTTTAAAATAGAACCGACATGACTAACCTGCAAGCGTCCGGCAATAATTTCCGGAGCTCGGGAGGTTAAAAAGATATGTCCATTGTCTGTGAAAATGGCTGCCCTAGTCTTTCGACCATGAGTCATATCTATTAAAACACCTTTATTGATCGCCTCCTTAATGGCACGCTTGATATTGGTAGAGGCAGGTGAAGCAATAGCTACTATGCGCTTAACAGCTAAGAAGTTATCAAAACCAACATGTACTAATTCAATGGACATAATATTTCCTCACAACTCTGTATTTCAAATCACCCCATAAAATGACGTGATGCGTATTATGATACACATCCAAAGATAGTCTGAATTGGTGACAATATCTTAATATAATAGCCTTTTATTATGAAAAATGACAACTACTGACCTAATGTACATTATAGCGGATAATATGTATTTATGGGACATAGTTTAACCCTGTTTATGATATCATTTCATGTTCAAACATAGAATATTTGTACTCCCCAATTATCAGCGCCTTTTGTCGATGGATAAAACGATTACGATAATTGACATTGAAAATAGCAGAGCATACAATACACAAATTTAAGGCAATACATTGATTGGTATTTATGAAAAACAACAGGCAAGGCAAACTTGGTGACAAAATAATCCATCCGCGCCGAATTCGCGGTTTACGCTTAAAAAGGGTATTGGGAGTAGCAGCCGTTTTTAGTGCCGGTTACGGTAATGTAGGATCATCAATATATTACGCCCTGGGCATTGTGGCTCTAGCAGCAGTTGGAGCGACTCCGATAGTTCTGGGTATTGCCGGAATTCTTTTTATTTTTACCGCTCTGACTTACGCAGAGGGTACTTCTATGATGCCAGAAGCCGGTGGTTCAGCCAGTTTTGCCATCCGCGGTTTTAACCGGGCTACAGGATTCGTTGCTGGTTGGGCCTTGCTGCTCAGCTATATTGCCACTATTTCAATGTCTGCCTTTACAATCCCGCCGTATCTGGGTTTCTTCTGGGAACCCCTCAAATCCTCGCCCATTATAGGAACTGCAACAGCGATGGGCATCATTGTTCTGCTAATGATAATTAATATTATCGGGGTGAAAGAAACTTCAGTAATCAATATTGGGGCTTCTATCCTGGACATCGCCACTCAAATTACCCTGATAGTAATCGGCTTTATCCTGCTTTACGATCCGCATACCCTGATTCACCGTATTATGGACAACTGGCCATCTCCCGAAAAACTTGTGCTGGGTATTGCTTTGGCATCCATAGCCTACACCGGCATAGAAACAGCTTCCCAAATGGCTGAAGAGACCCGCCGTCCTGAGAAAAGAGTGCCACGCGCAATTATATTGATGATATTCGCGGTGCTGGCAATCTTTGCCGGTATTTCTCTAGTCTCTTTCATGGCCATGACCCCGCAGGAATTGGGCACCACCTGGTCGCGCGACCCCGTGGCCGGTATCGCTGCAAGTATACCGATTAAATTTCTGGCCACTATATTAAAACCATTAATTGGTATCCTGGCAGGAACTATTTTGTTAATCGCTACTAATGCTGGACTGATCGGTATTTCGCGCCTGGCTTTCTCCCTTGGCCAGCGCAAACTGGCACCTAAAATATTCAGTACCGTCCATCCGCATTTTCAAACACCCTATCTGTCTATAATTCTTTTTAGCCTTATCGCTTTAATCATACTGATACCGGGATATTTTTCACCGGGGGTGTTTGAGAACGTTGGCGCCCTATACGCTTTCGGTTCGCTGCTGGCTTTTATGTTTTCCCATTCTGCCATCATCAGCTTAAGAATCCGCGAACCGAACACTCCCCGTCCGTTTTATTTGCACGGCAATATCAGGATAAAAAAGTACTTAATCCCTGTGACAGCGGTTCTGGGACTATTAATGACTGCATTCGTATGGATAGTAATAGTAATTACACAACCTTTCAGCCGCTGGGTAGGTATAAGCTGGATGATCCTGGGACTGATAATTTATGTAGTATATAAAAAACGGTCTGCCACTAACCCTCGTGCCTAATGGACTATTGATAAAACTGGTTCAATAGTCATATAATACCTTGATACTTATGAGTGAAGATAGAAAAAAGGATGTATTCCATCGCATTCTGGTGCCGGTGACCGGAACAGATGCAGACGATGAAACAATGAGAACTGCCTGCTGGATAGCCAAGCGGGATAAAAGCAGGATCTTTGCCATGTATGTCATCACCATAAAACGGTCGTTGCCCCTGGAAGCGGAAATCGATTCCGAGACCCATAGAGCAGAGGAAATCCTTATGCGTATGGAAAAAATAGCAGAGGACGAAGATTTTTCTATTGAAACAGATCTGTTACAAGCGCGTGAAATTGCACCTACGATCGTTGCTGAAGCAGCCGACCATAAAATAGACTTGATCTTAATGGGCGTTAAACCTCAATCCCGCTTCGGACAATTCAGTTTAGGCAGTATCGTTCCTTACGTGCTTCGCAATGCACCTTGCCAGGTGATGTTGTATTCGCGATATAGTAATATAACTGGCGATAGAGAAAAGAAATGAAAATCTGCATAATGGGTTGCGGCCGTACAGGCGCTAAACTGGCAAGCATGCTGGATGCTGAAGGATATGATATCACAATTCTGGATACTAATGAGTACAGCTTCCGCCGTCTACCGGCAGATTTTAAGGGTTGTGCTCTGGTAGGCGACGGTACAAATGATGAAACTCTCAAAAAAGCCGGTATAGAAAAAGCTGATGCGTTTGTAGCTGTGACCCAGGGCGATAACCGCAATATTATGGCAGCGCAGATCGCCAAACATATTTTCAAAGTACCAAAAGTATTGCTGCGTATTTATGATCCTTTGCGTCGTGAATTATATACCAATTTGGGTCTAGAAGCGTTTAGCCCGACCATCATCTTTGCCCAGCTTCTGAAAGATAATTTGCTGGAGCGAGGTCAATAATGTATATAGTTGTAATTGGTGGGGGCAAAGTCGGCTACCATCTAGGGAAAGCCCTGCTATCCGAAGGACATGAAATCCTGATAATCGAAAAGGAACGCATCAGGATAGAGTTTATTTCAAATGATCTTGGCGGTGTATGCCTTCTGGGAGATGGATGTGAAGTGTCTACTCAAGCCGATGCCGGTGCTTCCAGGGCTGACATGCTGGTTTCGGTAACAGGTGATGATGAAGATAATCTGGTGGCCTGCCAGGTGGCTAAGCATAAATTCAAAGTGCCACACACTATTGCCCGCATTAACAATCCTAACAATGAAGCTATTTTCCGCAGGCTGGGTATTGATGTCACTATAAACAGCACAGATGTTATTATGGAAAGCATTCAGCAGGAAGTGCCCACCCATATGCTAACTCACCTGATGACCCTACATGAAAGGGGCATGGAAATGGTAGAGATTAAAATCCCTGCCGACGCCAGAAGTGTTGGAAGGAAAATTAAAGACCTCGATTTGCCCACTGGCAGCATTCTGACTCTGATAATGCGGCGTAACCAGAAACCTTTGATGGCGACGCCTGACATAATTATCCAGATCGGTGACCAAATTATAGCATTGACTCCTACAGATACTGAAGACCAGCTTAAAATCGCATTAAAAGGTAATTAAAACCTTTATCTACTATTAAATCAGGTAACCAGTTACAGAATCCGATCTAAAGGCTTTGATTGGAGGCTCGTGAATGACTCCCGATAGGCTTAACCCGCTCTGGTTACTGGCTACTGGTATCCTCATTTTAATCATCCTCATAAGCTCTCTGGCAATCTGGCTGGGACGTGATAAAGGAACAGAGATCATTTTCTCGACTCAAACCAACCAACCAATCAGTACGGAAAACATCATAATAGATGGCGCAGTCACAAATCCCGGCTCCTACCCTCTCAGGAAGGACGACAGCCTGAGCGATCTGATCAGGGCCGCCGGAGGACAAAATAAAAATGCAGATCTATCCAATCTAAAAGTCACTGTGCCTCAAACAGGGGATGCTACTTCTCCCCAAAGAATAAATATCAACCGGGCGGAAAGTTGGCTGCTGCAAGCTTTACCGGGGATCGGAGAAATTCGTGCACAAGCCGTTGTTGACTACCGTACTAAAAACGGTCCTTTCAAGAATACAGAGGAAATCATGCTGGTCCCCGGCTTTAGCCCTTCAACTTTCGAGAAGCTAAAGGAACTTATCACCATTTCTGATTAATATCAGGACCATTGCGTATGTTTTTGATTGGCATCAGCTTTGCCTGGATTGCTGGGATATGGCTGGGAAGCCTTTTCGATGTCCCTCCTTCTCTAGTTTTGTGCGCCATTTTGCCAGTGCCATTAATATTCATTTTTCGTAAACTGCGAAAACGCCTGATTTTACTAACTCTCAGCCTGTTATTCCTTTTCACCGGTACATGGCTGTCCCCCATCCTAAGTCACCAGTCTAACTTCATTGCAACGTACAACGACCGGGGCAGCGTAGAGTTCAAAGGTATGGTTTGTGAACCAGCGGAAAAACTGGATAACAGAAGCCGAGTGTTGATTTCAATCATGGAAGCTGACGGCCGCCCGTGCGGCGGAAAGGTGCTATACAGCACTTATGCCAATTCGATATTAAAATATGGCGATGTTATACAAGGAAAGGGCCTTTTTCAATCTCCTCCCTCTTTCGGGGATTTTGACTATCGTTCCTATCTGGCAGGTGAAGGCATCAATTCTACCACACAACAACTGGACTACCGCATAATTGAGTCCGGCTCCGGCTCTCCAGCAGCAGCCTGGATTTTTGATTTACGGAAACAGCTGGCAGATTCTCTGGCCTCCGCGCTGCCTGAGCCTCAGGCTTCTCTTTGCCAGGGAATTGTACTGGGCATCCGCAATAATATCTCCCCCGATTTAAAAAACGATCTTTCAGTAACTGGCTCAGCCCATTTGCTGGCAATTTCCGGCCTTAATTTGACCATAATAGCCGGATTGCTGCTCTCACTGGGACTTTTAACTTTCGGCCGCCGCTACTATATTTACGCCTGGCTGACCTTGAGTATAATCTGGTTTTATTCCCTGTTAACAGGAATGCAGGCCCCCGTTATACGCAGCGCTATTATGGCCAGCGTATTCCTTTTGGCAGAAATACTGGGCCGGCAAAAAAGAGCATTTCCCGCATTGATATTCAGTGCGGCCATCATGGCAGGCTTTTCACCGTATGTTTTAGGCAATATATCTTTCCAATTGAGTTTTCTAGCAATGGTAGGGCTTATATTTATCACACCGTTTATCAAGAGATTGGGAACCAGAGGCGTCTGCGCTGCGGCAGGAGAAGAAGGTTTTTGGTCGAAATTATTAAGTACCGTCATGGACAGCTTCAGTGTTTCCCTGGGGGCCGTTATGGTGGTGTGGCCTATTATCGCCTGGCATTTCCAGATTATCTCATTCGTGGGACCTTTGACCACTTTCCTGATATCTCCAGTTCTGACCCCGATTATAATATTCGGGTCGCTGACCGCGTTCGCCGGCCTTTTAAGCGCTGTTATTGCCCAGATCATCGGATATGTTACCTGGCTATTCCTGTCTTATATGATTGTGCTTGCCTGGGCTTTCGCGGTTCTACCGCTGGCATATATAAAAACCAGCACTTTCAATTCATTTATTATCTGGCCTTATTACGCGCTATTGCTGCTGCTGATAAACGGCAAAACAGTCTTTAGCAAAATAGAAAAACATTGGTTAAAAGAGGCCTTGGCCCATTCCAAAGATTGGAGCGTCTCATCAGGAGAAATGATCGGCAGAAAAGCCAAATGGATCATGACGCCGCTACTGATAATCGCCTTTCTGACTTCGCTGGCGGCTGTGACAATGCCAGAGCGAGATATCAAGGTCAGTTTCTTAAATGTCGGTGAAGGCGAATCCATCCTGATCCAAACAGAAGGCCAGAATATTTTGATTGACGGTGGGCCCAGCAGCCAGGCGGTTGAACTGGAATTAGGCAAACTGCTGCCCTTCTGGGAGCGAAAGATCGATTTAGTGATCCTGACCCACCCCCATTTAGACCACCTTACAGGTTTGCTCGAGGTCTTGAAAAGGTACCAGGTTAAAAAAGTACTGGCTTCGCCGGTTCCTTCTGATTTGCCCTCTTATCAAGAATGGCTCCAGCTTATTAATTCCAGGAATATCGAATACAAGACGGCACAGAGCGGTCAAAAGATCATATTAAGCAACGGAGCGATTCTGGATATCCTCAATCCCCCCGGCAATGTCATAGCCGACGCCGCACCTGACCCGGATCAAAATGCCATAGTAGCGCGTTTATCGTGCGGAATCCACAGTATTTTGTTTACCTCCGATATCGGCAGTGAAACTGAAACACGCCTGTTGCGTGAGAGACTGGTGAAAGATTCTGACGTCCTGAAGATAGGCCACCACGGTTCAAGTAATTCAACTTCAACCATGTTTTTAAATTCAATCGATCCTTACATAGCGGTTATTTCAGCAGGCGCAGGCAACCAATTCGGCCATCCGGCCAAAGCAACGCTGGGAAGAATCACCGAATCAGGTATAAATTCGATATACCGGACAGACCTGAACGGCACTATTACTCTGAAGATTGATATGGAAAATCCAGGCATACGGGTAAAAACGGAGCGTTAATAGCTGCCGAAACCGAGGTTATTTCTTACAAAGAGCTGATAAGACCGCCGTATATTCTGTTTGATTAATACCTTCAATGGCCAGCACTTTTGTGTGTTTGGTTTCACCCTTGAGAATGATAACACAGTCTTTGCGAACACCCAGGGCATCGCTCAAAAATTCTACGAGTTTTTTATTGGCTTTGCCTTTATCAGGAGGGGCAGCGATTTTAAACTTCCAGACGCCGTCCACTATCCCTACGACCTCATTGGAACCAGCGTTAGGCTGAACTTTGACGGAAACTCTAAAAGCATTATTGGACATTATTTAACCGTTTTGGAATTGAGATCGTGGAACTTGGAATTTATGCTTCAATTACCTCGTTGGAATTTGGAAACGGGATTTACCTTCTTCTATTTCATCCTTTATTTTATGCGCTTGCTAATTTATAATCAATCCAATAGTAAAGTAGGTCTTTGAAAAGACTGCCTTTGTGATGCATAATTAGTCAGATCGGGATTTTATCTTATTTATTTTGATTCATATAAGTAAGGACGCGATAGAAAAGAAATGGCATATTCTTTTGAAATAGGTCCTATTCGACCTCCCAATGAGCCAAACTCGTTGCTTATACGTGTTACTCGTAATTGTGACTGGAACAAATGCAAATTCTGTAAATTATACAAGGGCAACAAGTTTGAAATAAGAACCGTCGAACAGATAAAGCATGATATTGCAATCGCCAAGATCCTGCGCGACCGCATAATGGAGATCACAATTAAAGCCGGACAGTCCGGCGGAATGCAAAAAGTGATAGGTATGGTGCTCAAAGACCCTCCCAACGAATCCTTTCGCAACGTAGCGTTATGGCTATTAGGCGGCGGAGAAAATATATTTCTGCAGGACTCAAATGGACTGATACTGAAAACTGAAGACCTGGGACAAGTCCTGGTGACACTGAAAACGTCTTTCCCGCGTTCGAAAAGAATCGCCATTGATGCGCGCCCGCAAACCGTTCTGAAAAGAAAGCCCAGGGAACTGCTGCAACTGAGGCAAGCCGGGCTTTCCAGATTGAACATCAGCCTTGAATCCGGGTGTGATACGGTGCTGCAATTTATGAACAGTGGAGAGACCGCCGAAATACACATTAAAGGCGGGCGGAGAGTAGTTGAATCAGGAATCTCGCTAAGTGAATACGTCACTTTAGGGTTGGGAGGCAAAGACCTCTCTATCCAACATGCCAAACAAACAGCTGGCGTCTTGAACGAAATCGACCCCGAATTCATACGAGTGAGAACGCTGACAGTTAACAACCAGGTCCCCCTTAACAGCGATATTGAAAACGGCCGCTTCATGCGGGCCACAGATGAGGAGATCATCCGGGAAGAACGCGTCTTCATCGAAACACTGGATGTGCACTCTAATTATTCAAGCGACCACGTTTCCAACCTGCTGCCGGAACTGACCGGCAAACTGCCGGAAGAAAAACACAAACTGATAACTATCCTGGATCGTTTCAACGCTCTCAGCATGACGGAGAAAGCCAACTTTATGATAGGCCGGCGAGTCGGATTATATAAAAACCTGGTTGACCTGGACGACTATCAGAGGCATGACCTGGTAGAACAGATTAAACTCAAACTCAATCAAAAAGACAAGAAGCTGGACCCCAAAGTAATCTTCAAACTCATGGAAGATTTCATATAATGGGCATTATTGCACAAGATATCGGCCTTCTGCTGGAAAAACACAAACTTACGCTGGGGATTGTGGAGTCTGCCACCGGTGGACAGATCGCTAACCTCATCACCGATATACCCGGATGTTCCACTTATTTTATGGGATCTATCGTGTCTTACAGCAACGGCCTCAAAACGAACCTGGTGAAAGTTAAACCAGAGACCCTGGAACAGTATGGATCTGTCAGCGCGCAGGCGGCCGAAGAGATGGCGGAAGGCGGAAGGAGAATACTGGGTGTTGATGTATGTATTGCGGACACAGGTATTGCCGGACCGACTGGAGCGACGAAAAACAAGCCTATCGGGCTTTTTTACCTGGGTCTATCGTCCAAAGACGGCACTTTCAACCGCAAGCATTTATTCTCAGGCAACCGGCAGCAAAACAAGGAGATGGCAGCGCAGGCAGCTCTGACCTGGCTCAAAGAGTACCTGAGCGGCTACGGATACACCAGGATCAATACGGGAGACATCAAAGTCAAAGAGATAGTCACCTGCTTTCTCTCTGCCAACAATCGAATCCTGATTTTAAAGCGTTCCAACAAGGTAAGCACCTACAAGGGGTTATGGGCGGGGGTCAGCGGCTACATGGACAGACCGGCTGATGAGCAGGCCTGGATTGAATTACGTGAAGAGACCGGTATCACCAAGAAAGAGGCCCGCCTGGCAGTCAAAGGCCAGCCACTAGAAGTAACTGATATAGCTTTAAGAACTCGCTGGATTGTACATCCCTATCTCTTCAAGGTAAACCGACTGGATGCGATCAAGATAGATTTGGAACATACCGAAATAAAGTGGATAGACCCGGCCGTGATCGGCAACTTCGATATAGTGCCAGGATTGGAAGAGACGCTTCTGGCAGTGATGCCTGAAAGGAGACTGGATGGGACCGGAACTGGATCTGCACCGGATGACGGTGGATGAAGCGCTGCCGAAAATAGATGATTTTTTACATGACATGTATGCTGCGAAGTTGCATTACGTGCGGATAGTGCACGGCAAAGGCACGGGCGTTCTCAAGCAGGAAGTAGGCCGTTACCTGTCAAGTCATGCCCTGGTTAAAACCTTTCGCCAGGCCGACCGCTGGAGCGGCGGATACGGCGCTACCGAGGTTGAACTGGTCAATAAATAGGCTGGCAGGATTTGAGCCTCGCCTTTCTTCTCAAGCCCCCCTGGAGTTCAATGAATTCTATTTTGGTTGGCAATTTCCCAGCCCAGCCTGAATAACTTCCGGCAAGTTTAACAGTCACTTACCCCGGCAAAACATTTCCTTTTAATAGTAGTTAGAATGTAATTGAAAGGATAAATAAGGCCATTTTTACACAAGCGTAAGAATGGGAACAAGCATTTTGACCACAAGGTCAGGATGACTTAGTTTTAAGACCGGGCGAAAAAAGTATGGGTAATCTAAGGCTGGCCTTTTTCTTAGCTTATAAATCTATCATCAAGGGAAGCTTCTGGACGCTGATATTGATTATACTGGTCACTTCTTTGAGTTTTTCCAATCTGATCCTCACGCCGTCACTGATGACCGGAGTGACCGCCGCCCTGAACCAGCAGCAGATTGAAACCCTTTTCGGCAATATTGTGATAGACCCTCCAGCCAACCAGACCTACCTGAGCCAGGTCAGCCAGATTGAAAGTCAGCTAGACCAGATACCGGAACTGGCCGGAGCCGCCAAACATTTGAACAACAGGGCTTTCTTTGAATACAAATGGCAGCAAAACAGCTCATTTCTGAAGAAAGGGCAAAACGGCAACTGGACGGTAATCGGCATCGACCCTGAAAAGGAAAGCGCGGTGACCACTATTCATGAATCCATCATAAATGGAAGCTACCTGGCAGAAAATGACCGTGACGCGATTCTCCTGGGAGTGGAGATCGCGGGTGGTAACCAGACCAGCACTTTGCCATATCTGACAATGGGCGGGGTAAGAGCCGGTGATAAAATCAGATTGACTTACCCTAATAATATCCAGCACGTATACACAGTAAAAGGTGTTTTCAAGGCCCGCGAGGGAGGAGCCAACAACCTGGCCTATATAACCCACCGGGACATGGTGGCAGTTTTAGATAGTTCGGTCCCGGTGGACTCTGCCAATCAAATCCTGATACGAACGAAAACCGGAATTGATGAAAAGCAAATGATTGCCAAACTTAAAACTCTGGATATCAACGGGCAGATAAGAGGCTGGGAAGAATACGGCAGAGGAGTGGGTGAAATAGTAGCAAGCTTTGGAACTATTACTTCAATCATCGGTGCAATCGGCTTGATAGTGGCCGGAGTAGTGATGTTTATAGTGATATACATCAATGTCACGCACCGTAAAAGACAGATAGGCATCCTCAGGGCCATCGGAGTGAACCGCGGAGTAGTATTACTTTCCTATTTGCTGCAAGCCCTGTTATACGCCTGTCTCGGCATTATTTTCGGGGGTATAATCCTGGGGTACATGATCAAACCCTATTTTGATTCTCATCCTATCGATTTACCGGTTGGTCTGGTCAGACTGGTGGTAGACCAATCGAGCATAGTAAATGCAATAAGCTGGCTTCTGGCAGCATCATTGCTGGCCGGATTGATCCCGGTGCTGAACGTTACGCAGGAAAGCATTATTAAAGCTATCTGGGGAGATTGACCAAACAGCAGCTATACCGAATACAAAGCGGGAAATCCGGCATTATGATTAAAGTTGAAAACCTGAAAAAGGTCTACGGAAAAGGTGTTAACGCCACCCATGCCCTGAAGGGAGTAACCCTAAGCGTCAATTCGGGAGAATTTGTAGCTATCATGGGCAGAAGCGGTTCAGGAAAATCAACGTTATTGCACCTGCTCGGACTGCTGGATGCCCCCACCAGCGGCTCTATTCTAATAGATAACATCAATGTGTTGAAGCTGTCTACCGAAGCACAGGCCAATTTCAGGCTCAACCACATGGGTTATGTTTTCCAGGAATATTCACTGATTTCAGAGTTAACTATTTTAGAGAACGTGTATATCCCGGCCGTTTGCCTGGGGAAAAAGAACGATTATAAGAGGCGGGCACGGGAAATACTGGACACGGTGGGACTGAATGAGCGAATAAACCACTACCCGCATGAAGTTTCCGGTGGCGAACAGCAGCGGGCGGCCATCGCCAGGGCCCTGATCAACCAGCCCAAAATCCTTTTTGCCGATGAACCAACCGCTAGCCTGGATACAATTTCCTCCCGGATAGTCCTGCAGCTTTTCCTAAAACTTAACAAAGAGCAAAAACAGACGATAGTGATGGTTACCCATGAACCGGATGACAGGAGTTACGTGGACAGAGTCATCTGGCTGAAAGACGGGGTCATAGATAATCAATAGAACGACCGGACCAGAAAAAAGCCTTTGACAAATATTCTGCATAAGTCTAGACTAAGACGCAAAAAGCAGAATACAAGTTAAACTGGGAGGATCAAATGATGTTGATCGTCAATACAGTACTCGGGCCTGTCAGCACCGGAGATTTGGGCTTCACGCTGATGCACGAACACGTGGTCAGCACGGCCGCCGGACTGAGCCAGAATTACCCTGAATTTCTGGACTCCGAATTCATGGCCAAGGCGGTCGAGCGCCTGACACAGATAAAGAAGGAAGGAATAGATACCATCGTAGACGCCACTACCACCGACCTAGGGCGAGACGTGACGGCGCTGGCTCACCTGGCCCGCTTAAGCGGGGTAAATTTGATCACCTGCACCGGGTGGTGGCTCAGAGAACCGTTCTTTCTGGCGGGTGCCTCCGCAGACCAGATCGCTAAAATATTTGTAAGGGAAATCGAAGTGGGCATAGCCGGAACCAATATCAAGGCAGGCATAATAAAGGGGGCCAGCGAAAACCCCGGGGTAACCGATTGGCAGGCCAAGGTGTTACGCGCGATAGCCCGGGCCCACCGTCAAACCGGTTTACCCATCATGTTGCACTCCAATTCGCCGGGCAAAGTTGGAAAGCAGCAAGTGGCTATCCTGAAAGAGGAAGGGGTGGATCTCAGCAGGGTCAAACTGGACCACTCCAATGACACCACCGACCTGGACTACCTCAAATGGTTGTTAGAGCAGGGATGTTACCTGGGGATGGACCGATATCCCGGAAGGGGCCTGAGTCCGCTCGAACGCAACCAAACCCTGAAGGTACTGATTGATGCCGGTTACGCAGACCGCCTGCTGCCATCGCACGACTGGTCACTGCTTAGACCCATGGGGGATTCACCTATGGGCCCCCCCAAGCCGCCCGAACCGGAGGGACGCGCTGCCAATCCACATGGGTGCCTTTATGTAAAGAACGAGGTCTTCCCGTCTCTGCGAGAGATGGGAGTCGCTGAAGAAATATTGGACCGTTTGTGTGTTGTTGGTCCGCGTAATTTCTTAGCAGGGGTTAAGTAAGTGTAACCGGTCACAGGCACTCACGTTTGCGTTAAGGCTGTATAATTGGTATAATTCTATGCGTAATGCCGAGGTAGCTCAGTAGGTAGAGCAGCGGACTGAAAATCCGCGTGTCGCCAGTCCGATTCTGGCCCTCGGCACGTCTCTAGCGGAAGTAGTTCAGTGGTAGAATGCCTCCTTGCCAAGGAGGAGGTCGCGAGTTCGAGCCTCGTCTTCCGCTCCAGTTTGGGTTTCGGGCCGAAGTGGCGGAACAGGCAGACGCGATGGTCTCAAAAACCATTGGGGGGCAACTCTCATGTCGGTTCGACCCCGACCTTCGGCAGTAAAGGCGGATTGCCGATTTGTGTAGTGGTAGCACAGCGGACTTTGAATCCGTATGCCCAGGTTCGAGCCCTGGATCGGCAGCCAAGAATTTAAAGTAATAAAGCCCTTAAGTTTTTAATGACTTAAGGGCTTTTTAATTACTATTAACCATGTCCCTGTTTTTAGACTAATTATTGGCATTAATCCCATGAAATCGTGCATATATTACTGGCAAGATTGACCAGGCTTTACAACTCTCTAAGTTTTAGTTTTTCTCACTCTCTGGATTATTGCGAATGCTACCAGAACGGCCAAAACAACCAGTATCACTACCATGACATAAGTCCATGGCGATGTCGCAGTAGTTGACTGAGAGGCACTCTCCGTTGGAGAAGCACTCTGGGAGGATGCCGGTTTATCCGGGTTAATCTGAGATGGAACCAAAGCAGTTGATGCGGCACCCGGCACGGGTGAATTGGCAACGGCTGGTGCCGATGGTATAACCGCAAAAGTTGTAAAATGACTGACGAGCGCAGAAACAGTATGTGTCCCGCTATTGACCACGCAGTTTGCCAGCGGTACCCACTGACCGGAATTGGGATCATAAAAAGCCATGATCAAACTTGTTTCGGGAACACCTGAAGGAATTTTATTTGGATCATAGCGTAAAGTAAGGGTTATCGGCGGATTAAAGGTAGCTCCGGTGGGGCCGAACTCATATACGATCCCGATAATGTTGGAGCCTGATGGAGGCGCTGGCGGGTTAGCCATTGGCGTTACCGTGATTGTGGTTAAGGGTAGACCATCGCGAGTCCTGGCTGTGGTGCCTGCGGCAACACCAGCAATAGCATTACCATCCGGAGATTGTACGCCTGCCAGTCCACCAACAGTTCCAGTGACGCTGGCGGTGCTTCCTGCGGGCATTAATTCAATACTGGCAACTTCAGTAGTTTGCGGTCGCCGCGATGTACTACCGGGTGTACTATTGATAGTCGCTGCAGAACTGGAGAAATTTGCTCTGTTCACGATCACAGTATATGTACTCTGGGTGCTCAAATCCTGGGAAGTTATTACTACAGTGATAGTATTGTCACCAACACTCAGGCTGATAGCCCCGGACGGTGAACCGCTGATTACCGTATTGCCGTTAACTTTAACGGTGGCGTGACTTTCATTTGCTGTTGGTGTGACAGTAACTGAGGTTACTGCGTTTGCCACGCTGTCTGTGTAAGTGATAGTCCCTGAAACGAAGGAAGGCGTTAACGTACCTGAGCTAATGGTCAGATTGCTCAAAGAAGCGTCATTGGAAAGCCTGGTTACTGTTATGGTGTAAGTACTGGCAGTAGTATTGTCCTGGGCGGTGACCAACACGGTGACGGTATTAGCCCCAACAATCAGGCTGATATCCCCGGAAGGTGAACCGCTGGCCACGACGTTGCCGTTGACCTTAACAGTAGCATGGCTTTCATTGACCTTCGGTGTGACAGTCAGGGAGGAAACGGCATAAGTTACGTTGTCGGTATAGGTAATGGTATCGGAACCAA
>Ga0114951_10002940_pt1 | contig 18482 bp, 12 predicted proteins | sample AM7aDNAmetaG_FD_88677 | JGI IMG/M metagenome (GOLD analysis project Ga0114951, IMG submission 88677) | Freshwater microbial communities from Finland to study Microbial Dark Matter (Phase II) - AM7a DNA metaG | ecosystem: Environmental > Aquatic > Freshwater > Lake | place: Finland: Lake Alinen...
GTTCTTGCACCAGGTGAAATTCGTGCCCGAACCGGCCCACGAGGGGAAGTAACCGGCATAGTCGCTGCAGTAGCTCTCCAGCGCCTTGGCCATCTGGTTCAGGTTGTTCAGGCAGGCCGACCGACGCGCCTTCTCACGCGCCGCCGCCAGCGCTGGCAGCAACATCCCGGCCAGAATAGCAATGATCGCTATCACGACTAACAACTCGATCAGCGTGAACGCCGACAGAAACGGCCGCATCGTCTTCATCACGGCACCCTCCTTCGCGAATAAGAGCCAACCGACGGAACACAATTCTCCCTCACCGCTCCGGCCCTACGATGCCCTCCCCTCGGAAGGAGAGCCGCCCGGCGGAACACCCGAGGACGACCGAGTCACCAAACGAGGCGTCACTTGCGGCAACGGCACGTCCCGGCCCTGGAGCCGGTTGACGAGGTAGTTGACCGCCGCCTCACCGCGTTCACTATACTGCGTATCGATGCTCGTCAGCGGCGGGTCGCACCGCTCGCACTCCGCATCGTTATCGCAGCCAGCCACCGAGATGTCCTGGGGGATGCGCAGACCGTGCTTCTTCAGGATGTCCATCACCAGGAAAGCGCGGGTGTCGTTGTTGCACATGATGGCCGTAGGCCGGGGAGAGCGCGAGAGCAGCCGTTCCACGGCTTCCACCGTCGGGGCGACCCCGCAGAGTTCAGGCGTTCCTGCTTCCACATACAATTGGGGATCGCCGACCAGGCCGGCGCGCTTCAAGCCCCGCATGTACCCCAGGCGCACCTTGCCGCAGGGGTCCTGCTTCTGATCGGGCAGGCGCATATCCACCAGCCCGTTCACGAGCGCAATACGCGTGTGCCCCAGCGCCAGCAGATGGGCCACCGCCTGCTCAATCCCCTTGTCGCGGTGCGTGTTCACATAGGGCAGGCTATCGTCCATCGCGGCCGCCACACACAGGGGCATGTCGTGATCGAGCGCATAGCGCACGAGCCCGCCGAATATCGTTTCGTCGCCGGGCGGCTCCAGCAAGACCACCCCCTGCCTGGCGCGAGCGTGCAGGCAAGCGCGGAAGCCTTCCCCCTCAGGGACCGGAACCATGGCAACGCCCCGCCGCTGTGCCGCCATCCTGGCTCCTGCCGCAATGGTCACCTTGCGCCACATCTGCTCGTGGGAAAGGCTGCCGTCAAGATAGGAGTGGTGAATGCACACGAGCAATTCAATGGTTGGCGCGGACGGCTTCGCGTGTGCGACAAAAGTGCCCTTGCCGATCTGAGAGACAACCAGCCCCTCATCTTTGAGCATGCTGAAGGCGCGCATCACCGTATCGCCCGCTACGCCATATTGCTTGGCCAGTTCGCGCACCGCCGGAAGCTTGCTGCCCGCCATGAACACCCTCTGACGGATCTGGGCGCTCAGATCTTCCTTGATCCGCGTGCTCAGCGTCACCTGCGCCGAGATTTCCAGGCTGCGGGGCATTCTCGAAGTTCTCTTGCAACAAACCTGAATAGTGTGTACTATGCGCTCGACATCGTGTACGAGTGTACGTTGCTTTCCGCCTAATGTCAAGGGGGCGTCGAAAAAAAGAACCGAATCGAGTGTCCCTCTAAAGACTCCATCTGGCACAATAGGCGACCGAAACAGATGGCGCCCAGCAGGGAGAGGGCCGGCGACGCCATGGAAGGAGATGGGATGTCTTTGTACGAAGCTCTGAAGAAGCGCGGCTATACATTCCGCCAGCACCTCGAAGAGGAAGACTGGGGTTTGCGTAAGCTTACGGTGGTTGACCTCGACATCATGCTGCGCGACGGCCTGGAGCGTCATGGCATCGCAGGGTTGAAGGCCGCCCTGGACGAGCGTATCCATCGCCCCGCCCGGGGACTGTGGACATTCCCCTGCTTTGACATCCGCGAGCCTCTGCCGCGCAAACCGGACATGACCCTCGCGCACGAGAACCAACCGGTCGCGGCCGTCGTCGCGCCGAAAGCGAACGCCGCTCTCTGGACGATGGCCGGGGCATGGGTCAAACTCGTCGCCGGCCTTCACAACGTCCACCTCTCGCTCCTCGACGCCGATGCGGTGGCGCTGGAAGAGACCGACGGGCGCGACCTGGTTCTCTTCGGCGGGTCGCACCAGAACCGTCTCGCTCTCGCGCTGGCCTTGCGCCATCGGACCTTTTTCGCCGACGCCGGAGTGCCGGGCGAGGACGGCTGGCTTGCCACCATGCATTGCGGCACGGATAAATCGGGACGGAACGTCCTGCAGGTCGCCGCGCCAGCCGTTCACCGCGCCACGGTCCTGCGACTCCTTTGCGACGCGACCGTCCGCCTCGGCCCTGCGCTCGTCGTCCGGCACGTGCATCATGTTCAGCAGGGAACGGCGATGGCCGCACGCTTCCCCTCTTGGGCGGCCTACACCGCCAAACTGCCATCGCGCCTGCCGCATCTGCTGGGGAAGTCCGGCGACACGCCACAGGAGCCGGCCGCGCTCGCCGGCCTCCTCGCCCAAGGGTTTTACAGCGGCGGCCCGGAGAAGAACATCTACAACGCCGCGGTGTGGGACGTCGCCGTGGACTGTGCGCGCTACTACCAGCTCTCCGCCGACAAGCGCGCGCTATGCCTCTTCCGCGAACTGCTCTTCCGCGCCACCGACTACTACCTGAAGACCCCCGGCGGCGCGAGTTACCCGTCCGACCTTGATTTTCGCCTCGGTTTGCTTGTTCTCCACTACGCCCGCCTCGAGCACGAGCCGATCTTCACCGACGAGGATCGCCTGGTCCTCGCTAACCTTTTGCTCGCCTGCACACGCTCTATCCACGAGTACGCGGCCAAGATGTGGCCGCCGGACCGCTATCCGGCCACCCGCCAAAACCACCAGACGTTCCCAGCGCTCTCGCTCCTTTATTGCGCAGACTACTTCGCCCGATTCGGATCCATCGATGTCACACGCTGGCGAGCGTACTCAGACGCCGTCTTCAGTGGCCCGCTCTGGAAGCGCAGCAAGCAGTGCGAGAACGGGCGCCTCTATGAACCCCTTGTCTTCGAGCATGCCGCGGAGTACAGCGCCTTCCTCAGCCGCGGGTTGTCGCTTTTCGACCCCAGTTGTTTCGAGACCATGGTCATGCGCCAGATTGCGGCAACGGACAATTTCTTCCGCCCGGTGGACTATGGCGACACCGCCATTAGCATGGGCCCGGCGCAGTCCCCCAGCGCCCGCCTCCAGGCTACGCAGAAGGAGGACGTCGTCCGCTGGTTCGCGGGCGAAGCGTTCGCCCGCCAGCCCAACGACCTTCCCCCGGTGCTTTTCGAATTTCCCGGCCTGAACCTCGGCTCCCTGCCGGCCCCGCCGGGCCCGTTGGAGTGGGAGTATGCGCCCGTTGACCCGCTCTTCCTCCAGGAGATGGCCCCGGGGCTGCCGCGCGCGGCCGCGTTCGACAAGCTCGCCTTCCGCACCGGCTGGAAGGATGAGGACCAGTACCTGCTCATCGAGGGCGTCACCGGCTCGGTCAGTCATGGGCATTGCGACACGAACGGCATCGTCCGCTATAACCACCTCGGCCGGCACTGGATCGTCTCCAACGGCTACGGCTATCGCGTTGGCGTAACGAATGTGGTCAAGTCCTTCTCCTCGCGCGAGCGGGGTCCCGTGGACCACAACATGCTGGTGCTCCGCCGCGCCGGCGAGATTGTCCGCGACCTGCCGATGGCTGCTCTGCTCCAGCGCGGGCAGCAGGGGCGGATGCTCTATATGACCAGCGCGCTCCTGAACTACGGAGGGGTGAACTGGTTCCGCACGCTGCTGCTCCTCACCGGCGGCTATCTGCTAGTGCTTGACCGCGTGCAGGTGATCGAACCCGGCATCGAGTCCGCCCATGTGGAGTGGAACGCACTTGGCAACGCCGCCGCGCAAAGACAGGGCTTCCGCCTTGAGCAACAGGGGGTATTCCTCGGCCTCACAAGCCCCTCGGATTGGGCCGCCGAGCAAACCGGCGCCGGCCAGTCGGCCTGCTGGAAGCGCGTCCTCGAAGACGGCAGCTACCCCTATGCCACGTTCCCACTGGTCAAGATCCGCTTCCACATGCCGGAGACGGAACCCGGCGAAGCGCGCGCATTGGCGACGCTGCTGGCCGCCACGCGGTCGGGCATGCCCTACACCCTCTCGCAGCCGGAGGCGGGGCGCCTGGTCGTGGCCGGTTCTCACCCACAGTGCGACGGTCTGCGCATCAGCGACGGCGATCTCGCCATCCGGGCGGATGGCAACCATTGCGAACTGCGCTTTGCCCCTGCACCCGCTGTGCCGGATGCGCTCCTGCATTGGAGCCGCGGGCGCATGCCACGCACAGAGAATTGTTAATTCGACAAGGGCCAAAGCCTCCGCCCCGGCGGAACACTTCCGTTGAGGCACAGCAGCCCGTCATGTCCATTCATTCATCCGTGACCAACACTCACCATTACGCGGCACATTGTCAGTTGGGGTGATCCTCTCGAATGCGCCCTCTGGAGAGAAGGTTGGTCTTCTCCCTGGTTAAGAACTCGCGGCGCTATTCCTGACCGCCCAGAAACCCCTCATGGAAGAAGACCGGCTCGTATCCGTTCTCGGCGCAGAAGCGGAGCGCCGCCTCAACGCGCTGGAAATGGTCGGGGCGGTAGCTGGGGTAGAAGGGCCAAAAGTACTGCTCGTGCGTGAACAGGTCCATGATCTCGGCGGTGTTCGGGTCGGTGGCCAGCGCGGCGAGCGTCGAGGCGATCCGGTCGAGCGATACGCTGTTGCAGACGATGTCCCCATGCGAGAAGACGAGTCCTGACTCAAAGTCCTTCAGCGCTTCGTGGCGCGTCAGGTACTCCGAGCGGGCGTCGTCGAGGTTGTAGTTCAGGTCATAGCCGAAGGGGGCGGCGTCGCCGGCAGGCTTCTCATCCTCATCGACGTACCGGCTGCCCAGGTTCGGGCAGGTGGCGGCACTGAGCACTTTCACGCCGCGCTGGGTCAGGACCGGCCAGAGCGTGGGATGGACCATGCCCCAGTGGATCACCGTGGGGGGCGCCCAGCTCGCCTCGCCAGCGAACCGCATGATTTCGCCGGCGACCAGATCGTAATCCGCTGCCAGCTTCTCCGGCATGGCGTTCTGGTAGGGCCGGTCAGGGACTTCGGCGTAGGCGTGGAAGGAGAGCTTCAGCCAATCGGCGTTGTCGGCCCATTCTCCCCGGTACGTTGCGGGAAATTCCCTGAGCGTGAAGTCGTTTTCCGGCGTGGTGAAGAAGAGGTTCAGGAGAAACTTCGTCCCGTACTTGCGATGCAGTTTGAGCAGCCCGGACAGATAAAAGCTGTCGAAGAGCGAACGGTAGCTCTTCTGCACGATGTCCCGCATGAAGAAGCTGTTGTCGTCGACGGCGAACCGGTATCGCGGCCTGGAGTAGCGGTCCCACACCACGCGCACGCGATGTTCGGCGCGGCCGATGGCGCTGCTCCCCACGGCGGCGATGTCCGTCTCGTGGGCGCGAAGGATCACCTGCGATAGGAACTGCGCCCCCATTCGGTGGGCGGCGACGCCGTTGACGGTGACCGCCTCCCCCACCGGCGCCGTTCCACGCACGGCAATCTCCAATCCCCCGTCCACGGCGCGGCCGTGGCGATGGTTCAGCACCGCCCCATGAAACGGCTCAAGGATATTGATCATGATTCTCCCTCGATGGCAATGATTTCAAACGCCTCCAGTCGCGGCAGGAGGAACGTCACTTCCCCGGCGTTCTGGCGGAAAGCCAGATCCTTCTCCATACGCAGGGCGCGCACACGGCGCACGGCATGCGGCGCGGTCACATGGAATGTGACGTCGGTGGCCGGACTCACTTCCTCGATGCCGCTGAGTTCGCAGTTGACCAGATGCACCAGCGTCTGCCCGGGCCGGCCACGCAGGTTGACTTCGACGAGATTGGAAAGGTTCTCGACTCGCACCAGCGGCGTGGTCTCGCGCGCCAGAATGCCTCGGATGATTCGGGCATAGGCGGGAAACCGATGCGTCTGGAACATTTCCCCGAACGTGCCGGGGAAGTAGAAGCTCCTCCCCTTGCCCCAGGCGTGCTCGACCAGGAACGGCTCGTCGGTGAACTCCACCGTGTCCGGGATGTTGCTGGCCAGTGGGACGCTGAAGACCATCCGCGTCGTTCCGCCGCGCAAGGCCACGTTCAGGTGATATCGCGTCGCGGGGACGAAGGGCGCGCCGATCTGAGCGAGCGTGTCCCAGGGCGCGCTGAGTTTGGCAAAGTCATACTGTCGGGGGCCGGTGACTTTGTTGAGGGAGGAGACGCCGAAAAGTTCCGCTAGTCCAAGCTCTTTGCGCCTCCGGCCATGCTCGTCGTAATGGGAAGTTTCAAAGTCCGCAATGACTTTGCCCCCCTGCTGCACGAACTGCCGGATCGCTTCGCACTCCTTGTCGGTCAGGCACGCTGCCGTCGGCAGGACGAGCAGTTCGTATTGGGCCAGCCGCCCCGTCTCAAGGGCGTGATCGTCCAGCACGTCGAAGGGGACGCGCGCGCGGACGAGCAGTTCGTAATGGCCGTAGAAGGAGGCGCTGTGGTTGCCCACCGCCTCCGCCTTCTGCGCGGTGACTCCAGAGATGTCCGTCCAGGGGATGTCCACCCCGGCGTAACGGTCCAGGGTGTGGGTGGACGTCAGAAGTGCCACTCGCGCCAGGGAGCGCGTGCCGGCGAACGTCACGGCGTTCTTCTCCAGAAAGCCGTAGACTTCTCTGGACGCCTTGTCTCCGGACTGGCCCATCCCTTCGACGAAGAAGGCCGCATAGGGATTGACGCCGCGGGAGGCCTGGGCCAGCAGGACGCTCATCTCCGCGCCGGAAAGCTGGCACCGCCGCCAGGGACTGTCGGCGGAAGTGACGGCGTTGATCGCGGGCTTCCCCGCCGCCTGCGTTTCGTAGAACTTCGAGCTGGCGCTCGTTTTCCAGGGAGGGTAGTAGGCAATGCGTCCCATCCCGAACCCTCCTTCCGCCAGGAGGATATCGGCGTAGGGCATCAGCCGGTGGTTGTCCCGGCCCACCAGCCAGGCCGGCTCAGCGACGTTGGCGGCGTTCATATACACCGCCGCCTCCGGCTTGAGAGATTTGACCCAGCCGTAGGCGTCGCGATAGTACTCCGTGAGCGAGGAGACGGCGAATTCCGCCAGGAGCGCCCAATCCTCGAACTTCGTTCGATCCCAGGAGGGCATCTCCCTTCCGAAGGCGCGGCGGAATCTCTCCCGACACCAGTGGCAGTAGCACCCCTTGCGGTTGAGGAAATAAAGCGGCCCGTCCCAGAACAGCCCGTCGATATCGTATTGGCAGAAGTCCTCAATGCGCGTGCGCATCCAGTCGCGCCAAGGGGAGTTGATGCAGAACGTCGAGTCGTTGTCGCCGTAGAGATTCTCCACCCGGCTCCCATCTTCACGGAGCACCCGCCAGTCCGGGTACTGGTCGACGAAGCTCTTGCTGAACCAATGGCCGTTGACATAGAGCACGACGCGCGTCCCGCAGCGCTTGGCGATGGGCAGGAACCCCGCCAGCACGTCGCGGTTCCGGCGCGTGGCGACGCGCGTGCGGCAATACGCTTCGTCGGGATGGAACCCGCCTTTGGTCTCGCGATTGAATTGGAAATGGATGACGTTGGCATGGAACTCCCGGCACCAACGCCCCAATTTCTCATAGTCGAATTCAGCCATTTCCGGCCCATTGCATATGTCCAGCACGCGCAATGGCTCTTCCCACCACGGCTTCTGTCCGGTCGCCACGGTCGTAATCTCCTCTTTCGCAGGTTACTTGGCCGCCTCGGGCGTGCGCACGAGCTTCCACACGTCCGGCTCCATGTTGTTGCCCAGGATCATCCAGAGGGCGTTATCGTAGGTCATGACGCTCGCGGCATGGCGCGGGGCCCAGGGAGTATTGGGGAGCTCGTACCAGTTGGCCCCGTCGGAGGAATACCAAACGTCGTTGCGATTGCTGTTGTTCCAGCCTTCCAGCACCCACATCTTGCCGTCGAAGACCGCCACGTCATGATATTCGCGAGGCATCCAGGGGGCCTCCGCCGTATGACACTGCCAGTTCACCCCGTCGGCGGAGCTCCACACGTCGCTGTACATCAGGCGCTTGGGGCGCTGGGGGGTATCGTAGGTGCCGCCGCCGAGAATCCATATCCGGTCATTGAAGACGACGTAGCCGCCGATCATCCCTCGCTGCGGCCAGTACGGCTCCTTCGGCTCGACCTTCTCCCACTTGACCCCGTCACTCGTGTTCCAGATGTCGCGATAGAAATGCTCCTCCGCCGGAGCGAACTGAGGACATGTTTGCCCGCCTATGACCCAGATCTTGTCCCGAAACACCAGCGTATAGTGGAGCACCCTCGGCCCCCAGGGAGCCTTGTCGGTCAGGCGCGTCCAGCTCTTGCCGTCGGAGGAGTTCCACACGTCACTCTCATAACGGTTTTGAATCGCGTCGGCCCCGACGATCCACATCTTGTCTTTGAAGACGACATTGCCCGCCGTGTGGCGGCCCGCCCAATCTGCCGCGCCGTTGAACGTGGCGTCGATGAAGGTGTTGGGCTTCACCAGCGTCCAGTTCAAGCCGTCCTGGGAGGACCAGACTTCGTTAACGCAAATGCGGGGGAAGTGCGCCTTGTCCCGGGGGTTCCAGCCCCCCAGAAGCCACATCTTGTTCTGAAAGACCAGCGCGCCGCAGCCGTCGCGCGGAGCGAAGGGGCCGTTCATCGTGACGTTGATCCACTTGTAGCCCGCGGCGGCCTGCGACGGGAGGGTGGAAAAAGTTGCCTTGCTCTCAACGCTCTGATGCGCATCCGAAATTCTCACCTTGCACTCCTTTGACACGGGGTCGGGCACTGTCCAAAGAAACCTGCCGTCGCGGCTGGGGGCCGTCCCGATGGCGGTCCAGCTCTTGCCGGAGTCCGGGCTGTGTTCGATCTTCTCCGCGCCGGCGTTTCCGCCGGTCCAGCGCACGACCTGCCTGCTCCCCACCGCCCACTGCTCCCCGCCGTTCGGGGCCGTCAGCGCGATCGGCACGTCCGGCGGCGGCGGGACCGCCACGGCGAAATTAAGCGCGTGCGATTTAATCGTTTCGCCGCTCAGCGCCTTCCGATAGAGCGCCACTTCGTCTATGGCGCCGTTGAAGAAGAACTTCCCCCCGCCCATCCAGCCGATCAGCACCGGTTTGCCGTTGTCCATCGGCGCAACGCTCCTGGCGCCCTGGGCGACCAGCGCGCCATCGCGGTAAAGCTTCACGCTCACGCCATCCACCGTGAGCGCCACGTGGGTCCATTTGCCTGTCGGGAGATCTTCTCCTTCAACAGCGAGCGCATAACTTTGGCCATCGCCCAGCAACCCGCCAAGACGGTGCGGGCTGATCCACACCATGTAGGGCCCTTCCGGCCCGTTGCCGCCGGAACTCTTGTCCACGACGCCGGACTCTTGTTCGCTGCTGGCCTTCAGCCAGACTTCGATGGTCAGTTCGCCAGCGCCGCCTTTGGCCGCGTCGAATGGAAACAGGCACGGCGTGGAAGGGATCTCCACGTAATCGCTCGTGCCGTTGAACTTCAATGCCTTCTTGCCCGGCCAGCGTCCTTCAACCCATGTGGCCCCTTTGATTGATCCGTCGAGTTTCTCGGCCCCTTTGGCGCTATTGGCCAGCACTGGCCCCTGGCCCCCCTGAAAATCGTAATAGGCGATTACGTCAGGATTCGCGACGGTCGCCTGGCGCTGGCCGACCCAACCCTCATAGCTGGAAGGAGCCTTGTCCTGGGCCGCCGCCCAGGAGCCGGCGAGCAGTATGGCTGTTGCGCCCCATGTTGCCACTCGGCCGGCGTGGCGGACATATCGACTCATATCAGAATCCCTTTCCTTTGGGGACCGGGAACAGACCCACTGCTGTCCGGCCCAGGAGATTTGCCCGGTCCTCTGCCGTCAGAGGGACCGTGGAGAACTTGAAGAGTTCTGCGTCCAGAGTGGATGCGGGCGAGTCCGAGCCGAACAAGAAGCGGGCGCTGCCCAGTTGCCCGACGGCGGCGTGGACAAAGCTGCCGGTGGCGTGAGAGGTTTCCAGATAGATGTTCGGACTGAGCCGGGCGGCATGGATGACATCGCCCGCGAAGTCGCTCCAGCCCATGTGCCCCATGATCACACTCGTCTCGGGGTGACGCCGCGCCAGTTCCACCAGTTGCAGCGGCTCCGAGCAGATCGGCGTGCCGGTGTGGCAATAGACCGGCCAGCCTCTCCCCGACGCAAACTCCACAAGCGGGTCGAGCAGTTCATCGGAAAGCTGCATCCCTTGCAGAGGAGGATGAACCTTCAGGCCGAACAGGCCCAACTCTTCCGCCTCGCGCATAATCGTCAGCGCTTCGTCGCCGTGCCAGGGGTTGGCCACCGCCATGCCGATGAGCCGGTCCCGGTGAGACCGGACCAGCGCAGCGAGCCGGCGGTTCCCTTCTCGATTCCGAAGAGCAATCTCCCGCTCCGAGGGACAAACCACCGAGCAATCCACCTTGAAGGCATCCATTTGGCGCAGCAGGTCATCCAATGTTTGGGCCTTGGCGCCCTCATCAGCGAGGTGGCAATGCGCGTCAATAATCATGGCTTGCCCTCTCCGCGCGGAAGCGTCATCAAGCGGGCGGCGTTCTCAAAAAGGATCGCCTCCAGATCGCGCGCGGCAACGCCCAGGCCGCGCAGCGCTTCAATGGAGTGAATCCGCTCGCGCAAATACCACTCGGAATTCACCCAGCCACAGTCCGAGCCGAACAGAATGCGGCTGCTGCCGATGGTGCGCAGCGCAGCCCGGATCGCCCCGGCGTGCGGACTGGAGGCGCACAGGTACACGTTGTCCAGCCGTACCGCCGCGCGAAGCGCATCGGGCCACATATCCTTAAGTCCGAAGTGCCCGAGGACGACGACCGCGTCCCGGTGGCGCTCGGCCAGCCGGGCGAACTGAAGAGGAGTGCAGTACGGCGGCGTGCCGTCATGCACCACCAGCGGCACATGGAGCCTGCCGCAGGCGGCCACCAGTTCTTCCATTCCCGGATCGGAAGGGGAAATGGCGGCAAGCCAGTTGTGAACTTTCAACCCACGCATGCCGCGGTCGCGGACGAAGTATTCGAATTCGTTCACGGCGGCGTCGCCAGCCTTGGGGTCGACGGTGCAGAAGGGAACGAAGAAATCGCGGTGCTCCGCCGTGCATTCAAGAAGCCATTCATTCCACGGCCGCGTCGCCCCGCCATAGCAGCCTTCCAGCGTCATCGCCCAGGCGCCGCAGACGCCCTCCGCCTCCATCTTGCGGCGCATTGAGTCGGCTGGGTAGCCGACGCCGCCGAGGCCGGACTTAAGAAGATGCATGTGTGTGTCAATAACGTTGGGCATGACGCAACCTTGGTCGCCGAGAACCGGTGTTCCTATCCCTCAGGCCAGTTGTTCCTTCTGCGCGAGAACCTTGCGTACCGCCACTATAATATCATCCATATCCTGCCTCGTCCCGAGGAAAGCATTGTGCGGCAGCCACACCGCTTCCGAGCGGCAGGCGCGCTCGGACACCGGGCACGCGGCCTCAAACTTGGCATAATCCACGTCGTCATGGTAGGCCGTGCCCAACGGGAAGGAGCCGTTGATGAACTGCTTGTTGAGGAACATCGGGTTCTTGTAGAGCGGGAAGGTGTAGCCGCTGAAGGCGGGGATCCCTTCGGCGTTGAGGGCGCGAATGAAGAGTTCGCGCGCCAAGCCGATGCGCTTCTGGTCGTAGCGGAACATGTAGATGTGATGCCCGTGGCGCGTGGCCCGAGGGTCCGTGGCCAGCGGGGCGATCCCCTCGATGGCTTGCAGTTGCTCGGTCAAATACGCGGCATTGGGCTTTCGACGGTCGATCTGCTCGCTCAGTCTCTGGAACTGGCAGTGTAGGATGGCGGACTGGAATTCGGTGATGCGGTAGTTCCACCCCAGGCGATGGTGCTCATACCAGGGGCGGCCCATCTTGCGTCCCGCCCAGAGGAGGGATTCGCACGTCTCGGCGATGGCACGGTCGTTGGTGGTCACAATGCCCCCTTCTCCGGAGGTCATGTTCTTGGCCGCCTGGAAGCTGAAGGAGCCGAACAGGCCGAAAGATCCCGCCTTCTTCCCCCGCCACTCGCACAGGTGCGCATGGGCGGCGTCTTCCACCAGAGGGATGCCGCGCCGCTTGGAGATGGCCATGAGCGCGTCCATGTCGGCCAACTGCCCGCCGAAGTGCACGGCCATGATCGCACGGGTGCGGCCGGTGATCGCCTCCTCCACGCGCTTAGGGTCGATGTTGTACGTGTCGGGCTGGACGTCCACGAAGATCGGCACCAGGTTGTTCTGCAGCACGCAGGTGGCGCTGGCGACATAGGTGTAGGCCGGCACAATCACTTCATCGCCGATGTTCAGGTTCATCGCGCGAAGGCCCATTTCCAGCGAAGCCGTCCCATTGGCCGTCACCACAGCATAGCGGCAGTCATGGGCGCGGGCAAATTCGCGCTGGAACCGGACCGCCTCCGCCACGGTCTCCCCCTCCGGTTCCGCCAACTCGACCCCCTGCCCGAAGGCGTAGCGCCACCACTTCCCGCTGCGCAGGACGCGCAGCAGCGCCTCTTCTTCTTCCGGACCGCTGAGCGGCCAGTCATGAAACGGCTTGGAGCGGACGGCTTCGCCCCCTTTAAGGGCCAGGCGCGGCAGTGTGGCTTGCGGCATGGAAGTCTCTCCTTCGAAAAAGGTCCTCAGTGAAGTTTCTGCTCGGCCGACAGAATCTCGCGCTGGAGCAACTCCATCGTCGCGACGGCGTCCTTGACGCCGCTTCGCTCCGGCGCGATGCCTTTCTCCACGCAGTCAACGAAATAGCGCAATTCGTTGTAGTAACCATCCAGGCCGGAGATATTCCCGATGCTGCGGGCGGAGACCACATTCGGGCGCGGCGCCGCCGGGCTCTCGACGTCGTGCCCCTCCCGGTACAGCAGGAGCGTGGGGGTGCGGGTACTGTCAAAATCCAGGAGGGCCTTCTCAAAGGTAGCGCGGTAGGCCATCTTGAAAGGCATGTTCGCCGGCATGTTCCACCCTCCCAAAGCCGAGACGGCCATCCCGGGGTATCGATAATTGGTCGAAACGTAGTCCCAGGCTCCCCCAATCTTCACGCCGCACGAGTCCACCCCTTCAGGCTCGCCCAGGAGGCGCCTCAGATAGTCGCTGTCGTGGATGTGCAATTCGAGCAAGGCCCCACCGGAGCGCTTCGGATCAAGTATCCAATTATTCGATGTCCAGCCGGGCCGGGGGCTCACGCGCGTCAGGGCCAGGGCCGCCAACTTCCCCCAACTCCCGGCTTCGACGGCGTCCTTCAAGTACTCATACTCCGGCCAGAAACGGATGACGTGGGCGACCATCACAATGGACTTGCTCCCGGCGATCTTCCCGGCGACGCGACGCGCGCTCTCGGCGTCCGGGGCGATGGGCTTTTCCACGATGCAGTGCACTCCGCGCCGCGCCGCTGTATATATGGCCTCCTCGTGCAAATCGGTGGGGAGGCAGATGTCCAGCGCATCCACGCGCGTCTGATCCAGGAGATGGTCGAGCGTATCGAACGGACGGGCATCCGCCGCCTGCGCGAGTTTCGCCGCCTGCTCCGGCCGCACGTCGGAGATGCCCACCACCTGCGCGCCCGGAATCATCCCGTAGCAGGTGGCGTGGGTCTGACCCATGAAGCCCGCCCCCGCAATCCCTATCCGAATCGGCCCTGCACTCATCCCATTCCTCACTGGACGGTCCAATGCAGCCTTCGGCACAAGGAATCCGTCCGTTGTATCCTTGGCAAACGGCCTATACTTACGCCAGCGCCAGCAGACGCTTGGCATTCTCATACATGATCAGCGACAGGGTCGCCTCGTCCTGAACCATCTCCCGGACGGCCTGCTGCTCCGCCTGCACTCTCGGCGCAGGCTTCTCGGCGCAGGCCACCGAGTAGCCGTCATGGCCCCAGAGCAACTTGCTGAAGTCCAGCGGCCAAATGTATTGGTTCTTGACGCGCGCAATCTCCCGCATGGCCCTCAATGCCAGACCGCAACTGGTATCCAGATAAAGGTTGGGATGCCGGGAGACCTGATAGAAGATATCGGGGAGATTCCAGGTCGCCAGACCCATGTGGGCCAGGATGAAGGTCAGCTTGGGGAAGCACCGCGCGGGCGCGTCGTAGTGCCAGGGGAGGTCGTACTTGATGCTGACGCCCTCCGGGCGCAGGAACCCTGGGGTTACGACCACGGGGTCATCGTGCGGTACGCCACCCGCGTGGTTGAGCAGCACCATCCCCAGTTCTTCCATGAGCGCGTAGACTGGATAGATCGCCGGATCGTCCGGGTAGAAACCGAAGCAAGGGAACATCTTTATGACCTTAAAACCGTCCTGGTGATACTCGCGGACCGTCCGCAGTGACGCCTGCAGGTCGCGCGGGTCAACATACGCGCCGCCGATGAGCCGGTCGGGGTGCCGCCGCACGGCTTTGCGCGTGGTGTCATTGCTCTGGCAATAATACGTGCATCCGATGACCACCGCCTTCTCAATGCCGTTCGTGTCCAGATAGCGAACCAGGACGTCGCCGGTTGGATCGAACATCATCAGGTGTTGGTGAATGTCGATGACTTTCATGGCCCTCTCCTAAGTTGCGGGGGGAAACCGCCGAACCCTTGTGTGGGGCGGCACATTTCGAATGGCGACGACGGCCGAGTCCACCTGCGCGCCGGCCCCGACATGACGGCCGGGCATGAGCTTGGCGTTGGGCCCGATGACGGCGCCGTCGCCAACTAACACGCCCAAGCTGCCAAAGCCCGTGCTCAGAATTTCATCTCCGCAGGTCGTGCGCACGGGTTGGTTATCCACGGGGTGGTCTCCGACGACGGCATTAGGACATACGACCGTGCCTGCGCCGACAAACCCGCTAAAGCTGCCCGGACCGAGTATGCGGACCCCGTCAAGCGCAACGACGCAAAGATCTCTCCCTTGGTCGACGGCCGATCCGTTGCCGATGGATGCATAGCGCACGCAGGTGTTCGGGCCGATCCGGCAGCGCCGGCCGATCCAACTGTGCTGGATGAAGGCGCCCGATTGGATCACCGTGCCCGCCCCGATATGGACGGGGCCAATCAGGCGGACGTTGCTCTCAATGACCGCCCCCTCCTCCACTTCCAATGCCCCAGTGACTACCACGTCCTTCATCACACGCGCGCAGGGATGGATTTGCCGTCCTTTAACGCGCTGGGCAAAGAGTGCATATGACCTGAGTTGGAGTTCCCGCCAATCGCCGTAGTCGTCAAGGTCACAGAAGAAACCATGCTGTGGAATGCACGTCACGGGCGCTCCGCCGGCAACAAGCTCCTGCAGCAGGCTGTGGGGATCGGCGTGAAATACCCGCGGGCGAACGGCAGGGCCGAGGCAGAGTACGCCGCCCGCCAGGACAGTTGTCGACTGGTCATAGGATTCATCGGGGTACATGACCAACGACTTCGCCATGGACGCCGGTCCGGAGGTGCATTCCACGAAGACGAACTTGCGCTTGGGGAGGGGGTAACGCCGTTGGCGGCCCTTGAAGTCGCCAAAGTCCCGCACAAGTACGGCTGCCGGGAAACGGCGCGCGGCTTGCAGAAACCGGCGCAGTCCATCGCCATCCATAATGGTGTCGCCCGGGATGATCAGCAACTCGCCGACAACCTTGGCCACTGTAGCTGCCACGGCAGAAGCTCTGACCGATGTAACGTTGCGTCTCTGGCATTTGATAACGGCTTCGACCTGTTCGTGGAAGTGTTCCGTCACGATGCAAATCTTGCAGCGGTCTCCCCACAAGTCCAGGCAGGGCTGCAGCGCGCTCTCCAGCACTGAGCGTCCGAAGAATGGAAGTGTGACTTTCTGCCGCGTGGTAGAGACCGCGTTGAGCCGACGGCCCTGTCCACCTGCCGGCACAATGACCATCGCAGGCGCGGGACATTGAGACCCGCTGCGTCGTTCGGTCATGGACGCCTCCCGACACCCCTGCGGCACGGCATGAGCACGGCCTTCTGGTCATTGAACAACATCTGGCTTGCGGGGACATTCCGGTCCGCCACCGCGCCGGGGCCGACGGCGGCATTCGGGCCAAGAATGATGCCCGGCATGAGCACGGCCGACACGCCGCTGGTCACATGCGCGCCAACCATGGGACCCAGTTGCGGCAAGCCTGTATCGATGAGCTTGCCACGAACTCGAACTTTCACGCTCGGTTCGCGCAAGGGTCTGTCGAACAGCACCGTGCCGCCTCCCCCGCCGCTCCACTCCGCGCATACGCTATGGCCGATGTACCCGAAGTGGCCAAAGGCCACATGCTCGAAGAACACGCTGCTGACAACCTGCATGTTCTGTTCCGCCGCGCATGATTCCCCCAGGCAGGATTCGCTCACGTAACAGTGGGGACCGAGATGGCAATTGCTCCCGATCAGCGCGGGCCCCTCCACGTAGACGCCGGAGCGAATGACCGTACCATCCCCGATGACCAGCGGTCCTTTGAGCACGACGTGGTCTTCAATCACCACGCGGCGGCCTATGGCAATAGGCCCTTCCAGACGCGCCGTTCGGTGAACAATGCTCTTGACGCCCCGCGCCGGCTTGACGCGCAGCGCGCGCAGGCAGGTGAGACTGGCGGTCAGGACGTGCCAGGGATAGACGACCTTCAACCAGTCCGGCGGTTCAAACGCCCGGCCCGGCTTGGCGGCGACCACGCCGCCAGCACGCACGCGAATGCGCTTCCGCTGCGCCGCCGGGAGCGTTCCGATCAGGTCGACGACGGCGTCAACGTGCTTCGGCGGAGTGAGAAGAACCAGCGATGAGACGCCCCCCTGAAAGGCCGACCCGATTTGCCGAAACAGCAGCGGCGTGTTGGCAATGGGCAGAGCATACCTGGGTCTGGTATCCGTGAACGGATACAGGTTGGCATCGTCCGCTTCAACAAGAAGGAACCGTTCTGTCATCCAAATGCTCCTATCGCGCAGTCAGCCACATCGTGTCGTCGAAAATGGCCGCGTTCTGATGATCCCGGGGAAGCCCGGAGCCCACGGCGTGCGACACTGCCCGCAGGCGCCAGACATGACTTATGAACGACCTCAACCAAGAACAAGGGAGCATGACAAACCGCGCCATGCTCCCTTGTTTCGCAAGGTCATGCGCATCCGGACAAATCACTGGGCGGTGACGTCCACGCCCGCGGACATGTCGAAATCGTGCCAGATGGCAAGCTGGGTTCGGCTGAATTTGACGTCATTGACGCCGGTGCAATTGAACGCTTCGGCCAGGTAGTAGTTGGCCGCCAGGATATTGGCCACCCAATTCCCGGCTACCGTTCCAGAATGGTTGCCTTGGGAGTGCCAAATGATCTTCTGCTGCGGGTCGCCAAACCATTTGGCGCTCCAGTCGCCATAGAGGACGTTGTACCCATCGCGGTGGTGCAGCAGGCCGAATCCTGCGACCAGTGTGGCATCGGTGCCGGCGACGTAGGCTTTGCCGGTGGCGTCATACTTGCCCCCTTTGCTGAAGGTGTCCGCAATAAGGGAGCGGCTGCCGAGTATTTTCTGCGTCGGGAAGAGCGGCTGGCCAATGCGCGGGATGATGCCCGGCACGGTACCCGGCATCAAGTACGCATTGCGAGCGCCATCCTCGTAGCGGTGCCACGGGTTCAGAACGCCCAGCGGCGTGTTTCGATAGTGGTATGTGGACTGCACCATCGTCTCCACGCCGGCTGCGTCCCCCACCACACCTTCGTAGCAGATGAAGTTGGTCTTGCCTGTATACGGCGTGCCCGGTCCGTAGTACCCGTAGAGGAGGGCATCCTTGTCGCGCCCGCCCAGGGTCTGCCAGTCTCGCAGGCTGGCGGCGGGCCGGTAGTTGTCCTCGGCAGCGGTGCCGCCTCCGCCGGTGCTGCCGGTCGCGCCGGACGACGCATCGCCAGGCATGTTCGAAGCGCTGGGACAGTAGTACACGCCCGCGTCCCCTATATAACCTCCCGCAAGCAGGTAGCCCAACTGGTCCGGCGCGCAGTTGAAGTATCCCTTGGGCGTCTTGGGCACGGCCACATGATGGGTGACGAGACCCCAGCCGTCTGCCGCCACAACCGTGTCCTTGCACGGGAAGCCGTGTCCAATGGAGCGCGAGGAGAAGCCCTGATTGCCCCCGGCATATCCGCCCAAACGGGCATCGATCCACCGCTTGGCGCCGCCGGTGGGAGTTTCGCCGGAGGGAACACCGCTGTTCGCAGAGGAATAGACGACGACCTGCCCCAAGTCGTTGCTGATGGGACTTAACGGAGCATCGGTATAGTCCGAGCTATTGTGCGCCACGCCGGAGCAATTGTTGCCATAGGTCCAGGCTCCCCCGCTGTTCTTGCACCAGGTGAAATTCGTGCCCGAACCGGCCCACGAGGGGAAGTAACCGGCATAGTCGCTGCAGTA
>Ga0114951_10002942_pt1 | contig 18468 bp, 16 predicted proteins | sample AM7aDNAmetaG_FD_88677 | JGI IMG/M metagenome (GOLD analysis project Ga0114951, IMG submission 88677) | Freshwater microbial communities from Finland to study Microbial Dark Matter (Phase II) - AM7a DNA metaG | ecosystem: Environmental > Aquatic > Freshwater > Lake | place: Finland: Lake Alinen...
ACAACCACTTCTGTCAATATAGCGGCCTCTATTGCTATTTCTGAGTTCAGGACATTGCTTATAGATATTGACCCTCAAGCCAATGCTACCTCGGGCTTCGGTCTTGAAATCGGCGATGAGATTGACAATACCTTTTACCAGGTGATGGTAAAAGGCGGAAACATACAGGATGCCATCAAATCCTCCAGTCTGGAGTATCTTGATGTTCTTCCTTCCAACGTCAATCTTGTCGGAATGGAGGTCGAACTGGTCAATATGCGGGAACGCGAGTATGTGATGCAGAAAGCGCTCAAAGGGATTCGCGATCTTTACGATTACATCATTATCGACTGTCCACCTTCGCTTGGGCTTATCACTCTTAATTCACTTACTGCGGCGGATTCCGTACTTATTCCCGTTCAGGCGGAATATTATGCGCTTGAGGGGTTGGGAAAACTGCTCAATACGATCAGTATCGTCCGCAAACACCTGAATCCCAAACTGGAAATCGAGGGAGTTCTGGTCACCATGTTCGATGCGCGGCTTCGTCTTGCATCGCAGGTTGCCGAAGAGGTGAAGAAGTTTTTCAAGGACAAGGTGTACAAGACCTATATCCGCAGGAATGTAAAGCTTTCAGAAGCGCCGAGCCATGGTAAACCAGCTCTGCTCTATGATGCACAGTGTATAGGGTCGAAAGACTATCTTGATCTGGCTCAGGAGATTTTTGAGAGGGACGGCAATATTAAAAAATTTAAAGTTCGTCAGCCGTAGCTGACTGGTAAGCTGATGGGTGATATGCCTAAAAATGCGTTGGGACGAGGTTTGAAAGCACTGATTCCGGATGAAGGCTTTGTCTCTGTGACTCAACAGGATGAGGAACATGAGCTTGCCCAGGATGGAACTATCGGCAGTCTTCCTGTCGATAAAATACGTGCAAATCCGTTTCAGCCCCGCAAGGAATTTGATGCCACGGCTCTTGAAGAGCTGAAAAACTCCATTATAGAAAACGGGGTTATTCAACCGGTTACCGTGTGCAGGGATGGAGATGGCTACCAGCTCATCAGTGGAGAGCGACGGCTCCGGGCGGTCACGCTCGCCGGGTTCAAGTTTATTCCCGCTTATGTTATTGAAGCCCATGATGATTCGAGCAAGCTTGAACTTGCTCTTATTGAAAATATTCAGCGCGAAGATCTGAATGCCATAGAGGTAGCGCTTGCCCTGAAAAGTCTGACCACGAAGTGCAATCTGTCGCAGGAGGAGATAGCGCAGAAGGTGGGCAAAAACCGCTCAACGGTCAGCAATTTTCTGCGCCTTTTAAAGCTGCCGCTGCAGATTCAGGACAGCATCAGAAATAGAGAAATCTCTTCCGGACACGCAAGGGCGCTTATTAACCTTCCTGGTGAGCAACAGCAGTTGAAGGTCTGGAAGCAGGTGCTCAGCCATCAGCTTTCGGTTCGTCAAACAGAGGCGCTGGTGAGCAGGATGTTCAAGGATCAGTCGTCAAAACCTCTGCAGTCTGCATCCTCAGAGCGTTCATCCTACATTACCGAGCTTGAGGCCCATCTGAGGAATAACCTTGCAACGAAGGTGCGTATTGTTGAAAAGAAAGAGGGCAAGGGTGAGATTCATATCCAATACTTCTCACACGACGATCTTGACCGGCTTCTTGAAATCATGCGCCACGACTGAGTTACCACTGCAACGGGTGCGGCTGCTATGAAATATCACGTTAAAAGATTATGAAGTTTACCCTTGTAGGGAATGGAAGAATGGGCCAGCAGGTTGCTCAGGTGATTCGGCAGTCCGGTAACCATGAGGTTGCGGCTGTTCTTGATGTTGATGCCACGATTTCGCCTGATGTTTTTCGGGGAAGTGATGTCATCATAGATTTTACGGTCAGGGAGGCTTTTCTTGCCAATCTGCCAGCCATGCTCGCATCGGGCGTTCCGGTTGTTGTGGGTACCACCGGGTGGGACGATGTACTGGAAGAGGTAAAACGGCAGATAACTGCTGCTGGAGCTTCTTTACTTTATTCAGCAAATTTTTCACTTGGGGTCAATATTTTCTTGCGGACAGTGCGGGAAGCGGCAAGGCTGATTGCCCCGTTTGGGCAGTTCGATATTGCCTTTGCCGAACAGCATCATACCGGCAAGGCTGATTTTCCGAGTGGCACGGCGGTGAGGGCGGCAGATATGATTCTTTCGGCAAACAGCCGCAAAAAAACTGTTGTCCGGCAGCTTTCGGATGATAAAAAGCTTGCGCCAGATGAACTGCAGGTTGCCTCTCTGAGGCTTGGAAGTGTCTTTGGAAAGCACTCCGCATTTATTGATTCGGATGCTGATGAAATTGTGATATCCCATACCGCAAAAAACCGCTCCGGTTTTGCCTCTGGCGCAGTTGAAGCGGCCGCATGGCTTGCCTTGCGGCACAAAACCGCTCCGGGTTTCTATACGATGGAGGATTTCCTGAATGAAAAATTTTCCTGAGGTATATGACTGCTGAAAATCCGGTTCAATCTCTTTTGCCAGTTGAGGGTAAACTGTACGCTGTTCTTCTTGGTACTGCAATCATTGTTCTGACGACAACAGTTCCCTACCTGACCCTGGTGAATGTGTTCCTCTTCGTCGGAATTTTTCTTGCTGGAGTGATTTCGCTTCATCATACCATCATGCGATTTCAGGTGAAACTGACCTTCAGGGAGGCTTTTGCGCTCGGTTGCATGGCGGGTTTTGCTGGAGGTGTTGTCTCTGAGGTTGTTACCTCATTACTTATGGTATTTTTGCATTACCGGCCGGGGACGGAAAGTCTTGCCCTTGTAATTGACTGGGCGCTTGAGATGGCCAGGGAACGTCCCGAGCTTCAGCCACAGGTGCAGGCGCTGGTGGCTGCCGAAAAGCTTGCCCTTGCTCCGGTTTCATTAAGCTTCACCGATATCCTGATGAATATGGCTTTTTCCGGTGTTTTTTATGCGCCGATAGCTGGCCTTGGTGGGGCGTATGCGGTGCGCAGGCTCAAGCGTCAGGCGGCAAGAGGCTGAGCTTTTTGTAAAATCCCCGGTCGATTTTCTGTGATCCCGGCAGTGTTGCCCACTCCTTTACCCGAGAGTAATGTGTCGGGCTTTTCAGTTTTCCAACCATTGAGCCCATGGCCTTGGTGATCGTGATCTCATCCGGTTTATTCTCTTCAACGGTTTTGATGAATGCCACAGGACGCTGGCCATACTCATCCTCATTCACTGGCACAACAAGCGCTTCAAGAACTCCATCAATCATCATCAGCGCAGTTTCAATCTCTTCGGGATGGATGTTTTCTCCCCCTGAAATAAACATGTTGTCTTTCCGGCCTGCCACGGTGACGGAGCCGTCATCGGTAACAGTTCCGATATCCGAGGTATGAAACCAGCCGCAGTTATCGGTTTGAGGCTCGATTTTTCCCTCCCGGAGGTAGCCCTGAAACAGGCAAGCTCCCTTTACAAGTAATTCTCCATCTTGTGAAACCTTCAGCTCGCGCCAGGGAAGCAGCCTGCCGCTGTTCTCCTGAATGCCCACTATCGGCGCAGGGGTGGTGGCAATCTGTGAACTCATCTCGGTTGAACCATAGCTCAGATAGAGCGGAATATGCTGAAGGACAGCCTCCTCAATCAGCGATTTTGGTGCTGAACTGCCCCCAAGCAGCACCGCTTTCATCGCTTGCATCAGTGCAGTGCTCTTATTGTCGGCAAGCAGACGGTAAAGCTGTGTCGGGACAACGGAGAGATGGGTTAGCGGAAAGTTTTGCAAAGACTGCCCGAGAGATTCATCCGATTTTCCTAAAGCAAGGGAGCCGCCGGAGATAAGTGAGCGGAAGAGAAGCGAGTAACCCCCGATGTGGTAAAGCGGCAGCGAAAGAAGCCAGCAATCGCCAGCGCCAAAAGGAATATTTTCATTGGAGCCGAGGGCGCTGTACCAGTGGTTGGCAAAACTGTGAACGGCAGCTTTTGCCTCTCCTGAGCTTGCGGAGGTGTGGATAATGGTGACGGGCTGGTGCATCTCTTCCAGGTTCTCAGCCATATCAAACGGATTGTTGGCTGGCACTGTATTTGTCGTTGCATGAAGTGCCGTGCCAGGCAAATCGCTGTCAAGCAATTCAGCAATACTGATGCTGCCCTTTAGAGCTGTTGTGCCGGAGGTTACAATCAGGCTGGGCTGAAGCTTTTCAATCGTGTTGCCAAGCAAGTGTTCAGGAAAACGATAATTCAGCGGTGCAGCAATTATCCCTGCTTTCAGGAGTCCGAAGAGCAGCATGACCAGCTCGGGTGTGTTTGGTGAAATGGTGGCGACAATCTCGCCCGGGCTGATGCCTCTGCTGCTGAGGCGGCTGGCAATGCCTTCTGCGACTGCGTTGCATTCGTTGAACGACAACGTCCTGTCGGCTGTTTGCAGTGCGGGCGAGTTGCCGAAAAGTTGGGCTGCGCGGGTTACAATGTCCATAAGGAAGTGCGTCGAAGGCTTCTCTGCTTCACTTTCACCCCATCTCGATAGAGCTTATGCGGATCAAGCAGAGCATTCTCAGCTTCAAACGGGGTCTCAAGCAGGTCGTGTTGCAGGTAGCGGTACGTGTCGAGGCCACATGCGGCTGGTTTTGTGGCGGTTGAGGCAGCCAGCCAGGTGTAAAAGCTCAGGCTGATGCCGGTTTCAAAAGCGGAGCTGAACACTGCGAGCAGATTTTTTTCGCAGGCATATCGGGCGAATTGTTGTGCGACAAAGATTCCTCCAATCCGGTTTGGTTTCAGTATCAGCGCAGCAAGGGAGGCTGTCGGAATCTTGAAGAGCAATTCAGGTTTCTGCCAGAGTGTTTCGTCAAGTGCTGAGTGAAGCGCTGTTTTAGCATAAAACTTGCCAATACCTTCCGCATGTTGCAGCGGCTCTTCGATATAGGCAACACTTCCCGGAGGAATCTGTTTGGCAAACGAGATCGCCTCATCAAGGGAGAGCGATTGATTGGCGTCAAGCCGGAGTTCAACCGTATCGCCAAAGGTGCGGTGCAGCTCCATGATGCTGTTGATCGAGTTTGTCAGGGTATCGGCGCTGACTTTCAGCTTGAAGGTGCGGTATCCAAGAGCAAAATAGTTCTCCGCCCGCTGCATGATAAGCGCAGTGTCCCCAAAGAGCAGAGCGTTGACCGGTACCTGTTGAAAAGCCTCTTCTGTTTCAGAAAACGAAGGAAAAACTCCTGATATTGCGGCATCAAGGTTGATCATCGCCATTTCCACTCCGGTGCGTACCGATGGGTAAAGCTCTTCCGGCAAACTATCGGGAGTCGTCAGGCCCCGTTTTGAAAGCAGATCCACAAGCTGCGCCTCTGCCAGTTCAAGGGTTTCATTATGAAGTCCCGGGAGCGGAGCTATTTCACCGTAGGCAATATGTTCTCCATCCGTACTTTTCAGTGCGATGATAATGCCCTCCCTTTGCACCAGTCGCTGCCGTTTTACGGTGACAGGCTCGGTGAAAGGGATGGTATATCGATAGAGAACTACATGCGAAGCGTTCAAGGTCTCTTTGGAAATTTGTTGAAATCGGGTTTTCTTTTTTCGACAAAGGCATTTCTTCCCTCCTGCCCTTCCTCACTCATATAATAGAGCATTGTGGCATTTCCTGCAAGCTCCTGCAGGCCGGATTGTCCATCACAATCGGCATTGAGGGCTGATTTCAGGCAACGAATAGCAAGCGGAGAGTTGGCCAGGATTTCGCGGCACCATTGTACGGTCTCCTCTTCAAGGCGCTCAAGCGGCACAACAGTGTTCACCAGCCCCATGGCAAGCGCCTCGGCAGCATTGTACTGGCGGCAGAGAAACCATATTTCGCGAGCCTTTTTCTGGCCCACAAGACGTGCCATGTAGCTTGCGCCCCATCCTCCGTCAAACGAGCCAACCTTTGGGCCGGTCTGGCCGAAGATGGCGTTTTCCGCTGCAATGGTGAGGTCGCAAAGCATGTGCAGCACGTGGCCGCCGCCGATGGAGTAACCGGCAACCATGGCAATGACTGGTTTCGGACAGGTACGGATATCGCGCTGGAAGTCGAGAACATTCAAGCGGTTAACTCCTTTACCGTCAGCATAACCGGCGTTACCCCTGATTTTCTGGTCGCCTCCCGAGCAGAAGGCAAGATCGCCCTGACCGGTGAGAATGACAACACCAATTTTCTCGTCATTTCGTGCATCCGAAAGGGCGGCAATCATCTCATCGACAGTCTGGGGACGGAATGCGTTCCTCACCTCCGGGCGGTTGATGGTGATCTTTGCAATACCTTCCGCTTTATGGTAGAGGATGTCCGTAAAATCACCTGCATGTATCCAGTTCACTGTGCTCATTGGTTCTTCTTCTCTTGCTGGTTGAAAAAATGCTTCAAACGATCCAGAAATAGATCCCTGTTTTCAAGGTGCAGGGTATGGCCGCAATGCGGAAAAATTTCCAGGTCGGATAAAGGTGATAACTTAACCATTTGGTGGCCAATCTCAACGTAGCGCTCATCTTTTTCTCCCGTAAAAAAGCTCACCGGCACACTGTTGTTCTTTAATGCTTCCCAAAGTGACGGCTGTCGTCCTGTTCCCAAAAGCCTCAGCGCCAGAGCGAGGTTCTGAGGGTCATTGATTTTTCTTTCGCTCTCGACCTCTTTGAAGATCGGATGGCTTTTCAGTGTGGCGAAGAGAGGCTGCTCATACCATGCATCAATAAAACTGTCAAAGCTCCTTTCAATTTTCCGTGCCACTTTTTCGTCATGCTCCTGCCTGTCGATTTGCTCTTTTTCTGTCTTGAGCCCCGGTGAAGCGGAGATAATAACCGCCTTGCTGAAAAGTTCCGGGTGACGAAGCAGCAGCGCAAGCGCAATACGGCCACCCATCGAATAGCCCACCAGAGAGCAGGGAGGCGCGGCTGATTGGCGAAGCAAATTGGCAAGCGCATCAACGGTCTGGATAAAAAAATCATCTGGAGGCTGTGTTTGCAGGAGGTTGGCGCTCCCGTGACCGGGAAGATCAACCATCAGGCAGCAGTAGTCGTTCTGAAGCTCCCTCGTCACGGGAAGCCAGTCACTGCCTGAGCCGAGAAAGCCGTGCAGAAAGACGATGCGCGGCAGGGATGGATTGCCGAGGGTGATGGTGTGGAGGGGGATGCCGTTTATGGTTGTTGGCATGGGGATAAGGTGGGGTGGTTTATATGGTGATGTTTCCTTTTGATAATAACTTATTGTGAAATTTACTATTTTTTATTTGACGGCAGCTTGCGTTTAAAACAAAGGCAGCCTGTTTTGGCTGAAGCTGAGATTCATCAAGAGGGGCTTATTTGCTCATTGGGAACTGGCATCAAATGGTGAGCTTCCTTTTGTCATTGAACCTCTGAAATAGGAAACAGCTATGTATTTATCTGTAATTGGGGTGACTCTTTTGGGCGATCATACGTTGATGCTTGAGTTTGAAAACCGTGAAAAGAGAATTTTTGATATGAGGCCATATCTTGATACAGGAAAATTTTCTGAATTGCGGGATCCTTTGCTTTTTCGATCAGTAGCAGTAAAGTATGATTCAATAGAATGGCCGAACCGACTGGATCTTGATCCGGAGTTTTTGTATGAAAAAAGCATCGCTGTCTCGGGGTAGTTAACTGCTATGGTAGCAAAGCTCTCCCTGAAAATCTGCTGCTTCATGAGTTGCTCGTTTCGTTCGGGAAGTCGTGCTGTTATACCTGTGAAAGAAGTCGCTCAGGAGTGATATCGCTTTGAGTTTGCAGGATTTTATCATAGAGCGTTTCAGGTGCAATGTCGGCACCATTTGGCCATGATATGGTACCTCCTTCAATTGATGCTTTCCGGAAAAAGGCTATCTCCTTCAAAGGCTCAAAAACAGGGCCTGTTGAGAGATATTCGGAAAAATCAACATCGCCACTGATGCCGTTATCAAAGATGATATGGTAAATATACCCCTCTTTGCAGGTGATACGCACAATGTCATTCATGTTCCACACAGGCAAAAAATCGGGAGATTTCAGGTATATTCTAACTATAATCGATAAAATCAGTTATGAATCATGGGCGAAGTATGTGACTACAGGAACTGGCTCCGCACAGGTAAAATAGCTATTATCTGTGACATGAGAAGCGTTTGCAGATTTCCGGTCAGATAAGAGTATATTGTATTGCATTTGCAACGCTAACATGACTATCGCAGGACGTATGAAAAGCGCATCATTACCGTCACTCCGCGTCGAACCCGAGCTTCGCCAAGCGGCCGAACAGGCTCTGCAGCAGGGGGAAACCCTCTCTTCATTCATCGAGGCATCGCTTCGGGCGAACATCGAACGTCGGCTCAGTCAGAAGGAGTTCATTGCCCGAGGTCTTGCTTCGCAGGAGCGAGCCCGCAGGACCGGAGAGTATGAGGACGCTCAGGTAGTCTTGGACCAGCTTCAGAAGATGCTCCTCGAAGAAAAAAAGAAGAGGCCGTGAAATTCACCGTCCGCTTTACCCCCGATGCTAAAGATGACCTTGTCCGGCTCTATACATTTCTTCTCGAACAAGATCTGAAGGCTGCGGAAGAGGCGCTTGATGCACTGTCAAAGGGGTTCGACTTTTTAAGGGAATTTCCTTTCAGTTGCCGCAAAGCCCTTCCTGAAAATCCGCTGCTTCGGGAACTGCTCGTTTCATTCGGAAACTCGGGTTATGTTGCCCTTTTCGAAATTGAGGATCAGGCTACAGTAACCATTCTCGCAATACGCCACCAGCGGGAGGATGACTATTATTGATTCCTGCAAGATAGGGGAATGATTTGAAAACGGTTCTTGCTGCGTGAGAAGTGACCGGGATTAATTTTATTTTATTGACAAGTGTAAGCAGTTTATAACGTCCCCATCAATGTGATGCCAAACGATACCCAATATGCCACGTGATTTCAAGGGAGTTATGGTTTCGAGCACCTTCACCGACCTGGAGGAGCACCGTGCTGCGTTGATCAAAATTATTAATGCTGCTGGGTTTATGGCTGTGGTGATGGAGCATGATTCAGCTAAATCTGACGTGGATGTGATTGACTCTTCGTTGGGGATGGTTGGAGATGCCGCAGTCTATATTGGTATCATCACAAAGAAGATTGGCCAGATTCCGAAATGTTCCACACGTAATCCTGGTAATGTTTCAATCACTGAACTGGAATTCAACAAAGCGGTTAATCTCGGTCTGCCAATTCTGTTGTTCCTCATGGGAGATGGACATCCTGTTCTTGAATGCCAGATTGAAATTAAGGCTGGTAATCGCAAGAAACTGAACGCCTTCCGTGAGCGGGCAAAGAAGATGGGGCCGGATTCGGAGGTTCATCGTGTTTATGCCGAGTTCAACAGCCTTGATGAGTTCAAGGAAAAGGCTGCGAAAGCACTTTCCGATCTGCGCCTTGATTTTCAGAAAACCGATTCTACATATTCAGCAGGCAAGGAAACTCCTCAACCCGATGACACAAAGCATAAAGAGAACGTAGAGTGCTTCCAGACCATCCTTAAACAGGAGTTGGGTTACATTCGTATGCTTGGGCTTCCGGGTGTTGAGAGTATCAAGGTCAACCTGAACAACGACACCTTTGTGCCCTTGCGCCTCTCCGACAGGCAGGAGAGAGGTGGCCTTGTTTCAAAAGAGAGCGACCAGCAAGGGAGTGACCATATTCTCTATCCCGACGAGATCATGAAGCAGGCTTTCCATGACCGGAGAGGTCGCCGGATGTTGCTTGTTATCGGCGACCCTGGCGCTGGCAAAACAACGCTGCTCAAGTATTATGCCCTTTGTGCGCTTGAGGATTACATGAAGCTTGGATTCAGCGCTCCAGTCAATGTCTTCTACCTGCCATTGCGCGATCTTGTTCGCGACAAGGAGGGGCGTTGCACTGAAAATCTGCCAGCAGCCCTTGCCGGATGGTCAGCAAAGCATCATCAAACCATTGATGCAAAGGTTTTCAATGACTGGCTGAACAATGACATTTCACTGGTGCTGCTTGATGGCCTTGATGAAATCAGCAATATCGAAGAGCGAAAAGAGGTGTGCCACTGGATCGACCATGCCTTCAGCGGCTTCAGCAAGGCATATATTGTGGTGACATCCCGGGCGACAGGGTATCGCAAAGATGAAGGTATTGAGCTTGAGTCGGAGTACGAACGAGCCGATGTGCAGGACTTTACAGCGGAGCAGCAGGAGCGATTTTTGCGAAACTGGTTCAGGGCAGCATTTCTGAAAGAGCCTTGTGAGAAGGGCGTTAACGAGGAGAGTTGGCAGGAAAGGCAAAAAGCAGAAGCCGAAAAACGCACCACTACCATTGTTGCGCACCTCAAGGTCGAGAAAAACAAGGGGCTTCGTCAACTGGCTGCCATACCCATGATTCTGCAGATCATGGCTATTTTGTGGAAGGACAGGGACTATATGCCTGAAAGCCGCGTGAAACTTTACGAAGCTGCACTCGATTATCTGCTTGAATTTCGCGACAAACGCCGGGATATCAAACCCCTGCTCTCTGCAATGTGCGCCCGGCGAGTACTTGCTCCGGTCTCACTCTGGATGCAGGAAAGTCTCAAAAAAGATGAAGCGACCAGAGCCGACATCCACACTGAAATGCAGAAATTACTCGATACGCTTGATACTCCCCCAACGGCAGAAGCGTTTTGCGATTATCTGGTCAAACGAGCAGGTTTGCTTGTCGAGACCGGTGGCAAAGAGTATCTCTTCCGCCATAAATCATTCCGTGAATATCTTGCAGGAGTTCAGCTCAAGGATGATCGACCCTATGAGCATCTTAACCAGCTTGTTGCACATTTCGGGGAAGATTGGTGGGAAGAACCACTTCGCTTTTTTATTGCACTGGTTGATGCCAACGTGTTTGACCTCTTTATGCAAAAGCTCTTTGATGCATCACAGAGTGAGGAGATGACACCAAAGCAGCAATTGTTGCTGCAAACAATTATCGAAGAGGCTCCGCAGAAAAAGGTTGATGCCCTGTGCGACAAGCTGCTTGAACCGGCGACAACAGCCAGTCGGCAGCGGGTGATTCTCGACTGCCTCAAAGCCATCAATAAACCGGCCTCTCTTGACGCGTTGCTGGAGTTCCGGGAGAAAAAACTTGCCGGAGAGAACAGGGACGTTATCAACCGCACTGAGGAGGTGATTCTGGCGCTTGGAGGTCAGCCACTTGCGTCAAAAGCTGACAAAAGTGAGAGCGGAAAACCGGCATCGTTCCGTAATCCCAACGAACAGAATGCGGAGTACATCCTGATTCCGGGTGGAAACTACTGGTATTCAGTGACAGACAAAATTGTTGATGTGCCGGATGCTTACTTTGCCAAGTATCCGGTAACCAACAAACTTTACCGCTTCTTCATTGCATGGTTGCAGGCAAAAGAGTCACCAGTTTTGTATTCAGCATTCACCTCTGAACTGGATGCTATCGCAAATGATAACAAGTGGGGAAATAAGTTTGGCGGCTATTACAATCAAGATAAAAGTGATCTTGCCGGACTTTTTCGTTCACGGTTGGGTGAGGATCGCAAATACGATGGAGAAGATCAGCCTGTGGTTGGGGTCACCTGGTATGCTGCCAAAGCCTATTGTCTCTGGCTTTCGTTGCTTGAAGGTGATAAAACACGTTACCGTCTTCCTGATGAAAAGGAGTGGGAGTGGGCAGCAGGTGGAAAGCAAGGAACAACGGGGCAGAAAGTACGTCCTTATCCGTGGTCGGAAGGGAAGGGCAAGCCCAACTCAACACTTGCGAACTATAATAACAACATAGGCACAACGACACCGGTTGGGAACTATCCTGAAGGTGCTACCCCGGAAGGGCTGTATGATATGGCGGGTAACGTTTGGGAGTGGATGGAGAATGAACATGAACAATATCCTGCATCCCGTGCATGGCGCGGGGGCTCTTGGCACATTGATGCTCTGCGCTGCTCCTCCCGGCTCAACGGCGTTCCGGTCTACTGGAACTTCGGCAATGTTGGTTTTCGAGTGATTCGTTCCAGTCTCTTTTCTTCCTGAAAATCTGGCAATCTGATATCTGGAACTCTGAAAAAAAGACCTTCGGAAAAAGACAAGCGTACAGGGTGGGATGGAAATTTTTTTTGTATTTCGTAGGGGAATCGAAAGGCTCCTGTCTGGCAGTTTACGGTTCAGCCATATCAAATTGCTCTTGCTGGCATGGAAGATGGCTATTTTGATCCTGTCGAAACCGCAGAAAGGAGATATTGCCACCGATTGTTATGACTTGATATTGTTGGGGATAATGGTGTGAACAAAAAAAGGATCTGGTGCTGTTCCCGAAATGGAAAACTCGATTACCGGATTTTTTGTGTTAAAGCCAAGTGTGAAAATGGCTGAAAAATTGAAGGAGATCATCCGATGAACTTCGAAAAACTGGATGCAATGAAAGCCCGGCTGGAGAGCTTCAGGCCGTTCAGCCCTGAGATGCTCGGCAATCTGCATGAGGATCTGGTGCTGCGATGGACCTATAATTCCAATGCAATTGAGGGAAATACGCTCACCCTCAAGGAGACCAAGGTTGCGCTTGAAGGCATAACCATTGGCGGCAAAACCATGCGCGAGCACTTCGAGGCTATCAACCACCGGGAAGCCATTCATTATGTTGAAGCTCTTGTTCAGAAAAACGAGCCTCTTTCGGAGTGGCAGATAAAATCATTGCATCAGCTTATCCTGAAAAATATTGATGACCGGAATGCCGGGCGATACCGGATGCAGAATGTTGTTATTTCCGGCGCTGAGCACCGCCCGCCTGATTACCTGAATGTGCCTGAAGAGATGGAGGCTTTTGCTGTACAGACGGCAGTGAATAAACAATGTTTGCATCCTGTTGAACATGCGGCAAGAGTGCACGGCGACTTTGTAAAAATCCACCCCTTTGTCGACGGCAATGGACGAACCGCACGCCTGCTGATGAACCTTGAACTGATGAAGGCCGGGTTTCCCCCTGCCGTGCTGACCGTAGAAAAGCGTCTTGGCTATTACGAAACGCTTGATATTGCTCACATAAAAGGTGACTACGAGCCCTTTCTGTCGTTGATGGCTGAAACGGTTGAACAGGCTTTTGAACCTTACTGGTATGTGCTGGGTGTTGGCAGATGATGGGATGAAAAACAGAAGTGAAAATTATTCGGGTAAACTCATGAATCAATCGAAACTTCAACTGCTGTTGAAACGTAGAATCATCGCTGGTAATACGGTAAAAATATCGGAACCGAGAATGGATCGTAATTGGTTTACAACAGTCAGCAAGATATATTGGCTACAGGAGTAAGGGATGCGAAAGTTAGAATATTGAGGGATTTTTTTCCCCGTGTCAGTTGCTTTTTTTGTGTTCATTATAAGCCTCAGGCAATCGATATCTTTCTTTGCAATACATCTGATTATGCCATGATGAGCTAATTTTTGCTTAAAAGCCACTTAACCTACTTTCATTCGGAATTACGCATGCTGGGATTAAAACTTAGGGATGAATTTCTTGGGGCGCACATGCCCGGCACCGCAATTTCGTTGAGAACAAGCGATAATAAAGGCGCCGCACAGAGGCCTGCCGATTACATTTTGTCGATCACCTGGCCCACTGCCGATATCCAGACAGCCCTGAAGGCGCTCAGCCTGAAAAACAGTGGACGTCCGGTCGTTCTCATTGGAGGTCGTGGCCGAGGCAAATCGCACATTATGGCGGTGATGCATCATGCTCTTCACTCTCCTGAGCTTGTGGAATCCTGGCTCAAAGAGTGGGGTGGAAAGCTTGGAGGTAATGAGCTGAACAAGCTGGAGCCGCTCAAGGGGTATTTTCCCATCTCCGAGCCTGTGCAAAATCAGGAATATCCGCTTCTCTGGGATCTGTTGTTTGAACGTCATCCGAAAGGAGAGTATTACCGAGGCCATTTTGAAAGCATGCATCAACCATTCCCTCCCCGTACTCTGCTGGAGAAGATGTTTGAAGAGCAGCCCGTTGCTTTAATCCTTGACGAATTTCAGACCTGGTATACCGGCCTGCCTGATAAAAACCCTGCAACCGGCCTATTGCTCAAGCAGTATGCCTTCAACTTTATACAGATTCTCTCTGAAATTTCAGTTGATCGCCCGGAACTGCTTATTTTTGTGATCTCGGTGCTCAATAATGAAAATGACGCCTTTCAGCAGGTACATCGGCAATCACCAGTTATCATTGATTTTCGGGGACCGTCAGCCAAGCAGGATCGACAGAAACTTCTTTTGCATAGGCTTTTTGAAAATCGGCGTAATATTGAGCAATCCAGCATCATCTCAACGGCCACTACCTACTCAACCGAGAGGTTTCGCTTGCTCTATCCCAACAAATCTGAAGCTGAAAAAGAACGAATTCAGCATGAGGTCTTTAGTTGCTGGCCCTTCAGTCCTGAGCTGCTCGACCTTCTTGAAGACCACATTTTGCTCTCTTTGGCGGCACAGGAGACAAGGGATCTTATCCGGATTCTTGCCCAGGTATTTCGCAGTCGTGGGGAAGCTGTCCCGGTCATCACACCCGCTGATTTTTTTGTTGATGGAGAATCGGACGAAGTACAGACACTTGTTGACTCCATCGCAGTTCAGGCAGGTCAGGAAAAACTCCGCCAGATAGCCCAACGAAACCTTTTTACCGTGCGTGAATCTGGCACCAATGTCCCCAATGTTCGTGAACTTGTCAGCTCAATCTGGATGCGCTCTATATCTCCCGGAAAAAATGCGGGTGGAACCCCGGCTGAGCTGCACCTTGATATTACTCGTGGCGTTTTTATCGACAACAACTCCTTTCAGGCAGAATTGGCTCTGCTCATTGAGAACAGTGTCAATATTCATGGTGACGAAGTGCCGGGCGGGCCTCTCTGGTTTGGAATCAACGAGAACCCTCGTGCAAAAGTACGGGCATGTGCCAAAAACGACAAACTCTGGCATCTCAATGCGGTTCAAACGGGAGGTACAATTCTCTATCCAGGTCAGGATATCCAGTGGATTCGGAAAAACCTGAAATATGAACTTGCAGGTCAGGATACTCGCGAAAATATCTCCCGAATTATTGTTCTTGGTCCGAACTGGCGTGATGATCCCTGGGCCGAGCTTGACGAAACTGACAACCCTTCAAAATGGGACAGACCGGTGCTTCTGGTCATTCCTGAAAACATAGAGAGCGGTGAATTGAATGCAGCACTGGGCCTATGGCTGGCAAAGCACGTCCAGAAAAGGCGCAACACCATTCGTTTTTTACTTCCATCCGCCGATATGCCGGGCCTCTACAACGATGAAGAGCTTCTCTACTCTGCCCGTTGCAGCTACCTTTGTTCCCCTGAAGGTTGGGGCTCCGACCCTGTATATCGAGCTTTACACCAGGATTTCAACAGACCTTTTCGTACATCGTTAAAGTCTCGCTGCAATCGGCTGGCTCTCTTGCGAAAATGGAATTTTCAGCAACCACAGCACTGTATTTTTGATGTCGAAAAAATAGCCGCGCAAGGTGGAGAGATTCCGCCCGCTGTTGAGGCAAAGATTCTCTCTGACCTTTTTGACAAAAGTGAATTCCACTCTTTTGTACTGCAACGAGCAAAAGACTCCGATTTCATCGGCTCACTGCTCGACGATCTGATTGAGCCACCACCCCCAAATGCCGGAGAGGCAATTCCCTTTCTTGGTGAGACAAAAATCCACGAGTTTGTGCTTGAAATTGCCGCCGCTGGGGATATTGTGCTTAATGTTGATGGCAGATGGATAGTCCGGCGCTCCGAAGATGGTACCGATAAGGAGGCATTGAACTACTTTAAATCCAACGCATTTCGCACTGGTCAGGAGATGCGTCAGATTCAGCTTGGACTGCCAGGAGCTGTTGGTGGTGGAACCGTCACAGCCACACATGTCCCTGCTGCTGTTGCTGTTGTTCAGCCAGAGAGTAAGGATAGTAAGCCGTACTCATCTTCCGGATCCGGGGAAGGTATCATCAGTGGAATCGGTGGTCAGAATGCTGATGGTGAAATTACCCGGCCAAGCCCCCTTCCCGTCGCCAGCAACCGTAAATCTGCTGAGCCAGCAACCGGTATCAACCTTTCAGGCTGTTTTGAGTCATGGGGAGTCTCTTCGGATCAACCGATTGAAACCGCACGTATTGAATTTTCTGGTCTTACCTCTCAGCAGATCAAGCAGATTCTGCAACGCATACCCTCTTCATTCAAAGCGACACTTGATATCACCTGGCGTGAAGGAGGCGTGCAATGACCGAGGCTGTAAACTGGAAGACTCTCATTTTCGGTGTGCACGAACCCGCAATGGCCTGGGTGAAGATATTCTCCGCCCTGCTCTCTCTTGCCCGGCAGAGTTCATCGCCGGTTACGCTTCATGATGCAACAGTTACTCCTGACCGACTGTTGAGCGAAGCCGCTTGGGAACTTTGGGAAGCCTTTCCCCTGACAGCAGTAAAAACTTCAGCCAGCCTCAAAGAGTGGACACGTCAAAGTCCGGGAAAGGCTGTTCTCATCCTTGACGCTCTTTCATTACGGGAGTTGTCTCTTCTGCTTGGCGCGGCAGAAGCAAGGGGTATTCAGCCGCTGGAGGTCAAAGTTACTGGTTCAGAGTGTCCCTCAACCACCGACCACTTTGCCAAAGCCATCGGGTTGTCATCAAGAAGCGCCTTGGCCAACGACGGGAAACCTGGCACCCTGTCACTTTTCGACGGCAATTGTTTTACGGATGTGCTCAGTATGCCATTCGAGGATTGCGCCATTCCTCCTGCACCAAACATAGTGGTCTGGCACTCCTGGCTTGATGACCTGATTCACCTTCAACTGAAAAATCCTGACCAGATCGCCAGCATCTCTTCAACCGTTTTGCAGAGCGACGGCTTTTGGAGTTTTATCAACAAGCTTCGGCAGGGAAGGGCTCTGGTTATCACTTCAGACCATGGGTATGCTGTCAGTAAACGCTTCTCTTCTGAAATTGAAGAACCGGCCGCAATAGAGACATTAAGAAAAACCTTTGGAGCCTCCCGCAACAAGGCAGTCGCTGACATAGGGCCAAAAAAATTTATGCCCCCAATTGTCATGACGCACAACAATCAGCAGATCATTATGGGGCAACGCAAATGGAAGGTTCAGGGTGGATTCCCCAACGTATGTCATGGAGGAATGACGCTTCTGGAAGTTGCTGTACCCTGGATAGAGTTTTCCGCACTATAATATTCCGACTATGCTGACTATTCAACATACTGAAGAGGATCTGAGCCGGGCCTACGTTCAGGCAATTGCCGCAAAAGCAGGGGTGAACCTGAGTATGAAAGATCGCTCACACGATTATACCATTGATGGCACATTTCATCAGGTATCATACTTTAATGGCCATTACCACGAAACCGGCTTCAGCCTTGATTTTCAGCTCAAAGCATCCAAAAACTGCATCATTGGGGATACGCATCTTCGTTATGACCTCGATATTGAAACCCATAACTATCTGGTTGATCGTGCACAAAAATCAGGGACGACACCGGTAATACTTATTGTGATGGCATTACCTGAAGCTGAAAGTGAGTGGTTATCACTCTCGGAAGAGGAACTGGTGTTACGTCGCTGCTGTTACTGGGTTTACCTTTCCGGCGAGAGAAGCAAGAATGCAAGAACGCAACGAATTGAAATAAGCAGACAAAACTTCCTGACTCCAAACCTCCTCAATAAGGTATTAACCGCTGTAGAGAAAGGAGAAACTCCATCATGAACAACAACAATGATACCGCCGGGCAGCAACTCCGTGTAGAGGATATAACGGCCTATATCCGTAAAACAGGGTGGACAAAGCTCGACCATCCAAATCCATCATTACTTGTCTACCAGTACGAGCGTAACGACGATTTCAACCATGAAATCAAGCTTGTTCTGCCAAATGGAAACGACTATAGCGATGCCGTTGCCAAAATCCAGTCAGCGGCCAAACTTATTGCAGCGCTTGAGCAAACTGCCGTTTCCGATATTGTCCAGAAAATCAAAAACCGCTCGCTTGATATTTTCCGTCAGAGAATATACAGCAGCACCCGCCTGACAAGTTTACCGCTCGAACTTGCACCTCTGGTTATTTCACGCTTGCGCGATCTGGTCTATTATGCTGCATGTGCGGAGGAAGATAATCAGCCCTACTTTGCAAAGGGCAGGAAAATAGGGAAGGAGTATACCCATAAATGCAGGTTTGGCCACACGTTTCAGGGCAGCTTTGGCCTGACCATCGAAATGCCTTTACCACCCTCCACCCTCACCCTGCTTCCTGATATTGAAGCATCGCCGCTTGAGCGACGGGTTATGGAGCGTATTGTACGGGGGTTGCAATTTGCGGTTAAAGGCGTTCGTGAAAGCGATATCGATATTATGACCAGCAACTATGAACAGGGGTTCAATGCAAACTTGTGTGAAGTCATGAAAGAGCTTACCGAAGATCTTGATGATTTTAATCTTGAGTATTCAATGCT
>Ga0114951_10002945_pt1 | contig 18449 bp, 13 predicted proteins | sample AM7aDNAmetaG_FD_88677 | JGI IMG/M metagenome (GOLD analysis project Ga0114951, IMG submission 88677) | Freshwater microbial communities from Finland to study Microbial Dark Matter (Phase II) - AM7a DNA metaG | ecosystem: Environmental > Aquatic > Freshwater > Lake | place: Finland: Lake Alinen...
CAAACTCATCCGCCCGCCCGGTTCGTCGCGCTATTGGGACAGCGGCAGGGAAGATTGCGCGCTGAATGCGTGGGAAAAGCGCAGCTCGGTACACTGAGACTTGTTGGATTCCTAACGACCAAACCCAGCAACGGCGCGGAGCGCCGTTGGCTGCTACGCATGGTTAGGCGTTTTGTCTGAACGATGCGGGGTCATAAACCTCAGGGCTCTCTCGAGTGATAGTGATGCCACGTACCACCACGCTATCCTGGTCGGGTCTCAACATCGGGCGACATCCTCTGCCAAGGAGTCGCATTGGATGGAACCAGAAGAGTGATTGGGCTTCGTAGAAAAAGACATCACCATCTACAGTATCCTCGCTGAAGCAACGACCATCCGACGCAAGGAAGAGCATCTCATATCCGTTGTCGAACTCTCCGATGCCGATGAGTCTGACACCGAGAATAGACTCCCACAGCGGAATGTTTGGGGAATACTCGTCTGGCTCCAACAACCTGTAGGTAATTCCGCCCCGCCGCTTGCCTTGCTTTTGCGCAAGGACGGCTCGCGCTGGGTGATCGAGCGGAACCCAATCTGGAAATGATGTGCGGAACGATTTCACAAAGGACGCGCAGAAGCGCCAGACGCCAAAGCTGAGCCGCGGCGCGTTAGCGGCGTTGGCTCGAGCGCATGGTCCGACCTCTAGTTCGGATGATTCCCTTTCAAGCCATCATACTGTCCGGAATAGAAACCTACCATCACTGCTCCTTCGTTTTTAATTCCGTGAAACGGGAATGACGTTTGGTTTCCTTTCCGTCCTTGTTCGTATCCATACTTGTAGCCGTAAAGATACGAATTGTAATCCAAGTCCTTGTGGTCGTCCGGCAGTTTCACTCTTGAATAATCGTAGTTTTGGCAAGAGCTAAAAATCGCGAGTGAGAATATCGCAATAAAGATCCTTCTCATTGTTCCTCCGCAGAACCTTGTTAATTGAGCCTCGCTTTGTCCCATGACACGGGAGGGCTCACAAGGCCAAAAGCTCGTCTTTCACCGCATTTGGAGAACCTTGCGCGGCTGGCGGTGGCTAGCGATTTCATGTCATGGACCTTTCTTTGGAGCCGGCGGCGGAGTTTTTCCCGGCCACGGATAGCTGTTCTTGCCCGCCATCGGTTCAATCATGCCGGGCGGCAGCGCTCGTTGCCACGCGAGAGCTTTTTCCGACAGGCGCGCTACCACATCGGGGTGTTGTTCGGCGAGATTGTTTTGCTCCGACGCATCCGCCGGAATGTCGTAAAGCTCCACGCGGCTGCCGTCGGGATTGAGCAGCAGTTTCCATTTGCCCTCGCGGATGGCCAGCATCGGGCTGCGGTTCCACGGATGATTGAAAATACGGAAGCGCCATTCCCACATGAGCGGTGTCGTGCGCTGAAATGTTCTGTCGCCCCGCCACGCCGCCGCGACGCTCTGGCCGCGCAACGTGGCGCGCACGGCGTCCGGCACGGTGGCGCCGGCGAGTTCACAGAGCGTCGGCAGCAGGTCGGCTCCGCTCACGACGGTGCGGTCGTTGACCTGCCCAGCGGGCACGCTTTGCGGCCAGCGGACAATGAACGGCAACCGGATGCCGCCTTCGTAGAGGCTGCGCTTGCGTCCGCGCAATGGCCCGGTGCTGCCGATGCCGGACCAGGTGGCGTTGTTGATCTCGATGTCCTCGGGACCGTTGTCCGAGGAGAAAATGACGATGGTGTTTTGCGCAAGGCCGAGCGCGTCGAGCTGGTCGAGCAGCCGGCCAATCTGCCGGTCCATTTCCACCACCGTCGCCGCGAACACTTCAAACGGCGACGTAAACCCCGCCGGCTCCTGACGGTGAAACGGTTTCATCTGTTCCACCGACGGCGCAAGCGGCGCATGCGGATCGTTGAGCCAGAGCTGGCCGAAGAACGGCTTGCCGGCCGCTTTGGCGCGCTGGAGCACTTCGATCATCGAGTCCACCAGCACGCGCGAGGCGCGCGGGCGGTTCGGGATGCTCCAGAGGTTCACGTCCTCGCCGGCCATGTCGCCAAGCGCGTCCACCCAATGCGCCTCGTCGAAACCATACACCACCAGCCCGTCGCGCGCCTGCGGCGGCCGGCCGAGGTGCCATTTGCCGACGTGCGCGGTGGCGTAACCGGCCTCCTTCAGCAATCGCGGCACCGTCGCGGCGGCGGGATCGAGGAAGTCCGACATGTCACGGCGGCGGTTTTCCTGCGCCGGGGCGTAGTGGCCGTGGATGCGAAACTCCGCCGGCCAGCGGCCCGTCATCAACGTGCAGCGCGACGGCGAGCAGACCGAGCCGCCCTGGTAATATTGCGTGAACAGCGTCCCCTCGCGCGCGAGCCGGTCGAGTGCGGGCGTCTTGAACCTCACGTTGCCGTAGCACGACGGGTCGCCCCACCCGAGATCGTCGGCGAGGATGAAAAGTATGTTCGGCTTCGTCTGCGTGTCCGCGGCATTGAGGGATGCCGCCAAAGCCAGCAACAGGGCGCTGAAGCCGAAGAACCTTTTCATGCCCCCGCAGCGTGCCACCGCCCGCCGTCCGCGCGCCACAAGAAAAATCCTCAAAACCGGAGAACAGAATGTGCCACCTGACAAACTGCGCGGTTTCTGTTATGTCCTGCTCCACAAATACCACCGATGAAAGTCCACCCCACTTACCGAAATGCCACCGAGAACGATATTCCTGCTCTGTTCGCCTTGGACCTTGTCGCGCACAAGGACACGAAACGGCGGAAGCTTATTTGTCGCGCCGTCGCCTCGGGCATGTGCTTTGTCGCAAGATATGGAGTCACCCATATTGTCGCCTACGGGGTGATGAGTTGCTCCTTCTTCGAAAACGGTTTCATCGAAATGCTCTACGTCCATTCCGACTTTCGACGACAGCGAATCGGCACCGCCTTGCTGCGTCACATGGCGAAGCGCTGCCCGACGCCGAAGCTATTTGCTGCGACCAATTCCTCCAACCAGCCCATGCGGTTGCTGCTTGAGAGAGAAGGCTTTTGCAATAGCGGCATCATTCAAAACCTGGACGAGGGCGACCCGGAACTTGTTTATTTCAAGCGTCGCCGCGAGAAATAAACCCTGCCGGCCATCGGCTCCACTGGAAATAGCAGTGTGGCGCTGAAAAACGGTGTTGCCGAAAACAATTAAACCATGTGACCTCGCCACCCGATGCCCGCACGGTTCCGCCGGCCCCTCATCCGCCGCCGGGCGCTTGGCGGAGCTACCTGGAGATATAGCAGTTCGGCAGTTGTTTCTGAAGCCTGTCCACCCCCGCTTTCGTCACCTTCGTGCCTTGGAGGTTTAGCACCTGCAACTGCGTCAGCGACTTTAGTTGTTCCAGCCCCGCATCGCTGACCTTCGTGCCGGTGAGGCCAAGCCGTTGCAACCGGGTCAGCGACTTCAGATGCACCAGACCCGCGTCGCTAACCCGCCTGCCGTAGAGGTAAAGCGCCTGCAACTGCGTCAGTGCCTTCAGATGCGCCAGCCCCGCGTCGCCAACCTCCGTGCCTTGGAGCCAAAGCTCCTGCAACTGCGTCAGTGGCTTCAGATGTTCCAGCCCTGCGTCGCCGACCCCCGTGCAGCGGATCTGAAGGCACTGCAACCGGGTCAGCGGTTTCAGATGCGCCAGCCCTGCGTCGCTGATCCGCGTGCCGCAGAGGTCAAGCCGTTGCAACTGGGTCAGCGACTTCAGATGCACCAGACCCGCGTCGCTGACCTGCGTGTCGGAAAGGTCAAGATCCTGCAACTGGGTCAGCGGTTTCAAATGCTCCAGCCCCGCGTCGCTAATCTTCTCGCAGGTGAGGTTAAGCCACTGCAACTGCGTCAAGGACTCCAGATGCACCAGTCCCGCGTCGCTGACCTGCGTGTGGCTGAGGTTAAGCCCCTGCAATTGCGTCAGCGACTTCAGATGCGCCAGCCCCGCGTCGCTGACCGGCGTGCCGGGGAGGTGAAGCACCTGCAACTGCGTCAGCGGCTTGAGCGCGGCAAGGTCTTCATCGCGGGCTTCCGAACTCCCCAAGCGCAACTCTTTGACCTTTGCGAGGTCCTCGCCCCAGAGTTCCTGGACCACGACGCTGACTTTCGTGCCGACGAGGTTAAGCTCTTTCAACTCCGTCAGCGTCTTCAGATGTTCCAGCCCCGCTTTGCTGACCTGCGTGCCTTTGAGATTAAGTGTCTTCAACTTTGTCAACGCCTTCAGATGTTCCAGCCCCGCGTCGCTGACCGGCGTGAAGGAGAGGTCAAGCACCTGCAACTGGGCCAGCGGCTTGAGCGCGGCAAGGTCTTCATCCCGAATATCCGAACCTCGAAAGCTCAACTCCGTAACCTTTGCGGGGTCCTCGCCTTTGAGTCTTTCGGCCACAACAGACGGCTGGCGCGTCTCCAGTCTCGCAGGAGGCGTGACCGATGTGGACGCCGGTTTTGTCGCTGAGTTCGGCGGTATTTTTTCCACCAGCTCCAGGTTGTTTTTGGGGTCGGTGATCTCGGAAACAGGCACCTCTTTCTGAATGCCAAGTCTTTTCTTCACGCGCGGGCTCGGCGAAAAAAACAAAACATACGGCGTGGGGACTCCACCCCCGTAGTAGAGCTCCACGCCGGAACAGCCCAGTCTGGAGAGCACAAGCCCTACCGTGTGCATCTTCCGAGGAGCATTCCAGCCAATGATGACACTTTTCTTATCGCGGCCGAATCGCAGGTAAGCGCCAGCGACATAACGCAGCAAATCTTCGTCTGAAGCGCCGTCGAAGACCGACTCATCCAGCCATCCACTGGTGTAGTGGCGCTCAATCGCGTCGGCGATGGCTGGAGAAGAGAACATGATGCCGCCTTCCGATTCGACATACTTATCGAACGCCGGATTGATGCCCTCTTCCACGCAGAAAGCACGCAAGAGCCTTTCGAAATGTGCGGCAATGGCAGTCTCCTGGTGTTGGAATCCATCGAATCCCTCGATCAATTGTCCGTCGAAGTATCGCGACACATACTCGTACAGCATTCCGAGAACTTCGAAACGCGTGTGGCCGGCGGCGGCGAGCGGCGCCGGAGCGCTTTCGCTCTTGTGAACGCAGCCGGCGAGCATCACCACCGCAACCGCCATCACCATGAATCGGTTCATACGACACCATTGGGTCGGTCGAGTCTTGTGGGGATTCTGCGCCGACAGGCGGCGAGGCACAAGAGCTATCGGGAGCAGTCAAGGGGACAGTCCTATGATCTTTGCGCTGGCATGGGACAGGGCCGCGTCGCGCCCCGAAATAACATAGCAAATTTCTCTTGACATGACAGTTAAATCTCTATATCTTGCGCCTGACGATAAAAGAGGAAGGCGGGAGGCGGCCATGAGAAAAGGCGCAACCGGGTCCCCATGCCGTAGCGCGGGTTTCCAAACTGCCGTGTCGCGGATTTCCAATCCGCAGGTCTCCTGCCGGCGAAACGGGGATTTTTGTGCGCTGACAGTGCCCGGCTGGAAGCCGGCGATATTCACCACGTTTCACGTGGCGAGAGTTGGAAACCTGCGCTTCGCCAACTCACCGGCCCAATCCGGCTCGATCCGGCTCGATCCGACTGCATCCGACTGCATCCGGGTTGGAACGGACGGGACAAAACCATGATTCTACGCCCAAGTACTGTTGCTGCAAATAGTTCCGTCAGCACGACAGACCGTGCAAAACGAACCCAAATGATGGCCGCGGCCAGAGCCGGAAAACATCGTTTTTCCACGGGAATACGAACATTTCGATCCGTCCTGGGGTCGGGTGTGAAACCATGTTTTTACGAAACGAACCCAAATAGAGAAAAACGCGGGTCTGCTGCAACGAACTGCAAACCCGCAGGTTATTTGAAAAAGACATAGCGAAAGTTGACCGTGCTCGAAGCAAAACGAAGCCAAATGCGACGGTTAAACCCGAAAACCGAGGTTGGCAGGAACGGTGTGCAGCGCCGTCCCCAAAAGGGAAGTTCGATCCCGACGCCCCGGCGACGTGTTTTACGGTTTGGCGCGCTGAAACACTGTCTTGCCGCCGACCATGGTCCGCAGGACCTTGATCTCGCGCAGTTCCTTGAGGGGACACGTGAGGTAATCGCGGTCTATCACAACGAGGTCGGCGAGTTTGCCCGGCTCCAGCGAGCCGAGTTTGTCCTCGTCGAAACTCAGCCACGCGGGCCAGAGCGTGACGGCCCGCAACGCGTCGAGCCGCGTAAGTTTTTGTTCCGCGCCATAGACGTGGCCGCGGTCGGTCTGGCGCGCCACGGCGATCCAGAGCATCAACGCGGGATTGAACGCGTTCATCGCGTGGTCGGGATCGAAGCCGATCATGTGGTCGCTGTTGACGGCCACCGGCACGCCGGCATTCACCCATTCGCCCAGACCGATGAACCGCTCCGCCCAGCTCTTTCCGTAAACCTCCGCCATCGCCTCGGTGTCGCGGTAGTAAAGATAGCCCTGCGTGTCCACGCCGACGCCGAGTTCCTTCGCCCGCCGCGCGATGGCCGGCGTCGGAAAATAGGTGTGCAGCAGGGTGAACCGCCGTTGCTTGATGCTCGGATCGGTGGCGGCGACCGCGGCGACGGCGTCGAGCACGATTTCCGTGCCGCCGTCGCCGGTGACGTGGACGCACATCGGCCAACCGAGCCGGTTGACCGTCGCAAACACGGTCTTCAATTCCTCCGGCGTGTCGTAAAGCTCGCCGCGATAGTTCGGATCGGTGAGTCGGTAAAACCGCATGCGCCGCTCGCCGTAAGGCTCGCTCAACCGCGTCGTGCCCCAGTGGATGCCGCCGTCCACCGTGGTCTTCATCATGACGGCGCGGACCCAGTCGTCACCCTCGCCCGGTTTAAAGCCGAGCGCCTTGATGTATTTCTCAACTCCCTCTGCTGTCTTCGCGGAGAAACGGAACGTCCCCCGCATCCGCGTCGTGAGCCGCCCCTGCTCGCGAAGCTCCCTATACATGCCGACGCCGTCGCGGTCCGTTGCGCGCTCGTGAATGGTGGTGATACCAACCTCGTTGTAGCGGCGCAGCAGTTTGCTCAACGCCTCCATCGTCTGCTCGCGCGTCACCGCCGGCTGCGGCATCAGCTTGCGCAACGTCTGGTTGCCACCGCGAATGAGGACCGGCCGGCCCTGCTCGTCGCGCACGATCTCGCCGTCGGGCAGCTTGCTATTGGCGTCCACAATGCCGAGCGCGCGGAAACCGGCGCTGTTCAGCGCGTGCTTCATCGCACCGGTGTAAAGCACCGGATGATCCGTCGTCGCCGCGTCCAGTTCCGCCGGCGTCGGGTGGCGGCGTTCCTTCAAGCGCGTGAGGTCGTTGCGCGGCACTTCGATCCACCGGCCGGGCGGCACTTCGCGGGCGCGCCGGCGAATCCAGTCCTGGATCTCCGCGATGCTCGACAGCTCCGCATACGTCTCGGTCACCGACGCCCGCGCCACGCCGATGGAATGAACATGCGACTCGACGAAGCCCGGCAGGACGGTCTTGCCGTCCAGCTTGATGATCTCCGTGCGCTTGCCGGTGAGTTTGAGCGTCTCCGCGTTCGAGCCGACGGCGACGATCCGCCCGTCGCGAATTGCCAGCGCTTCCGCCACGCGATCATGCGAGTCGAGCGTCACGATCTTGCCATCCGTGAAAATCATGTCAGCCCTCGGCGCCGTGTCGGGACCGCCGCCGAATTGTTTCCAATAGAGCGCCTTGAACGGATTGATCTCCGGCCCGACGGCGTTTTCGTTGACGAGCTGCGGCTGCACGGAGTCCCACCACTTGTCGTAAGCGGCGTCCAATTCCTTCACCACATCGGGATGCTGCGCCGCCACGTCGTTCGACTCGCCGATGTCGGCCTTCACATCGAACAACTGCCAGTTCTTCCCGCCACCGGGCTTCGCCGCCGAGACCAAATGCCACAAAGGCGAGCGGACGCTGCATGTACTGTATTTGTAATGCGTGGCCTCGCCGCGCGGCCAGCGGCCGAGGTGCGTGAACAGGATGCGGTAGGGCCACGCGGCGTTCGCATCGCGCAAGAGCGGCACGAGTGTGCCGCCCTCAACCTGTTGCTGCGCCTCCTCGCTAAGCGGAGCGCCGGTGATATCAACGATGGTCGGGAAGAAATCCGCCGCGCCCACCAGCTGGTCCACCGTGGCCGGCTTGAGTGTCCCCGGCCAGCGCCAGAACGACGACGCGCGCGTGCCGCCAAGCCAGGCGGTGCCCTTGGTGCCGCGCATGCCGGCGTTGTAGAGCTTGCAGCCGGCAGTGCCGCCGTTGTCGTTCATGAAGACGACCAGCGTGTCGCGCTCGACGCCCCACTCGGCCAGCTTCGCCAGCAACCGGCCGACGTTGTCGTCGAGGTTGGCGAGCATGCCGAAAAACTTCGCGACCTTGGCCGGCACCTTGCCGGCGTAGCGTGCCTCGTCCTCCGGCCGCACCTGCAACGGCTCGTGCGGCACGTTCGTGGCGATGTAGGCGTAAAACGGGCGTTTGCCTTTCACCGCTGCCATCCACTTCATCGCCTGCGCGAAGAACACATCCGTACAATAGCCGTCGGTCTTCTCGAACCGGCCGTTGTGCTTGAGCGTCGGGCTGAAATACGAGTTGCCCGGCGCGTCGCCGCAACTGCCGGGATACGTCTGGCCGATGCCGCCGCCGCCGTGGATGAAGACCTCGTCAAACCCGCGCTGGTCGGGCTGATACGCGTCCTCGTCGCCGAGGTGCCATTTGCCGAAGATGCCGGTCGTGTAGCCCGCGGACTTCAACACCTGCGCCAGCGTCGTCGCCTTCAGCGTGAGCCGCTCGCGCTCGTAAATGGTGTGCGTGACGCCGTTGCGGAATTCGTGCCGGCCCGTGATCAATGTCGAGCGCGACGGCGAGCAGGTCGGGCTGACGTGAAAATCGTCAAACCGCACGCCTTCGTCGTGAAGCCGGTCCAGGTTCGGCGTCTTCAGCACCGGATTGCCGTGGGCCGACACGTCGCCGTAGCCCTGGTCGTCACTGAGGATGAAGATGATGTTGGGCCGCGTCGGCAACGGCGCGTCTGCGGCACAGATTGGCGCCAGCGCCATTGCAACCCCCGTGAAAGCAACGGACGGAAGTCGGAGTTTCATGAATGGACCTTCGTTGTCTTTTCGCGGGCCGGACGCGCGCCTCCGCAATCAGTCCGCCTTCAGCATCGCCGCCTGTTTTTCTTTGGCCGCCTTCCCCACCGGCGCCGGATCTTTTTTCCAGATGTCCACCTCGACCGTGTTCTTCTGCGGCGCGCCGGGCGTGCTGCGGCCCTCGGCGACGTATTTCTCCAACAGCTTCGTCAGGCGCGCGACCACGTCGGGATGCTTGTCCTGCACGTTGACCTTCTCGCCCACATCGCCGCCCATGTCATAAAGCTGCACCCGCGGCAGCCCCTGCCGCACCGCTTGCGGATCGCGCGGCGCGCTCCAGCCGCCGGAGCCGGGACAGAGCTCCAATTTCCACCGACTCTCACGAATGGAAAACCTGCCATTGATGGAATGATGCACCACCGTTTCGCGCCACCCGGTGGATCGCGTGCCGATCATCGCGGAATACAAGTCTGTCAGCGTGCCCTGCAGCGCCATCATCATGCTCACACTGTCTTCGCCTGCGTTGTCGGGCAGTTTCACGCCGAGAATGGACGCGCACGTCGCCATCAGGTCGGTGAGACAGATGAGTTGTTCACTCGAACTACCGGGCTGGACTTTCCCCGGCCAGCGCACAATGAACGGGATGCGGTGGCCGCCATCCCAGATGTCCGCCTTGTGACCGCGGAAATGGTAGCTGGGGTTGTGGCCCTTCGCGAGCAGCGCGGGGAAATCAGCTTGCGGCGAGCAACCGTTGTCGCTCGTGAAAATCAGCAGTGTGTTTTCCGCGACGCCGTTCTTTTCCAGCGCCTCCATCACCGCGCCGAGCGTTGCGTCGGTTTCCATCACGTAATCGGCGTAGGGATTCAACCCGCTCTTGCCCTGCCACTCCGGCGACGGCGCGATCGGCGTGTGCGGCGCGTTCAACGGCAGATAGAGGAAAAACGGCTTGCCCGCCTTCGCATCGGCGGCGCGCTGGCCGATGTATTCCACGGCTTTGCGCGTCAGCGTCGGCAGCACGTCCACGTCCTCGAATTTCTCCGCCGCCGGGCCGAGCCGCGACGGGTTCCCCTCCTTGCCGTGCATCAACGGGAACGACTTCTCCACCGTCGGCACGACGGTGACGCGGTCGTTCTCGATGAACGTGTAGGGCACCATGTCGAGCGAGGCGCTGATGCCGAAGTAATAATCGAACCCGACGCTGTTCGGGCCGTTGGTGATCGGCTTGGTGTAGTCCACGTTCCAAACCTGTTCCCGCGTCTCGATCTCAAGCTCGCTCACGTCCTTGCCTTCCTTCTTCACCCAGTCCATGCCGAGGTGCCACTTGCCGACGCAGGCGGTGGCGTAGCCGTGCTGCTTGAGCAACGCCGGCACCGTGAGCCGGCCCGGTTCGATGAGCCGCGGCGAGAGACCGCCGAGTACGAAGCGTTGGAGCTTTGAACGCCAATTGTAGCGTCCAGTCATGATGCCGTAGCGCGTCGGCGAGCAGACCGACGAGCTGCTGTGCGCGTCGGTGAAAACCATGCCTCCGGCGGCAAGGCGGTCGGCGTGCGGCGTGGCAATCTTGCCTTTGGAGTTGAGGCAATGCACGTCGCCGTAGCCGAGGTCGTCGCAAAGGATATAGACGATGTTCGGCTTCGGCGTGGCGGCGCCAACGGTTGAGGTGGTGAGGAACGCGGCCCAAGCGAGGCACGCGCACAGAATCATGGCGGCTCTTGTCTTCATGGTGGCCGGATGCTGCCAGAAAACGGCGCGCGAAGAAACCATTTCTTCACGCTGCTCCGCCAAAAAGCTCAGATGGAGCCGCAGCAAAACTTATGGCTTCGCCGGCGGCTCGCGCTTGACGACCTTGTCGGCGGGCATCTCTTCCGGTTTCGGCGCAGGCAGCGTAACCTTGCCGGTGGCGGCCCACTCCGTGCCGCGCGCGAGTGTCGCTTGGAAACCGATGTCCACCATCGAGCCAGGATCATGGCCAAGCGCGTCGTGAAAGACGCGGCCCTTACCGTAGGCGATCGTCATCAACATCGGCTCGTGCTCGCTGGTGCCGCGAAACTCCGGGCCGGCATACGACGTCGCCAGCACGGTGAGGTTCTTCGCCGGGCCGCGCAGCTTCGAGTAAAGCTCATCCTTCGCGTGCATCCAGCATTTCGGCAGTCCCTTCGTAATCGGATGTTTCGAAGCGCGAATCTCCACGAGGAACTCGTGCGCCGGGCCGTGCGTGCCGCCCGCGCCAGGCGTCTCGTCGCGCACGACTTTGCCGTCGCGCCAGCGAATCATCGGGCCGGACTTCTCGTTGCGCCCACCCCATCCGCCGACGCCGATCATCTCGTTGTATTCCGGCCAGTCGCCAAACGCGTTGTCTGCGGCGTGGAAACTCACCAGTCCGCCGCCGTTGTGGATATACTCGATGAACGCCGCGCGCACCTCTGCGGGCCACGGCTCGCCGTTGTAGTTCGACACGATCACGTCGTAAGCGCTGAACTTCGGCCGCCACTTCGCCCAGAGCGGGGCGTTCGCCTTCTCATGCTCCGCCTTCTGCTCCGCCGTCAAACGCCCCTTCGGTGGGCCGGGCGGTGTCGTGGACACGTCCACCGTGAACCGCCCGCTCTCCTCCAAAATCCACTTGAGCACCGGTGTCGTGGTCGCCCAACTGTGATTGTTCTGGCCGTCCACAATGAGCACCTTGAGCTTCTCCGCCGCAGGCAGCGACGGGCAGGCGAAGGTGAAAAGAATCAGTCCGGCGGTCAGCAAGGTTCGCAAGGTTTTCATAGGTTCTCCGTTCGCGCCCTTTCTTCGCCGATTGCACGGCGAAGTCCAAGATTTTTCCGCAGGGAAAACGCGCGGCGAAGAATGGAATGTAGGCCGCGTGCCCTCACGCGGCGGTGGTTGACGATGACTCCGCCGGGTCGGGGACCCGGCCTACATCTTGCTCTCGCCGACCGCCACGATAGAAACGGAAACCGCTTGCTGCCGTCTGCCGCGGAGAGGATGATGTCCGACGAAGACGGATCGGAAGCGGTCAAGGAGAACGGCGATGGAACTGGAACATTCAAGGAAAGGCACAGCGGCGTTGGTGATGACCATGATTGCCTGCCTCTGGACCGCTCTCGCGCTTTTCACTCCTATTATTCAACCCGCTCATTTGCCGCGACAGATTGGGTGGGATTGGATGCAGCCCAAACCAATCAAGTTTTTATTTTGGGGAGTTGGTCCACTCCTAGGCCCCATCGCTTTGGGGTTCTGCATCGCCGTTCTGCTGGATGCAAACTGCAAGCAAACTTTTGCCAAGCTGGGAGTCGTGCTGAATCTCCCCATTTGCTTATTCAGTCTTATCATTTTGTTTATACTTCTTGAGCAATTTTGCTCCCACTAAAAAACCGCAGAGCACCGACCAGCGACGGAAACACAGGTGAACGGAAACCTCTTGCTGCCGTTCGCCGCGGGGATGAGGCTGGTTACTGGCCTGCGGGCCGCGCGAGAAGCTCTGGATGTCCGGCCACACCGTTTAGAAACGACTGGCGCGCGTTGTCAAAAACCTCCGCCATCGCCGGCGTCTGGCTTTGCTCCTGCAACACCACAACATCCCAGCGCGCTCCGTCGCTCGCGCCACCGTCAATCTTCGCCAGCGTTTCGGCGCTTTGCAGGTGCTTGACGAGTTGCCATCCACCCGGAGTGGCGGAATCCACAACCGGTTTGGGAAAGCCGGCGCTGGCGACCATTTGCTCGAAGATGAAAGGCAACGAATTGACCGACGTGTAGCTGTTACCGATGAACAGGACATGGAGCGGCCGGTCGGACGAAGACGCCTCAGCGCCGGCAGACGCGCGCGACAATCCAACCAGCGCCAGCGGAAGGAAGACCGCAACAACGATTATCCGCCAAAAGACATTGGGATTCGATCGAACTTTCACACTACCTGGCGTGATATTCCTGCAAGCTGCAAACGGTGAGGCCGTGTTTCTTGAGGGCGGCGATGCCTTGGACGGCGGCGACCGCGCTGGTGAGAGTGGTCATGATCGGCACGCGGCATTGGACGGCGGCGGCGCGAATGCGCACCTCGTCGGCGCGCGGGGCTTTGCCGGAGGGAGTATTGATGACGAGGGCGATCTCGCCGTTCTTGATCATGTCGAGGACGTTTGGGCGGCCTTCAGCGAGTTTGAAGAGCGGCGTGACGGGCACGCCGGCAGCGGCGATGGCCTTGGCCGTGCCTTCGGTGCCGAAAAGCTTGAAACCAAGGAGGACAAATTTTTCCGCGATCTTGGCGACGCGGGTTTTCTCGGCATCGTGGACGCTGACAAAGACGTTGCCCGCCGTGGGCAGCGCGCCGCCCGCGGCCATCTGGCTCTTGGCGTAGGCCAAGCCGAGGTCGGCGTCAATGCCCATGACCTCGCCGGTGCTCTTCATCTCCGGGCCAAGGATGATGTCCACGCCGAAGAAACGGTTGAAGGGGAAGACGCTCTCCTTGACGGAGTAGTATTTGGGCATGACCTCCTTGGTGAACTTGAGTTCCTTGAGGGTCTTGCCGGTCATGACCTTGGAGGCGAGCTTGGCCAGCGGCATGCCGATGGCTTTGCTCACAAACGGCACCGTGCGCGAGGCGCGGGGGTTGACCTCAAGGACATAGACGATATTGTTTTTGACGGCATACTGCACGTTCATCAGGCCGATGACCTGCAGTTCGCGCGCCATGGCGTCGGTATAGTCGTGGATGGTCTGAATGACCTTCTTGGAAAGCGTGTGCGCCGGCAGGACCATGGCCGCGTCGCCGCTGTGAACGCCGGCAAACTCGATGTGCTCGAGCATGCCGCCGATGACGACGTGGCCGCCGTTGGGCAGGCCGACGTCGGCGATGCAGTCCACGTCCACTTCGATGGCGTCGTCGAGGAATTTGTCCACGAGCACCGGCCGTTCGGGCGACGCCTCAACGGCAAAGCGCATGTAGTGGCGCAAGTCCTCCTCGTTATAGACAACCTGCATCGCGCGACCGCCGAGCACGAACGACGGGCGCACCAACACCGGATAGCCGAGTTTGGTAGCGGCGGCGATGGCCTCGGCTTCGTTGGTGGCGAGGCCGTTCGGCGGCTGCGGAATCTTCAACTTGTCGAGCATCGCAGAGAAGAACTTCCGATCCTCGGCAATCTCGATGCTTTGCGGCGAGGTGCCGATGATGTTGACGCCGTGGCGTTGGAGGCCGAGGGCGAGGTTCAGCGGCGTCTGCCCGCCGAATTGCGCGATGGCGCCCCAGCACTTCTCGCGCTCGTAGATGTTCAGCACGTCCTCGAGCGTGAGCGGCTCGAAATAGAGCTTGTCGCTGGTGTCGTAGTCGGTCGAGACGGTCTCCGGGTTGGAGTTGACCATGATCGTCTCGAAGCCGAGTTCCTTCAACGCGAACGCGGCGTGGACGCAGCAATAATCAAACTCGATCCCCTGCCCGATCCGGTTCGGGCCGCCGCCGAGGATCATGACCTTGCGCTTGTCGTTCTGGCGCGTCTCGTCCTCGTCGCCGTAGGTCGAGTAGTAGTAAGGCGTGTAAGCCTCGAACTCCGCCGCGCAGGTGTCCACGAGCCGGTAGGTCGGCACGATGCCGGCCTTCTTGCGCGCCGCGCGGACCTCGTCCTCGGTGGAACCGGTGAGATTCGCGATCTGCCGGTCGGAGAACCCCATCTGTTTAGCTTCGAGCATCCGATCGTTCGGCTTCTTTGACTTCGCCAGTTCCGCCTCGAAGTCCACGATCTCCTTCATGTGCTGGAGGAACCAGCGGTCAATCTTCGTCAGGTCGAAAATTTGATCCACGGTCATGCCCGCGCGCATCGCGTGGCGCAAAAAGAAAATGCGATCGCCATTCGGCGTGACGAGTTTCTTCGTGATCGTCTCCACCGGCAGCAGTTCATTGTCCTGAATGAGTTGGCCGTCCACGCGCACCGCTTTGCCGTCGCCGCCGAGGCCGAAACGCCCGATCTCCAGCGAGCGCAGCGCCTTTTGCAGCGACTCCTTGAACGTGCGGCCGATGGCCATTGCCTCGCCGACGCTCTTCATCTGCGTCGTCAGCGTCGGGTCGGCTTGCGGAAATTTTTCAAACGTGAACCGCGGCACCTTCACGACAACGTAATCAATCGTCGGCTCGAAACTGGCCGGCGTGGACTTGGTGATGTCGTTGGGAATTTCGTCGAGCGTGTAACCGACGGCGAGCTTGGCAGCGATCTTCGCGATGGGAAAGCCGGTGGCCTTGGACGCCAGCGCCGAACTGCGGCTGACGCGCGGGTTCATCTCGATGATGACCATGCGGCCGTTGTCGGGGTTGACGGCGAACTGGATGTTCGAGCCGCCGGTCTCGACGCCGATCTCGCGGATGCAGGCGAAGCTCGCATCGCGCATCACCTGGTATTCCTTATCCGTGAGCGTCTGGATCGGCGCGACGGTGATGGAGTCGCCGGTGTGAACGCCCATCGGATCGAAATTCTCGATGGAGCAAATGACCACGCAGTTGTCCATCCGGTCGCGCATGACCTCCATCTCGAACTCTTTCCAGCCCACGAGCGATTCCTCGATCAGCACCTCCGAGATCGGTGACAACTCGATGCCGCGCGCGGCCATCGTGTCGAACTCCTCGCGGTTGTAGGCGATGCCGCCGCCAGTGCCGCCGAGAGTGTAGGCGGGCCGGATGATCAGAGGAAGACGGCCGATGTCGCGCGCGACCGCGCGGGCCTCGTCGAGAGTGTGCGCAATGCCGCTGACGGGCACGTCGAGGCCGATGCGTTGCATCGCCTTTTTGAACAGGTCGCGGTCCTCACCCTTCGCAATGGCCTCGGCCTTCGCGCCGATCATCTCGACGCTGTATTTGTCCAGAATGCCGCGCTTCCAGAGTTCCATCGAGGTGTTCAACCCCGTCTGCCCGCCGAGTGTCGGCAGCAGCGCGTCGGGCCGCTCGCGTTCGATGATCTTCTCGATGGCTTCCGGCGTGATCGGCTCGATGTAGGTGCGGTTGGCGAACTCCGGGTCGGTCATGATCGTGGCCGGGTTGGAGTTCACCAACACCACCTCAAAACCTTCCTCGCGGAGCGCCTTGCACGCCTGCGTGCCGCTGTAGTCAAATTCGCACGCCTGCCCAATGACGATTGGGCCGGAGCCGATGATCAGAATTTTATGAATGTCGGTGCGCTTGGGCATAAATTGTTCCCCTAACTATGCGGGAAATCTTCACCACCCGGCAACAGAAAACGCGGCGGTTAGAACATCTCTCTCTGTGCCCCGCGCGTCCGTTTGACGCCGAGCTTCTTGTAGGTCATCTCCGTCGCGACGCGGCCCTGCGGCGTCCGCTGGAGGTAGCCTTCCTGGATGAGAAAGGGCTCGTAAACCTCCTCGATCGTGCCCGGCTCCTCTCCAACGGCCACCGCGATGGTGTTCACGCCAACGGGGCCGCCGTTGTATTTGTGCACGATGGCTTCGAGGATGCGTTTGTCCATGTCGTCGAGGCCGTGCTCGTCAATGTCCAGCATCGCCAGCGCCTTGTCGGCAATCGGGGCGGTGATGCGGCCGTCCTCGCGCACCTGGGCGTAGTCGCGAACGCGCCGGAGGAGGTTGTTGCAAAGCCGCGGCGTGCCGCGCGAGCGCCGCGCAATCTCCAGCGCGCCGGCGTCGTCTACCTCCACGTTCAGGATTCGTGCCGAGCGCAGGCAGATTTGCTGCAAGTCCGCCGCCACGTAGTAATCGAGCCGGTCGGTGATTTCAAACCGGCTGCGCAGCGGCGCGGTGAGCAATCCGCTCCGGGTCGTCGCCCCGATCAGCGTGAAGCGCGGCAGGTTCAGCCGCACGCTGCGCGCGCTTGGCCCCTGGTCAATGACGATGTCGAGCCGGTAATCCTCCATCGCCGGGTAGAGATACTCCTCGACCTGCGCCGGCAGCCGGTGAATCTCGTCAATGAACATCACGTCGCCCCGCTCCAGCTTCGTGAGCAGGCCCGCCAGATCGCCCGCGCGCTCGATGGTTGGCCCGCTCGTGACGACGATGTTGCTGCCCATCATCCGGGCGATGATGTGCGCCAACGTCGTCTTGCCCAGGCCCGGCGGGCCGCTGAGCAGGATGTGGCCAACCGGCTCGCCGCGTTGCTTGGCCGCTTCCACCGCCAATTCGAGCCGCTCCTTCACCTTTGCCTGCCCGATGTAGGAAATAAAATCCGGCGGCCGCAGCGTTAGTTCAAACGCCTTGTCCGGGTGCTGGATGCTGTCAGTGACAAACCGCTCCGCCATGCAGCGAGGATGCGGCGCGCGACGGACACGGGCAAGCAAAAAGGCCGAATGCAACCGGACGATGGAAGGCATCAAGCGCGTGTTGTCCGAATCGTTCCAGCCGCGGAGCGGCGTCAGATAATAGCCCACGGCGCGAGCCGTGGGATTCGTGACGCAGAACGAACCCCGGGCTGAGCGATGGAATCCCGTTGGGATTCCCCGAATCCACGGCAAACCGGTTTCGGCAGCCAGAGATTGCCGGCCGGCAGGGCCGGACCGCTGGGCCGGCCGAAAACTTGGCCAAGAGACTGCAACGCTGATCTGAGAACGTTGCGGCGCGCCCAGCGGTCGCGCCCTACCCTGATCTGATTAACCGCGCCGTTGGCTCAGGCCGCTTTGAGCGCCTGGCGAACCAATTCTTCCACGGTGGCAGTCGCGCCCAGTTTGGCGATGGCGGCATGGACGGCTTTGTGGGCTTCGAGCTGTTTGTAGCCGAGCGAGACCATCGCGAGAATCGCGTCGTTGAGCTTCTGATCCTCCGCGGTGAGCGCGTGCCTCATGCCGGCGGCCTCCGCGGCGCCCAGCGCGCCGACCTTGTCGCGAAGCTCCACGCACAACCGCTCGGCCGTCTTCGCGCCGACGCCCTTGATGCGGGAGAGCGATTTGATGTCGTTGCTGACGATGGCGCCCTTGAGCGCGATGGCCGACATGCCGCCGAGCAACGTGAGCGCAATCTTCGGCCCGACGCCGCTGACACCAAGCAGAAGCTTGAACAGTCCGCGCTCGGCCTCGGTCATGAAGCCGAAAAGCAATTGCGCGTCCTCGCGGACGTGGAAATAGGTCAGAATACGCACGTCACCGCCGGGCGCGGGGAGCTTGTCGTAGCTGGAGAGCGGAATGGCGGCTTCGTAGCCGACGCCATTGCAGTCCACGATGACGTGCGTGGGCGACGCGGCGACCAGTTTGCCTCGGAGAAATGAGATCATGGCTGGTTGAGATTAACCACGGAATGCACGAAATGCACGAAAACGAAATTGGAGACGACGCGGCAATGTCCTTCCGTGCATTTCGTGCATTCCGTGGTTAATCTCTACCATCCATTATTTCATTTCTCGCAGGCAAACTGGTCGCCG